>Ga0194125_10002473_pt1 | contig 30511 bp, 39 predicted proteins | sample TA2KigC250mmetaG_FD_148626 | JGI IMG/M metagenome (GOLD analysis project Ga0194125, IMG submission 148626) | Freshwater microbial communities from Lake Tanganyika, Tanzania - TA2015034 Kigoma Deep Cast 250m | ecosystem: Environmental > Aquatic > Freshwater > Lake | place: Tanzania: Lake...
TATTTTGCATTTTCATTAAAAGTGATGTGCCATCCTCATTGAATTCTGGATACGCAAACCATATCCCCGAATCATATCTGTAGTTGTATTCTTTGCCATGTCGTATAGTATTTACGGGAATTATTGCTTCGTCTCCAATTACGAAGCAGCTATAGTACTGTGCTTGTGAGCCAAAAAGCGGATCTGGATACATTGAAAAATCAACAATTTGTCCAGGTTCGATTTTTTTAATCATTTCAATATTTTTTCCCATGTCAAGCAATTTCCAATTTGAATCATAAATGAGAGCATAAATTTTTACATTCTCTACTGTTTTGTCTCCATTATTGATTATTCTACCAGTTTTATGCCCGTCTTTATGTGTAACAAGTGTATCATCATAAATTACCTCAACATTTAGTGGCATTTTATTTTCTACGGTATTGAACGAAACATGTGGTTCTTTTAATGTTGGATTTGTGCTAACAACTTGAGGAAACTTGAACTTGAATGGCTGATCTGATGTTGGATAAATTGTACTAAGTTGATATGATTCAGAAATTATGCTAGCGTTATCCTCAATCGTTATAGTAATAATAGGAATTACAGGATATTCTTGTGCATTGTTAATTTTACCGACCACAGTATAAATTCCATCAGAATCAAAATATCCAGCAAAATTTTTTTCAAGAACAATTTCATTTGCATTTGCTTGCTGAATTGTACAAAAAAATAAAAATACAATTATTGGTATTTTATAATCATTAAAAAACGAAATCAACAATGATCATCAACTCATTATAATATTATATGTTATTTTAAGCCCCAACTTGATTTACTTGTAAGAATTATTTTGATAAACGGTGCTTCACCTTCCTTCCATGGTTGGTTTCTTACCCATTCAAATTTTTTATAAAACACATTGTAGATTTCTAAAAATTCTTTGCCTTTTTCAAGTATTTTGGCATCACCTTGTATACAAATTGCTCTATGAGCACCTGGCACATACTCATCAATTGAAATTGCAATCTTTGGATTTTTTTTCAAGTTTTTGAACGCTCTTGTATCATAATCTGTTGCAATGTATATTGTATTATTGTATAATACAAAAGAAACGGGTTTTACATGAGGTATGTCCTCATGTGATGTAGCCATACGACACTCTTCAAGGCTCTCGAGAAACATGGTTTCTTTTTTGGTAAATGTGACATTCATTTGTAAATTTGTTCTCGAATAAGAGGTATTTTCTTGTAAATCATGTCTCTTACCTTGATCTGCTCTTCAATAGTCGGTATTTGGTTAGTAATTGTAGTCATGAGTGCACTTGCCATGCCTAATCCCATGCCCATAATCAGGCCATAAACAAATTCTTTTGGATCATTTACTTTGAGGGTTTCTTTATTTTGTTCAATTTCTTCAAGATGTGTTGGAATAGTTGTAACTACTCCTTGAATTGTTTGTTCAATAATCTGTTCTAGTTGTTCATCAATATTCATGAATTTAATGATATTATGCCATCTATAAAGATACATTCTAGTTGGCTAATACTTTTAATTAACCAAAATTTTCGTACTAACATATGTTTACATATTTTACAATTGCTAGTGCGAATAAAATACTGCCAACAGTAATTGAAAAATTTAAAAAAATTCTCACGCAAAAAGATGAAGTAATAAAAATTGAACAAGAACTTGAGGCATCACTTGTTACACCTAGAACATTTGAAAATTATGTACTACTAAAACAAAAGCTAAATTCTTCTGTGACAAAACTTTACCAAGACATTGAAGATCTTGAAAACACCGGCGTTGTCATTAAAAGCATAGATGATGGCCTTCTTGATTTTCCATCACAACGTTTTGATGAAGACGTATGGTTGTGTTGGAAATATGGTGAAACTGAAATAAAATTTTGGCATGAAAAAGATTCTGGATTCAATGGAAGAAAACCAATCAGAGTAAGTAACGAGTCACTAGTATAATGCTATCAGCGTGGCTTCGAGTAATTAGAATCAGATTTCTTTTATCATCAGTTATTGCAGTATCTGTTGGACTAGCAATTAGTTGGTGGCAGATAAACCAAATTGATTTCTTACATGCCATATTGACATTTGGAGGAGTACTTGCACTACATGCCAGTGTTGATCTACTCAATGATTATTGGGACTTTAAACGTGGAATTGATTTACAAACACAACGCACAAAGATAAGTGGAGGAACGGGAGTACTCCCTGAAGGATTACTGGAACCATCACAAGTATACAAAGCTGGCATTTTATCACTTGTAATTGGATCATTGATTGGAAGTTATTTTATCATTATAGATGGAGTAATAATTGCAATCCTTCTTGCATTTGCCGTGTTGTCAATCTACTTTTACTCTACTAAAATTGTTGATTCTGGGTTGGCTGAATTTTTTGTAGCAGTTAAAGGCACGGTGATTGTTCTTGGCACCTACTTTATCCAATCATCACAGATAACCTCAACTTCTATTATGGGAGGTATTGTGATTGGAGTATTATCGTCGCTTGTTCTTTTTATTACCTCATTTCCTGACCATGATGCAGATAAAGCGAAAGGAAGACGAACATTAGTGATACTTTTTGGCAAGAAAAAAGCAACTAATGTTTACTGGATATTTCCAACAATCTGCTACGCTGTGATTGGTATTGGGATTACACTTGGGATTTTTCCAACATTTTGTTTAATTGTATTTTTAACATTGCCAATTTTAGTTAAAAGTGGAAAAATCTTGAAACATAGTTTTGATGACATACAAAAATTACTGCCAATTATGAATTCTACTCTTTTGTATAGCAGGTTAACTGGATTACTTTTTGTGTTGGGTTTTATTTTTAGTGGCTTTTACAAATTACCACAATAAAATAACTTTAAAATTTGTTGTTCTAAGAAAAAAGAATTAAAGGAACGACTATCGTCGTCGCCTTTTAGCAGATTTTTTCTTGCCGCCACTTCGTTTTCGTCTTCTTGCGGCTTTCAGTGCAGCTGCACGACGTCTTCGTCTTGATGCAGCAGCTTTTCTCGCTGCTGCTTTTAATGCTGCATTTCTCTTTCGAGTACGTGCAGCCTTCTTAGCTGCTGCACTTCGTTTAGCTCTTGACGTTGCCATTATTTTTGAAACTGGGATTTCATACGCATTATATGGTACAAGTCACGACTTTTTACGCTATTAATGGAATTTTTTACAGTAATTTTTTCCAAAAACATAAATCAAATCAGCAAAAAACGCGATCATAAAAATGATCGATGTCAATTAATTTGATGATGTTCTAATTTTGTTGAGATGATGTTGTTTTGAAGATGTCTCTACAAATAAATCGCGTTATTTTCTACTCTTATTATGATTAAAGGACATGCTACACAGGAAGGAACAGTAAATTTTGCAAAAAAAAGTACTGCAAACCAAGAAAACTTTCGTAAAATACAGAACTTGACACTGTCAAACGTTGGAATTGGAACATATCTTGGCAATCCTGACTCAAATACCGATGTTCTGGTAGAAAATGCAGTAAAACAATCGGTTTTGGCTGGAATAAATGTGATTGACACTGCAATTAATTATCGCTTTCAAAAGGCAGAGAGATCAGTTGGAAAAGCCATTGCGGCATTAATTAATGAAGGACGGATTAAGAGAGACGATGTATTCATTAGCACAAAAAATGGTTATGTTACAAACGATGGTGACATCAATGAAGATTTTTGGTCATACGTTAATCGCGAATACGTAAAAACTGGCATAATAAAACCAAACGACATTTCGTCAGGTTATCATTGTATGACAGTCTCATATCTTGAAGACCAGCTTAATCGTAGTAGAAAAAATCTTGGTTTAGATTGCCTTGATTTGATTTACTTGCATAATGCAGTTGAAGGCCAAATTCAAGATATCACAAAAGCGCAATTTATGGAAAACCTAAAAAATGTTTTTGAGTTTTATGAATCACAAAGACAAAAAGGAACTATCAAATTCTATGGATTAGCTACGTGGCAATGTTTTAGAGTAAAAAAAGATGATCCGCAATTTCTTCTTTTATCTGATGTTTTAGAGTTAGCAAAACAAACAGGTGGGGACAATCATGGATTCAGATTTATACAATTGCCATTTAACATGTATCTTGATCAAGCATACATGATAAAAAATCAACAAGTAGATGGAAAAGATGTATCAATTTTGGAAGCAGCAAAGATTTACAACATTGGTGTCTTTACTAGCGTACCACTAATGCAGGGTAGATTACTAGGCCAAGGAGTAATTCCAGAGTTTGATAATTTAATGCCATCACAGCGATGTTTGCAATTTATACGCTCAACACCAGGTGTGTTGGCACCACTTGTTGGGCACAAATTAGAATCCCATGTTAGAGAAAATTTAGAAATTACAAAAATTCCCCAAATGTCAGAGATCCATTTTACCGAGTTAGTAAAAAAACTAACATCATAAACTGCTGTCAGTATGTATAAATATAAAAAATTAGGCTGAGAGTTGTGCCGGTTGATCCTGTATGTGGAATTGAGCTCGATGAAAGCTTGGCACTAGTCCATGAGCATGATGGAAAAAAATATTATTTTTGTTGTAATGGTTGCAGACGAATTTTTGTAAAAAAACCAGGAAAATGGAAAAAAAATGCTCATACAGGATAGCTTCCACACATTCGACAAAATTTTGAATTTTCATCTATAGAATACTGACAAAATGGACACTTTCGTGGTAAAGCATGAAGTGTGTATGGCGGCGCATAATATTTTCTATAGATAGTGTAATAGTGAAGTGATTCCTTTGTTCTTATCTTAACTTTGTCTGAACTTTGAATCTCTTTTGTTTTTATATTAAACATCTCATCTGAGATTAAAGAGTCAAACATAGTCACAAGCCCTGATGTGCCAGCGCCATCTTGCATTGGAGATTTATCTCTCCAGACAATTGATTTTGGAATTTTCTGCTCAAATGTTTTACGTAGTATCCATTTGCCGTATTTTTTGCCTCCTTCGTCTCTGATCTTCATACTTATTGGCAGCTTTTCTGCAAATTTTCTTACCTTATCGTCTAAAAAAGGGGATTCTACATTGACTCCAAGTGCGGATCCTATCTTTTCTGTTGGAAAATGCATCACCTTCCAAATGCGTTCAAGATCTTTTTGGGCGTCTTCATCTTTCTTTCTTAATAAAAAGTTATATCCTGCAAAGAGCTCATCCGCCCCATCTCCAGTAATTATGCCTGTAAGACCTTTTTCTTTAGCCACATTTAGTGCAATATACATAACAATTGCATTTCTAATCTCAATATCATTGAAAATTTTTAAAATCTTTATAGTCTCTTCAATTCCTTTTAGTAGTTCTTCAGTAGTTACAGTTTTCAGATATAATGTGAAATCAAAATTTTTTGCAATCATCTGGCAATAAGTTAGATCAGTTGCAACAAAGTCCTTTGCAATTACTGCAATTGATGTGATCTTTTTTCCTTTTAGATAATATGCAAGTATACTACTATCCAGACCGCCAGAAAGAGAAATACATTCTGATCTGCAGTTTATGGTAGCATTTTTAAGAAGATTATAGAGCTCAGAAGAAAAATTCTCCACCATTTCTAATTCAGTACAGTCAAATTAAGTTTTGATCTTGTTATTATGTTAGCTTCAGCTATGAATTTAGTCAAATCATGTCTAACTAGAATTTTCCACTAGTTCATTGTTTTGATTAGTAGCTTTAAATATTTTGGAAAATACATTGCATACATGTTACTTCCAGCAGAAATTGAATCAAAAACACTAATTCCTGCGCTCCGAGCAATTTTGGCAAAAAAACTAGCAGAAACTCATAAAATTCGAGAAGATGAAATCTCAAAGATGTTGGGAGTTACACAAGCTGCAGTTAGTAACTACATTAGGGGTACAAGAGGGGATCCAAAGCTAATTTCAAAACTATTATCAGAAGGACAAGTAGCAAAGATGATTGATGAGATTAGTGATAACCTTGCATCAAATATGGCATACACACCAGCAAGTCTCTCAAAATTTATTGGATTGTGTAATTATATCAAATCCAGTTTGTTAATTTGTGATATACATCACAATTTAGAATCACATATAGATGAAACTATATGCAAAGAATGTGAAAACATGCTTCTAAAGGGACCAGGAAGCGTATACTAGATTTTTATTTTGATAAAATAATCTCAATTGTTGATAGCATTTTTCCTATCCCATTTGGAATCTCACTATCAACTGTAATCTTCTGAATTCGTGAGTTTCCATTCAGCATTTTTTCTGTTATTATGTTTGCTACTGCAACAGCAGTTGGTATCGCAGTTCCTTTTGCTTTAATAATAACTTCACCTGTTCTCCCAAGCAATTCCATTACCTCAAGCACATTCTTCATGACATTTTCATTACGAATAAAAAAAACATTTTTGTGAAAATCTACCTTTTCATCTGTTATAATTGATGTAACTGCTAGATCCATATCTGCCATGAGCAATTTATCACAAGAATTTTTTCTTTTAAATTTTATCGATGATTCATCCATTAATCAAAATACTCGATCGGAATATTTTGATAATCACCATTTGGAAGTACCCTTCTCACAGTAATTGGGATTGCTTTGCGCTCAAGCTCTTCCATAGCTATATCAAGTGAGGTTCTTGCATCTTTTGGAATTGGTATAAAGGTTGGCGCCCCTAGTGAAAGTTGTAGTGCTCTTGCTCCCATAATTCTTGCCTTTTCAAATCTTGTCAGAGTCGGCGGTCCGATCTGCACCTTTCCTTTCCCTGTAGCAGGAATTTCTTTTGCTTCATGTATAGGGTCAATTTCAATAACTTCTCTATCTTGAATTATCTTGCATTCTTTGTCAATCTGATCTTTTTCTTTTTCTGAAAGCTCTTTTCCTGCTTCTCTGACTTTTCTATATGCTGTTATTGCATCAGTAACTTGTTGGGCTACAGCTGGCTCCTCTTCTACTTCTTGAATTATAACAGGAGCAGGTTCTTCTTCTACTTCTTCAGTTTCTTCTAACACTACCTCTTGATCATTTGCCTCAGACAAGTGTCAAAAACTTGCAAAGTCCGTTATATATTCCAAGCCAACTTTACGAATAAATAATGAGATTCAACACTTGGCAGAGTGGAGTCTTCTGTATCAAAAATAAAACTTATCCTTGAGATAAAAGAAAAGGCAAAGCTTGATTGTGAGCTAAAACGTCATCTTTCTCCGCGTACTGTTGGAATTATATCACGAAAATTACCTCTTGAAGGAAACGCACATCTTTTAACAAATGGAATTGTCTATGTTGAATCATCAATAGAGTCTGGAATCGAAAGACAGCGAAAAGAGTTCAAAAAAGGAGATATTGCATTTTTGCCAAACAATGGAAGCATCTGTTTTTTCTTTGAAGATACAATATCTACAAAAGCGATGAGTCCGCTTGGTAAAATCACCTCAAACATAGATGCGTTAAAGAACGTAAAATCAGGAGATATTTTTTCGCTTTATCCAGCTACTGGTTGATATATCTGGTGTCCACTATGGCCACCTATTCTTTTAACAGTACCTGATGCAAGCAATTTTTTCAAATATGAATTGGCAGCAGAAATTTTTACACCTGTTTGTCTTGCAAGTTCTTGGACAGTAAGCACTTTGGCGCCTTTAATGAACTTCATTGCTTGTTCTTCGTTTACCATAACCGAAATTTCAGACTTTGAACCTTCAGATTTTTCCTGCTTTTTGCCTTTCTTCTTTGCTCCAGATGCTTTTGAAGTCTCATCTGTTTGTGATTTTTCTTGCTGTGCTGGAGACTTTTTCTTTGCGCCACCCATTGAGTGATTTTGCATTTAACCCTATTTATAAACGATTTATGGCATTAGAAATTAGTAAAATTTGTTTTGAAATTGTTTTTTAGATTTAATGAAACCGTAATATATCAAAAGTATTCAACCGCATTTTTTCAAGTATAAATAATATCATGTAACAGAAGCAACATGGGAGTAATTGCCAAGGGTGCAAAATGCAGTGTTGAAGGATGCAACAATGACGGAGTTCGTTCTTTAAACACTACCAAGATTGAAAATGCTGGCTTGCGGGTTCCATCAGGCAACAAAAAATCGGTATTATGTAAAGAGCACTACAAACAATGGAAAAAAGAAACTAAAGATGATAGGGAACTAGAACGCGCAAGATATGAAAGATTCTAGCTATCGTTGATGTTGTTTTTGTAATTTTCTTGTAGTTTTAAAAAAATCACGCTGAAGTTTGTCATAGTAAGAATCTATTTTTGCGTACAGTCGTTTTGGTTTTCTTTTTTTGTGTTTGCTTAGAACATACCATGCAAGTATTGGAAACGCTATAGTGGAATCAGCATAAACCGTTACAGTATCTTCATGTGCATCCTGAACTTTTCCCCAGCTTTTTCCTTCCTCAAGTGTGGCACCTGACAGTCCGCCAGTATCAGGACGGGCATCTGTAATTTGGATGATATAGTCTTGGCCTCCGTCATTTCTTCTTAAAATCTGGTCCAATAGGGGCCCGGTTTGCTGTGCAGTATTTTTTGGAACTCCGCCCCCAAGTTCTAAAATTCCTGCTTTTTTTGAGTTATACAGGATTGCAGCCTGTTCTAGTATCTCTTTTGTAAAATCATGGTGGTAAATCTGATTGTGCAATCTATGATATGCCATGTTTAGTGCTACTGAAGAGTCACTCAAAGTTCCAATATACACTGGAACATCATACTCATATGCACTTACAATAAAACTTCGTTCTGGATGTTTTGCTTTTTCTTTACTAATTTTTCCCATTATATTACAAAGCCTTGCGCTTGTAAATGACTCATTGACCAGGTTTGTTTTGAACATTTTTTGAACAATCTGATCTTCTGCCTCAAGCGTTTCATAATATTTGATGTAAACATCCCTTATTCGAACAATCTCTTTTTCATAAAGAATCATATCATCTACATCAAAGTGACCTTGTTTTACCGGAAGACCCCACGCAAAGTGATCTTCATGATATACATTTGCACCAGTTGTGATTATCCAATCAACGAAACCTAGCTCGATTAATGATTTGATTATCCCACCAAAACCAACAGGTGTCATTGCACCGGCAACTGTAAGGCATATCGTGGCGTCTTGTTGGATCATTTTTGAATATACTTTTGCAGCTTCGCCAAGTTTACGTCCATTGTATCCAGAGCTAGCATAAACCTCGATCAAATCTTCGATTTCCATCTTTGGATCAAGTTTTATGTGAGGAATGTTTTTTCCACGGAAATGATGATGATCCATTAATGAAAATTCTCTTGTCTAGGAGTAAATAATACTTGCGAATCGAACTAGATTATTATAAAAGAAATATTTTGGAAACATTTTACAAAAGCTTATCATGAAAATAATCGATTTAACAAATCCACAACGAGTAAATCGTGAACCTGACAAAAAAATAACACTTTTTTCATCAGGAAACTACACGGAACAAGGCTTTAAGATCAAGACAGTTCAGCTAAGGCAATACATTGAAAAAATCGATGAAAAACTAGGTCCTTTTTCATTAATTACAACACTTGTAGAGACAGACAAGGACTCAATTGAGATGTTATATGATGAGGGATATGGAGAGAAAAGTACGCTTGAGCAAACTGCTGACTTTTTAAAATCACACCTTGGATTATCTAGTCTAATTCTGCGTTCTGTAATAGCGTTAAAAGAAGCAAGCAAAAAACAGAATACACAATAACATTTAATTCAATTACATATTCAGTGTCAAAATATGCGGATTTTACAACTACACTGCGACAATATCGAATATAGTCCAATAAAAAAAGAGATTTCATCAGCAGAAGATATCGATCCTAAATCAAAACGATTTGAAGAAATCGTAGTTGTATTTGTTGCAATTGAAGAAGGCGATGATAAAACAGTGGCATCAAACGCTATTTTACAAATTAAAGATTCGATGAAAAAAATTGACTGCCAAAAACTTCTCTTATATCCATATGCACATCTAAGCTCAAATCTTGCATCTCCTAATACTGCACTCTTAGTCTTAAAAGAAATGGAATCTCTTGCATCAGATCTAGAAGTTTATCGTGCACCATTTGGATGGACAAAATCGTATAAATTGCAAGTTAAGGGCCACCCACTAGCTGAAAACTCTAAAATCATTACAAAAGAAAACATTGATGATTCATCAACTGCACTAAAAACTGAATCAAAAATAAAATCATTTTGGCACATAATGACTCCTGATGGCAAAATGCATGATATTGGCAGCTTTAATTTTTCAAAACACAAGAATTTAGAAGTTTTAGCAAAATATGAATCTGCAAAAAAAAGATCAGTCGATGAGCCTCCGCCACATGTGAGACTAATGAAAAAAATGGCGATTGCTGACTATGAACCAGCATCAGATTCAGGAAATATGAGATTTTATCCAAATGGAAGACTAATCAAATCATTAATCGAGCGTTACGTAAATGAGAAAATTCATGAGTATGGTGGATTGGAAGTAGAAACTCCAATAATGTATGACTCACATCATCCTAGTCTTGAAAGTTACTTTAACAGATTTCCTGCAAGACAATACAACATAAACTCTGAAGGAAAGCATCTAATTTTGAGATTTGCTGCATGTTTTGGTCAATTTCTTATGGCAACAGACTTTCAACTATCATACAAAACAATGCCACTAAAGCTATACGAACTTACTCGTTACAGCTTTAGACGAGAGCAATCAGGAGAGCTGGTAGGACTACGACGACTGAGAGCATTTACAATGCCTGATTGTCATGCATTTTGCACAGATATGAAACAAGCAGTTGAGGAATTTAGAAAGCGATTTGACTTGTCACGTAATGTAATACATGGATTAGGACTTGAAGAATCTGACTATGAGATGGCGATACGATTTACCGAAGATTTTTACAATGAAAATAAATCATTAATCGAAGAAACAGTCAAGAAAATTGGAAGGCCAGTACTTGTTGAGATGTGGAAAGAAAAATTCTTTTATTTTGTATTAAAATGGGAGTTTAACTTTATCGATAATCTAGGAAAGGCATCGGCACTTTCAACTGATCAAATCGATATAGAAAATGGACAAAGATACAATATTACCTTTGTAGATGAACAAAACAAACCTCAATTTCCAATAATTTTGCATAATTCACCAAGTGGCGCCATTGAGCGAGTAATTTATGCACTACTTGAAAAAGCAGCAAAAGACTCTAGAGAAGGAAGAAAACCTCACTTTCCATTATGGCTTGCACCAACACAGATTCGAATAATCCCATTAAAGCCAGAATTTCTTGAATATTGCGAAAAACTAGCAGACAGTATTGGTAACAAAAACATTCGCGTTGACATTGATGATAGAAACGAAAGTATTGGAAAAAGGATACGTGATGCAGAAACTGAATGGATACGATATATCCTAGTCATTGGCGAAAAGGAGATGAGCTCTAAAAACCTCAACGTTAGAGATAGAGAATCAGGCGCGGTAAATGAAATATTAATGGATGATTTTATTTTAGAGATTCAAAAGCAGATTGAAGGAAAACCCTATTCACAACTCAATTTTGCAAGACATGTATCTCAAAGACCTCAAATCATGGTATAATGGTGTTTGAAAATGAGCTATCTTGATCTATATCTAAACAAAAATCCATTAATTACTAGCCCAAATGAGGGAGGTGACGCTTCAGTAATAGTATATGGAGTACCGTTTGATTCTACACATTCATTTAGACCAGGAACAAGATTTGGTCCTGACGCAATAAGAAGTTCATTTAACAATATTGAAATTTTTATGCACCAGTTCAACGTTGACTTGGAATCAGTAAACATCCAAGACTTGGGCAATACTGCTCATACTGTAGTCGCAACACAAATGTTAGACATGGTTTCAAAAATAACATCTGAGCTTATCTTACAAAACAAGCAACTAATTATTTTGGGTGGTGAGCATCTAATAACATTAGGCACATATCCATGTTTTCCAAAAAATACCGGTTACATAGTATTTGATGCACATTATGATTTACGTGATGAATATTCTAACACAAAGCTAAGTCATGCTGCATACTTGAGACGCATAATCGAAAAACAAGGCTCTGATAATATTGTTCATGTTGGAGCTAGGGCCTATGTAAAAGAAGAGCTAGCATTTAAAAAAGAAAATAATGTAAAAAGTATAACAGACAGAGATATACGAGAAGGAAAATCTGTCAAACTAATCAAAGATGCTGTTTCTGTTTTTGATAAAATGTATGTTAGCATAGATTTGGATGTCTTAGATCCTGCCTTTGCTCCAGGCGTTGGTAACCCAGAGGCAGTAGGAATAACATCAAGAGAACTATATGATATGATATGCACACTAGAAAGCAAAAACATTGTTGCAGCAGACATTGTTGAGTTGTGTCCAGACTTTGATAACGGTTCTACGGCTGCTATTGCTGCAAGACTAATGTCTACAATTATTGCGATGAATATTAAATGAAAATTTATTCATTATTTCTTATATATTCATAATCGTTAGCTGAATCAAATGTTAAACAACTTGAGAAATTCACTTCAACCTCATTTAGAAAAACTTGGGCGAGGATTTTCAGCAACAGGTTTATCTGCAAATTTCTGGTCTGCAGTAGGACTAGGCTTTGCTTTTGCAGCGGCTGTAGTTTATGGACTACAATTAGAATACTCATTGATATTTGGTGGAACGCTTCTTTTAGTTTCAGGATTTTTTGATATAGTTGATGGCCAAGTAGCTAGATTTACAAAAACAACATCGCAGAAAGGTGCCTTTCTTGATTCTGTGTTTGATAAAATTGCCGAAGTTGCAATTTTTCTTGGAATTTTAATTGGAAATTATGCTGAGCCATACTTGGTATTTCTAGCAATCACACTTTCATTACTTGTTAGCTACACTAGAGCGAGAGCAGAGTCTGTTGGAATCACACTTCAGGGTATTGGTATTGGAGAAAGAGCTGAACGTCTACTTGTTATTGCAATAATAGGGATGATCAGCTTTATGGAATATGCCATAATAATCGTTGTAATAATAGCAGCAATTACCTTTATTCAACGAGTTATTGTAACTGCAAAACACTTTGGTTAAATTAGTATAGTCTGCCGCGGTCTCGTCTACTTGCTGCAGATCGAATCTTTAGTATGCCAAAGTGAATTGCACATGAAATGCAGTACCATTTTAGTACCCGTGGTGATGCAATGTATGCACCTTGTGCTCTGAGCTCTTTTGCAAGGCTGTGTTCAACCAGATTCAATCTGGATGTTACTTTTTTTGCCTTGTCTCTTGGAACAGTAGCACCGCAGTTTGTGCATTGGATACGGTCTGAAGAACCTTTTCCACCTTTCTTGCGCCCTCTACTTGCACGCTTTAATGGCATGGTGATACATCAAAACTCCTCTTTATAATGTGTTGTACTGAGAAAGCATAGTAAGAGTTACTCAAAAAAACTATTTTTGCCACTAATTTCTGTGCCAAAGATTTAAGCAACTTTGGCATCACTCAAACTATGAGGGGGTTATGTCATACCTGCTTGTCCTCAAATGTAGAACTGGTAATATTCAAAGGGCAAATTTTATGCAAATTATGTTTTGAAAAAATAAAAACAAAAAACTAAATCAAGGAAAATTTTGTGATTACAGATGAAGCTTGACATCTTCTCACATTGTACCATTGATACAATTGAACTTGATGGTTCTGTAACAGAGCAGATAGGTGGTGTTTCCTGTTATGGTGGACTTACTGCAAGGAAACTAAAGTTTGAGGTAAATCTTCATACTAAATTTGGGCCTGATTTTCCACATGACGAATATCTTGTAAAAAATAAACTAACACATGAAAACGCACAATCAAGCAAACCTACAACTAGGTTTACTATCAAATTATCTGGTACCGATAGAATGATGTATCTTACAAATACCTGTGAATCTATTGAATATAGTACTTCAAAGGCAGATGGATTTTTGGTAAGCCCTGTGTTTGATGAAATACCTACTGAAATATTTGAGAATTTAAAAAAAGATTGTGACTTTATTTTTCTGGATCCTCAAGGATTTTTGAGAAGAGTAGATACGGAAAAGAAAGTATTTCTTGAAAAAACAGACATCAATCTTTCACAAATTAATGCTATCAAGCTAAGCCGTGATGAAATTATATCATTGACTGATGGCGCAACAATAAGTGATATGAAAAGTATACAAAAAAGAGGAGTTAAACATGTACTTCTTACAGAAAAAAAAGAAATCTCGCTTCTTGTAAATGATAGGATCTACTCTATAACATTACCAAATAACAAAGTATATGATACAACAGGGCTAGGCGATATTTTTTTCACTACATTTTGTTGTACATTATTAAAGGAGAGTGATTTTCTTTGGGCATTATGTTTTGCAGGAGGTGCAGCTCAGGCAGCACTTGACACAAAAGAATTTGGATTAAATAAAATCCCAGAAAAAAACGACATTGAAACAAATGGGTCTTATTTTTATAATACTGTAAAGTTCAAACAAGTTTAGGCTTTTATTGTACATATTCTTGTATTTGCACTATGCAAGTTGGCATAGCAGGAATGGGACTAAGCGAATCTGCTTCAAAAATGATTAAAAAAGAGCTAGACGATCGTGGCATTACATCTTTTTATGTATCGCAAAAATCAAAGCCACAAGATATTGATTGCATAATGGTTCTAGGAGGGGACAGAGGCGTTCGAAATTACTTTCACAAAAATCCTGATTCTACAATTCCAGTATTTGGTATAAGTGAATCAGAATCAAGTGGTTTTCTGGCACAAATTGATCTAAGGGAATTTCCAGCTTTTGTAAATCGACTAAAAAAACAAGATTATAAAATTGAAGAAGTACCGAGAATTAGTGTAAAGATAGACGGAAAAGCAGTATACCCTGTACTAAACGATGTAGCTGTTTTTGCATCAAAAAGTGCGATGCTAATGGAACATGTCTTACGTGTAAATGGTGAAGAGGTATGGCATGATAATAGTGATGGGGTAATAATATCAACGCCCATTGGCTCATCTGCATACTCAATGTCTGCTGGGGGGCCTGTAATTTTTCAAGACTCTCCTGTATTTGGGATAATATCAGTAAACTCACTTGATGTTACGCGTAGGCCACTTGTTGTATCAAATACCAGTTTGATCGAAATTGATGACATCTCTGCAAGAATCTATTGCGAGGTTGTTTTGGATGGAATTGATCGATTTAGAGTCAATAAATCTGTAGATGCAACAAAGTTTGTTCCATCTGCATATCTAATACGAATGAAAAAAGATTCTACGGCAGTTTCCGCACTTGCAAAAAAAGTAAAACTGGCAGAAGAGCTACTTAACATGCCTCCAAGCTCAAAATTGCTTTTAAAAATTTTAGAATATGAGGGAGCAATGACACAAAAAGAATTGGCAACAAAAACGCTTTTGCCAGATAGAACAGTACGACTTGCACTTAGCCATCTATTGGAAAAAGGCTATGTGAAAAGAAAGATCTCTATGCGTGACGCAAGACAAAAAATTTACGAGATTGCAAAACTAGGTTAACTAGTAGACGCTGCTCTTACAAATGCTTCAAAAGATGCTTCTGGGAATCCAGGCCTGCTACTAAATTCAGGATGAAATTGTACTCCAAGATAGAATTTATGCGATGGAATCTCCAATATCTCCATTCTTTTACCACTATCACTTTCAGCTGAAAAACTCATCCCTTTTTTTGTTAGCTCACCTAGGTATTCTTTATTGATTTCATATCGGTGTCTATGTCTCTTAGTGATTAGATTTGATTTGTAGATTTTGTGTGCAAGTGAGTTTTCTTTAACGTTGATTTGATTTGCTCCAAGTCTTAATGATCCGCCCATGTTTGACACATTCTTTTGTTCTGGTAGCAAGTCAACTATTGGATGTTTTGTAGTTGGTACAATCTCAGTAGAGTTTGCATCATCAAAATTACAAGCATGCCTTCCAAATGCTACAGCTGCAAGCTGAAACCCAAAACAGATTCCAAGATAAGGAATATTTTTTTCACGTGCAAAATTTGCTGTTTTTATTATTCCTTCAGAACCACGCACTCCAAATCCGCCTGGAACTAAAATGCCATCAAACTCTGCTAAATTCTCGATATTTCCGTTTAGTGTTTCAGAGTCTATCCATTCAATAGAAACTGTCTTTCCAATCTTTGCTCCAGCATGCATTAATGCTTGGTTTACGCTGACATAGCTATCTGCCAAGGTAACATATTTTCCAACCATTGCTATACTCACTTTATTATCCGCAGGTTGTAGTGATTTTACAATAGAATTCCATTTATCCCAGTTAGCAGATGCATTTACAAGTCCAACCTTTGCAAATTTTTTAAAAATAAGGTCTACTATACCTTGGTCGTATAGTGTTTGTGGCACCATGAAAATTGATGGAACATCATGACATGAAAAGACATCATTTACAGAAACATTTGAAAATAACGCGATTTTTTTCTTGGCAACATCTTGCAGTGGTGTTGTACATCTTACAGTAAGTATGTCAGGTTGAATACCTATCCTTCGTAATTCTTGAACACTGTGTTGTGTTGGTTTTGTTTTTTGTTCACCAACAACATCAAGTGATGGTGCAAGTGTAACATGTACAAAAAGTACATTTTGAGGTCCATCTTCTACACGCATTTGTCTTAGCGCTTCAAGAAATGGGAGGCTTTCGATATCTCCTACTGTTCCCCCACATTCTACTACTAGCATGTCTAGATTTTCATCTTTTGCGATTTTACGTATGCGATTTTTGATGGCATCAGTTACATGAGGAATTATCTGTACACATGCGCCAAGATACTCGCCTTTTCTTTCTGCTTCTATTACGCTAGAGTATATCTGGGCAGTTGTAATATTGTGTATTTTAGGTATGTTTTGGTTTAAGAATCGCTCATAGTTTCCTATATCCATATCACATTCCCCTCCATCTTCGGTGACAAACACTTCGCCATGTGCTATTGGATTCATTGTCCCTGCATCGTAGTTTAGATATGGATCAATCTTGACACATGAAACTTTTTGGTTCGATAATTGTAATAGCTTTGCAATCGATGATGAAACTACGCCTTTGCCAAGGCCAGACATAACACCGCCTGTTATGAAAATAAATTTTGTCTGCACATATGGGTATGAAGAATCCTGTTTTTAATCGTTTTCCAAAAGAGTTGTTCTAATTTGGAATTTATGATTTTGTTGCCTGCTTTAGTTTCCTAGTAAAGGAAGCAAGCCTTGATTCTATTTTGTTAGATCTGGTATTTTCAATAAGCCTCAAAAACGCACTTCCTACTATCACTGCATCTGCACCTAGCGACACAAAACGCTTTACATCGCTAGCAGATGATACACCAAAACCTACTCCTACTGGAATTTCTCCATTGACGATTTTTTTTGTATTTTTAACCGCATCTATGGTGTATTTTTGGATTTTTCCCTGCATTCCAGTCGTACCATACATTGAGACAAGATACAAAAAACCTGTTGCTGCCTTTGCAATTTTTTTTATTCGCTCTTTACTTGTATTTGGAGATACAAGAAAGATTGTATCAATATGATTTTTTCTTGCAGCCTTGATATATTCACTTGACTCTTCAATTGACATATCAGGAAGTATGATTCCATCAATTCCTAAGCTTTTTGCCTTTGAAAGAAATTTCTTGTAACCATGACTATACAAAATGTTTGTGTATGTCATTAGCACTAGAGGAATTTTTGTTTCATGTCTAACTTGTTTTAAGATTTTGAAAAATTTATCAAGCTTTGTACCTTTGTTCAATGATACTGTACTGGCATTTTGTATTACTGGTCCATCTGCTAGTGGATCAGAAAATGGAAAACCAAGCTCAATTATGTCAACTCCGCCTTTAATCAAACCATGAATAGCTGAAATCGTATCTTTTTCATTTGGATATCCTGTCATTAGGTATCCAATCAACGCCTTTTCGTTTTTGGAGTAAATCTCCTTAAATTTATCTTGAATTCTTGACATTTTTCTTTAGATATTCTTCGACTACTTCGACATCCTTGTCTCCACGTCCAGATAAGGTCACTACAAGTGATTCTGATTTTGATCTAGTTTTTGCAATTTTTATTGCCTCTGCTATAGCATGTGCAGATTCTAGAGCAGGAATTATTCCCTCACTTTGTGTAAGTAGCAAAAATGCATCAATTACCTCATCGTCTGTAGCACTACGATATTTTACACGTCTAGTATCCTTCAGATACGAATGTTCTGGACCTACGCCTGGATAATCTAGTCCCGCTGAAATACTATGAGTTTCTTTAATCTGCCCTTCCTTGTCTTGTAGCAAATATGTCATCATGCCATGTAAAACACCTTTACTGCCTACGTTTAGAGTTGCAGAGTGATAATCTGTCTTAAGACCATGTCCTGCAGCCTCTACCCCTATCATCTCTACATTATCCTCTAACATTGGATAAAACGTGCCAATTGCATTAGAGCCTCCACCAACACATGCAATTACAGTATCAGGCATTTTTTTTGCAATTTGTTTCATCTGTTTTTTTATTTCTTGACCAATTACAGCCTGAAAATCTCGAACCATCATAGGATATGGATGTGGGCCTACTGCAGAACCTAGTAGATAGTATGTTGTTTCTACATTTGTAATCCAGTCTCGTATTGCTTCATTTATTGCATCTTTAAGAGTTTGAGAGCCTGATTTTACTGGATGAACCTTCGAGCCTAAAAGATTCATTCTAAAAACATTTAGCTTTTGTCTGATTGTATCTTTGTATCCCATATAGACTTCGGATTTTATGCCAAGACACGAACATGCCATAGCTGTTGCCACGCCATGTTGGCCTGCACCAGTTTCTGCAATAACTCGCTTTTTTTTCATCTTTTTTGCAAGAAGTGCCTGCCCAAGTGTGTTGTTGATCTTATGTGCTCCGCCATGGAGAAGATCCTCTCTTTTTAGGTAGATTTTTGCACCGCCGATTTTTCTTGTTAGGTTTTCTGCAAAGTAAAGTGGCGTTGGCCTTCCAGCATAATTTTTAAGATAATAATCTAGTTCTTTTTTGAAACTTGTATCATTTTTGAATCTAAGATAATTTTCTTCTAATTCTTGTATTGCTGGAACTAAGGTCTCAGGTACATATTTGCCACCAAACTCCCCAAATCTGCCATTTTTTGGTAGTGTCTTCATAAAGCATTCACCAATTTACTCACAAACGCTTCGATATTATCGCTTTTCATTATGCTGGAGCCCACAAGAAAGGCACTTGCACCACAACCATGTAAAAATTGTATGTCTTTAGGAGACTCTATGCCACTTTCTGATAAGATTATTCTTGATTTATCAAAACCATCAAGAACAATTTTTGTAGTTTTTATGTCGATTTCAAGCGTGTCAAGGTTTCGATTATTAATACCAATTAGGTCTGCATTTGTTTTAAGCGAGTTTTCAAACTCAGTTTTTGTGTGGGATTCTATTAGAACTTTGAGATTTTTTTTATGTGCATAATCTACATACTCGGCAATTTCCTTTAGATATTTTTTATCAAAAAGCGATTCTATGAGTAAAATATAATCTGCCCCTAGTTTTTGAGCTGCATCTATTTGGATCCTGTCTATTATAACATCCTTCATTAACAGTGGCACGTTCACATTTTGCCTTACCTTGACAAAAAATTCTGGTGAACCATCAAATAGATATGGTTGAGTAAGAACTGACAGACCAATTGCCCCTCCTTTAATCATTGAATTTGCTATAGTGATTGGTTCTGACATGGTACGAATTTTTCCCAATGATGGAGACGAAAACTTTACTTCAGTAATTATTGGTGCATGATTACTATTTTTTATAAGAGCAAGTAAATCCATTTGTGATTTTTGTAATTTTTGGTTAATTTCATAAACCCCTTCATCAATTGCCTTTTGGGAGTTTTGAATCAGTTTTTGTAATACGTTTTTCATGATGTTTCTAACTCCTTTAACATACTTTTGTTACCACAAAATGAGACAAATCCCTTGAATAACTTGTATGCTTTGTCACTTTGTAATGTATCTAGTGCAATATTTACTGCAGCTGAAAAATTATCAGATATATTTGCAACAATCAAACCACCAGCTGCATTAAGTGCAGTAGTTTCTATCATTGCTTTATTTGCAGAACCATTTAGAACTGATACAAAAGCATCAATCGCGTTTTCTTTTGATGTTACCTGAAGTTGTTTAATTTCAGATTTTTGAAGACCAACTTCCTGTGGATCTAAGACAAATGTTTGAATTTTTTTGTTTTGTAATAAACATACATGATTTTTTGATGTGGTAGATAGTTCATCTAGTCCATCTTTTGATCTTACAGCCATTATTGTCTCCGAATCTCTCTTCATTAACAAATTGGGGATTCGTTCAACAAAGTCTTCGGAAAAAACACCAATCAGTTGGTTTTTTACGTTTGCTGGATTACATAGCGGGCCAAGCAGATTAAAGGCAGTTCTTGCGCCAATCATTTTTCTTGCTTTGGCAACATTTTTCATTGCAGGATGGAATTTTTGTGCAAACATAAAACCAATCCCAAATTTTTCAATAATCTGAGTTATTCTTTCAGGAGATGCATTTAGATCATAGCCAAAATACTCGAAAATATCAGCACTTCCACACACACTTGATACCGCACGGTTTCCATGCTTTGCTACAGCCCCCCCAGATGCAGCAACCACAAATGCAGCCGCAGTAGATACGTTAAATGTCATCATATTATCACCGCCAGTACCACACACATCAATGAGTCGAGTTTTACATTTTGGAGCTATGTTGGTTGCAAATTTTTGCATGATGTCAAGCATTGCAAGCAATTCATCATCGGTTTCACCTTTTACCGTGAGGTTTTTCAGAAAACTCGCAGTTTCATCATCTGAAATTTTGCCGGCAAGAATTTCATTCATCGTTTCAGACATTTCGTTATACGCCAGATTGGAATTCTTTTGCAATTTTGTAATTATTTCTGTAATCATTTTTGTATCATCTTCAAAAAGTTACGTAGTATTTTTTTGCCTTCTACTGTCATAATCGATTCTGGATGAAATTGCACTCCTACAATTGGGTGATCTTTATGCCTGACAGCCATTATTTCACCATCATCTTCTGCCACTGCAGTGATTTTCAGCGAGTCAGGAATTATCGTCTTGTCACCCACCAGTGAATGATACCTAGTAGCACGAAATGGATTTTTTACTCCTTCAAAAATTGAGTCATCAAAATGTTTTATTGGACTCGTTTTACCATGTCGTACATTTCCTGCATTTACAACTTTGCCACCAAAACAGCTTATGATCCCTTGATGTCCAAGACAAATGCCAAGTATTGGTTTTGTTGGACCAAGCTTTGTAATTACATCTGAACATATGCCAAAATATTTTTTATTTTCAGGATTTCCAGGACCTGGAGAGATTATTATTGCATCATAGTTATTTTTTTGAATTTGTTCTAGAGTAATCTTGTCATTTCTAAATACATCGCATTCTACACCTAACTCGCCTAGTATTTGTGCAATGTTGTAAACAAATGAATCATAATTATCAAGTATTAGAAATTTCATTTTGCGGCCTCCTTTAACGCAGTTAACATGGCCTCTGCTTTGTGTTCTGTCTCTTTAATCTCATTTTCAGCAATAGAATCAGTTACAATCCCTGCACCTGTCTGAACAAAGCCTTTATTGCCATCAAAAAATATGCTCCTTATTGCAATTGCAAAATCACAGCACCCATTAAACGAAAAATAGCCAACTGCCCCTGCATATGGCCCTCTTGATTCTGGTTCTAGCTCATCAATTATCTCCATTGCCCTTACCTTTGGTGCCCCAGATACTGTTCCTGCCGGAAAAACTGCCTTGAATGCATCAAACATGTCAAATTTTACATCTAATTTACCTACAACATGAGTTACCATATGTTGTACATGACTAAACCGCTTGACTTCCATAAGCTCTTTTACGTATACAGAACCAGATTTGCAGACACGACCAATATCATTTCTTCCAAGGTCTACAAGCATTGTGTGTTCAGCAATTTCTTTTTCATCATGAAGTAGTTCTTGTCTTAGCTGTTCGTTTTTTGATTCATCATCAGTTATTTTTCTCGTACCAGCAATTGGAAATGTCTCTACAACGTCTCCTGTAACTCTAATTAACATTTCAGGACTAGAACCAATAATCACTCTATTTTTCATTTTCATATGATATAGATATGGCGATGGATTTAGTGCTCGTAATAGCTTGTAAACTTTGAGATAATCCCCTGATGCTTCAAAGCTAAATCGCCTTGATAATACACCTTGGAATATATCTCCATCATAGATGTATTTTTTTGTCTTGTTGACTATATCTGTAAAACTTTTGCTGTCAAGATTTACCTCAATGTCTGAGATTTTGAATTGTTCAAATGATGTATCTGAGATCTTGATTTGCTCAACTCTGTTTTTATCGTAATAAAAGTATAGATACTTTTTTTCTTTATTATCATACAAGATACCATCAGTGTATATTCCAAACTCCATTAATGGCTCATCAACCTTATGTGATTGGGGGATTTTTTCCCATAGTCTTATTGCATCATAATTAATGACTCCAACTGCGCCACCAAGATAACGATAAGACTGTTCTGAAATTGTTCCCATCTTTTGCTTTAGAATTTTTAATGGATCATTGGTTTGAATTGTTTCTATTTTACCGTCTTTTGATTCGATTGTAACTTTATCATGATAGCCTTTTATGATAATTGATGGGTCAAACCCAATGATCGAAGTCTCTGCAAGCTCCTCAGGTCCGGTTAATGACTCGAAAAGAAACGAATGCGAGTAATTTCGAGAAATTTTATTATATATCTCAAATTGGGTGCCAGTTACCTCTAGGGGTATTACTTTAAGATCTGATAGTCCAAATGGGGCCACCCATGCCAGAACAGGAATTATGCACCATATTTAAAATTTTGAAATGACGTTTTGTGCCCAAATCTTGACTATCAATTACGGTAAGGTACGGTACCTTTATAAGCAATGGCGCCGATCTATAGTCATGAGCCAGCAGATTACAGTAAGAAAAAGACCGCGACTTCTATACAATGATCTAGGGTTTGGACTTGAAAAACCACAACTGAAAACATCAGCTATTCAAACAAATTGTAATGTGTGTGGAAAAGGACTGGAGGAAGGGTTTAGCTTGACTGCAAAGACTATTCATTCTGGAACTCTATTTTTCTGCGATTTTCATTATCCAAAATCAAAAAATTAACGCTAAAGAGGTTTTGTAATGGCGCCTTGAGCTGCAGAGCCTACTAGAGAAGCATATTTTGCCAATGCTCCGCTAGTATAGTTTGGTTTTGGTTGTATCCATTTTTTTCTACGGGTTGCAATCTCCTCGTCGGATACCATCAAATCAATAGTATTTTTTTCTACGTCAATTCTTATTTCATCATTATCTTTTACAAGTGCAATGTTTCCTCCAACAAAAGCTTCAGGAGAAACATGTCCAATCATTAAACCTCTTGTTGCACCAGAAAATCTCCCATCTGTAACAAGTGCCACTTTATTTCCTAGTCCTTGTCCTACAAGTGCTGCAGTCACAGCTAGCATCTCTCGCATACCTGGTCCTCCTTTTGGTCCTTCATAACGAATCACTACAACATCACCCTCATTAATTTCGCCTTTTGCAACAGCATCAAATGCATACTCTTCTCTATCAAAGACTTTGGCTTTTCCAGTAAACTTTGACATATTTACACCAGCAATTTTTACTACAGCCCCTTCTGGAGCAAGCGAGCCATGCAAAATTACTGCAGTACCAACGTCATGTATTGGTGAATCTATTGATCTAACAACTTTTTGATTTTCAGGCATTTGAAGTTGCATCGAGTCTATATTTTCTTTTAGAGTTTTTCCTGTCACAGTTAGTGTATTTCCATTAATCACGTTTTTCTTCATTAGCAGTTTTAACAACAATGGAACCCCACCAATTTTATCAAGATCAAGCATTACATACCCTCCACCAGGCTTCATATCTGCAATATGTGGAGTTCGTTTTCTTATCCGCTCAAAATCTGCATAGGTCAACTTTACTCCTGCTTCATTTGATATTGCAAGTAAATGCAAAATTGCATTTGTAGAGCCGCCTATTGCATTTAACATTGTTATTGCGTTTTCAAATGCTTCAAACGTTAGAATATCTCGTGGTTTTATGTTCCATTCAATTAGTTTAGCTGCGGCAACTCCTGTATCATAACACATTTTTTCCCGTCGCATATCTTCGGCTGGTGGACTCGCACTTCCTGGCAATGCTAATCCCAAAGCCTCACTTATTGACGCCATTGTATTTGCAGTAAACATTCCACCACACGAGCCAGCACTTGGACATGCATAGTTTTCAATATTTTTTAGCGCTTCAAGTGTTAGTTGTCCTGCATCATATGCCCCAACTGCCTCATAGACATCTTGTACGGTTAGCGCCTTGCCATCAAACATGCCTGGCAGTATAGTTCCACCATAGACAAAAACCGATGGAAGATTCAATCTTGCCATTGCCATCATTGTTCCAGGTAAGCTTTTGTCACATCCAGCTATTCCAACAATGCCATCATACTGATGTGCTCTTACCATAAGCTCAATAGAATCTGCAATGACTTCTCGACTAACTAGAGATGATTTCATTCCCTCATGACCCATAGCTATGCCATCGCTTACAGCTATCGTACTAAACTCTCGCGGTGTTGCACCTGATGCACTGACTCCTTCTTTTGCTTTTTGTGCTAGCCTTCCCAAGTGAATGTTGCATGGAGTTGCTTCATTGCCTGTATGGCATACCCCTATGAAGGGCTTGCTTAGATCATCATCTGTCAAGCCCATTGCCTTGTACATTGCTCGGTGTGGCGCACGTGCAGTTCCTTCCACTACATTCCTGCTAGAAATTTCCATGTTATACAATACTGATTTTAGTTGGCTGTAATTTAGAGTTTCTTAGATTATTTCAGAATTAGCTGTGAATCTAGCTCAACAAGTTGTGCTTCAATTTGTTCTGGTGTTTGATCACCATATGAAATTAGAATTCTATCATCTTCTTGTAATACATAATTTCGTATATCTGGAACCTGATTATGGTTTATGTAAAACTTTAATGAATACTCGTCATTTGTGCAAAACTCTCGTCCATCCGGAAATACAAAACACTGATCTGTTAGTGTTATTCTTAATGTGTCAAACAAATACCCTAATGTTACTCCGGATGCATGTCTGTGTATTGTATTACCGTCTTGACCTTCAAAGTGTATCCAGCTACTCTTTATTTGATAAGCTGGAACCGAGAAATCAAACTTGTCAGTATGAATTCGTACTAGAATTGATGCATGTTCATGCTCATCTCCTAACACACCAGCACCTTCAGGGGCACCAGGTCCACTTCCTCCCAAATTAACAAAATTATAAGCCGAATATCCTACAATTGCTGCAACTCCGGCAAGTACCCCTATGGCAATTAGCATATTTCTTCGTTTTTCTTTTGCCTGTTTTGCTGCAAAACTTTCTCTTTCATCTTTGTTTTCTTTTGCTTTTTTGCCCATGAGTGAAAAAACTCGAATTGTACCCTAATTAACTCAATCGATACCATAATAATAAATAAAATATTGAAATTGAATTCTTACATTGAATTGTCTTTTTTGTGACATATTAGAAGGAAAAAAACAAGGTCATTTTATTTATGAAGATGAAAAATATGTTGCGCTTTTAGATAAATATCCGATTGATGTTGGACATTCTTTAGTGATGCCACGAAAACATTATGAAAAAATTGTCGATATGCCAGAAGATATGGTTGGAGAACTATTCTCAAAAATCCCAAAAATTGCAAAAGCTGTTCTAAAGGCAACAGATGCAGATGCATTTAGTCTAGGTCAAAACAATGGGCGTGCTGCAAAACAGATCATTCCTCATGTTCATGTTCATATCATACCACGGTACGAAACCAAAGGTACAGTTTGGACAAAAAGAGGAATCGCAATAGATGAGGAATTAAGCGAACTTGCAAAACAAATTCGTATGTGTTATTGATTTGGATTATAACGTAAAATGGCAGCTACTTTACCTAGACTTGAAATCATAGCGCCATGTTCTGCTTTGCCTGATATTACCTCAATTTTGGCACCATTTTTAGCTGCGATTAGTTCAAGATAATCAACAATATCTTGTTCTGTTGATTCTGAATCCATGCTTTTACAGTTTGGGCAGGGTGAGTTTAACAACTCAGTCTTTTTTTGAATCAGTTGATGGCGTTCAACTATATTTTCCTGAATATTTTGACATCGCTTACATTTTACCTCTAGTCTGTAAAGGTTTGTATCATCTGTAATAATCAAGGTTTGAACAACATTATTTTGCAATAGTTTTATGACTTCTTTTAGTCCGTAGGTTGCAAGTCCTGTACGCGAATTAATGTGTCTGAATAAATCATCAACTAGTTTTTTTTCTTCAACCATTCTAAAATCTGATAAAATTTCTCCTGCTTTTGTAAAGGCTTCACGAATTCCCTCCGAACCTGAATACGATGAATCAATAGTAGCTATGACCATGTCTTGTAGTCTGTAGTCAAGGTAGTTGTTATTGATAAATTCCTCTTTTGTTGGGCCAGGTCCTGAAATTATCAGTCCCTTTACTGGATAAATATCTATAAAGTATTCTTTTGTTGTTTCTGCAACTCTGTTAAAATAATATGTTAATTCCATCTCTCTGAGTTTTTGGAATCTTTTTGCAGACTGTCCTCCCTGTCTGTGTTTTCCTGCAACTCCAGAACCTGTTTCACTTAATACTTCAATTTTATCTCCATGCAATAGCCCCCATCCAGTATCTTTTGTATCAATTGCCAAAAATCCAATTAGGTTATCATCCTTTAACATATCCTTTAGAATATCTACATGAAAATGATCATCGCATCGATACAGAAATGTTGTAAGCTCTTTTGGCGGATCAATTTCATACAGTTTTATAATTTCACTGCCAATTGGACCTCCGCCTTCTGGCGGTAATGCACCACAAAAAATTACCAAACCTCGTTCAGGAGTATCTTTGTAAAGCTTTAATCGCTGAATGACTCTGGATAACGAATCTACCACATGAGTTCTAGTAAGATCTGATTTTATGTTATCTGCAGTGCCTTGTTCTTCTCGTAAATTGTTGATTACTTCGTGTAGCTGCTTTCCTCGTGGAATATAGAGGCTAACTAGCTCTGTTCCCCTACCTGACTTTTGTGATAGTTCTTCTAGGATTTTTCTTATCTTGTATAGTTTAACAGAATCCTGTTTCTGAATTGCGATTTTTCCCATTTTATTTCATTTTAAATATTTGAATATTAATTTTGGTAACTATATTGTTGGATGAATATTAACTCAATATGTTCTACAAATAACTTGATGTCGCAGATCTTTTGTTGATAATGCTAGGTTTGGGATTCAAAATTTCAGAAAAAACAATAGAAGAGACAATAAATTCTAAATCAGAATTGAAAACTTATGAAATCGAAGGTGAGAGATACCATCCTGAAAATTCAGTTTTCAAAATACCTTACAAAATAACAAATAGTAAAATCGAAAGTATGAAGTTAGATTCTGCTTCTGCATCGCTTATAATAAACTTGAAAGAAACTACTTCAGATGGGATTCTTGAAATATCTATTCCACGGAATTTAATTGACTCAATAATATCCAATGGTCAGGATGATGAATTTTTCATATTAATCAACGGCGAAGAAACAAAATTCACGGAACCCAGTAAATCACCTTGTTTTCGTAATCTCTTAATAGAGTTTCCTGAAACAACAAATGAAATTGAAATAATTGCAAGTTTTATCTATTCTTATCCAATATCGAAAGTTCCTGATGAATGTATAGATAAAACTATAGTAAAATCTTGAAAATTAATAATGTAACAAATTTGAGCTATTTGTTTTGGTTAAAATTCCTCGATGGCTCTTCTAAACACATCAATTGGTTGGTTTCCCTCAATCTTGATTACTTTTTTGTCATCAAAAATCAAAAATGTCGGTGTGGCTCTGACGCCAATTTCATTTGCAAATTTTTCCAACACTAGTACTCTATTTTGATACTTGTGTTCAACCAAACATGAATTAAATTTCTGGAGATTTAGTCCAACAGACTCGGCAAAACCGTTTAACGAATCTATTGTAATCCATCCTGTTCTCTCTCCGGCCCAATTATCATATATCATATCATGATATTCCCAATATTTTCCTTGGTCTTCTGCACAATATGCTGCTTCTGCGGCTAGGATAGAATCAGGACCATTAAGTGGAAAATCTTTGAAAACCATCTTGACTTTGCCTGTTTGTATATACTCTGAGTCAATTACCTCAAAGCTTGAATGATGAAACTTGTAGCAAAATGTACACTGATAGTCCCCCCATTCTACAATTGTTATAGGCGCTGATTCATCACCTAATATTGGAGAACCATTTTCAACTAGTGCGCTTGGCGTCAGCTTGATTTCATCAGATACTTGGGATTCAGATGACAGATTATACAGATAAAGTCCTGCAATAATTCCTATGGCAACAGGAATCGCAAGAAGATAATAATTCTTCATGTATTCTTGAAATTTCTTGTATTGTAAAATGTTTGGTTTTTTAAAATTTTTTACGGATAATTATGCGATCTGTTTAAAGTTCACATTCTGATAAATTATATATAAATTGGATAAATTGTCCAAGAACTTAAATACGCAAATACAAAGTATGTTTCAATGTCTTATTCGAAACAGATTTCAATCTCAAAATCTGGTGTTCCAATACTTGCGGTTGCAATACTTGCTGCAATTTTTGCAATTGGGCTATTTGTTGTAGGATATGATCAGGGACATATTTTGAGTATTGTTATGGGTGAAAAAGCATTTGATGAGATGTTTATCCATGAACTTACACATGACATGAGGCACGCAGCTGGCTTTCCTTGTCACTAGGACGTAGTTTATTATGAAACCGTCTCTATTTCTTGCACTAGTTTTGTTATCGGGTTTTTCAGCAGGGATAATTCACGGACTAACTAATCTTGTCATAGTTGAACCCTTTCTTGACAGCTCAATAGCAATTGAAAACCAAAACCTGTTTGCATCTGGCGAAGCAGAAGACACGCCATCTTTTTGGATAGAGTATGATGCGTATAGAACTTGGCAAAAAGGTGGTCAGGTATTAGCTGGGGCAATACTTGGAACATCAATTGGAGCATTATTTGGAATTGTTTTTGCTTATTCAAGAAACGCATTACCAACAGGTCATAGTGTAAGAAAAACGCTTACTTTGGCATCAATTATGTGGGCCACATTATTTCTAATTCCGTTCTTAAAGTACCCTGCAAATCCTCCAACAGTTGGAGATCCAGAAACAATTGTACTGCGCAGTGCAATGTATTTGGGATTTATTGCACTGTCTGGCTTTGGGGCACTGGGATTTTACAAAGTTTACAAAAAATTACTAGGTAAAAAGAAGATTCTGGCATTTGCAGGATATGCTGTATACATTACAGTCATTTTTGTACTAATGCCGCCAAATCCAGACGAAATTACAGCGTCAATGGAGCTAGTAAATGGATTTAGGTCCATGTCTCTTGTTGCAGTAACAGTGTTTTGGGTAGCAAACGCCATTATTCTTGGGGCATTATGGCAAAAATACAACCCGGATAAAAAACTGGAAACAAAAATTAACTAGTTTTTAAAATTTTCTCATTCTCGCAATATAGAATGAGAACATGTCAGTATTATTTAAATAACAAAGAAACTTGATGGTAGCAAAATGGGACGACGACTGACATTACCTCAATTAAAAAAATACGATATCACACAACGAGTGATTGAGGCACTAGCTGATGCAGAGTCAAGAACAATTGTATTTTCAATAATAAAAAAAGGAAGAACCGCTGCAGAGATTGCAGAAAAATATAAAATTCCACTTAGCTCAGTGTACAAAAAACTAACTGAGCTTGAGGAATTAACACTTGTCGAAGTAGAAAGATGGTTGATTTCTGATAAGGGACGTAGATTCAAGGTTTATCGTAGCAGAATAAGTAAGGCTGATATCAGCATAAAAAAACCAGAGCCCATGCTGAACTTGGCACCAAATTAATCTGATTTGATTTTGATGTCAAAGACAAACATAATCCAGCTAAGTGAGTTTGATGTAACTCAGAAAATCATTGAATCGCTAACAAATGTATGTACAAGAGCTGTATTATTTGCCATAAAAGATGAGGCAAAAGATGCTACAAAAATCTCTGAGGAGCTAAGCATATCACAATCAACAGTGTACAAAACACTTTCACAACTAGAAGAGCTGGCCTTAATCGAAGTTAACAAGTTTATTTTTTCTGGAGGCAAAAAGATCAAAATGTACAAAAGTAGAATTGCTCAAGTGAATATTTTGATAAAAGATACTGAACCCGTATTGGAACTTTATCCAAACGAAAACGTATCAA
>Ga0194125_10002474_pt1 | contig 30507 bp, 25 predicted proteins | sample TA2KigC250mmetaG_FD_148626 | JGI IMG/M metagenome (GOLD analysis project Ga0194125, IMG submission 148626) | Freshwater microbial communities from Lake Tanganyika, Tanzania - TA2015034 Kigoma Deep Cast 250m | ecosystem: Environmental > Aquatic > Freshwater > Lake | place: Tanzania: Lake...
ATGGCCCATCTTGTGCTAGCCTCCTGCGCGGGCTCTGCCCGCTGGTGGTTGGCCCCACCAGAGGCTAGCACTTCTCCTCCCCCACCGCAACCCCCAACTCCCTTACCTACAACCTGCGGTCGCACCCAACGTACTTCGATTCGTTGACACACTGAGGGGGTTCTGCTAAACTCGCACCTCGGCGCCGCAGGGGCGGCGAGATCGCCAGCGTCTGCGACCCGAGGGGGAGCCGTTAGCTCAGTCGGTAGAGCATCGGACTTTTAATCCGAGGGTCGCAGGTTCGATCCCTGCACGGCTCACCAGGTGCACGGGCCCATAGTCTAGTGGTTAGGACTCCGCTCTTTCAAGGCGGCAGCGCGGGTTCGAGCCCCGCTGGGCCTACCAACTACGGCATGTTCCGGGTTCCGGGTTTGGGGTTCCGGGTTGACGGCAACATCACCGACGGCAACCCGCAACTCGGAACGCGGAACTCGAAACTGACGTCTCCGGGCGGATAGCTCAGTCGGCTAGAGCGCCTGCCTTACAAGCAGGAGGTCGCAGGTTCGAGTCCCGCTCCGCCCACCATAGCGGCGGGTTCCGAGTTTCGGGTTCCGGGTTCGGTGTTCCGGTTGGTCGCGGTGTAGTCGTCAACCCGGAACTCGAAGCCCTGAACCCCGAACCGACGTTACGGCGAGATAGCTCAGTTGGTAGAGCGAGGGACTGAAAATCCCTGCGTCCCCAGTTCAAATCTGGGTCTCGCCACCACCGACAGCCCAACGGCTCCCGAGGCGTCTGCAGCAGCTTCGGGAGCCATTCTGCGTTCTCGGCGCCACGCTGCACTCGTCACAGGGCAGGTTCCCCTCTGGCCATCAGGGAATGGGCGTTTCGAGCCCCAATTGACAAGCCGGTTCCTTGACGAGGCCGTCCGATGATCATCCTCCATGCCGGCTACTGCGGTAGCCGATTGGTTCTGTGGGCCGAGTCGCCTCCGGACGGAAGCACACCCCCACGCAAGCGTGCCGGCCGCCCGCCGAAGGTCCGCCGGCCCCAGCCCTCGCCGTACGATGCCGGCGCCGCGGCGCTGGCGGCGGCGCTGACGGAGGGCGGGACGGGTGTTCGGCTCAATGCGGACGAGGCGTCCACCGCCGTGGCGTGGCTGCCCTCGACGGGCGGGAGGCCGGCGGCGACGAACGCCCTGGTGGACGAAGCGCCGGACCCCGCGGCGGCGATGGCGCTGGCCCCGTGGACCGTCACTGCTTTCACTCCGCCGGTGGATGACTGGATCGAGCTGCTGTGTGCGTGTGTCGGTCGGCAGACGCTTGCGCCGGGAATCGTCGTGGGCTACGACCTGCGGTACTGGGCCACGGCCATGCGGTTCGGGGGCGCGCTGGTGGCTCGGCAGCAGTTCCTGCCGGGCATTGTGGAGCGGGATGGCGCGTACTTAGCCCGCTGGGAGCCCGTGTTCCTCGGGCCGGACGCCGAACGTCTGACGAAGCTGTCCCAGGCGATGCCGCCCGTCTGTCGGTCGCTGGCCGCCGACCGGGCCCCTGCCCCGGAGGTTCCGGCGGCAGCGGCGCTGACCGAGTTCCTGGGGGATGTCGTCGATTGCCTGGTCCGAGAGGCGTCGGCGCCGCCGCCGATGCCTGCGGCGTGGCAGGCCAAGGCCCGGAAGTTGCAGCACTTCGACAGCCTCCATGACGCCTGGCTCCACGCGCTGCGCACGCACGACGCGGCTCTGGAGGGTGAAGCGCGGGCGCTAGCCGAGTTCGCGGCGCAGGTGCGCGCGTGGCAGCGGCCCCTGACGGTGGCCGCCGCGCCCCCCTTCCGGCTGTGCTTCCGGCTCGACGAACCGGGCGCAGAGACGGAGGAGGACCGGAGTCGCGGGCCCGGGGAGTGGCAGGTGCGCTACCTCCTTCAGGCGGCGGAGGACCCTAGCCTGCTCGTTCCCGCGGAGGCCGCGTGGCAGCCGAAGGGCCCCGCCGCGCGGCTGCTTCGCCGACGGCAGTTCAGCGCGCGGGAGTACCTGCTGTCCGCGCTCGGGCAGGCCTCGGGGCTGTCCCCGGAGATCGAGGCCAGCCTGAGGACGGCGGCTCCCGGCGGGTGCGCGCTCGACGACACGGGGGCCTTCGGGTTCCTCTCGACCACCGCGCCGGCGCTGGAGCAGGCCGGGTTCGGCGTGATGCTCCCCGCCTGGTGGACGCGCAAGGGGACGAAGCTGCGTCTCGCGGCCCGGGCCAAGGTGGCTGCCCCGGCGATGCAGGCGGCCGGCACGCTGTCGCTCGATGCGCTCGTGAACGTGGACTGGGACGTGACGCTGGGCGACGAGAAGCTGTCGCTGCGGGAGCTGGAGGCGCTGGCGAAGCTGAAGGCGCCGCTGGTGAGACTGCGCGGCCAGTGGGTCCACATGAGCCGCGAGGACATCGAGGCGGCCCTCGCCTTCTGGAAGCGCCAGAGCCGGGTTGAGACGACGGTGCGCGACGTGGTGCAGATGGCCCTCGGCTCGGCAAGCGCGCCCGGCGACATGGCCTTCGACGGGGTCGAGGCAAGCGGCTGGGTGGGCGAACTCCTGGCGCAGCTCGAAGGCCGCGCGCGCTTCGAGGAGCTGCCCTGCCCGCAGGCTTTCTGCGGCGACCTCCGGCCCTACCAGGCGCGCGGCTACTCGTGGCTGGCGTTCCTGCGGCAGTGGGGCCTGGGGGCGTGCCTCGCCGACGACATGGGTCTGGGCAAGACGATCCAGGCGCTGGCGCTCATTCAGCGGGACTGGTCGCCGGACGCGAAACGCCCCGTGCTGCTCATCTGCCCGACATCGGTCGTCGGCAACTGGCAGAAGGAGGCGGCGCGCTTCACGCCCGAGCTGCCCGTGATGGTGCACCACGGAATCGGGCGGGCGAAGGGCGACTCGTTCGTGTCCAGTGCGCGGAAGCACGCGCTGGTGATCTCGAGCTACGCCCTCCTGCACCGCGACGCGGAGCACCTCGGCCGCGTGAAGTGGGCGGGGGTGATCCTCGACGAAGCGCAGAATGTGAAGAACGCCTCCACGAAGCAGTCACGCGCCGCGCGGTCGCTCCGCGCCGACTACCGGGTGGCGCTTACCGGGACGCCCGTCGAGAACAACGTCGGCGACCTGTGGTCTATCATGGAGTTCCTGAACCCGGGCTTCCTGGGCAACCAGAGCGCCTTCCGCGAGCAGTTCTTCGTGCCCATCCAGACGCGGTCGGACCCGGCGGCGGTCGATCGCCTGAAGCGGCTGACGGGCCCCTTCATCCTGCGCCGCGTGAAGACCGACCGATCGATCATCGCCGACCTGCCGGAGAAGATGGAGGCCAAGGTCTTCTGCACCCTGACGAAGGAGCAGGCCTCGCTCTATCGCGCAGTCACGGCGGAGGCCGAGGACGCCCTCGCCGGCGCGTCGGGGATCGAGCGGCGGGGGCTGGTGCTGGCGACGCTGATGAAGCTCAAGCAGGTCTGCAATCACCCCGCGCAGCTTCTCGGCGACAACTCGTCGATCCCCGGTCGGTCGGGCAAGCTGGCGCGCCTCACGGAGATGCTGGAGGAGGTCCTGGCGGTCGGCGAGCGGGCGCTCATCTTCACCCAGTTCACGGAGATGGGGCACCTGCTGGTGCGGCACCTGCAGGAGACCTTCGGCCAGGAGGCGCTCTTCCTCCACGGCGGCGTCCCGAAGGCGAAGCGCGACCGCATGGTGGCGCGCTTCCAGGCGGGAGAGGACGCGCCGCCGCTCTTCCTGCTCTCGCTCAAGGCCGGCGGCACGGGCCTCAACCTGACGGCCGCGAGCCATGTCTTCCACTTCGACCGTTGGTGGAATCCCGCCGTCGAGAACCAGGCGACCGACCGCGCCTTCCGAATCGGCCAGACGAAGAACGTGCAAGTCCACAAGTTCCTCTGCATGGGTACGTTCGAGGAGAAGATCGACGAGATGATCGCGAGCAAGCAGGGCGTGGCGGCGAGCGTGGTGGGGGCCGGCGAGGGTTGGCTGACGGAGCTGTCCACCGCGGAGCTGAAGGCGCTGTTCCGGCTGCGAGAGGGGGCGGTGGCGGAGTGAGGTCTCGAACCCGGCGTCAGGAGCCAGGCCATGCCATGGGATGACCGGTGGTACGACTACCCGAAGTCGGTGCCGAAGAAGGCGAAGGGCGGGATCAAGGCCCAGTCGAGCCGGGGCGGATTCGCGAAGAGCTGGTGGGCGCAGCGCTGGATCTCGGTGCTCGAGAGCTTCGACATCGGCGCGCGTCTGGAGCGCGGGCGGCGGTACGCGCGAACCGGACAGGTTCTCAGCATCGACATCGACCGCGAGCTGGTGACCGCGGAGGTCCAGGGGTCGCGCACGAAGCCCTACAAGGTCGTCATCCGTGTGAAGGCCCTGGCGCGCGAGGACTGGGAGGCGCTCGCGTCAAGTCTCGCGCAACAGGCGATCTTCGCCGCCAAGCTGCTCGCCGGCGAGATGCCACCGGACATCGAGAGCGCCTTCGCCGACGCCGGGCTCTCGCTGTTCCCGCAGGCCTCGGAGGACCTCGAGACGGTCTGCTCGTGCCCGGACTGGTCGAACCCGTGCAAGCACATCGCGGCGGTCTACTACCTCCTCGGCGAGGAGTTCGACCGCGACCCCTTCGTGCTCTTCAGGCTGCGCGGGATGGAGCGGGATGAGCTGATCGGCCTCGTTGGCGGCCCCGAGGCCGGTATGCAAGCGGAGGAGGAGGAGCCCTCCCCGCCGCCCGCCGAGCCCTTACCCACCGACCCGCCCACGTTCTGGCATCCCGGCAAGCTGCCCGACGACCTCTTCGGCGAGGTCCGCATTCCGGCAATGCCGGCCGCCCTGGTCCGGCGCCTGGGCAACTTCCCCTTCTGGCGCGGATCGGAGCGCTTCCTCGAGGCGATGGAGCCGCTTTACCGCGAGGCCTCGCCGGAGGGGATGGACGTCTTCCTCGGGGACGCGGGCGAGTGACGCCGCGGCTGTCACTTCGCGCTGCGCATAGGCTTCTTGTACTCCGCCATCGTCCTGACCACGGCCACGATGTTGTCGGTCTGGATGAAGTCGGCGCCCCGCTCAGCGAGCTTGCGGTAGGGCCGGACGTTGGGCCGGAATCGCGTCGGCCACCACGCACCCAGTTGATCGCCGAGCCGTCGGAGCCACTCAAGGTCATTGCCGTCCGCGACGACGGCGGTCACGTCCGCCTCCCCGAGCGCGTTCATCCAGATGAGCGTCCCTGCGTTGTGCAGCCGTTCGATCACCTCGGCGGTGAAGGTGATCTCGTCCAGGTGCATGATCGGCGGGTGGAGCGCCGCCAGCATCTCGTCGAGGGCCTCCTCATCATCCGGTCGGCCCAGGAGGACGGCGTCTGCGGCGACGCCGCGCACCGCCTCGCCCTCGGCGATGCTGTTCACCTTGAAGATCACCTCCCCCACCATCCCCTTCTCCGTGACGAGCCGCGCGACGCCCTCCGCGTCCTCGGCCTTGAGGTCCAGCATGGCGAAGGCCTTGCCGCGCACGCGCCCGAGAGCCTCCTCCAGCGTAGGCACGCGCAAGTGCCAGAAGCGGTCCGAGTCGGGCGGGACGGGGAACTGGCTCTTGCGGACAAACTGCGGTGGCGCCCAGCGGACCTCCAACGCGCGGATCTGCGCGAGGTCCATGGCCGCCACCTCGCCCGTCCCGTTCGTGGTTCGGTCCACCGTGTCGTCGTGCATCAGGACGTAGTGACCGTCCGCCGTCTTCCGCACATCCAGCTCGACCCCGTCAACGCCGACCTCCACTCCAAGGTCGATGGCGGCCAGTGTGTCCTCCGGGGCGAAGAAGCCGCCTCCGCGGTGGGCGACGACCATGACGTGCGTTGCGGCGCGCGTGAGGACTGTCGATGGCTCGGCGGCCGCGAACGCCGTGGCGCCCATCGGCACCAACCAGGCCGCGAGCATCGCCCTCACACGTCTCATCGCAGGCGCTCCCCGATGCAGGATTGAGCCACGACACCTGACGCTGTGATTCGCCGCGAGCCTTGTGTGCCCTCCCCTCGAAGGTCTGGCCGGTGACCGGCGCGAATCCGCGCGCATCCCGGAGGTGAGGCCCCCGATGTCGGAGATCGTCCGCGTGCTTCGCGTCGAAGAGCGGGAGGCGTTCGAGCGCTTCCTCGAGCGCTCCTATGGGTGTGGCTGGGGCGCGTTCAGCCGGTGGGGGCCGGAGATCTTCCGCGACGACGAGGAGTCGATGCAGTGCCACCTCGTCTTGGAGATCGATGGCCGAATCGTCTCGAGTGTCGGCGGCTATCCGATGACGCTGGTGATGCGCCCGGCCCGCGTATCCCTCGTGGGCGTCGGCAATGTCGCGACCGATCCTTCCGTGCGCGGGAAGGGCTACATGTCGCGGATGCTGGAGGCCTCGATCGGCCTGTGGCGCGAGCGCGGCTGGACGCTCTCCCCGCTGTGGGGCGACCGGCAACGCTACGGCAGCTTTGGCTGGGCGAGTTGCGGCCTCAAGTACACCGTCACGGTCACCCGCCGCTCGCTTGACCGGGACGGCATCCAGACCGCCGAGGTCGAGGAGGTGGACCCGCGCGACCCGTTGGTTGTGGAGCAACTGCGCGGTCTGCACGCGACCCTCGCCTTCCGCATCGAGCGCCCGCGCTTCGACCTCAAGCTCCGCCGCGAAGGTGTGCGGGTGTTCCTGGGGCCGGACGGCTACCTGCTCTCACGCGGTGACTATGGCGACATGCGCATTGCCGAGATCGTGTCACCCACCCGGCGTGAGCCGGAGCTGATCGCGGGGGCGCTCAACTGCACCCATGCCGGCATAGCACACGTCGAGTTCGGCGCGGGCGAACGCGAACGGCTGGCTCGCGTGACCTCGGTGATGAGTGGGTGGCAGGTAGGCCCGCAGGGCATGGTCCGCATTCTGAACTGGCCCCGCCTGTTGAGTGAACTGCGGCCGCTCCTGGCCCAGCGCGCCGTCGGCTTGCCGCCGTTCGCCGCGTGCGTCGGTTGCCGTTGGCGGGAGGAGACGGAGTGGGCGACCGTCGAATGGGACGGGGCCGATCTCGCGGTCGCAGCCGAGCGAAGCGGCGAAGGGATCGAGATCGATCTGCCCACCCTGACGGGCCTCATGCTCGGCAGTCCGCATCCCATGCCCACCGAGCTGGGCGCCTTCGCGCGACTCTTGCCGATACCGGTTCACGTGCCGACGCTGGACCGTGTGTGACGTGAGGGCGCGAAAGCAGGTCTTCGACCACGCGGGAGGAATGCTGCTTGTGCAGGGCGGCGCACGCCCTGTCGGGAGGGGGGTGTTGGGATGAGCTACTATGACGGAGAGCCGATCGCGCACGGGCCGGTCGAGCTTCGCACTCCGGATCTGCCCGGCTTCGCGGAAGCTCGGGCGCGTGCGGACGTGGAGATCTCCGACTGGTACGACCGCGCCGCTACGGATGCCGCCCTGCTGTACTTCGCCGTCGCTCTAGCGGCGGACGGCGCCCCGATTGGCGAGGTCATGCTGCACGATATCGAGCGGGACGTGGGCCGCGCGCACCTCCATCTCCACATCTTCCGCGCCGAGAGCCGGGACCACGGCTACGGGGAACACGCGCTGAGGGCGGTCGTCGAGTACGCCTTCCGGCAGCAGAAGCTGCGAGAGATCACCCTCAGCGTCAACAACGCCAACTTCGCCGCTCGCCGCTGTTACGCCAAGTGTGGCTTTCAGGTCATCGACCACCTCGATGAGGACGAGTCGCAGGTCGTCATGTCCCTCACCCGCGACGAATGGCGCCGCATGGTGGAGGACGAGGAGTGGTAGCCGACCTGAAGAGGTACCCAGCACTCCCCTCGCGAACCATCCCGCCAAGCACTCATGGATGCCCTTCACGTCGTCGATGGCGATCGGGACCCCGCCGGTCCGTGCGCGTGCGGGAGCGCGCTCCCACGCAGCCTCTGTTGCGGCGCGCGGGCGCCTGTCGGGCGGAACGGGCCGGCGGTCTTCGCGGCGGATGAGAGCGCGGACGCGGTCGCCGAGGAGTGGGACCTCGCGCTGACCACGATCCACGCGCTCGCGCCGGTGCTGCCGGACGTCGCCGTGCCGCTGCTAGGCAACCGGACGCCGCGTGAGCTGTTTCACGCCGGCGCCGAAGAGCGCTCCGCCGCCCTCCAGTTCGTGCAGGCCGTCTCCCGCAGCGCCGACGGCATGGGGTTCGAGCTGCCCACCGACCACATCGTGGCCTCTCTGGCCGCCGCCGATCCCCCGACCTACGCTCCGGAGGAACGGGAGGGCCTCGTGCTCGCCTCGTTCACCCTCCAGCTACTGGCGCGCGGCGTCGAGACCGCGGCGGTCCTCGGCGGGCAACGCCTCTTCCGCGACCTCATACGGGCGACGCCCCCTGCTCTGGAGGACCCTCACGCGTGTGCCGCGGCCGTGGACTTCGCGGTCTGTTGGATGCACTTCCGGCCGGAGGCGAATGAGGAGTACCCCGAGGGGCGCCGCGAGATCGCGGCGCTCTACGAGGTGGTTCCGGAGGCCCTGCTCGAGCACTTCGGCGACCTCAAGAAGGCCCTCAAGCTCGTCTGGTTCGATCCCCGCTACGCCGTGCAGGACCCCGCCTGGCAGGAGCGCCTCGAGCGCACCGCGCGCGCCATCGCCGAGGGCGACCTCGACGACGACCTTGCGAAGTAGTCGCCGCTCCCCGAAGGTGCCCCTTCGCTCTCCAACGAAACGCCTGACCGTTCGTCGGGGGGCACGCACGAATGCTCGAGCTGCGCATCGGCATTCTCGGCGCGGGGAACATGTTCGACACCCACCTCCGCGCCCTTAGCGCCACACCTCACGCGAGAGTGGTCGCCATCGGCTGTGGGACGCGCGCGGCGAAGAAGGCCGATGCGCACGACCTCATCTGGGTCGAGAGCGCCCGCGCCATGGCCGACCGCAACGACATCGATGCGGTCGTCGTGACGACTCCCCACGCCCTCCACGCCGTCCACGCCATCCCCTGCCTGCGGTCGGGCAAACACGTGCTGGTCGAGAAGCCCATGGATGTCTCGACCGCGGCCTGCGACCGGATGATAGATGCCGCGCGCGAGGCCGGCGTGAACCTCATGGTGGCTCACAGCCACCGGTACTGGCCCGCGGGCCGGCTCGCGAAGTCGCTGATCCAGGATGGCGCGATCGGCGAGCTGACGATGGTGCGCGATACGCTCGTCACCGCCGGCAGCCTCCAGGGCGGAGCGGGCTGGCACACCGACCCATCGCTCACGGGCCGCGGGCTGCTCATCGGCTATGGCTGCCACGTGGTGGATCGGCTGCGCTGGTGGTTCGGGTCGGAGTGCGAGAGCGTCTTCGCGAACCACTTCCGCTTCCGTACGGATGCGGGGCTGGAGACCGCCGGGATGATGCAACTGCGCTTCGTGAGCGGGGCCATTGCGCACTTCTGGTGGAACCAGTGCACGCCGCCCCCCGGCTTCGGCGACATGGTCTGCAGCGCCGAGATCGTCGGCACCGAGGGGATCATCGACTGCCACACGTACAGCCGGCTGCGGATCGCCCGGCAGCCCGCGGGTGAGTGGGAGCTGGTCTACGATCAGACGCAGTTCCCCGACGCCCGCGACCGCACGTTCCAGGCTCAGGCCCAGGAGTTCGTGACCAGCATTCTGGACGGCCGCCCGCCCGAGATCACCGGCACCGACGGCCGCGCCGCGGTCGAGATCATCGAAGCCGCCTACCAGTCCTCCGACACCGGCACCTCCGTCCGAATCCGCTAGCGAACCTGGCAACTCCCTTGCAGAGCCCCTTACATGCCCGACTCAGGGAGGGCCTGCGATGCCTGCCAAGCGCCTCAAGCCCAGACACCACGATCCCGCCAGACCTGTCGGAGACAGCCTCGACCCGACCGCGGCCGAACCGCCCGACGTAGATCCGGAACCCGCCGCGTTTGCCCGCAGCATGGACCGCATCGAGAAGTGGACCCGCGTTCTCTGTGTGATCGCCGGGGTCGTCCTCGGCCTGCTCGCGATCGCCTCGTTCGTGGGGTGCTTTGGGGTATCGGTGGGGATCGGCCAGTACGGCCCCTACGCAGCGTTCGTCTTCGGCTTTCTGGCGGCAGTGTGCTTGGCGCGGGGGCTCAAGGGTGAGGGCGCAGACCTCAGCATCATCGAGCGCATGCCCGGCTTCCGGAGGTTCCGACTCCGCTGAGAGGGGAGGGCAACTGCGATGCCGCTACGAGGCTATCGGCGAAGGCACTCTTCGGACGCAGGAGCCGAACTGCAGGCCTACGCCCGCCGCCTGGCCCGTGCCGAGACGATCACGCGCATCGTCTGCGTGGCGCTGGGGCTGGCGTTCGCTGTCGGTTCGGTGGCCTTCTTCGTCCTCGTGATTCGCGTGGGCCCGGCCGCAACCCGCGGCGCAGTGATCGGCGCACTTCTTCTTGCCGTGCCTGCCTGGTTCCTGCTGCGCCGCGGCCTCACCGGACGGGACGTGGACCGCGACGACGTGGACGGCCTCACCCGCCACAACCTGCGGCTCTGGTGGCGCTAGCCTACCGCCTCACCCTCCGACGGTGGGCCTCGTACTCCCGGTAGAGGTCCGCTGCCCGGCGGCCCTCCAGCTTCAGGGCGCCGTCAGGCGCTTCCAGGAAGCCGAGGACCTCGTAGGCCGTCACCATCTCGACGTGTCGGCTTTCGATGGCGAGTTGGCGCGCGACCCGGGTCCAGGCCGCGGGGTAGGGGTTCCCGTAGTTCGGGCCCGCCATCTCCCAGATCTCCAGGTCGGTCCACAGGTGCTTGCGGCTGCCCTGGTGGCGTGACTGGTAGTCGGCGTAGACCTCCTCCAGGGATGCGATGCGCCGTTCGGGGTCGTACGTGTATTGGTAGGGAACGTACCCGGGACCGACGGCGTCCTGGTACGCGAAGATGTCCACATGGCTCGCCTCCAGCGTCTCGCGGCTGGTCTTGGGCGAGCCGTCCGGGGCCACCAGCACCGGCATGTCTGGGCGTAGTGAGTGGCAGAAGTCCGCAACCGGGTCGTAGTATGCCGAGGCCGCGGCCAGATCGTTCATCTCGTGGGTGAGATACCAGCCGTATAGGGATCGGTGGCCCTGGTAGCGCTCCCAGAGCTCCGTGGCAACCTCCCGACTGGTGGCGACTGCACTCGCAATGCGCTGCGGGTCCTGGAGGCCGTTGGCCAGCAGCATCAGGTCGCCGCTGCGGCCCAGGCCCAGGAAGACGTGCATTCCGTGCCGGTCGGCCCGCGACAGGATCGCCTCGATCGCGTCGTACGGCACCCACGATCCGCCGGCTTCCTTCTGGTGGTCGCGGTCGTAGAAGCGCACGCGCGACGGGTAGAAGAAGTGCCCCTGGAACTCGACATAGGTGACGATGATCGTGTCCATGCCCAGACGGTGCATTGCGTCCACCACGCGGCGAAGGTCCTGGTCGGTCATGTCGCGACCACGCGGATAGACGCTGTTCAGCAGGCCCAGCAGGTCCAGCCATCCGGCTTGGAAGCGGGGGAGAGCTGGCGTGTCGCAGGCCACGACCCGAATCGGCCACTGCCCCTCGGCAATGAGGGTCGCGCCCTGTTCCACGCGGTAGGAGAGGCGGTGTCTGCCGGGCTGTCCGGCGGTCGGCCACCACGCCTGCACCAGCCTCGATCCGCCCGGCGGCACCGTGACGGTGCTCGCGGTCAGAGGCTTCCCGTCACACCGGACGCTGACCCTCACGGCCTGTTCGGCCGCACCGGCATTCCGTAGCCCCACCCGCGCCTCGACCTCGATCTTGTCCGTGACTGGGCCCGGGGGAACGACGGTCAGGCTGCACGACAAGTCACCGGCCGCGCAGGGGTAGACCAGCCCGAGAAGCGAGCAGCCGAGAATCGCGCCCATCGAGAGCCGAACCCTGTCTACGAATGCCTCCCCGTTCGGGACGTAGCGGCGCGGGGCTCAGCGCTCACCAGTCGGCCCCCACCAACCGGTTGCACTGATCTGGCGCGCGGCGCCAGCCACCATCGCCCGACCAGACCAGTCGCGGTCGGGCAGGACGAAGGCGTAGCGATTGCGGCCGTCAACGAAGGGCACAGCGGTCAGCGGCGCTGCGCCCGGCTGCAGGAGTGGGGAGACGCCCGCTTTGCGCAGCGCACGGGTCATCTGCCTGGCCTCGGGGCTCTGCAGCCGGGGTGAGCCCGGCCGGCACACCAGACGCGGCGGGGTGTCGGTCGGCGTCTTCTGGCGGTAGGTCTCCCCGAGCACAGCCGCGCCCACGGGCTTGCCGAAGGCGTGCGCGAGACGCGGGCGGCGTTCGGGCGCGATGGGGCGGCCGGTCATGTCCCGCTCGGCGAACCGCCCCGAGGCGATCAGCGGCGTGCCCGTGTGAGCCGCGTCGGAGAGGGTCGCCAATGCCTCCTCGGTGAGGTAGGCGCAATCGGGGATCACCACCGCGGGGTAGCGAGACAAGTCCGCGCCCGCGAGGTCCTCCAGCGTGAACACGTCCGGGCAGCAGCCCGCGCGGACAAGCAGCTTGTACCAGCCCATGAAGTCCGCCCAGTCGTTCGGCGGTGGGTCGAGCGGCAGATACAGGGGCATGCGCGGCATGACGAGAGCCACGTCCGCCACCGGCGTCGCCTCGCCGAGCCGCGCCGCCTGCTGCCGCGTCTCGGTCAGCATCCGCGTCAGCTCGTCGAGCCCGATGTCGGGGTAGTTGTAGTGCGGCGTCCCCCACCAGCAGTAGTACTGAATGCCGCTCCCGCCATGCTGCAGCACCGACAGCGAGAGCCGCGTCAGGCCCTCGCGGCCCAGCGTCACGCCCCGCGTGAAGTCCAGCAGGTCGATGGCCCACAGCGGCCTACCGTGACGGCGCAGCATGTCGAAGGCGCAGGTCACCGAGTCGTAGTCGCCCTCGCCCGATGCCAGCTGCATCCCCAGCACCGCCTGGTGCTCGCTGTTGCGCGCGATGGCGTCCAGCAGTATGGCCATCTGGTAGGTGTAGTCCCACTCGAAGGCATTGGCGAAGCCGAGGGTCAGGTAGGTGACCACGGGGCGGTTCGGGTCGGCCGAGCGGATCTGCTCGGCCATCCAGTCCAGGAACGCCGCGACCGCCTCGCTCCTGAAGTTCAGCCAGTCGTACACCTCGGCCAGCGGGTACTCGGCCCGCGAGGCCAGCTCGAACGTAGGCGCATACTCGATCCACGCCTCTTGAGGGCCTTCCCAGCCGTGACTCACGCTCTCCGCGTCCTCGGCGGACCACCGGATGAACTGCCAACCCTCCGCCGCCGGATCGAGGCCCGGGTTCACAGCCAGCTGCCTGCCCTCCGAGTCCAGGCAGCGCACCTCGTGGAAGGCGACCCGCCCCGGCCCAAGCAGCTTGACCAGCAGCCACGCACGCCGAGCGCTCTCCGGGCCGACGCCGCTCACCTTCACCGTCCCCTCGCGTGCAGCCTCGCCGATGATCTCGGTACCTCTGTCGATCTTCAGGGGCTGCGGGCGCTCGTCGCCTAGCCACGCGATCTCGACCGACACGGCCCCCGCGCGCAGATCGGTCGCCGCGTAGTCGGCCTCCAGTGTGAGGGTCTCGCCGGGTTGAACGGCAACGTGCGTACTCGCCGTGGTGCAGTAGCACGCATCGACCATGTACGCTGCAGGGATGATCGACCCTTGCGGTAGCTCGGCCGCTCCGCGCATCTCCAGCCTCGGCGCGCCTACCTCCTCCCACGCCGCGAAGCTCGTCCCCCACCGCTCGTTCAGCGCGTCGAGGGTGCCGTGCCTCGCCCGCAGCGACTCGCGGAAGGCCGCGATGTCCAGCGGCGAGTAGGAGCGCGAGAGGGGGTACCACCACTCACAGCCGTTGTTGTAGCCGTAGACCCGGCGGTTGAGCGGATGGCTCGCCAGGTGCTCCGTAACCCGTCGCAGGTAGCGGCTGAGGTACTGCTTGTAGGTAGCGGAGAAGAGCGAGGGGTCGCGCTGCACGTTCCCGGCGAGATCGACCATCGTCTCGCCCTGAGCCTGCAGGCGGTCGATCAGCCACGGCACGCCCGCCGCATGAGCCGGGCCGGCCTCCATGATGAACACGAGCTGCAGGTCGTTCCGCTCGGCCCACTCGAGCTGCTGATCCAGGAGCGTGAAGTCGAACTCGCCGTCCCTCGGCTCGATCAAGGCCCACGGCGCGCGCACTTCCACCACGTTCGCGCCGGTTCCCGCGAGCGCATCGTCCTCGTGCACGACCATCGGGTAGTGGCTGACATACCCGATGGCGAAGTCCCTGGCCTCCCCGGCCGCCGCCGTCAGCGCCATCAGCGCCACCGTACATGCCGCTCCTCTCACTCCTCGCTCCTCTCTCCTCGCTCCTCGCCGTTCCCCAGCCCCGTGCTGATCACGTAGTGGTAGCCCTGCTCGGTGAGGAAGAGCTGGCGGTTGGCGCTGAAGTCCTGTTCGCGGGTGTCCTTGGAGACGAGGGTGTAGAAGAGCGCCTGGCCGCCGTGGGACTTGGGGCGCAGGATGCGGCCGAGGCGCTGGGCTTCCTCCTGCCGCGAGCCGAAGGTGCCGGAGACCTGGATCGCGACATTGGCGTCGGGGAGATCGATGGCGAAGTTCGCAACCTTGGAGACCACCAGGCACTTGATCTCGCCGCGCCGGAAGAGGTCATACAGCCGCTGGCGCTCGCGGTTCGCGGTGCTGCCGGTGATGAGCGGCGCCTTCACCATCTTCGCGATCGCGTGAAGCTGGCTGAGGTACTGCCCGATGACGAGCACCTGATCACCGCGGTGTCGGTCGAGCAGCTCCAGGAGAATGCTCATCTTCGCGGGGTTCTCGGCGGCCAGCCGGTACTGCACGCTGCGGGGCGACACGGAGTACTCGACCCGCTGGTCTCGCGGCATGGGGATGCGGATCTCGTAGCAGATCGCCTGCGCGATCCAGCCCTGCTTCTCCAGGTCCTTCCAGGGGACGTCGTGCCGCTTCGGGCCAATGAGGGCGAACACGTCGCTCTCGCGGCCGTCCTCGCGCACGAGAGTTGCCGTCAGCCCGAGCCGCCGCCGCGCCTGGATGTCGCTGGTGGCGCGGAAGACCGGCGCCGGGAGCAGATGCACCTCATCGTAGATGATGAGCCCCCAGTCGTGCTCCGTCATCAGCCGCAGGTGAGGGAAGTCGGCCTTCTTGGTGGGGCGCCAGGTCATGCACTGGTACGTGGTGATGGTGACCGGGCGGACCTCCTTCTTGTCACCCGTGTACTCGCCGATCTGCTCGGGCGCGAGCGTCGTCTTGTCACCCAGCTCGTCGATCCACTGCCTGACCGCCACCGTGTTCGTCGAGATGATGAGCGTCCAGGTCTGCAGGGCCGCCATCGCGCCCATGCCCACCATCGTCTTCCCCGCGCCGCAGGGCATGACGATCACGCCGCTCCCGCCGCGCTCCGACCCTCCCGCGTGGAACGCCGCGACGGCGTCCTCCTGGTAGGCCCGGAGAGCGAAGGAAGCACCCGACGCTGCCCTGGCGCGCAGCGACAGCTCCAGCGCCGCACCGGGCGTGTAGCCGGCCAGGTCATCCATCGGCCAACCCAGCTTCACGAGCCGCTGCTTGATCTGCCCGCGCGCGAGCGGGTCCACGATGACCGCGTGCGGCGAGATGCGACGCGCCAGGACGCCGTACATCTCCCGCTGACTCTCGATCTCGGTCAGCAGAATCTCGTCCTCCGAGATCAGCAGCAGCAGCCCCTCACGGCGGATGAGCTTCAGCCGCCCGTAGCGGCCCATGGTGTCCCGGATGTCCTCGCGCACATTGCCGGGCACGTCATACTTGCTCAGATCTTCGAGCGCGTGGGCGATCTCCTCGGGCCTCAGGCCGATCGCGGCCGCATTCCATAGCGACAGGGGGGTGATCCGGTAGGTGTGGACATACTCCGGGGACTTCACGACCTCCGCGAACCTCGCCAGCCGGTCCCGCGCCTCCTCATAGCGCGGGTTCTGCACCTCCAACAGCACGGTGCCGTCGCTCTGTACGATCAGGGGGTTACCCGGGTCCATCGCCGTTGGCCTTGCGTAGTCGTGCCGTCGCCGTTGCCGTTCTCCTAAGCTCCCAAACTCCTAAGCTCCTACACTCCTGCCTCCAGCACCTGCACCTCCGTCATGCGCTCCACGTCGAACACTCTCTGACTCTCTCGTTCGTGGCAGAATGCGTGCAGTCGCACCTGGCCCCAGCGCGACCGCTCGATGCTCCGTGGCCCGACCAACCACCGCTTGGGCGCCTCACCCTTCACGATGGACTGGTACTCGATCTCGATCCGTAGCCCGCCCTCGATGGCCTCCTCGATCAGCGCCAATCGCACTCCTTCCGGCTCGCCGACCCTCCACTGCCTCCTCCCCCATACGCCGTGCCTTTCTCCCCTCTCCGGAACGGTGAGGGGCCGGGGGTGAGGCCCTCCGTCCCCCAACCCCCTCGCCCTCAGCTCTCCCTCGACCACGATCCCCGCCCGCTCGAGGAGCCGCTTCACCTTCGCGCGGCCTTGCGGTCGGACGGTGAAGATCGCAGGGCTGAGCCAGCCGGTGATCTGCTCGCGGACCTCCGGAACCGCCGTCACATCCCCCACCGCCTCCGGCGGCAGCGCGAGCACCGTTACCGAAGCCATCTGCGCGGGGGGATAGGACCGAAGCCATCCCCGCAGCAGCAGCCGCTGTTGCGGCGACAGGTCCTTCGTGGCACAGGCCTCCACGAACCGCTCGATCTCCGTCGCCTGCAGCCCTCGCGCAAGCCCCTCGTGGACCGACTCCCGCGTCAGCCGGAACACAGCCGTGCCGTCGCCGTTCGCTGTTCTCCTGACTCCTGACTCCTGGCTCCTGACTTCCTGCCGTTCCCCTATCTGCGCCAGCCAGTGTTCCGCGTACCAGTGCCAACGCTCGGGCACCGGTCTCGCCACCATCTGCTCGTCCAGGTCGAACAGCCGAGCCATGCCCTCGGCGTGGTCGATGGCTACCACGTCAGGGCGTTGCGCGAGAGCCTTCTCGATGAGGTGCGCCTTGTCCGGCAGCACGCGCGCCGCATTCGGGCTCAGGCGCTCGAAGCAGCCGGGCAGGTCGGCTTCGAGGGCGTCCAGCTCCGGCGCTTCATCCGCCTCGAGAACGTGCACGTTCGTCCGCAGCTCGTACCGGTCATACGCCGCGGCCCACTCGCGGACCGAGTACTCCACGTTCTGCGGGACCGCGACCCGCCCCTCGTCGCTCAGGAGGCGCAGGATCTCCTCGCGCGAGAGACCGCCGTCCAGCGCCCGCAGGACCGACTCCCGCGTGACCGTGAGCAGGGCGGCCCGGTCGAAGGAGGTGAGGTCGGCCACTCGCGCCAGCCGCGTGATCGCGCCGATGTTCTCGCCGCCGCCGTCGGCGGCGATCTCGAAGTTCGGCTGCACGAAGAACCGCCCCGGCGGCCGCACGTCATCCTGGTCCTCCGCCAGGCCCAGGACGCGGGCACCCATGTCCGTCAGACGGAACAGGACCTCGTCCGACTGCGTCACGACATCCAGCAGGCCGACCCACTGGAGCGGCCCGCTCAGGAACTCAGTGATGAACGCACCCTCGACGCGGACCCAGTCCTTCCGCGTGCTCACCGGCGCGAAGCCGCCGTCGGCTGCCGCCGCAATTCCCCGGTAGACCGGCTCATGCCCCTCCCGAGGGGGCGGCGGCCTTCGGACCAGGAAGTCCGGCCCGGCCTCCATGGCACGCTCGCCGAACTCGCTCAGGCGGTGCCACCGACCGGGTTGAGCGACCTCCCCCAGCACGCGCAGCACGTGCCGTCGCGCCCGGATTCGGTTCCCCGCGGAAGGCACGTCCGACCGGCCGGGCGCCACCGCCGCTGACATCCCAAGCCCGCTTGCGAGCGGAGGGTCCAGCTCGTTCCACGCCTGCAACGCCACCGCCGCGTCCACCAGAGCCCGCCGCTGGTCGAGCGGTGTCCTCTCGAAGAACCCCGCCGCATTCGGCGCGACGCCGAGGCGCCCCTCGGTCTCCTCAGCGATGCCGGCCTGGGCCGCCAGGGCCACCAGCCACCGCAGGCGCATCCCACCATCGGTGGTCGCCTCTTCCCCCAGGGACTCCGCGAGGCCGGCCAACTCGGGGCCCGCGTCGCCCCGGGAAGCACGCGGTAGGTGCGGCTTCCGCTCGCCAAGGTGACGGGCCACGATGAACAGCTCCCGCACGATCCGCCATGGGTCGCTGCCGCCGAGCCCGGGCGGGCTCTCGACGCCCTGCAGCGGCTGCACCGGGCACTGCGCGACTGCCCGATTGCCGATAGGAACGGGCACCCACAGCTTCCCGGCAATGTGAAGCCCACGCGCCTCGGGTGCCGGGCCTTCCCCGCCGGGCTGCACAGGCCCGCCGGCCGCCACGTAGAACAGCAACCCCTGCGCTGCCAGGCGCTCGACGAGCGCGCTGGGGTCGGTGATGTTCCGATGGTGCAGCCACCAGTCCGCTGCACCCGGGCTCACCTCCCCTCCGAGCCGCGCCATGAACGCGAGGAACTCACGCTCCGGCTCCGCCACTCGGTTGAGGGCCTCGGCCACCCGCGGCTCGTCCAGCAACGCCTGGGCGAGACCGTCGCCGGGCGCCCCCCGCGACAGCGCCTGCAGCAGGTCCGCCGGGTACGTGCCGAGTATGGCCGTCAGTCGGTCGAGGTCGCCTTGCCTCATGGTCTCTTGCCGCTGTGGTTGCCGTTCCCGTTCCTCGCCATCTTGGGCGCATACCCCGCCCTAGCCAGCGCCTCTCGCAGCACGTCCACCCGCCGGTGATCGATCCAGGCGACGGTCGGAGACAGTCTCGGTCCGATGCACGAACGCGCGCTGTCGGTCTCCGTTAGCTCCGTCAGAGCCTCGGCATCCTTGGTGATAAGCAGGGCCGCGTGTTGGTGGAATCGGATCATCGCATCTCGCGCGCGCCTCTCGGAGGACAGGCATTCCTGCCTGTGCGCACAGGCGCGAACCGTCAGCTATTCGCGATCACGCCTCGGAAGCCCTTCGTCGGTGCGGAGATTCTGCAGCCTCGGGGAAAACGTAGCCGGTCGCCCCCGCAACTCGCTTTGGGGCGACCGGCGTACTCACTCTATGTTCCATCGGCCCGCGAGCCGATGGACGGCTCGCCCTACAGCCCCGTGCCCCCGCCGCCGCTGGGTGGAGCCTGCCCGCCGCCCGGAGGTCCACCGACGGGCCCGCCGCCGGGAGGTCCGCCACCCATCCCTCCGGGAGGTCCTCCGCCGCCAGGCGGGCCGCCCATCCCTCCGCCGGGGGGGCCGCCCATGCCGCCTCCACCGCCGCCACCGCCTCCTCCACCACGTCCGAACCGTGCGCCTGCCATGCCGTTGTCCAGTACGCCCATTACCGTCAGCGCGGCCTCCAGCTTCGGCCGGGTGCTCAGTTTCAGGTCCGCCGCGAGCGCTTTGCGGTCGGCTTCGAGGCTGCTCTTCGCCTTGTCGCGCTTTGCGCGGAAGTCCGCCAGGGCCTTGGTCACCTGCTCGTCCGTGGCCTTCTCATCGCCGCTCAGCTCGCGCAGCTTCGTCAGCGCCTCCCGCACGTCACTCGTGGCGGTCTGCCGCTTCTCGAAGTACGCCTGCACCTTCTTGGTGTCGTCCTCGGTCCCACCCGCCCCCTCGATCAGACGCGTGAGACCGCCCCCTCCACCCATACCTCCGCCTCCGCCCATCCCCATGCCCCCACCCATGCCTCCACCCATCCCGCCGCCCGGGCCGCCTCCCTTCCCTTCACCGCCCGGCGTCATGGGGATCGGGGCCCCCATGCCACCGGGGGCGGACGGCGGCGGCGGCTTCTTCTGATGGGTGACGAACCAGCCGATGGACGCGACTGCGGCCAGGATCACGACGACGGCGACCAAACCGATGAGCGCGCTGCGTGACATGCTGAAGCCTCGCTTTCCCAACGTTGTGTTCCGAAGCACTGACGACGGGGCTCCCCCTTCGGTTCACCCCGCGGAGGTGCCTGCAGACGGCCCGTCGAATACGCCGCCCATTCGTCGGCTCGCGAAAGGGGCCTGCCCGTGCGTACATTCCCCTTCCTGCCTGTGGTTGTCCTGCTCGTCGCGGTTGCACCCGGTTGCCCGCTGATGCGAGGCCAGAGGACGCCGGCTACGCCGCCTCCCGTCAGCGCCGCGCCTCCTGTCGCGAAGGAGTCAGCGCCGCCTTTCGAGGAGTCCGTGCCCGCCGCTCTCAAGGAGGCCCGCGCCGAGGACTTGCCGATCCTCACGCCAGTCCTGGACTACCTCAGCAGCAAGGCGGTGGACGAGGAGATCAGCGGCCTGAAGGACATGCGCTGGCTGTGCGTCGAGGATGTGCTCTCCGGTAAGGTGAGCGACGAGGACCCCGACAACCTGACGGTGATCTACAAGGTCGTGAAGCAGGACGACCGGATCGCCGTTCGGGTCGGCCCGCCCAAGAGCGAGCTCGACCTCGAGTTCCGCGTCACCGAGAAAGAAGGCGGCGGCTACATGTACGTCGGCTGGGAGCCGATGCCCGCGCCGGGCGAACCGTAGCCGTTGCCGTCTGCCGTTGCCGTCACCCTACACTCCCAAACTCCTGCACTCCCATGCTCCCGGTGTCCCATGAACGTCATCCTGATCGCCATCGACACACTGCGCGCCGATCACCTGGGTTGCTACGGGTATCCGTATGACACCAGCCCGGCCCTCGATGCCCTCGCCGCCGAGGGCGCGGTATTCGAGAGCTTCTGGGCGCCGAGCATCCCCACGCATCCCGGCTTCACGACGATGCTCTCCGGCGTGCACGGCGTGCATCACGGGATCGTCTCGCAAGGCCGCCCGGACGCGCACCTGCCCGGCGGCATCCAGATGCTCCCGGCCCTCCTCCGCGGCCATGCGGGCATCACGACCGTCGCGGTCGATAGCCTCGCGCCGGGACACCTGTGGTTCCTGGAGGGGTATGACCATTACATCACCAGCCGCGCCGGCTCCGCGGAGTGGGTCACGCAGGCGGCGCTGAAGTGGCTCCGCGCGTACGGCGACGAGCCCTTCTTCATGTTCCTGCACCCGTGGGACCCGCACAGCCCCTACACGCCGCCCGAGCGCTACCAGACGATGTTCACCGACTCGGACCCGAACGAGCACGACGAGGAGGAATGGGCCAGCGTCACCCAGCAGCTCGTGTACCCGTTCTTCAAGTGGTTCCTCTACGAGCGCATGGGCAACCCGCGCAACTTCGACTACATTCGCGGGCAGTATGACGCCGAGATTCGCTCCTGCGACGACCGTCTCGGCGAGTTCTTCGCGGCCCTGAAGGAGCTAGGTCTCTGGCAGAACACCGCGGTCCTGATCACTGCGGATCACGGGGAGTCGATGACCGAGCACCACGTCTTCTTCGAGCACCACTGCATCTACGACTGCGTGCTGCACATCCCCATGATCGTCCGCGCGCCTGAGCGCATCCAACCCGGTACCCGCGTGAAGGGCATGTTCCAGCACTGCGACATCGCCCCGACCATCTGCGACCTTGTGGGGAAGGAAGCTCCAGGAGGACAGGCATTCCTGCCTGTCCTGGACGGCCGCAGCATGGTCCCCGCGACCGAGGGGAAGGACGAGGGCTACGACGCGATCTACTGCACGGAGGCCTCGCGCGTCGCGCGCTGGGCGATTCGCACGCCCGAATGGAAGCTGATGAAGCTCGTCGATCCCGGTCAGTACCACGTGGACTACGACGAGCTGTTCCACGTCGCCGAGGACCCCCACGAGACCCGCAATCTCATCCAGGAGCGCCCGGACATCGCCGACGCCCTCGAACTGAAGCTCACGCGCTGGCGCGACCAGATGCTCGGCTGCGGCCCCGACCCGGTCCGCGTCGAGATGGGCCGCGGCTCCACCATGGAGCAGAACCGCCGCGACGGCCTCGAGTACCTGGGCATGACCTTCGACGAGTGGATCAAGTACTACCAGGGGCGCTTCTGCAGGCCGCTGCACTCGTGAGGGCCGGGATGGCCAGGAGACGGCAGCGCGATGGGCCAACCGAGGGCCTGGCCGTTCGGTCGTCGTTACTTCGTAGATGAGGTCGCGGAGTCTAGTGCGGCGTCACTTCTGAACCTTGGCATCTTGTGCCGCCCCTTGCGGGGCTTGAGGGAGGGTGGGGGCGGCCGGTTCCACGGGCTTGCGCCCGTGGCTACCCATCCTTCGCCCCTGACGGGGCGAACAGCGTATTCCTGCCCCGAAGGGGCAGAGGATGGGTAGCCGTGGGCGAAGCCCACGGAACAGGGCCCCCCTCGCCTCTTGAGCCCCGAAGGGGCGACGGAAGATGCCAAGGTTCACACGAGACAGCGAACTAGTGCCCTGTCAGCCTTGAAGTGTGGGGTTGTAGGAGCGGCTTCAGCCGCGATAGCGCTATACGCGGCGCCCCTATACCCACGGCATCGCGGCTGAAGCCGCTCCTACAACCCATCGAATCACGTCCGACGCGGCACTAGTGGCCTGCCGGTTCCACGGGCTTGCGCCCGTGGCTACCCATCCTTCGCCCCTGACGGGGCGAACAGGGGATTCCTGCCCCGAAGGGGCAGAGGATGGGTAGCCGTGGGCGAAGCCCACGGAACAGGGCCCCCCTCGCCTCTTGAGCCCCGAAGGGGCGACGGAAGATGCCAAGGTTCACACGAGACAGCCAACTAGCCCTCCGAGCGGAGGTCGCGAAGCTGGCCAGAGAACGCACGGGGACGGCCGGCTCGGTTGACATGCTGAGACAGTACGGTATACTGCATCCAAATGGCGTGCGAGGTGTAGGAACATGAGTGCCGTGCCGGACGTGATGACCCTGCGGGAGGCCGCCAGCTACCTCCGCATACACTGGCGAACGCTGGCCGACTGGGCGCGGGAAGGCCGCGTGCCCGTCTCGCGGCTGGGCCGCGCCTACCGCTTCCGCAAGGTGACGCTCGACCAGTGGCTCGAGGATGGCGGAACGGACTTCGAGGCGTTGGTGGATGAGGGACTCGCCGCCGTGACCAACGAGCGCATGGCAGCCGGCGGGAAGACGATCCCGCTGTCTGAGGTGAAGGCGAGGCTCGGACTGTGACCTACGAGGTCGGCCTCACCGAAGCCGCCGACCGGGACCTTCAGAAGCTGCCACCTGCTGTCCAGCGCAGGATTACCCAGCGGCTCGAACTCCTCGGGCAAGACCCCAGACCCCGGAACGCAATCCCCCTCACCGGCACGCTGCGCGGCTCGTGGCGAGTGCGCATCGGCAACTACCGCGCATCCTACGAGATCGACGACGCAGCCCGGACAGTCGTGGTCTGGGCCATCGGTCACCGCAGTGGCTTTTACGACGAAGCGCTGCGGCGGAGGCGCTGACCGAACGCGGAACGGCCGCCACCTCGCAAGGGGTGGCGGCTTCCGGCTGTGGTGCGCCCCAGGCAACCCGGCTCCTGGGCCGAACGTCTAACAGAGCAGAAGCAGCGCATTGCCGAGGTGATCGACATGCGGATCGTGGCTGGACTGACGGCATGGCTCGTGCTTCCCTTCGTCGCGTCCTGTCAGACCCCGCCGGAGCTTGCACTGACCATTGAGCTTCAGCCGGCGGAGACGGTTGCCGGCGTCGAGACCCCTGCGCCGCCCGCCCGAGGCCCGGCGCCGGCCTTCAGCCAGGGGACGCCCATCGAGGCCGTATTCACGATCACCAACCGCGGGGCAGAGCCCTACAAGTACCACGACCGCAACTCTGACCGCAGCGGCCGCATGGACGAGTATGCGATCGAGGTGATCGATGGAACGGGCGCGCAGCTGCCGGACCCGCGCCGGAACTGGAGCGGGCCAGGCGGCGGGCCCGGCGGCGTCTACGAGATCGCCCCAGGGGAGAGCTTCTCCAAGCGCATTCTGCTGAACCAGTGGGTGCCGCCACTCTTGCCGGGCAGGTACGCCGCCATCGGTGTGTACAACCCCAGGTACTATGCGGCGGCCGGCGTCGCTCCGGCTCCGGCACGCTCCGTGGGCGTAGATTTCGAGATCGCGGCAAGCGAAGCCGGGGAGATGCAGGCGTACATCGACCGCCTTGGCGGGACGCTGCGGACGGGTCCTCCTGAATCGAAGGAGCGCATCGTGCAGTACCTGGCGTTCACCGGCGAGAGGGCGGCCCTCCCTTACCTCATCGAGGCCTTCTATGTTGGTAAGAACGCCACGTTCCGTGCGTCCGAGAGCGAGCGCTATGTAGGTGACCGCGACGCATTCCGTGACCTGCTACTTGAGGCGCTGCAAGAGCGGGGGCCCGCGGAAGGGATGCTGTGGGTTCTCACCTCACGCTTCGGTGTACCCCGCAGCCAGACGTTGGCGCCGCTTGTCAAGGCCCTGCAAAGCGACGACGCCGGCCAGCGGGCGCAGGCCGCCCGGGAGCTGACCCACTACGCAGAACTCGGCGAAGAGGCACTCCGTCCCCTGTTGAGCGTTGCCGGCGACCCGGAGGCGAAGGTGCGGCGGGCCGTTGTTGGGGCTCTCTGGGCGTACCCCCAGCCCGAAGCCTTCCGCGCCTTGGTTGTGGAGGCAAAGGACGTGGACGTTGAGGTGAGGACTACTGCGGCGTTCTCTCTACAGCACCGCAAGGAGCCGGAGGCGGTGCCCGCTCTGCAGGCCCTTCTGGACGACGAGGCGGCGGTCGCGCAGGAGGCTGTGCGCTCGCTCACCGCGATCGGCTCGTCCGAAGCGGCGAACGCATTGCGGGCCGGGATGAGGCTTGCCGACGAACGTCTGCGCCTCCGCTGTGCAGCGGGGCTGCTGCAGCTCGGAGATGACAGCGTGCGGCCCCTGCTTGCCGATGCGTTGGGGAAGGCCGACGCCCGAATGGCCGAACTCATCAGGCAGCTCTTGGGGAATGCGGTCCAGATGCGCCGCATCCCGGGGCCGGGCGAGAACGGCAGCCCTTGGGCCTACGGAAACGGCCCCTGGATCACGTGGCTTCGCGGGGAGTGACGACAGCGGGCCTACTCTGGCACCTCTGCGTTCGCCACGCCCTTCGTTCCCGCCGCAAACGCATTCCCGCTGACGTGTACGTCCTGGGGGCCGGTGGGGGGCGGGTCGATCCAGAGGGCCCAACGGTGGCGGGGGTGGTCGGGGTCGCGAGTCGCGACCACATTGTTGCGGACGGTGACGTTGACCATCGGGGGGTTCTCGGGGAGGGGACCGGATTCGAGCTTCACCGCGATGGGGTTGTTCTCTCCGGCCGCCGTGCTCCAGTGCCAATACTCGTTCCCGTAGCCCGTGTCGGAGATGACGTTTCCTTCGACGATCAGGTCGCGCTCGGGGTTGTCGGCGGCGGAGGCAGAGCCCGGCGAAAGCAGGATGCCCCACAGGTCCACCCGCGAGAAGACGTTCCCCGCGATGCGCACCTCGCTGGAGCCGTGCATGGCCTTGATGCCGATGAAGGCGCAGGTCACCACGTTGCCGGTGACCTCGACCTGATCCGCGTGTATATCGATTCCCTGCCCAGCATTCCCGATGAGGTTGCCCTCGATGGTGATCCGCTGCGTGTCGCGCGGGCCGGTCACCAAGATCGCCGAGCCCTGGTGCCAGTTGGTCACGCGGCCCTCGCGCTCGACCGTGTTCGGCGCGAGGCGACCGATCTGCTCGTTGCGCTTCACCACCTGCCCGAGGGCGTTCTGCTCGACGAACTCGCGCGTCGGGAGGATCGCGCGCTCGACGATTCGGTTGCCCGCGAGGCGCACGTCCGTGCAGTGCTCGACCTGAATCCCCGTGCCGTCAATGCAGCGAAACGCGTAGCCGTACTTCGCGTCGGCCGTGCGGTCGTCGATGCTCACGCGCTTGTAGTTCACGATCTCGCAGCCCGAGACGGTTGCGTTGTGGCACGACTCCAGCCGGACCACGGCGCGCGCGGATCGGTTGTCGATCACGCGCACCGAGTCGATCTTCAGCCCCTCGCACCCGTTCGCCCAGATGCCGTGAGCAATGCACTCGCGCGCGTCTTCGCTGCGGGTCAGCGTCAGGCCCTCGATCGAGACACCGTCCGCCTCCTGAACCCGCACGATGTCCGCGTCGTTGTCCGCCTGCACGATGGTGCCCGGCCCGCACAGGCCCGAGCCATCGGCGCGGATGAGCAGCGGCTCCGAGATCCGGTGCTCACCGGCAGGTACGAGGATCATGCGGCCCGGGTTCGCGTCGATGGCCGCCTGAATGGAGGGGTAGTCGCTCGTGAGGACGGGCGCGGGCGCCTGAGCGTGCGCGGGGAGGGCCAGCAGGTAGAGGAGGGCAGGTCCCATCAGCAACCACCCGAGAGGGCGTGCACGGTTGGGGGAACACTTGGCCGCGCCGCCCTCCAACACCTGCCGGCTTGTGTTGTCCTTGGGCGGCACCGGTGGTATACTGCCTCCGGACGGAGGTGACGCCGGTGAGTGCCAAGGCTGAGAGGATCAGCGTTCCCACGGCTGGGCCGGTCTCCCTCGAGGAGCCCTCAGCAGCCGACCTGAGGCACGAGGTCGAGGCGCTGGAGGCGGAGATCGAGCGGCTGGAGGACCAGCTTGCGAACCAGGAGTTCCACTTGCTCGACGGCTACGTCGTCGCAGTGGCCCCAGTCGGCGACGGGACCTACATCGCCTCGTGTCCCACGCTCCACGCCTCGGTCCAGGAGGAGGGCCTAGAGGCGACCCTAGCCAGCCTCAAGGACGCCGTAGGGGTGGTCAGGGGCGCGCATGAGGCGTCCGGAAGGCCGCTGCCTCCGAAGGACGTGGTGGCCCGGTGCGTCAACTAGGGCCCGTCAAGCGCTGCGGCAATCCCGGGCATCGTCGGCGAAGACGGGAGCGTTGTGCGTGAGTTCGCCAGCGCGCTCGCGCCTCAGCAGTCGCTTCATGGGGCGGGTCAGGTACACACGGCTCTTCAGTTCAGCGTCCGTCAACCTCGAGTAGCGGGCCAGGACATCGTCCGCGGTCCTTGCTTCGTCGGGGTGCAGCAATGCGGCGAGGTGGTGGGCATCCCCAGCCAGCCGTAGCGTGCGGGCCGCAACCCCTCCGGCCAGAAGCCCGCGTTCAAGGAGTTCCCTCGTTCGCGTGCCGAAGACTGTTGCCCACGGTCCCTCTTTCTGGTTGATGTAGAACCCCTCTGTTAGCAGAGCGCCGGAGGCCTGGAGGTTGGCGTAGTCGATGAGGTAGAGCAGCTTCGAGAGCCTGAACCAGGAGGCTTGGCCCAAGCGCTGCAGCAGGTACAGCAGAACCTGCTGCATCTTGGTGGGATCGAACGGGCCCGCGCGAAGCCTGGGGCGCGTGGCGCCGCGCGCCTGCCTGAGGCGCCCGGTCCCCAGGTCCACCGCCTCCTTGAGGGCGAAGAAATCGCGCACCTGTCGTGCGCGACCACGGTGCACTCTTGCCCGGGAGGCCGTATGGTAGAGCGGGAACACGTAGGTGCTTCCCCAAGGGACGACCGTCGCGACCTGGCCCCCCAAGTCTATCTCGTGGGCCTCGATGGCGTGCAGGGCTCGGAGAGCCACGGCACCCAGGGTCACCACCAACGATGGTTCCACGAGGTCTATCGTGGCCGCGAGCAAGTCCGCGCAGTTCCGCACCTCATCGATGGTGGGTGTAGCATTCCTCCCTAGCTCATCTCGGGGGTTGCACAGCACGGCATTGGTGACGAACACGTGCGACCGCTGCCACCCGATCGTTCCCAGCAGGTCCTCGAAGTTGCCTCCTGCCTGGTCCCCGTTCAGCGGGACCCGAGTCCGATCAGCTCCGTGCCGCCCAGGTGCCTCAGCCACAAACATCACGCGGGCGTCGAGCGGGCCGTTTGCCTCCCCGAGCACCGCCGTACAGGCACCCATCCGAGGACACAGGCGGCAGTCGCGCGCGAGGGCGCACAGATGCACGTAGTCGGCAGCCCTGGCAAGCTCAGTCATTGCGGTGTCTCCACCTGTAGGAGGCAATCAGGGTCCGCCCCAGCGCCCAACAAGCCTGTGGCGATAGCGCGCTGGGCGAGGCACCCGGACCCGCACCTAGGGAAGTTCGCGCACCCGGCGCAGGGCTCCGCAGGGGCGGCCGCGGCGGCCTCCCTAACGCTGCTGAAGTAGTGAGATTCACGCCAGACTGACACGAGTCCTCTCTGGAGCACGTCCGTTTCGCTGCACGGGAACCCGAACATCTCCGGCTCGATGTTCTTGAAGGCGTCGCAAGGGTACGCCCGGCCCGACGGCGAGACGGTGGCGGTCTTGCTCGCCGCCGTGCACGCCGTTGGCCTCCCCGCGAGAAGGAAGTTGTAGGGGGAGCCGCATCGGACTGCGACAGAGGCCTGACGACGCGCGGCCAGCACAAGTGAACGTAGCTCAGCGTGGTCCGCAGCGGAGAGCGCCTGCCGTGGCGCGAAAGGCCTGCCACGGCCCTGTGGAACGAACCGCAAGAGGCTGACCTGGCTGAACCCCATGTTCGCAGCTATCCCGACGATGTCCAGGAGTTCTCTGAAGTTCGCGCGGACCGGCACGAAGTGGAACCCGCATTCCAGACCCGAACGGACCGCTGCCTCGCCCGCCCTCCTCGTGGCCGCGAAACTGCCGGCGACCAGGGTCATCCGCTCATGTGACGCCGCCGACGCCCCCAGAAGCGTGAAGGTGACCTTCTGGAGGCCGGCCTCTCGGAGGGTGCGGAACCGTCCCTCATCGGCAGGCACGGAATCGGGCGTCAGGAGGCCGCTCGTGTAGAGGTGTGGCCTCATGCTTGCGCCCGCGGCCGCGCCCACGAACGCCGCGAGTTCAGGGCGCAAGAGAGGTTCGCCGCCGGAGAAGGTGACCTCGGCCGCGCCCAGTTGGGCGGCCTCCCTGATGAGGCGTCCTACTGCTTCCGCTGCCAGCGCCGTTGTTCGCGACGGTCCCGCATCTGTCGAGCAGTGCTTGCACGCAAGAGAGCAGCGTTGCGTGACCTCGATCTTGAGCGCTTCCAGGGCCGGAGGAGTGCTCACGCGCCAAGGGTCCCCAGGAACGTACGAAGCCGAGCCTTCGTGGGCCAGCCCCTGCCGCGGTCGGTGTCTTGCCCGACGGTGGCGTACGATGAGACGCAGGCCATGGCTCCCGGCACGTACCCGCTACACTCGCACAGGAATGCCTGCAGGTCGGCGAGGCCCATGTAGTTGCCGAGCGCGCGCTGGACGAAGTTGTGACTCCTGTACACCGCCAGTAGGGACAACGAGCGCCTGGGGCTTCCGTGGTCCAGTTGGATGGCGACGTAGTTGAGGCAGGGGGCGCCCCTGGTCCGTCGAGCGTCCTGGGGCTGCACGATGCTGACTGTCAGCGCTGCCTTGTGGACCGCCTCACGGTCGCGCAGCATACCCACGAGGTCGGCCAATTGGTTAGCAGGCTGCCCTCCCCCTTCCCACCTCGTCATGCGCCGGAAGTACGTGCCCCAGCGCGATCGCCGTTGCGCACGCTCGCGTGCGCGGAGCCGTTCGAACACCCCACCCGGGCGGTTGTACGCGGTGAAGAGCCTCTCAGGGTCTCCATGCGCCCGACGCCACAGCGTCGCGGGGAAGATCGTGTACGCAACGTGGCGCAGTGGTAGCAGCCCGTATCCCGCGAGGAATTCGTCGACCGCGGCCCGAGTGACATCGTCCCGTGTCTGCGGCTCTCTTATGTGCACCACGAGATTGCGGGCCTCGCCGCGCGGTTGCTGAAGGAGGTGCCTGAGGGCTTCCACCCAGGCGGACTCGCAGTTGTGTCCGTCGATGGTCATTGCAGCCATTCGTCACGACCCCCGTGCAGCGGGCTTCCGCCCACCAGGTCCACAGTTCGCCACAGGTGCTTGCGTCTCCTTCCGAAATGGGCGCGATGCGGGGCTACGTGTGGCTGTGCCCCTGCCCGTGCTGATGGAGTTTGCGGTGCAGGTCGCGCTTGGTCTTCTCGAAGATCGCCTTCATCTCCCGGTGGCGCTTCTCCTCGTAGCGGACGGAGAGCGTGTCGAGGTAGGTCAGGCCGCCGTCGATGAGGGTGAGCATGTAGCTCGCATCCGACGGGCTGAACAGCTCCTGGTTGCCGCAGATGATGTACACCGGCGACGTGTGCGCGCCGAGATACATCGGCCAGCAGTGGTGGGCCAGCAGGCTGCTGCCGCAGCGCGCGGCGATCCAGCAGCTTCCGTCGATCGTGACCTTCTCCCGCAGGCTGAGGCGGCGCGCGCCCTTCGTACTGACCGAGGCGGCGACGACCCTCCCGTTCGCGACGACCTCGAGCCGACGGATCGGCCAGAGCGAGGTCGTGGTTGCTTCGACCTCGACGGTGCCGCCGCGCTTCACGCGGAGGTCGCCGCCGATGGGCTGCCCATCCACCCGCAGGTCGATCAGCGGGCCGGAGGTCGTGAACGTCCGGCCGGCGCGGACGGCCTTGCCCCAGTTCTCGAAGGTGAACTCATCGCTCGGATCGAGCTGCGCGTACGTGCGCACGCCGCCGACGGGCATCCCGGCGCTCATCTTGTCCGTGCCGCCGACGGCGGCCACGCGGCAGCCGCAGTTCAGGTAGCGATACCACTCGGTGAAGCAGAACTCATCCAGCGAGCCGCTCTGGGGGTTCGAGAAGCGCCGCAGCTCCGCGCCGTCCATGTTCCCGCTGAGGAAGTACA
>Ga0194125_10002476_pt1 | contig 30492 bp, 24 predicted proteins | sample TA2KigC250mmetaG_FD_148626 | JGI IMG/M metagenome (GOLD analysis project Ga0194125, IMG submission 148626) | Freshwater microbial communities from Lake Tanganyika, Tanzania - TA2015034 Kigoma Deep Cast 250m | ecosystem: Environmental > Aquatic > Freshwater > Lake | place: Tanzania: Lake...
CGCGCCCATCGGCTGCGTCGTATTCGATCCGAACGACCCGCAGAGGGCCTACGCGGGGATCGGAAGGCCGCGTTGGGGCAAGGACGGACAGGGGCGCATCTACGCGAGCGACGACCAGGGCGAATCGTGGCGCGTCTGCACGCCCGAGGGCACGCTGCCGAGCGACGCCATCGTGAGCGACATAGAGGTCGCGCCGGGCACGGAGTCCTATGTGCTCGCCGCGACGACCAAGGGCCTCTACCGCAGCGCTGACCGCGGCGCGACGTGGAGCAAGATCGAGGGCCTGCCGCAGACTTGGGTCCAGGAGATCGCCGTCTCGCCTTCGGACCCGAAGATCGCCTACGGGACGCTGCGCACCACCGCGCGCGACGCCGAGCCGTGGAACGGCGGCGTGCTGCGCAGCGAGGACGCAGGCCTTACGTGGGAGCTGCGGACCGAAGGCCTGCCGAACCGCGTCGGCAAGCGCGACCAGCCGCACCAGATGACCTCCACCTGCAAGGAGATCGTCGTTGATCCGACTGACCCAGACGTGGTGTACGTCGGCGACACGGCGTGGGTGAGCGCGGGGGTGTACAAGACGACCGACGGCGGCCTGCACTGGGAGCGCTCCGCCTACCGGACGCAGACCGAGAGCAGCTTCACCGACTACGGTTGGATCACGCATTGGGGCCCCAGCGTCGAGTGCATGAGCATTTCGCCCGTGAACCCCCGGCGCGTCACCTTCGGCACCTCCGGCCAGATCTACGCGACCGAGGACGGCGGCGCAACATGGACGCAGCGCTACTGCCGGATGCTGCCGGACGGGCGCTTCGCCGGGACGGGCCTCGAGGTCACCTGCCAGAACGACATCGTCTTCGACCCGCGTGATGCGAACCGGGTCTACTTCTGCTACTTCGACATCGGCCTGCTGACCAGCGAGGACGCGGGCCAGACCTTCCGGCGCACGGTCGAGGGCATGAAGTACGGCGGCAACTGCTTCACCGTGCTCCCTGACCCCGAAGACGCGAACGTGCTATGGGCGACCACCGGGGAGTGGGGCTCGAACCACGGTGACGTCTGCCGCAGCACGGACCGAGGGAACACATGGACGGTCGTCGGCAAGCCCGAGACCGGCCTCCCCGACGGGCAGACCAAGACGCTGCGAATGGACGCGAAGAGTCCTCGCGGCAGCCGGCACCTGTACGTGACCAGCAACGAACACGGCGTCTACCGCAGCCTCGACGGCGGCGGCAGCTGGGAGTGCCTGAACGGGAACCTGATGACCGAGGTCGCAGGGCGATTGCGCGGGCTGTTCCTCGACCCTGCGAACGCGCAGCATATCCGAATCGCCATCGCCGGCAGCCCGGCGAAGGGGGCAGGCATCTACGAGACGACCGACGGCGGCGCGACGTGGACCAAGGTGAACCGCGACACGGAGTTCGGCGACATCCAGGACCTCGACATGGGCGAGAGCTTCGACACGCTCTACGTCTGCCAGCGTGACCTCTACGACCGCGAGGTCGAGCCCCCCGTCATGCGGCCGGGCGGCCTCTACAAGAGCACCGACGGCGGCGTGACGTGGACGCGCGTATTCGCGTACCACTTCGTCCATCGCCTGACCGTCAGCCCGCTCGATCCCCGCGTCCTGTACGCGGGCACCACCGACCACCCCTACCACGATGACTCGATCGCCGCCGGCGTCCTGAAGAGCGAGGACGCCGGCCAGACCTGGCAGTCGGAGAACTCCGGCCTGACCAGCCTGCAGATCAGCTGCCTCTCGGTCCGTCCGCGCCCCGACGGCCGCGCCGACCTCGCGGTCGGGACGGGTGGAAATGGGGCGTTCATCGGGATCGACGCGTCGCCGCGCTAAGTCCGGAGCGGGGACGACTGAGGAACCACGAAACACACGAAAGGGAAACGGCGGAAGTCAGCGGCAGGGAACCACGGGTCACACGGATGAGCGACGGTAGGCGGCGCTGTCCGCCTGGGAGCGCGGGTCCCGCAAGGTGGGACCGGGGGCGCCACCGTCTCGGTGCCCGGGGTCGTTCGCCACGATCCGTTGTAGGGGCAGACCCGCGTGTCTGCCCCGGCCCTACCCCCTCGCCGCTCCCTTGACGCACCCGACCAGCAGTGCCACCCCCCCAGCGACAGGCGGCAGCAGGACCACCGTCAGTGTTACGGCGAGACCCACCTTGAGCAGCAGCGGCCCCAGGCGAGGGTACCTGTCCCGCCAGATCAGCCGCACGAGCAGCTCCACCACCCATCCGCCCGTGTATGCCACGTTGGCGAGCACGAACGCGACCGGGAGCGCCAGGGGCTCCACAGCGTCCTCGCCCGGCTCCAGGACACCAGAGAGGCTGGTGAACAGGACGAAGAGGGTACAGCAGACTCCGCCTACCAGGCAGAGCGCCAGGTTGTAGAGCACTCGCCGGAGTTCCCACCAGCCAAGGATGCTCCATACCGATCTCGGTTCAGGCGGAACGGAAAAGGGCCATGACATGATCGCAGTGTTCACCTCCGCGTTCGACCGCCTCTACTCCTCGCGCGACCAGGGAACCTCGGTGCCGTCCGGCAGGGGCGTGGCGCTGGTCTCAACGTTCGCCGCAACGCTAGGCCTCCGCTTCCCGTCTGCCGTCGGGGCATGGCCTTCCCGTGGTCGCGAACCAGGCTAGGCGTCCTTGGTTGCCGCTGTTGCCGCCGAGGCTGCGCCGCCCTCCAGAGCCTCTTGGGCCTGACGCGCCGCATCCTGAAAAGTCTCGGACCAGGCGTCCTTCAGAGTATCCCCCACTAGGACGGCATATCTCCCGGCCTCCCGAGCGTGCGCGAAGTGGATCGCGCGGCACAGTGCCGTCGCGCTCTCCGGCACCTTGTCTCGGTTCGTGCGCAGTTCGGCTGGCACGTTACCGACCTCTAGCGCCAATGCCTGAAGCAGCAGGGGGCGGAAGAGCCGCGCGAACTCCGCGCGATCTTGCGGCAGCAGCAGGTGAGCGTCGTTCAGAAGAGCGTCAGAGATAGACTGGACGTAGGTCCGCCACGAGCCCGGCACAACGGTCTTGCCGAAAAGGGCCCACGCTGCCGCATAGAGACGCGCGTAAGCCCCCAGCCTCTCTTTGACGTAGTCAAGGTGCCGCTCCTCCCGGCGCCGCTTCCTCTCGGCCAGTTCACCTATGAACTGGGTCAGAAACGACCCGAGAATGCCGATAGCTCCGCCGACACACACGCTCAGTAGGTCCATTCAGTATCTCCCCTCCCAAGGCAGTTCTTGGTCTGCCCTCCGCGCGTCCTGCTACTCCGCCGTGACCTTCGCGCTCCGGGCCGTGAGGTCCTGCCCCTCCGACCTGCCCCTGCCCGCGCTCTACGGCGATCCCGGACTCTCTCCGCAGCGACCCCGCGCAACGAACTCTCGGCGTGTTCGGCCGCGTCCTACGCGCGCTTGGCGGGTCTCTTCCTCGGGACCTTGCCGGTTGATCGCTTCCCGCGGCCAAGGCTTTTCTGCGCTACCCCCTTCCGGGTTCGCGGTCAGGGCAACGCGCCCGATCATCGGGGGTGCGAGCGCCGAGAGCAGGTGGGTCGTGTCGTAGGAGCGCGGACGCCCTCGTCCGCTGGCCTGGCTCGGGGTGGACCCGAGGTGGCCTCCGTAGCGGCTCCCTCGCGGGCGACCCACCCCTGCGGACGAGGGTCCAGCCGTAGCGGGACGCTCCGACGGCGCCACCCCCTATCGCCCGCGTCTGATCACCCCACCCAAGACGCCGACCCCACCTGCGGACAGCAACCCGGTGGTCTGTCCCGTGTGAACCTTGGCATCTTCTGTCGCCCCTTCGGGGCTGAAGGAGAGGAGGGGGCTCCGTTCCGTGGGCTTGCGCCCACGGCTATGCGTCCTCTGCCCCTTCGGGGCAGGAGTGGGCTGTTCGCGGCCGGCAAGACGCGCCCCCAAGCCCGCCGCAAGGAATCCTCTGCCCGTTTCGCGCAGGAGTGGGCTGTTCGCCCCGTCAGGGGCGAAGGAAGAGTAGCCACGGGCGCAAGCCCGTGGAACCGGCCGCCTCCACCTTCCCTCAAGCCCCGCAAGGGGCGACAGAACCGCCACGATCACGGGAGACGGACCACCGGACCGGTCGCGTGATACACGGCCTGGCGTGCAAACAGCCTGCCCCTCACCGTTCCCGGCCGCACCCACCCATGCGTCCAGGGACCGATACGTCTTGAGCGCGTGAAGGCGTAGTCCCAGCTCCGACAGCCCTGCACTGGCGGGAGATCCGGGGAGGAGAGGCGGGTACGACATGGCGAAGGTGGGATGCGCGGGGAAGGCGGGTCTGACATGAAGCCACAACCGGAGTGCGAGTTCGTGTTCCAGGGGAGGCGTGTGAGGGCAACGCGTGAGGGGGTCGAGAAGGCGTTGCAGGGCGTGGAACCGGAGCCGGTGACCACAGACTGGGTCATCATACACGGGAGGCGGTATCCGGTCCGACAGGCGTTCGCCCTCGCCTTCGGGATCGTGCGCCAGTACGTCAGAACGAACATGGCCCTGAGGGTGCTGCGGAGGCTGGGGTTCGGCGTCGTCCGAAGCACGACTAGGCAGGGCGCCCAGGCGACTTGCGGAACCCCCGCGGGACCAACGGCGCCCAGGCAAGGGGGAGTCAGGCCGAGGTTCCCCTACATGCCGTCGATGCCCAAGACGGCAGAGATGGAGAGGCTGGCCCCGCGGGCCATCGAACTCAGATGGTCGGAATGGTATAGGTGGGAGGACCTCGCGAAGGACGACCGGGGAGGCAAGGGCGTCCAGGTCCCCGACGGAACTCCGGGAGTCTACGAGGCGAAGATCGAGGGTCAGAAGGAGTTCCTCGTCATTGGCAAGGCGGCAGTGCTGCAGGTCCGCCTCAAGGCGGGCTTGGTCAAGGGCAGCCTGCGCCATGAGGCGGGAGCCAAGATCCGGGCCAACGAGGACCTCTCAAAGGTCCGCGTGCGGTGGGCGCTGACAGACCGTCCCGCCACCGCCGAGGAGGAACTCCACCTGCGACACTTGGAGCGGTTCGGGAAGCTGCCGAAGTACACCGACCGTATGTAGCGCGCATGCCGTTCCCCCCTTCTGAAGGAAGGGGGGCAGGGGGGTAGGAATCCCGAGTGAGGTGACCTCCAATGAGACTACTCACCCTCATCCTCCTCGCCGTTCTCTGCCTGCGCGCCTTCGCGCAAGACGCGCCGGCGAACCTGATCCCCGACGGCGGCTTTGAGGTCGATACCGACAACGACGGCATGGCGGATGGCTGGCGGTTCTCGGGGGACCAGGGGGTGAAGGTGACCTGGGCGCGGGACGTGGGCATTGAGGGGAAGTACTGCCAGAAGCTGGACTGCACGGCCTTCGAGCGCAGCGGGCCGGCGAGCCACGTGATGCTCGCGATGAACGACGGCTTCGCGCTGCAGGAGGGCCAGTGGTATGCGCTCTCCTTCCAGGTGAAGGGCAAGGGCATCCTGGGCTCGGCGATCCAGGTCATGATTCAGCAGACCGGCCCGTGGGAGAATCTCGGCTGCGAGGCGAGCTTTCGTGTCGGGCCGGACTGGAAGGCCGTGGAGACGACCTTCCGCGCGACCAAGACGCTCGACAGGAACCTGCGCCTGCAGATCTGGTTTGCGAGCACGGGCACGATCTGGATCGACGATGTGAAGATGGTGCCGACGAAGCCCGTTCAGCGCCACTACACGGAAGTGCTGCCGGACCTGGGCTCAAAGAACCTGATCCCCAACGCGAGCTTCGAGTGCGGCACTAGCGGCTGGGGCAGCATCACCCAGGTCTCCGGCTGGGGCGGCAATCTCAACAGCCTCTTCGGAGAGATCGACTCGACGACCGCGAGCCGTCATGGCTGCAGCCTGAAGATCGCCCTCGACCGCGAGACCGCGCCGGTCATCTGGTTCGACTACTTCGAGATGCTCCGCCAGCCTGTCCTGATGCCGCTGGCGGCCAACCGCGGGTGGATCAGCGTGACACCGGGCGCGGACTACACGCTCTCGGCGGACGTCAAGTCCGACCCGCCGGGCACGCCGGTGAAGCTGCGCGTCTACCAGGCGTTCGGCGGCACGCTCGACAAGGACCTCGCCGCGACGGGCGAGTGGCAGCGCGTGAGCTTCGGCTTCAAGCCGAACCGCAGCCAGCTCTACGTCGCGCTCGGTCCCGACCTCACCAAGAGCGACCTGCCCCGCGCGACACTGTGGATTGACGGCGTGCAGCTGGAGAAGGCCACCGCCCCGACCGACTTCGAGCCGAGAGCGGCGGTCGAGGTTGGCGTGGAGTGGCCGGCGCCGGGCCACCTCTTCGCGCCCGAGAAGGTGGAGGCGACGGTCATCGCGTTCAACTCCACCAACGCGCCTCAGACCGCGAAGCTGCAGGCGAAGGTCACCGATTTCGCGGATCAGGCTGCGGGCAGCCAAGAGGTGACGCTCACGGCCGCTCCCGGAGCCTCGGCCCGGGGAACGCTGCGGCCTGAGCTGAAGGGGAAGGGCTTCTTCAGGATGGCCCTGTCGTGTGAGGGCGGCACGCTCATCCCGACCCGCCCGGAGCGCTTCGCGGTCATCGAGGAGTGCAAGGACAAGGACGGGCTCTTCGGCATGAACCACGCGTACCCGGTGCAGGAGCTGAACCGGCTGAGCAAGCAGTTCGGGCTGACGTGGTTCCGCGACTGGTCGCTCAAGTGGCTGCACGTGGAGCCGGAGAAGGGCCGGTTCGACTTCGCGGAGGCGGACCGGCAGATCGACCGCGTGCTGGAGCTTGGGATCAACGTGCTGCCGCTGCTGCCCTTCCCCTCCAGCGACTGGGGGTCAAGCGCGCCGGACAGCGTGAAGCCCGGCAGCGGGTACCCGGCCAACCGCGAGCGGGCCGCCTACATGCCCCGCGACATGGAGGAGTTCGCGAACTACGTGCGGACGACGGTGACCCGCTACAAGGACCGGCTGCACGTGTGGGAGATCCTGAACGAGCCGGTCTACACGAGCTACGCCCTGCCCCGCGAGAAGGGCTACACGCCGGCGGACTACGTGAAGCTGCTGGAGGTCGCGTACAAGGCCGTGAAGGAGGCCGACCCCAAGGGGTTCGTAATTGGCGGCATCGCGGGTCACCCGGACACGTACACGAAGGAGCTGATCGAGGCCGGCGGGCTGAACAGCATGGATGCGCTGAATGTACACACATACCCCGGCCTGCAGGCGCCGGAGGGCTACGTGGAGCCGCTTCGCAAGCTGCGCAAGATGATGGCGGACGCGGGCAAGCCCCTGCCGATCTGGTTTACCGAGGGCGCCTACTACGCGGATGACGACATGCCCTGGGAGCCGTTCGATTCGTGGATGACCCGCGTGGACAACGAGATCCTCTGCGCGGCGTACCAGGTGCGGTTCGACGCGATCCTGCTGGCCTTCGACACCGAGAAGATCATCTACCACTCCGGCACGCCGGGCTCGGTCAACAACGAGGGCGTGGACGGCATCTTCTTCGAGTTCGGGGGCGCGCCGCGGAAGATGGTCGCCTCGCAGGCACAGCTCACTGCGATGCTCGGCCCCGACACGAAGACGCTCGGCGTCCTGAGCGAGGACCCGTGGGCGTGCGGCTTCCACTCGCGGGGGAAGACGGTCGTCGTCCTGTGGACCGACCGCAGCGACGGACCGACGATTGCCGCGCCGCAGGGCGCGCGACTGCTGGACATCTGTGGAAACGAGGTCAAGGGCAGCGTGACGCTGGGGGAGATTCCAGACTACCTGGTCATGGAGGGGACGCAGAGCACGGAACGCGTGAAGAGCGTGCTGGCTGCGCTCACGAAGTAGCGGGTAGCGTGAACCCGAACACCGCGCCGCCCTCGGGCGCGTTGTGAGCGAAGACTGCGCCTCCGTGGGCGAGCACGATCTCCCGCACGATCGCAAGGCCCAGCCCCATGCCCTCGGAGGCCTTGCCTGAGGGCGCGCTGCTGTGGAATCGCTCCCAGACGCTCTCCAGGTCCTCGTCGGGTACGCCCGGCCCTTCGTCGCGGACGGAGAAGCGAACGTGGTCGTCCTGCAGGCTCGCGGCAATGGTGATTCGGCCGCCGGCGGGCGAGAAGCGGATTGCGTTGTCCAGCAGGTTGCCCAGCGCCTCGACGAGGCGGGCGCCGTCGGCCGTGATCTCTGGCAGGTTGGGATCGACCTCCGTCACCAGGCGCAGGTTCGCGTCGCGGAGGCGGGGCTCGAAAGCCAGGACGGCGCCCTCCAGCAACTCCGGCACTCTCACGGTTTCGAGTTCCAGCTCGGCGGCCCCCGCGTCGAAGCGCGACAGGTCCATGAGCTTGTCGATGAGCGCCTGCATTCGCGCGAGCTGCTGCAGGGCGACCGTCGCGCAACGCTCGCGGGCCTCGGGCGTCGAGGCGGTGCCGTCAGTCAGCGCCTCCAGGAAGCCGCGGGCGCCGGTGAGCGGGGTGCGGAGCTGGTGCGAGGCGTTGGCGACGAAGTTGTGCCGCATCTGCTCCAGGCGCCGCGCGTGTTCGACGTTCTTCTCGAGGATGGTCTTCTCCCGCGCGAGTTCGGCAAACATCGCCTCCAGCTGCTGCGCCATGTCATTCACAGTGGCCGCCAGCTCGCCGATCTCCCCGCTCCGCACGCCCTCCACTCGCGCGGCGAACTCGCCGGCGCCGATCTGGGAGGCGGTCCGCGAGATGCGCCGCAAGGGCGAGGCGATGGTGCGGGAGACGGCAAGGCTGAGCAGGAAGGCGAGCGCGCCGACGCACGCCGCGGTGAGCAGCGAAAGCCGCCGCACGCTGCGCAGGATGGCCTCGGTCCCCGCCACCGGCACGCGCACCATGACCGAACCCAGCGGGCCGCGTGCGCTGTTGATAGGCACGGTCACCTTCAGCAGATGCCGCGGCTCGCATTGCGCGGAGGTGCGCTCGACGCGGACCTGGTCGGCGAAGACCTCGGTGATCGCCGGCTTCGCTTCGAGTTCGGCCCCCTCGCCCTCGGCGCTCGCGGCAAGCAGCTCATGCTCCGTGCGGCCGAAGATGCACACGCGACCGTCCACCACCGCCCCGGCGGCCCGCGCGATGGTCCCGATCTGGCCGCGCGGGTCGCCCTTCTCAAGGAGAGGCGCCGCCATGTCGGCGACCGACCGGCCGATGCGGATGACCCTATCGCGCTCCGCGGACTCATAGTAGTTGCGGAACAACCGGTACGACAGCGCGCCCGCCAGGGCCGCCGCCAGCAGCGCCACGAGGACCTGGCTCATCACCATCCGCCAGAATACCGAACGGAACATCGGACTACCTGCGGGCTCGCCTGCCCTGTGCCGTAGTAGGGGCGGACCCATGATTGTGTTGATAAAGGCAGTGTCGGGATTGGTATCCCGACCTACGAGCCGCGTACGGCGCGTATGAGAGGCGTGCTTCCTCGACGCAGCCCTTTTTCAACACAATCCCATGTGTCCGCCCCACGTCCGTACGCCGGCGCAACGGGGCGGACACGTGGGTCCGCCCCTACACTGGACCACGCGAATGGTGACTCCGCACGATGTGTCGAATGGCTTCGCGGTTCTCCTCGTCCCACGCCCACTCTGCCGGATTGGACTCGATGTATGTCTCGATCTCGGCGAGGTCGGCTTGGTTTCGGATGATGTGCTCCCAGTAGTTGCGCTGCCACAGCCGCTTGCGGAAGGGCGGCCACGTGCCGATCCGCACCCCTCGGATGTACTCGTTCGTGGTCATCGTCTTGAACCACTGCACGATGGTGCCTCGAGCTGGCCCGCCAGGGCACCCGGCAGGCTGCATGTCCCAGTAGGGGCGGACCGACGACCCAAACCTCCTCCTCTCCTGCCTTCTGTAGGGGCGGACCCACGTGTCCGCCCCATGTCCGTACGCCGGCGAAACGGGGCGGACACGTGGGTCCGCCCCTACACCTCGCTCGAGGGTCAAGATGGCGTGAAGGTGGTTGGGCATGATGACGTAAGGGCCCAGGGTCACCGTGGGGAACTTCGCCTCAACGGCTCGCCAACGCTCCTCGATCACCTCACCCACATGGCTCAGGCGCATCTGCTCCCTAACGATCTCACCGAACCGTACCTCCCGATCCTGCGTACAGAGCGTCACGAAGTACTCCCCCGGTTGGGAGTAGTCGTACCCTCGTAAGCGAATGGAGCGTCGCCCGCGCCACGGAACGTCGGTCATCGTGCTGGCCCCCCGTAGGGGCGGACACGTGGGTCCGCCCCTACTGCCCGTCCCTGGCCGCCGGGGTGAACCGGTAGCCGACGCCCCAGACCGTCTCGATGGTGCAGTCCGTGCCGCCCTCGCGCAGCTTGCGGCGCACCCGCTTGACGTGCGTGTCGATGGTCCGGTAGTCCGCGTAGTCCTCCGCCTGGCCCCAGACGAGTTCCATGATCTTCGGCCGCTCGAAGACGACCCGCGGACGTGAGGCCAGCAGCCACAGGATGTCGAACTCGCGCGCGGTCAACTCGGCGGGTTCGCCGGCTACGATGCACTCGCGGGTCTCGGGGTTGAGCGTCAGCCTCTCGAAATGCAGGGGAGCGCGGGAGCGCGCGGCGGGACTGACGCGGCGCAAGACCGCCTTGACGCGCGCCGTGACCTCGCGCGGGTTGAACGGCTTGGTGATGTAGTCGTCTGCCCCCAGCTCCAACCCCAGGATGCGGTCCACATCCTCGTCCCGCGCGGTGAGGAAGATGATGGGCACGTCCGACCGCTCGCGAAGCGTGCGGTACACCTCATACCCGTCGAGCCCAGGCAACATGATGTCCAGCAGCACGAGGTCGGCGGGCTGAGCGTTCATGGCCTGGACCGCCCCGTGCCCGTCTTCGGCCTCGCGCACCTCGAACCCGGCTTGCGTGAGATAGAGCACCAGCACCTCGCGCACGCTCGGGTCGTCATCGACGATCAGCACTGCGCTCATGGCGGAACTCCCGGTGGGCGGCTCACGAGCCCCTACAACGGTCCTCCCACGGGGGCCCTGGGTAGGGGCGCAGCACGGATTGTGTTGAGGAAGGCAGGGTCGGGATTGGCATCCCGACCTACGAGACACGTAGAAGGTGGAGGAGACGTACTCCTCCTCGATCGAGTGCTTCCTCAACACAATCCGTGCTGCGCCCCACCGGCGGCCCTCCACACACCTCACTTACGGTTCAACAAACCACCCGCGGATTCCGCCACCCGCTCGGGTCGCGGAATGTGGAGCTTCCGTGGAGCAGGGGTCGCCTGGCCGGGGCGCAACCACACCCCGCCGCAGCTGCAGTGGGGTGTTGGCCCTGGGTCTTGTCGTTCCGTGCCTGGAGCTCACCAGAGCTGCGATGTTGGCGTGTTCGTGGGACGACCTAACGTCGCAGCTCTGGTGAGCTGCAGGCACGGACGGCAAGGCACGACTGCGAGACAGGAGTCTCGCAGGCACGACGGCTACGGCAGAGGCGAACGGCGCAGCTCTGGTGAGCTGCAGGCACTGGCGGCAGGAAGAGGGCACGCGGGCAGCGAAGGTAGTTGGCGGTATCCTCGGAAGGAGGGCCGCAACATGCAGCGGTGCGTCCCTTGTCACGGGTCGATGGTCGCGTTCGTCCTGGTCGCACTCGCTGGCGTCGGCGTTGGCGCCTCCGCGACCGAAGTGCAGTTGGCGGGTATTCGCCTCGGCAATCCGGCCCAGACCGTCCGCGACGTCTATGGCGAGCCGGAAGTGGTGCTCGTCCAGCCGGAGGAGCCACGTGAAGCAGGGGCGGAAGCGGCCAGGCCTCCGGCGTGGGCAACTGCGGTGTGGACGGAGGCGGAGCCGGGGGAAGTGCAGTGGTTCTACCGCAAGGGGGACGCGGCTGTGGGGGTGGTGCTCGACCGTGACTCACTCGTGCGGGCCATTGCCGTCGCAGGCGGGCCGGACGCCGCGTGGCGACCGCATCGGTACGCGAAGTTGGGTGACAACTACAAGCGCGTGCTCTACCGTTACGGCTACCCCGACAAGGTCCAGTGGCTCGCGGGGAACGGCGTGGATGACCGGCCTGGGCCGGAGATCGTCGGGCCGAACGCGGTCCACGACGACTGTGTGCTGACCTACTCTGAGCGGAACAACATAGCGTTCGTCATCCACGAGGGCGGAGTGGCGCGGATCAACATCTGGAAGCTGGGGGACCAGCCGGCCCAACCGAAGTAGGCGGCCCTTCGGGCCGATCCCGCCGAGGCGGGGGACGAACGAAGGACGACACGGCAGTGCGCGCAAGGGTGCGCGCGGTCCCAGGCACGGCAACGACGCGTCCGTTCCGCCGCGAGTGCAGTTCGGCGTCGTCCGCTTCCCCCGAAGCAGGAATCCCCGTCCTCGCGCTCAACTTCCCCACATCTCATTCCACTGAGCTTGGCACGAACGAGGAGACAGTGGGGCGGGCGTCCTTGCCCGCCGGCTCCCTAAGCGGGCAAGAATGCCCGCCCCACTGTCTCCGCAGTTGCAGGGCACTCAGTAACCGGAAGGGAGTCTTTGAGCATGTCCGACAAGGTTCGACTCGGTATCGTGGGCGTGGGCGGTGTTGCCCAGAGCCACTTCAATACACTCGGGGCGAACCCCGAGGTCGAGTTCGCTGCGGTGTGTGATGTCCGCGAGGACGCGGCGCGCGAGACGGCGGCGAAGTACGGCGGCCAGGTCTTCACGAGCGCGAGGGCGATGTTCGACACGGTGGAGCTGGACGCGGCGTGGCTCTGCCTGCCGCCGTTTGCGCACGGCGAGGCGGAGTTCGCGGCGATCGAGCACAAGGTTCCGTTCTTCATCGAGAAGCCGATCAATCGGGACCTCGTGCAGGCCTCCGAGATCGCGAGAGGGGTGGCCGAGGCCAACCTCCTGACGAGCGTCGGCTACATGAACCGCTACCGCGCGGGGATCAACCAGCTCCGCGATGCGCTGCAATCCGACCCGGCGGTCCTCGTGCTGGGCGGCTGGATCGGCGGCGAGCCGCGCGGCGAGGCCCCCATCGTGAAATGGTGGGTGCAGAAGACGCTGAGCGGCGGGCAGTTCGTGGAGCAGGTCACGCACACCGCCGACCTGGTGCGCTACCTGTGCGGCGAGCCGGCCGAGGTGTGCGCGTTCGCCGTGACGGGGCGAGTGAGCGGCGTGCCGAACTACACGAATGACGACGCGGTCGCGGCGACCATCAAGTTCAAGGCGGGCGCCGTGGCGAACCTGCACTCGTGCTGCGCGAGCAACGCGAAGGGCGGCGTGACGCTGAGCGTGTACGCGGTGAACGTTGCGGGCGAACTGGGCGGCTGGGAGCATTCGATGGCGATCTTCCGCCCGGGTCAGGAGCCGGTGAACGTCCCGGGCGAGGGGAACATCTTCGAGATCGAGCAGCAGGCCTTCATCGCCGCCGTCAAGAGCGGCGACCGCTCGCTGATCCGTTGCGACTTCGCCGATGGCCTGGAGACCCTGCGGCTGACGCTCGCGGTGAACGAGTCGATCGACAAGGGGCGGGTCGTGGAGTTGTGAACGGCCAAGAAAGGGGAAGATTCGAAGATTTGAAGAACGGCGAAGAGGGGATGGATCGGCGGGACTTCCTTGTCACGTCCGCGCAGGGGGCCGTTGGGCTGGCGCTCGCGGCGCGCTGGGTGTCTGCGCAGGAGGCCGAGGACAACGTGCCGCGGCGCTACCTGCACTGCTACACGCACCGTCTCGACATGGAGCGCGGCTTCAAGTTCCACTGCCTCGTGCCGGAGCGCGCGGAGGGCGTGTACGGGCGGCATGAGTATGCGGGCTTCTTCACCGTCCGTGTGGGCGAGGAGCCGTGGGTGTTCGTCGGCGATGTGCCGCCCGAGCACGGGCTCGTACCGCAGACGCTGGGCGACTTGAAGCAGGGCCGGTTCAGCATCCTCCGCAAGACCCCCGCGTGGCGTATCGAGCAGTTCGCGGACTGGAATGCGATGTACCCCGCGACGTGGCTCTCCGCGCGGGTGCAGGCTGACGTCGCCGCGCCGATCACGGGGGCCGTGCTCGGCTGGGGCTGGGCGCAGCGGCGGACCGGAACGCAGTGGTTCGCCGACCGGGAAGCGCTGGACCGCGCGCCGGGCGGGCCGTTGCAGCTTCCGGCGGGCTGCTCGTGGATCGGCTACCACGATGTGACGGAGGACTTCAGCGGCGTCCTGGCCTTCACGAAGCCGCCCGACCGCGCCTGGGTGGATGACGACGGCGTCTACTGGGACTGGGGGGCCCTGCGCACGGGCGCCATGAATGGCGCCCCTACACGGTGGGGCGCGATGAATCGCGCCCCTACCCGTAGCACGGACGTAGGGCCCGAACCTGCCGACAAGGCGACGCCGACGGTGGCGTACATCCTCGCGCCGGGGCTGCTCTCCGCCGATGAACTGAACCAGCTGGCGCGGTTCCTCGCCCAGCCGCCGACCGACTTCGCCTCCGGCGTCGTGCCGACGGGAGCGCCCGCCTGGATGGCGGCCGAGAAGGGCACCAGGGCCATTCCCGTTCCTCCGTCCCTCAAGCGGCTGACCCCGGACCCGCCGAACGCAACGGTGCTGCAGACCGCCGTCGGCGACATGTTCCTTGTCTCCCAAGCCATGATCTCGGTCAGCCTGCCGCCGGCGCCTCAGATCGAGACCCCCCTGCCGAAGCTCGCGGCGCCGCCGGCGGTGGTGGACGAGGTGTCGCGCCACACTGCCGACCTGCTGGCCCACCGGCAGCCGGACGGCCGGTTCGTCTTCTCGGAGGGGCGCACGTTCTACGACGGGATCACCTGCGGATGCCTCGCCCAAGTGCTGCCCGTCCTGCCGGATGCGCTACGGCGCGAGACGACGGAGGCCTTGCGCAAGTGCCTGGACGCGCTCTGCGACGGACATCAGCGCAGCCCGGCGTACAACCTGCTGGTGCCGCCGGAGGTGTCCTCGTTCATCGAGACTGGAATCGACTACCCCGAGATCACGGCGACCTTGCTCTACGCGATGCTGGCCTTCACGCTGACCGCGGATGCGGGTTACGCGGCGCGGCGCGGCGATCTCATCGAGACCCACCTGAACCAGATCCGCGAGATGAGCACCCCCGAGGGTCTCGCGTGGGCGCGCGCCGATACGCAGCACATGCACCTGATCGCCGAGAGCGCGATCGGCGGCTACATCGCCTGGTGCTCGCTCTACCACCTCGGCAGGCTGCTCGACAGGCCGTGGAAGAGCGAGTGCCGCTCACGCGCGGCGCTGAGTTGGGCCGCCTACCGCGAGCTGTTCCGCTGGCGGCCCGAGGAGTACGGCGATGCGGGCGTGATCAACGGGTGGTCAAACTGGTGCGCGGAGCTGAGCCGGCCGGAGCCGTGGGCCTACGTCCAGAGCACGTGGTTCAGCTACGTGCCCTTCATGGTCTACGACGCGCGGGACGAGTTCAATCTGTGGAGGAACCTGCGCGAGCAGCCCTGGTGGGACTACACGCGCACCGAGCAGAGCAGTCGGCAGCGCGGGTATGACTACGCGAACATGCTCGCGCTCGCAAAGGCCGGCCTGTGGGAGCAGGATGTCAGGCGGCACTGGGAGGAGGTCGCCAAGCGTCCGTTCTGGTTCGACTACTTCGACGCCACCCCCGCGCTGGCGGTTGCGGCGCTGCCGCAGTTGGCGGGGATGGGGGTGGTTGGGTGAGGCGGGCCGCAACACCCTAGCCTTTGCGCCGGAAGGGGTAGGTAGCCGTTGTGAGGCCGACCACGGCACCAGCGGCGTCCACCTCGAAGATGGCTACGTCGCCCTCGCTGGCGCCGCCGCGCAGTGTGAAGGTGTGCTCGCTCTTGGGCTCCAGCGTCACGACATCGGCGAGTCGCGTGCCCACGGTGCGCAAGAGCAGCTGTCCGTCGATGAGGTGGACCTCCAGCTCCTGGTTGGAGATCACGGACTCGTACTTCCCCACGTACGCGCTCCACTCCGCCGGCGCGGGCAGGCCGCTCTTCGGCTTCTTCGGCTCGCGGCGCTTGCGGGCGCGCGCGAAGGCGGGAGCGAGGATCTCGATCAGCTCCGTGTTGACCTCGGAAGCGACGCCGCCACCGTTCGTGAAGACGGCGGTCGCGAGGTCCAGCTCGGGCACCAGGCGCAGGTCGGTGGAGAGGCCGGGAAGGCCGCCGCTGTGACCGACTGCGAACCGGCCTGCGGTCTTGGCCCAACCCCAGCCGATCGCGTGGCCGCCGCTGCCGTCCGGCTGAACCCACACGGGGGTCTGCATCTCCCTCGCGGAGGCGCGCGCCAGCACGCTCCCTGACCCGTCCGGCCCGTGGCCGAGGTGGAACGCGGCGAACCGTGCCATGTCCTCCACGGTCGAGCACAGCCCCCCGACCGGGTAGAAGCACCCGACGCTCAGCGGCGGGCCGGGCTCGCCGGGCCCCTTCTCGTCACACCACGGGTAGCGCTTCGTGACACGCGCGGCGGCCTCGCCCTGCGGCTCGAAGGCGCTGCTTGGCATCCCCAGCGGCGCGAGGATCTCGGTCTCGACGTACTCGGTGTACGCGCGCCCGGTGACCAACTCGACCACATGCCCCAGCAGCGCGTAGGCGATGTTCGAGTACTTGAACTGCTTGAGCGGCGGGAAGACCAACTCGACCTCCGCTAGCGCCGCGAGCAGCTCCTCGATCCCGGGGAAGACGAGCGTCTCCCAGCACTCGAATGGCGTCTCGCGCTGGAAGCCCGCCGTGTGGGACGCGATCTGCCGGAGCGTCGGGTCCGGCGTGTCGGGCGAGGGCCTCTTCACGGGGAAGGGACGGATGAACCGGCTGATCGGGTCATCGAGCTGCAGCTTCCCCTCATCGCGCAGGCGCATGAGCGCGTGGCAGGTCACGACCTTCGTGATCGACGCCAGCGGGTAGACCGTGTCCGCCGCCGCAGGCCGGCCCGCGGCTGCATCCGCATACCCGCAGCCTCCCGCCCAGAGGGTCTCGCCGTGGTACACCACCGCCGCCGAGAGCCCGGGGATGTCCCGGTCCTCGCGCGCGCACGCAAGGTGCGCCTTGGCGTACTCGAGGGCTGATTGTACGTCTCGGTCGCTCGCTGCATCCATCCTCGCAGTGTCAGCCATCGGTCCGATCCTGCCTTGTCGTTCTTCGTGCGCTTCGGAGGCTTCGCGTCCTTCGTGTTTCAGCCTTCCTCCGTCCCTCGGTCGTCCGCCAGCGCCGTGATCTCGGGAATCCACACGACCATCTCGCCGGGCCCGCGGTGATCCCAGGCGTAGTAGGGGATCGCGGTGGCATCGGTCTTCAGGTCGTCTGGGACGGGTCGATAGAGGTCCGGCCGGTCGTCCTGCGCGCGTCGCAGGCCCTTGCCGCGCAGGACGATCACGCCGCCGAGGAGGTCGGGGTGCCATTCCGGCTTGAGGTCGGCCTTGCGGGGCAGGGCCATGTCGCGCACGGAGCCCTCGTTGTCCGCCGCCTCGAGGCAGTACACGAGCGGCCCGCGCATCAGGGCCACGCGCCCGACGTCCGCCGCCACCTGCGGATGTGCCGCGATGCGGCGGATCGGTATGTCCAGCTTCAGCGTGACCGTGTCGCCCGGCCGCCACGTGCGGCAGAGGCTCACGTAGCCGTCCTCGCCGCGCTCGGCGTCGAGTTCCTCGCCATCGACCTTCGCCGAGGCGGTCTCGCACCAGTCGGGGATGCGCAGCCGGAGGTCGAACTCGACCTCGCTCGCGGGCCGGACGGTGATCTTCACCTCGCCGCTCCAGGGGTAGTGCGTGCTCTGCGTGAGGCGGACGGCAGTGCCGGAGAGCTGCACCGTCGCCTCGCTTGCGGCGTAGAGGTTCACGTACAGAACGGCGGGCAGAGCACGCTCTGCCCCTACAACGGCTGGCGCATCGTTTGACGTTGTAGGGGCGGCTCGTGAGCCGCCCACTGCCGTCGCGTACATCATCGCGCCGATCTGGGGGAAGAGGCGCATGATGTTCGGCGGGCAGCAGGCACAGCCGAACCAGGGCTGTCGGTGGTGTTGCCCGCGGCTGGCGAGGGGGTTGACATAGAAGAAGCGGTCGCCGGTCAGCGAGACCCCTGAGATCACGCCGTTGTATAGCGCGCGTTCGAGGACATCCACGTACTCGCTCCGCCCGTGCAGCAGGAACATGCGCCAGCTCCACAACACGAGGCCGATGGCGGCGCAGGTCTCGGCATACGCGGTATCGTTCGGCAGGTCGTAGGCGGTGGTGAAGCCCTCGTTGTGCGCGGAGGGGCCGACGCCCCCGGTCACGTACATGCGGCGAAGGGTGAGATCCTCCCAGAGGCGATTCAGCGCGCCGATCAGCCCCTCGTCACGGGTGCGCATCGCGATGTCGGCCATCGCGCAGTACAGGTACATCGCGCGCACCGCGTGGCCGACAACCTCGCTCTGCTCGCGAACGGACAGGTGATCCTGGCAGTACTCGCGGTCGCTGGAGCCGCGGCGGTCGATGAACCACTGCGCGAGCCGGAAGTAGCGCTGCTCGCCGGTCGCCTCCGCGAGCTTCACGAGGGCCAGCTCGATCTCCTCATGGCCGCACACGCCCACCAGTCGGTCGTCGCCGAACACGCTGTCGATGTAGTCGGCGAACCGCGTCGCAACACCAAGCAAACTTCGCTTGCCGGTCGCCTGGTAGTGCGCAACCGCCGCCTCGAAGAGATGCCCCGCGATGTACAATTCGTGCTTCACCGGCAAGTCGGTCCAGCGGTTCTCCGGCTCGACGAGCGTATAGTAGCTGTTCAGGTAGCCGTCCGGCTGTTGGGCAGCCGCGAGGATCGCGATCAGTCTGTCGAGGCGCTGGTCGAGTGCGGGATCGGGATGTAGCGCGAGGTCGAGAGCGATGGCCTCGATCATCTTGTGCACGTCCGAATCGTTGAAGTAGATCCCCTCGAACTCGCCCTCGGCCTGCCCCGCGGCGATCTCGAAGTTGCGAATCCGCCCGGTGTCCTCGCACTCCTTGAAGGCGTGCGGGATCGTCACCGTGCGGTTGGTCTCCAGCCTCGGCGCCCAGAAGTCGTCGGTTAGCTTCACGTCGGTGAGCGGCACGGGTTTGAGCATGACGGGAATCCTCCGGAAGGCACGGCCAGGGAGGAGTCCGCGATGCCGAGGCTCGGGCGCCATGAATGGCGCCCCTACACCTGGGCGCGATGAATCGCGCCCCTACATGAGGGCGGGGATCGCGGATCTCCGTCGAACAAGAGGGGCAGTTCGAGGCAAGGGGCAGGGAGACCTTGGGGTGAACTGCAAGGCGCTGTCGGGCTTGGAAGCCCGACCTACGAGACACGTGGATGGACATCGATCGCATCATCCTCGCTCGCGGGAGCGAGGCCAACCCCGACCTGTGTGCGCGCGTGCTCAGCGCGTTCCCCAACGCGCGCGTCGAGCGACAGCCCGAGGTGCCGCCGGCGCGCGTGGACATGTCTGGGCCGGATGCGTCGCCTGCGGACGGCGGCAGGCAACGCATGCGGCCCCTCCAACGGCAAGGCAAGCGGACGTTGGTGCTGGGGAGCATCGGGCGGGTGCTGGACACGAACTGCGAACCGGGGATGGGCGAGCGGATCATCTGCTACCCGTACCGGCACTTCAACGCGGTGGGCAACTGCCCGTATGACTGCACGTTCTGCTATCTGTCGGGGAATCGGGGCAACCTGAAGTGCCCGGCGATCAAGCTGTACACGAACCTGCCGGACGTGCTTGCTGCCATCCGCAAGGTCGCCGACCGCGCGCCGGGGCCAGTGCTCTTCTATGGCTCGAAGCTGCAGGACTTCGTGGCGCTGGACCCCCTCACGCGGTACAGCGAGACGCTGGTCCCCTTTGCCGCCGAGCACCCGAACGTGCGGTTGCTGTTCCTGACGAAGTCGGCGAGCATCGAGAGGTTCGTGCCGCTGGACCACCGCGGCCACACGATCCTGTCGTGGACGCTCAACGCGGAGCCCGTCATTGAGCGGTACGAGATCGGCACGCCGTCGCTTGAGGAGCGCCTGGTGGCTGCGCGGCGCGCCGCCGAGGCGGGCTACGAAGTGCGCTTCATCTTCATGCCGATGATCCCCGTCGAGGGCTGGCGTGAGGCCCACGCGGAGGCAGTGGCGAAGGCGCTGAGGGCCGTGCGGCCGAGCCGGATCACGCTCGGGGGAATCTGCATGTACCGGTCGGCGCTCAATGCGATGAGGGGCCGCGGTTCGCGCGAGGCCCTCTCCCCCATTCTCAACCACCTTCGGCCGCCGGCCTTCGCGCGGGATCGCTACCGGTTTCGCGAGGACGTGCGGACGGCAATGTGTGCACACATGCTCACCTGCATCCGCGAGACCGATCCGTCCATGCCGGTCAGCCTGTGCCTGGAGACGCCGGAGGTGTGGGAGAGCGTGGGCTTGCGGCCCGAGGAGGCGCCGTGCAACTGCCTCCTGTGAGGGGGCGCGCGGGGAGCACGGCATTGGGCGTGATGAACCACGCCCCTACATGGTGGGCGCGATGAATCGCGCCCCTACCCAACGACAAGGCACGGCGCGGCTCTGGTGAGCCGCAGACACGGACGGCAAGGCAAGGCGCTAGATCCGCCGCGGCGTGGTTTGCTCGCGGCGCCGGAGGAAACGCAGCAGGCTCAGGATGCCCAGTAGGATGAGGAGCGCCACGAAGACCATGGGCGCCCAATTGGGGCGGGCCGCGCTGACTGTGATGTCCTGGGTGGCTTTCTCGGCCGTCAGCTTCCAGGTCACGGTGCGGCCGTCAGCGTCCACCGTGCCGCCGGGTGGGACCACGGAGTTCGGGTCAATCCTGCCGGGCATGGTGACTGCGTAGGCGAATTCCGTCTTGGGCGCGGCAGCGACGTCGCGCTCGCGTTCGGCGAACTCGGTGCGGGTGAGCTTGTCCGTGTAGGTGTAGACCGTCTCGAAAACGGGCCACGGCCGGAGCCGCACGTGTCGCTCCACCTTCAGGTCGCCGATCACGTCGGGGTCCACGAAGCGGAGGTTCCCGGTCACGCGGTACTTGTCGGCCGCGTCTCTGGTGCGCAGGCGACGCATCTGGGAGGCCGGCAGGAGGGCGGCGATCTTCGCCTCATCGAGGGCCGCCTTCGCCTGCGGCTGAGCAACGACGCTGATGCTCCGTACGCCGGTGGCGTCATCCTCAATGCGCGTGGATATGACGACCTCGTCCGCCGCGTAGAGTAGCAGGAAGGGCAGAGCCGTCAGGAAGTGCGTGCTGCGCGAGGTCCTCACTTGCCGCTCTCCCCCTCCGCCGGTTTCTTCGGGACCCGCGCGCGTCCCCAAAGCCACATGAGCAGGACGCCCAGGCCGACGGCGATGAGGAAGTCCAGCGCCTTGGGCACATCGACCGTCCAGAAGAACAGCACGACCCTCACCGGGGCCCAGTTGGCCACCAGGAGCCACACGACTAGCGCGGCGACGACGACCAGGCCGACGGTCTTCGCATTCAGGAGTTCGTTGGGCCGGAACGCGGCAAACGGCGCCGTGATCTTGGCGCCCAGCCGCGAGAAGAAGCCCGGCCCGCCGTCCGGGTGCTTCTTCTTCGGTGAGGCCTTGGCTTTGGGCTCGGGTTCCTCCCCGCCCAGCTCATCGAGGCTCAGGTCGTCGTCGGCCACTGGGGCACCTCCGTGGGGGGACCGGGAGTCAGGAGCCAGGAGTCAGGAGAACGACAGACGGCGAACAACACACTCACCCACCGACCCGCGCTGCAGGCCGTTCTCCGGGCTCCTGACTCCTGGCTCCTGCCGTCCCGGATTGTAGCACCCCCTACTACGAGCGTCAACGTGAGGGCGAGGCGGTTGTCTGCACCTTGGCGCCGAGGATCTCGCTGAGGGGGTCGCCGTCCTCGGCCGACATGCCGACGTGGAGGTGCTGGCGGAAGCCCTCAGCATAGGGCACTCTCTTCGGCGCGAGGCGGCCGACCTCGGCGCACAGGTCACGCATGGCCACCAGGTAGGAGTCCATGCCCTGGCTCACGTCAAGCCACTCCTTCTGGGTGACGTGGCAGCGCAGCATCGCTTCCTTCAGCTCGATCTTCTCGCTGATGTCCACGTACAGCGAGGGCACGATCGGGTTGCGCAGCGGATCGCGGTTGCTGTGCGGGTTGGCGTGATAGAGGTACACATCCTGCGGCGTCGGCGGCAGGGGCGGGTCACTGATCCAGTTGCGCATCCCGCGGCAGAAACAGGCGGTCACGGTCAGCCGGCACGCGTTCTGGTGATCCTCCATGTAATCGATCGGCGAGTGGGTCAGCACGATCTGCGGCCGCACCTCGCGCACGACCGCCGTCACCTTCCGTAGCAGGCTGTCCTCGTAGTAGACCTCGATGTCGTTGACGAAGCCCGGGTGGTAGGTGGCGCCCATCACCTGCGCGGCCGCCTCCGCCTCGGCGCGGCGGAGGCGGATGATCTCCTCGTGGGAGTAGGTCGCGGTGCCGCAGTTTCCATTGGCCACGGTATGGATGTGGCATTCGTAGCCGGCGTCGGCGAGCAGCGCGAGTGTGCCGGCCATCGTGAACTCAACGTCATCGGGGTGGGCGCCCACGGCAAGGGCGGCCTTTGGCTCGGACATGGTGGTCTGCCCCCTTTGGATCGGCTCCAGAAGGGAGTCCGCGATGCCGAGCCTCGGGCGCCATGAATGGCGCCCCTACACGTGGGCGTGATGAATCACGCCCCTACATTGGAGCGCGGTGAATCGCGCCCGTACATGAGCACGGCGAGGCTTGGAATGGCGGGCTTCCATCTGGGTCAGCCTATTGGTTCGCGCTCTTCGCTCCGGGGGCCTTCTCCCGTGATGCACGACACATCGCTTGCACCGGCCGGAGAGGAACTTCGGCCCGGAAATTACTATTGTACATAGTAGAAGAACCTGCTATACTGCGTAGTAGAAGCTGAGGCAAGTCCGCACAACCACAAAGGGGAGCCCGCCGGACCCGTGCCCCGGACACGCGGCGCAGATCCAGCGGCTTAGGAAGAGGGCCCTTCGCGCAGGCGGCGGGCCCTTTTCCGTTGTGAGGGAAGCAGCAGGGATGCCCACGAGGACCGGCGAACTGACCTGGCCACAGCCGAACTGCGTTGCCGGTTCCGCCAAGGTGGACCGCATGTTGCGCCTGAAGGTGCTGACCAGCACGGTCGTCGTCCCGACCCTGCTGCTTGTCCTGTATGTAAGCGGCTGGCCGCTGTTCCTCTACTCCGCCGGCTTCATGCTGGTTGGCATGTGGGAGTTCTATGCGGCCTTGCCGAAGCGGGGCGTTGTTCCAGTGAGGTGGGCCGGCTGGTTGGCGGGTCTGGGGATACTCGGGGCCACGCAGTGGGCGAATGACGAGTGGCGTTCCGGGATCATCATGGCCTGCATCGCAGGCGTCGTGTTCGTGACCCTGATCGCCCAGTTCTGGCGGCCCCCCGACACGTCGGTCATCGGCAACGTCGGCGCCACCGTGTTCGGCGTGGTCTACATATCGCTGCTGTTCTCGTTCTTCCTTCGCCTACGGCTGCTGCCGCTGGGCGGCCTGCCAGGCATCCCTCTCGGGGGCGTGCGAGACAGGATGGGCGTCGTCCTCATCGTGCTGGCGGCGGTGTGGGCGATGGACACTACAGCGAATGTGGTGGGCCGCTACTTCGGCACGAAGCGGCCCTGGCCGAACATCAGCCCCAACAAGACCTGGGAGGGCTGCCTCGCGGGGTTGCTGGCCGCGATGGTGGCGACGCTGGCCGGCGGCGAGATCTGCCGGCTGCCGTTGCTGCACATGCTGGCGCTGGGGGTGCTGATCGGGATCATCGCGCAGCTCGGCGACTTCTGCGAATCGCTCATCAAGCGCGACCTGGGGCTGAAGGACTTTGGGGCCGCCCTGCCCGGCCACGGAGGCGTGCTGGACCGCTTCGACAGCCTCGTGTTCGCGATGCCCGTGGCGTACTGCTACCTGTTCTTCCTGATCCGCAGCCTCCAGTGAGAGCGAGCAAGTGGTTGGGGGCGCGATGAATCGCGCCCCTACATTCGGGCGCCATGAATGGCGCCCCTACTCTGGGTGCGGGCGATGCCGGAGGGGGACATTCTGGTCATCCTGAACCCGGTCGCCGGAGGGGCGAAGCCAAGTACCGGTGATGAGATCGGGCGCCTCCTCGCCGCAGAGGGCCTGCAGCCCACCGTGTACCGCACGACCGGCCCGATGGATGCGCAGGCGGCCGCTCGGCGCGCTGTGGAGGAGGGGGTCGAGCGGATCGCCGTGGCGGCGGGCGATGGAACCGTGGGTGAGGTCACCGGCGCGCTCGTCGGGACGGGGGTCGCGATGGGGCTCATTCCCCTGGGGACGGGCAATGCGCTGGGGAGGGAACTGAACCTGCCTCTGGGCGACCTCCCCGCCGCGTGCCGGCTAGTCGTCCAGGGACGGACGCGGGACATCGACGTCGGGGTGTGCAACGGCACGCCCTTCGCCATCATGTGTGGGGTCGGCTTCGACGCCGAGGTGGCCCACGCCTCGCATCAGGGACGCTGGAAGAAGCACCTGGGGAGGTGGGCCTTCGTCGCACAGTTCCTGCTGCACGTGGCCGGAGGGGGGCTCCGACCGTTCCGGGTAACGGTGGACGGGGAGACCATCGAGGAGCGCCTGTGGGCCGTCGTCGCCTGCAACGCCTCGCAGTACACGTGGCGGCTGCGCTTCGCGCCGGAGGGGCAGTTGGACGACGGCGGGCTGCAGGTGGCGCTCTTCGCGCAGAAGGGACGCGTGCGGCTGCTGAACGAGGTGACTCGCCATTGGTGCAGCGGCGGCGTGTGCGAGCTGCCCGGGATGAGGTGCCTTCGCGGGAAGTCGATCCGCGTCGAGGTCGATCCCCCGATGCGGTGGCAGGCGGATGGGGACGTGCGCGGGATGAGCCCGGTGGACATCAGTGTGCGGCCGAAGGCGCTGCGGTTGATCGTCGGGGACTGGGGATAACCACGAAACACACGAAATACACGAAAGGGAACGGCGGAGGCGACGGCCAGCGGAACGGCCGAGGCAACGGCTAACGGGCGGGCGCGGTCACGGGAGGCATGGCGAGGGTGTCGGTGGGGACGGAGGTGCGGTCGGGGTCCCGGAGCCACTCGGCAACGGCCTCGGGGTAGACCCGGAGGCCGGGCAGTTCGTGCGGCGCGAACCAAGCGGCGGCCTTGAGGACCTTGCCGGGCTTGCAGTTGGGCTCGGGAGGGGCATCGTCGCTCAGGCTGACGCGGCAGAAGACCTCGAACACCATGCCCGTGGGCTTGAAGACCTCGCGGAAACCGAACAGGCCCTCCACGACCCCCTTGTAGCCGGTCTCCTCACGCAGTTCGCGAAGGGCGGCCTCACGGAGCGTCTCGCCCGGTAGGACGCCTCCGCCAGGGGGCACCCAGTAGGGCTCCGGCGCGGTCGGTCGTTCGTGGCGCACGAGGAGCACCTTCCCCTCACGGAGGCACACCGCCGCCGCACGGAGGCGGCAGACGTGCTCAGCGGGGTTGGTGTCGGGGGGCTTCGCGTTGGCAGGCACGGCCGGTCTCCCCTTCCGTCCGACACGTCCATTCGTGCGAGGTCCGGCTCTCCCCTCTGTGAGGCGAGGTGAGTTCGGGCGCGGGGACGAAATCCGGGCGAGATCAGGGACAGTCACCCATTTGCGCGAGGGGTGCATCCTGGTCAAGAGAAGCCGTGCAAATGGGCTGACAGTCCCTGATCTGGCGCGGGCCGTCACGGAGGCACGACCCACATGACATCACGAGACATCATCCGGCGTGTCCTGGAGCGCGACCGCCCGCCGAGGATCGGGCTGAGCTTCTCGGCCTACGAGGGCCGGCCACGGATCAACGACCTGGCGGGCGGCGGTCCGGCGGCTGACTTGAGCTTTGATGAGCGTCGGTACGAGGACGAGGAGGGCGGCGAGTGTTGGTGGGATGAGTGGGGGTGCCTGTGGCGCAGGATTCCCGGCAAGACCAAGGGTGGCGAGGTCATCGAGGCGCCGATCAAGACGTGGGACGACCTCGACTCGTACCGGCCGCCCTCGCTGGACGATCCGGCGCGCTACGAGAACGCGGCGCGCGCCTTCGAGCAGTGCACCGACCGGTACCGCCTGGGCAGCATCAGCGCGTGCTCGTTCAACTCGGCGCGGTATCTGCGGCGGATGGAGCAGTACCTGCTGGACTGCGCCGCCGAGCCGGAGCGGGTGAGGCAGCTCAATCGCATGGTGAGTGACCTCGTGCTGGCGGAGGTCTCCATCTACGCGGACATCGGGGCGGACGGCGTGTTCTTCTGCGAGGACTGGGGCACGCAGGACCGGCTGCTGGTCAGCCCACGGATGTGGCGCGAGGTCTTTCGCCCCGATTTCGAGCGGCTGATCTCCCATGCGCATTCGAGGGGGCTCACCGTGTGGATGCACTCGTGCGGCTGCATCGCGGACATCGTGCCCGACCTCGTGGAACTCGAGATGGATGTGCTGCAGTTCGACCAGCCGGACCTGCACGGGATCGACCACCTGGCAGAGTTCCATGGTCGGGTGACGTACTGGTGCCCGGTGGACATCCAGACGACGCTGCAGTCGGGCTCGCAAGAGACGATCCAGCAGAAGGCGCGGGAGATGGTGGAGAAGCTGGGAGTCGGGGGAGGGTTCATCGCCAAGGACTACCCCGATGAGTTCAGCATCGGCGCCGATCCGGCGTGGCAGCAGTGGGCGTATGAGGCGTTCGTGGAGGCGGGGACGTTCGGGGAGTGAGGGTTTGGGCGTGGTGAACCACGCCCCTACATGCGGGCGCGATGAATCGCGCCCCTACACGTCGTAGGGGCTCAGGGCTACTCGTGGAGGCGGGCGCTGACGCGAGCCCAGAGTTCGTCGGCAATGCCCTCGACGGCGACGCGCAGGGCTGACAGGGACTGCTTCGTCTCGCGGTGCTGCCGCAGCAGACCGCCGCAGCGGGCACAGGATTGAGCGTGGTGCGCGAGGGCCACTGCGGCGGGTCCGTCCAGCTCACCGTCGGCGAGCGCCGAGATAAGGGGCTGGACGTCAGCGCAGGTGAACGTCGTCGGCTGGTGGCCCAGCGTTTGCAGCAGGCTCTCGGCCCCCAGGTACTCCTCAGACCGCACGAAGCGGGGCGAGACGCGAGCGACGCCCGCCTCCGAGACGAGCGGGTGCGTTCGCCGTAATTCCTCCCACACGGACGGCTCCACGGCTCCCGGGGCGCACGCACAGAGGCTCAGGATGGGCCAGCGGCTGCAGGCGGCCGACAGCCGCGAGGCGTAGGCCAGCAGATAGTCGCTTGACAGACCCGCCGCCTCGCCCCAACCGCCCCCATGGATGAGGCACAGGCCGCTGCCTCCCGCCGTGAGGGCCTCGGTGGCCCGCTCGATCCAGTTGGCGACCAGAAACTGCGGCTCACCCGCCGCGTTCGTCTCCGCCAGGAGGGCCTCCGGGCCGATCACCTGCAGTTGGCCCGACTCCCGAGCCTCGCCCCCGAGGCGATCCGCAATGGGCGCGGAGGCCGGATCGTCCGTGACCCACACGCAGGTAAGGCCACGGCTGAGGCCGGCGGCGATGGTGTCTACCGCCATCTGCCGTCCGGTCTGGGCCTCCTCGACGACCGCGAGGCAGTCGTCGCCCGGTCCCAGTGCCGTGGCGGGAATCGGCTCCGCCGGGGCCATCCCGGCGGACAGCCCGGCCGCCTCGGCGGCTTCCCGGAGGTTCTCGCGCAGATGTCCGAGCCCGGTGAACAGGCGACGCGACGGGCGCCCGCAGATGCGCTCGATCTCGGCGATCCCTCGCGGGTCGGACTCGCGTTCCGCCTGGTCGATCGCCGCGATGGCCCCCAGGCCTATCGCCGCGGCACTCGAGGTCAGGACGCGCTCGACCTCCGGCCGGGCCTTGGGGTCGTTCAGCCAGGCATCGAAGTACGGAGGGGGGAGCGGCAGAACGCCCTGCTCGGTGATCCAGGAATGCGTTCCCGCGCCCAGCAGCATCTCCGTGCAGCGGCTCGCGGCGACCACGCCCGCACCCTCGACCTCGAACTCCCCACAGCACTGGCCGAACGCGATGAGCAAGGCGTCGCGCTCGGCGCCGGCGCGTGCCACGAGTTCGCGCGTCTCCCTCCTCGCCCCCTCGAACAGGCACGCGGGCCGCGCCGCATACAGCGTGGTCGGCAGACCCAACTCGCGGCAACAGCGCTCGAGTTCGGGCGCGATCGTGGCACATCCGGTTAGTGCGATGGTGAGCTTCACGCGCAAGGTCCCAGGCGGGCCGCCAGTGGCGCCCGGAGACAATGGATGGCAAGAGTCGGTCTCCGTCTACAGAGCGTAACACCAGGATCCCGCCGGCCGTTTCGCTGCAGGGGGGTTTCTTCGCGGCAGACGAGGGGCGTTTCCGGGGCGGGCAACGGACAGGGCGCCGTTGACCGGCGCGGGAGGGGCGGGTATAATCGCGCGTGACGGGGTCTCACCGGGACTGCCGTCGAAGGAGGCCAAGAGACATGCCTCTGGAGGACAAGCAGCTTCGCCGGCGGTGTGAGCGAGAGATTGCCAAGTTCCCCCTCGATCTGACCCGCACGAATGTGCGGGCGCTCAACAACATCATCTACCTCGAGGGCCGCATTCGGATCATGCGCGGCTCCGCGGGAGCGTCGGGAGCGAACCTCGACAAGCTCATCGAGAACATCCGCGATGTCCTGATGCAGATGTCGGACGTGCGTGAGGTCAACGTCTCCAACCTGATCCGCGACTACTGAGGCGCTCACCGCACCCTTACCGTGATCGTCTTCTGGTGCGTGTAGAAGACCATCCCCGGCCGGTTGCCCTTCTGCCTACGGACGTGCTTGGCGAGCGTGTAGTCCACGTCCACGGTCTCCTGGCCGCGCAGGCGTGAGAGCTGCGCGGCGAGCGTCGCGGCCTCGATCAGCGTGCGGCGCGGCGTCTTCGCGGGGTGGTTGTCGGTCCGAATCAGAACGTGCGCGCCGGGCGCGCCCTGGACGTGAAGCCACAGGTCGTCGGGGGCGGCGAGGCGCACGAGTTCATCGTTCTGCAGATGGTTGGTGCCATAGAGGATCGGCAGTCCGTCGCTGGACTCTCGGCGCCGAGGCTGGGGTCGCGACGCGCTTGGCGACTCGCGACGGACCCGCTGGCGCTCCCGCAGGAGGCCCTGGCGCCCAAGTTCGTCCTCGATGGCCGAGAGGTCATCCAGGTCCTGCGCCAGCTCCAACTCGGCCAGGACGGACTCCAGGTAGGCCGCCTCCTCTTCTGCCTGCTCGATGTATGGCGGGACGCGCTGGAGGACGCGGGCGGCTCGCCGGCAGCGGTCGAACAGGCGCTGCGCGGTCCGCTGGGGATCTCCCGGCGGATCGAGCGGAACCGTGATCGTCGGCTCACTCTCGGTGTAGTAGTCTACTAGCTCGACCTCGGCCGCATACGGCGCGGCGGCGTGCGGCTGGGCCAGGAGCAGCTCCGCGGTCTTGCGCAGAGCCTCGGCGCTCTCGGCCCGGCGCATCTGCCCGCGCATCCGCCACAGCCCGTCACTCAGCGCCCCCAGGCGAGTCCGCACTGCGCCCGTGAGCCGCTGGCGCAACTCGCGCTCTTGCTGGGCGGATCGCTCGCGCGCCATCAGCGGCGTGAGTGCTGCGCCAAGGTGTGGCGCCTCGCCGACCGGCGGACCGCAGCACCGCAGCCACAGCGGGTAGGCGAAGTGCTCCGGCAGATCGAGGCCCGTCGGGCGTTCGTACTCGTACACGGGCGCGACCGACGCCGCTTCTGCAGGCAGCTCATGCAGGAGGCTCACCAGAGCGTGGAGGTGTGAGTCGGTCAGTGCGCCCGCGGTCTCCGGGACCTCACCGAGGCGCGCCAACACCTCCGCGCAGAAGACCTTGCTGGTCCCGAGGAAGTGACGGTGGAGGAACTCGCCGACCGTCGCGATGGGTTCGCCAGTGGCGCGCGATCGCACCAACTCGACGGTCGCCTCGCGCGGATCGAGCTTATCGAAGGTCGGCGGCGGGACGTACGGCTCGCCCTCCATGACGACGCGATAACGGTTCAGCCGCGCCGGCACGTGCTTGGCGCAGGAGATGATCCGCTGGTCCTCGCCAACCAGCAGCATGTTGCCGTGCTTGCCCATGACCTCCACGATGAGGGAGCGTCGGCACTCCGCTCCGAAGCCCTCGCAGTCGGCGAACTCCATGCGCAGGACGCGGTCGAAGCCCGGCTGCGATGCGCTGAGCAGCCGCGCACCCCTCAGGTGTTTGCGGAGGGCGAGGCCGAAGGCCTGGGGCTGACCCTTCTCTGTGGGCGGGCCGGTCAGGTGGACGCGGCCGAACTGGGGCGAGGACGAGAGCAGCAGTGTGCCGAGCGACGGCTCGCGGCGGAACAGGATCGCGACCTCGTCGTGGTGGAGCTGGACGACCTCGCGCACGCGCGGTCCGAGCACCTCGCGCTCGATCTCGGCTTGCGCTCTCGCCAGCATCACCGCGTCGAAGAACATGCGAGGGCGACCTCATGGGGTGTACGGCGAGCACGGCGCGGGGCGTGATGAATCACGCCCCTACACTTGGGCGCGATGAAGATTGCGTTGAAAAAGTCGGTTCGCCCTCTCCTCAAGCGAGCGGCAGTGTGCTATAACTTCGGTGTTGGCACACCCGCGAGGAGG
>Ga0194125_10002477_pt1 | contig 30492 bp, 20 predicted proteins | sample TA2KigC250mmetaG_FD_148626 | JGI IMG/M metagenome (GOLD analysis project Ga0194125, IMG submission 148626) | Freshwater microbial communities from Lake Tanganyika, Tanzania - TA2015034 Kigoma Deep Cast 250m | ecosystem: Environmental > Aquatic > Freshwater > Lake | place: Tanzania: Lake...
CCCGCCCATCGGCTGCCGCCCCAGACGTAGAAGGCCACGCTCTTGCGGTTCGTGAGCGGATAGGCGCGGCCGCGGCGGTCGAGGGCGAAGACGTTCCGCTCGGCCACGATGTTCCGCGGGCTGTCTATGCCGCTGCCCGAATAGATGTGAATCCCGCCGCCGCTTATCCGCCACCAGATGTTCCGCCGCAGCACCAGGTTCTCGGCGCCCTGCGAGATGTAGATGCCGTGGTCGCCCTGCCCCATCCCCGCGTTCGCAATCACGCAGTCCTCGATCAGGTTGAACCGGCTCTCGTTCGAGGTCAGGGCCGAGCCGACCATGTCGCGCACGACGCAGTTCCGCAGGATGTTGTAGGAGCCATAGCTGTTGTGGACGAGGCCCGAGATGTCGAGGTAGGTGCCCCCTTCGAGCTTCGGGACGTGAACGGCTCTGCCGGCGACGTGCACGCCCGTGCCGCCGCGGCGAAGGAGAAAGCCGTCCACCACGTTGAAGGCGCCGCTCAGCTCGACAAGCGTGCCGCTGTAGACGGCGTGGACCTCCTTCGGCTCAGCGCTGGCCCAGGGGCGGAAGCGGATGAAGACCCCCGTCTTCTTTTCATCGAGCGCCGTTGGGTCATCCTTCACCTCCTCGACCGCGAACATCCCCTGCTCGAAGGTGCTCTTGCCGTCGCGGCGCCAGCGGCTCCCGACGTTGGCCAACCCGTCGCCGTTCACGATGAAGCCCATCGGCGCGGCTGCCACACGGCACTCCCAGGTGTCCTGGGTGCCCGCCACCTTCTTCCACTCCGTGACGGGCGCCGAGCCGTCGAGGATTGCCTTGTGGCGGTTCTCGGCGCGATAGACGATTGGCCCCCTCTCGTTCCCGGTCGTTGCGATGTTCAGCGAGCCCTTGTAGACGCCGTCGAGGAACACCACCTCATCGCCCGGTTTGAGCTTCTCGCGTGGAATGCCTGCGATGTTGAACGGCTTCTCGCGGCTCCCGTCCCCCTGCACCGTCCCATCGGGCGCGACGTGCCATGTCGCGGCCTGGGCCGTGGCGGCGAGAACGAGTCCAAGGCAGAGTCCTGCCCGTCGGGGTTGTCTCTTACTGCTCACGTTTGGTCCTCCTCTTCGGGGGCCGCTTCCACGTCCGGGCGTCGGCCTCGAGCATGCGCAGCACTTCGGTGTAGTTCAGCTCGTGGGTGCGGGCGTACTGGAGGAACTGGCGTGGTGTGCGGACGCCGGCCGTGATGACGGCCCTGTACAGTTCGCCAGACATGCCGAACTTGCACATGTCGCGCCTGGCGTAGTAGCGCTTGAGCTTCAGGATCGCCGCCCGCACTCCAGGGGTCAGCCGCCGCCGCACCCACCGCGTCCGCGCGACGCCCGTGTGCTCGGGGTCGCTCGTCACCCATACATCAATGTGCCAGGTCCGCGGGGTGGCACAGGCGTCCCGCCTGGGGCTCCGGCAGTCGAAGCCGAGCTTCACGGCGTCGCGGAAGTAGAAGCGCAGGAGTTCCAGCTTGTGAACCCCGCGGTCCATGAGCCGCCGGGCGATGGCGAGGGCGGTCGACACCTCGGGCGCGTCGAGAACCGCTCGGCGCTCGCCGCGCGGCACGAGCACATGGACGTCAATATCGGGCTTCACGATGAGCTTGAGCGGCACGCTGCCGACGACCCACGCCCGCCCGACCTCACGCGCCAGCTTCATCACGCCCAGCCCGCGCAACAGCCCCATCGCCTCGCGGCGGAGCGCCTCCTGCGCTCCATGCCTCCTTTGACGCTCTGCACCATAAGTCCTTGTACCCACAGCTTTTCCGTCGTCTAGCCTAGCGGTGCCAGGCACATCTAGAAACTGTAAGCCACTGTCAATACGTAACTTACGCGGCAACCTGTCAAAGTTGCAGCGTGTTCATCGTAAGCGCTGTAACTACAAGCGCTTGCGACCTCGCTGGAAGAACGCTCTAGGAAGCCCGTAGAGCCACGATCAGAGGCCCCAATGACCTGGGAGACCTATGGGCCTGTCTGCCAGTGCGGCTGTCGCCGTAAGTGTAGTACAATGAAGCGCTTGTGGCGACGGGCCGTTTTCGCGAATCATGCTTCGCGCGAGGCTCCTAGAGGCTCCTAGCGATTTGTGCTACCTTTCCATAAAAACGTGCCACTCCCGTCCCCTCTCACTTCCCAGGCGCCGAGGCAAGCGGTTTCGGCTTCCACACGGCTTGCCCCGTCTTCGCGTCCACCAGGTCGTAGACGCGGACGTAGTCGGTGAGAAACTCGTCGGGGAGGGCGGCCCTTCGGACGTCGCCGGCCCAGCCGGCGAACTCCGCCTCGTCGCTCAGGAGGATGTAGAGGGGCCGTTGGCAGACCTCCACGCCGCGCGGCCGCCAAGTCTCCTTGCCATCCACGTAGAAGACGAACTCGTCGGGCGTCCAGAGCACGGCGAAGGTGTGCCAGCCCTGGCCGACGCCGGCCACGCGAGCGACCTCGCCCAGCGACTTTCCACCCTTGGGGTAAGGCCCCCAGTGCAGCGTGTGCTGGATGCGGTCATCCGTCCACGGCCGCTCCATGATGTCCACCTCGAAGCGCAGCGGGCTGCCCTCAAGGGTGGGGGCGTCTCTGGTCCCGACGTTCCAGAGCCAAAAGGCCGACCAGTGGCCCCCCTGCTTCTGAAGCTGGATGCGGGCCACGTAGAAGCCGAACGTGTGCTCGAACTTCCCTCGCGTCCGCACGACCCCGGTGAAGTAGTCCTCGCCCTCCTTGAACGTGCGGATGACCAGGTGCCCCTTGCCGTCGAGCGACACCGCCTTGCGGGTGCAGGCCGCGGCCCGCCACTTGCCCTCGAGGAACTCCCACTTCGTGTCGTCGAGCTTCTCGGCGTCGAACTCATCGTGCCAGACGGGCCTCCACGCCTGCCCTGCCGGCGCAGGCGGGAGCGCGTCAGGCGGCTCCAGCTTCGGTCCCATCTTGGGCTCCTCAGCGCCGAGCGCCAGCATCGCCGCCAGGAGGAGCGGCACAAGCGCGGCATCCCGCATGGCATTCTCCTCTGCTCGCCCCCATCCAAGCTCACTGCCTCGGCGTCGTGGCCTCGGCTGGTCTTCGCAGGAACAGCCAGACCCAACCGTGGGTCTCGTATTCACGCGGGAGCTTCGCGTCGAGTTCGCGGATCTTCGGGGTGATCTCCTCGCACTCCTTCGTGGCCTTGTCGAGTTCCTCCTTCGTCTTGGCCCGTGTAGGGCCGTGTAGCTTCCTGACGGCCTCGTGGTAGCGTGCTTGGAGAGATTCCTTCTCTTTGCGCAACCTATCCTGCTCGGCCTTCTCCTCCGGCGTGGGCACGGGGAGTCCGGGCTTCTGGGTGGCGAAGTCGCCGACGAGGAGGTCGAGGCGGCCGTCGCCGTCCCAGTCGGCGGCGCAGACCTTGGCGCGAATGCCGCGGCGCGGTTCCTTCGGGGCTTTGGGCCCGTGGACCGCTTCGCCCGGGGGCACGAGCTGCTCGCCCGCCGCGAGCACGGGGGCCTTGCGCGTCCCCGTGTTGCGGAACAGCGTCACACTGCCGTCGCCGGCGCCGACGAGTAGGTCGAGGTCGCCGTCGCCATCCCAGTCAGCCGTGAACGGCCCGGCATCGCCCTTCACCGTGAGCGGCCCGCCGGCAGCCTCGAGCTGCCGTTCCTTGCCGAACGCGTATGCCTTCGCCTTCCCCTCGTTGGGGGCAAGGAACACCCTGCCCTGGATGTCCCCCACCAGGAGGTCGAGATGGCCATCTCCGTCCCAGTCCGCCGCGTGAACGGCCGAGGCCGTGCCGGTGAGGTAGACCGGCTTCTCCGGCGTGCTCTTGATCCGTTTCCCCTGGTACTTCACGAAGGTCCCTTCGGGCGTCTGCTCGAACTCGCCGTGGCCGGCAATGCGAATGGCGCCATCCGGTCCATCACGGATGCCGCCGCCGACGTTGATGACGTTGCCGCCCCTGTCCTTGATCGTCTCCGGTGAAGAGAACGTGCGGCCCGGCCCGCCGCGGAACAGGAACAGCTCACCCGGCCACGACCCGGAGATGAGGTCAACGAAGCCGTCGCCATCGAGGTCCACCAACTGTGGACCGAACCCGACGCATCAGCCGGTTGGCACGCGGCCATCCTTGGCGCCGTCCTTGAACTTCACGCCGGCGGCCAGCTTGGCCCGAGCATTCGTCCCCTCGTTGCGGTAGACCCACAGGATGCCCTCCCCGAACTGCCCGACGAGCAGGTCGTTGACGCCATCGCCATCGAAGTCGCCCACGAAGGGCGCCGCGTGGCCGATGTCGGTGTCAATCGGCTTGCCGGCGGCCTCGAGCCGCACCGGCGGCGCCAAGCCGTCCTTCGGCTCCTCCGCCGCTCCGGCGCCCAGACCCAGTACCATCAGCATCAAGGGAAGCCTCACGCCTGGTCCTCCTTTGTCTCTCGCCTCCACGGTCGGCAGTGCCCGGTCATCCTACCCTGTCGCCCACGCGGGGTCAAGCCCCTTGCCCAATCCCCCCGTTTCTGGTTTCATAGTGTCCTGACCGCGGCCGCTGTCGTGGCTTCCCTTGTCCCGGAGGACTCAGCGTGAAGCGCCGCCCGACCCTCGGCTGTCTCGTCTTCGCCCTTCTCACCCCTCTTGTGGCTCGTGCGGAGGATGCGATGTTCCCCTTCGTGATCTCGTATGATGCGCCCGACAATGTGACCAACGTGAGCGGCTGGCTGCCCCGGCCCGCGGGCAAGCACGGCTTCGTGCGGGCGAAGGACGGGCATTTCGCCACCGACGCCGGCCCCATCCGCTTCTGGGCGACGAATCTGTGCTTCGAGGCCTGCTTCCCGCCCCACGAGGTGGCCGAACGCGTGGCCGCCCGCCTCGCACGCCTCGGCATCAACTGCGTCCGATTCCACCACATGGACTCCCACTCGATCTGGGGCAAAAGCCCGAACAAGACGATCATTGACCCCGAGAAGCTCGAACGCCTCGACTATCTCATCCACCAGCTCAAGCTCCACGGGGTCTACACGAACATCAACCTCCACGTCTCGCGCTGGCTCGACGACAAGGAGGGCTTCCCCCGCCGCGACCAGCGACCGAACTACGACAAGGGCCTGGACAACTTCGAGCCGCGCATGATCGAGCTTCAGAAGAAGTACGCCCGCGACCTCTTGACCCACGTGAACCCCTACACCAAGACGGCCTACGTGGCCGAGCCGGCCATCGCATTCGTCGAGATCAACAACGAGAACGCCCTCTTCGCCACCTGGGCCTGGGGCCAGCTCGACCGCTTGCCCGACCCCTATGCCACGACGTTCCGCAAGCTGTGGAACGCCTGGCTCCGCAAGAAGCACGGGAACACCGAGGCCCTGGCCAAGGTGTGGAACGTCGGCTCGCAGGCGATGGGCGACGAGATGCTGACGAATGGCGACTTCGCCAAGCCGATCGGCGCGCCGTGGAACCTGGAGGCCGGCCCGCCTGCGAAGGCCGCCTGGTCGGTCGTGCCCGACGGCCCGGACGGCAAGCCCTTCCTCCGCGTCGCCATCGAGAAGATGGGCGAGCAGGTCTGGATCCCCCAGTTCACCCACGCCGGCCTCGACGTCAAGGAGGACCAGGTCTACACCCTGGCCTTCCTGGCCCGTTGCGACAAGAGGCGGCGCGTCGCCGTGAACTGCATGATGGCCCACGAGCCGTGGAAGCACCTGGGCTTCCACGCCGAGGTCGAGGTCGGCCCGGACTGGAAGCCCTTCCGCCTTACCTTCATCCCAAGCGCCGACGAGGCCAACGCCCGCATCAGCTTCACCAACCTGGCGCCCGGCACGTTCGACCTCGCAGCCGTCTCCCTCCGGCCCGGCGGAATCGTGGGCCTCGAACCCGGCCAGAAGCTCGAAGACGACAGCGTGCCCGTCGTCAAGCACGGCCAACTCAGCATCACCCCTGCCGCACGGAACGACTGGGTGGATTTCATGTGGGACACCGAGCGCGACTACTGGTGGGGGATGAATCGTTTCCTGAAGGACGAGCTGAAGCTCCAGGCCCTCGTGGCCGGCACCCAGCTCGGCTACAGCCCCACGCACGTCCAGGCGGGGCTGGACTTCTGCGACGGCCACTCCTACTGGCAGCACCCGCACTTCCCGGGACGCCCGTGGGACATGTCGAACTGGACGGTGAACAACATCGCCCTTGTGAACAGCCCGGCGGGGACGCTTGGCGACCTGGCCTCGCGGCGGGTCTTCGGCAAGCCCTACACCGTGAGCGAGTACAACCACCCCATGCCCAACCAGTTCGCTGCCGAGGGCATGCCCATGATTGCGGCGGTCGGCGCGTTCCAGGACTGGGACGGCATCTACTCCTTCGCCTACAACCACAACGAGCGATTCGAGCCGCGTCGGATCGAGAGCTTCTTCGACCTCAAGGGCGACCCCGCCAAGCTCGCCCACTCCATCGCGTGCTCCGCGATGCTCCTGCGCGGCGACGTGAAGGCCGGGACAACGCGCGTCTTCGGCTGGATGCCGCGCCGGGCGGAGCAGGAACTGCTCCGCCGCTCCCTCAATGCCTGGGGCCTGAAGCTGGACGACGATGCGCGCCGCGCGATCACCAACTGGGTGGGCGTTGGCGTAGGGGACACCGCCCCGCCAATGGCCCGCGCGGCGCCCTTCCCCAAGGACCAGAATGTCTTCGTCTCCGAGACCGGCGAGATCAGGTGGGATGCGTCGGAGAAGGGTGCGGGCGCATTCACCGTCAGCGCCCCGCGCGTGAAGCTCTTCACGGGCTTCGTGCGGGGGCGGACCTTCGACCTCGGCGGCGGCGTGAGCCTGACCATCGGCAAGACGGCGCTGGACTGGGCGACGGTGACAATGACGTGCATCGAGGGCGAGGGCTTTGGCAAGCCCGGCCGCATCCTCATCGCCGCCACGGGCGACATCCACAACAAGGGCGCCCAGCTCCGCGACCTCGGCGCCAACCGCGTCACCCTCGCCAACCAGTGGGGCGAGGAGCCTGTGATGTGCGAGGGCGTGCCCGCCGAGATCACCCTACCCATCGCCACAGACCGCGTGAAGCTCTACCCCCTCGACGAAAGCGGCAACCGGCGCGAAGCCGTGCCCGTCGCCTCGAAGGACGGCAAGGCCCTCCTCAAGCTCGGCCCGGAGCACAAGACGATCTGGTACGAGGTCGAGGTGAAATGAGAGCCAGCCACACGGACCGACACGGACGGACACGGACAGGAAGAGGCGGGACCTTGGGTGTTGTGGCCCGGGTGTTCTCTCGTCCGTGCCAGTCCGTGTGAGTCCGTGTTTCCTGCCTGTCTTACTTGATGCGGTCGGCGCCTTCGGTCAGCCAGTCGAGCGTGAAGCGTGCGGACCTACTCGATGCCAAGGTACTTGCGGATGTGCCTCGCCAACGCCTCGTCAATCTCCCGGTGCCGAGGGACCGGCTGCTTGAGGCCGTTGCGCGGGTTGATGTAGATGTCGTGCCGGGCGCCGGGCCGCAGAAACACGCACCCCGCCTGCTCGATCTGGCGGATGAGATCTCTGCGCTTCATACGGCGATGGCCTTCTCCCGGTGCTCCTCGGGGACCTCGTCCATCACCATCATCTGATAGGCATCCCTGAGGTTCTCCTCGAGTTCCTTCAGGGTGCGCCCCTGCGTCATGATCTCAGGGTGCTCCTTGAGCTTGCCAAGCCAGAACTTCTCGCCCTTCCAGTAGACCATGGTCATGTTCGCGTTCATAGTAGTGTCCTCTGGGCGATTGCCCGTTGGTCATGATACCCGATCCTGTCGCCACAGGCAAGACGGCTCATTCCTTCACGTTCACACGGTCAGCGCCATTGGTCAACCAGTCGAGGCTGAAGCGGGCGAAGGTGATCTTCTCGTAGGCGTGCCTCTCGCCCCGCTCGTAGAGGCAGCCGATGCTCAGGTCGGGTAGCACGGTGAGGCAAGAGTAGGCTGAGGGGCCGGGGTTGATGGTCCTCGCCACGGGCCAGGTCTTCCCCTCGTCGTAGCTGAGGCGGACGGTCATGTTCACGCGGCTCGTGCTCGCGGGGTTCGAGAAGAGCAGGCGGTTCCTGTCCTGCGGGCCAGCGAGGGTGTAGCGGAGGAAGCTGGCCTGGCAGACCGGCTCGATGAGGGCCTCGTTGAGGACAGGGGGCGTCCACGTGAGGCCGCCATCCTTGCTTGTCGAGACGGCGCGGCGGTTCTTGCCCTGGTAGCAGCGCATGTTCATCGTCAGCGAGCCCTCGGCCAGCTCGACGGCCTGGCATTCGTTCACCTTGTCGGTGATCGTGCCGCCGAGCTTCCAGGTGGCGCCGCCATCATCGCTGTAGATGACGTGGGAGCCGTAGGGGTGCTTCTTGGGGTCGGAGTGGTCGGAGTGGTCGCAGGGGATGACCATGCGGCCGCTCTTGAGCTGGATGCCCACGCCCGGCCCGGTGGCGTACCAGCGCCAGTGCGGCTTGCGAGTCGTCTCGGAGATGTTCACGGGCTCCGACCACGTGAGGCCGTCGTCGGTGCTCTTGGTGAGCCAGACGGTTCGCGGCTCGGTGGTGGTGCCCTTCATGATCTGCGATTCCGGCTCATCGCCGCGGTTGCGGGTGAGCGGCATCCAGATGGTGCCGGTCGCGCGGTCCACGACGGGGCAGGGGTTGCCGATGACGTGGGGGCCGTGGTCGGCGACGACCTGCATCTTGCCCCACGTCTTTCCGCCGTCGGTCGAACGCCTGAGCACGATATCAATGTCCCCCGTATCGCTCGAGCTGTTCTTCCGCCCTTCGCAGAAGGCGAGGAGCGTCCCCTTCGGCGTCACGATGACCGCCGGGATGCGATAGGTGTGATAGCCGTCCTGGCCGCTGAGGAACACATCCACCTGGCCTTCGAGCGGCTTGGGGGGATCAACCAGGTTGCCTTCGGCTGCGAACTCGCTGAGCTGCATCGTGCTTCTCCAGGGACGGAATCCGAAGCTGAGGTCGCCCGTGGGCTTGAAGGGTATCCTATGCGCTTCCTTGCCGTCAATCAAGAAGGCGATCTCCTCTCCCTTGCGAACGGCCTCGAAGGCGAAGGGCTTGCCTTCGGCGATGAAGTCGGCGGTCGGCTTGAGCATCTTCGCCGCGCCGCCGAGGAGCGGCCCCTCGACGAAGAGCTGGCCGCCGCGGCCGTCGAAGCCGAAGTGGCTGTGGCTGTCGAAGGTGAAGGAGGCGGCGCTGCCCTTGAGGCCCGAGATGGCCAGGCGCGCCCTCACGTGGAAGTCGCCCGGCCCCAGGGCCTTGCCGGCATAGAGGAAGTTGTTCACCCCGCCGCATTCGAGGACGCCCTCGCCCTGCTTCCACTTCGCCCCGACCTCGCGGACGAGCTTGGCCGCGCCCTTCTCGATGAAGGCCACCTCGCTGCCGAACACCATCGCTGGCACGAGAACTGCCACCAGGAACCACGTCCGCATGATCCGCGCCTCCACACTGTGCCGGCGCCTTACGGCCCGTCCGGCAGGTTCTCCAGGTCGTTCAGGTCCTTGTGCCGCCCGCTGGCCTGCTTGTTGGCTCTCAGGTGCGGCAGGCTGATCAGGCTCACCTCGATGCCATCGAGAACGCCAACCACCCTGGCGGCGTAGCATTCCTCAAAGCGCACGCCGGAGATCGAGGTGGCGATCTCGATCCGCAGCGGGGGCACGCCCATGCGGATGATCTGGTCTGGCTTCAGGAAGAGGTCGGGCTGGACCTCAGGGTCAGAGAAGCCGAACTGCTGCAAGGTCTGGACGAGCCGCTGCGCATTCTCCGGACTCACGGCCACCCAGACATCCATGTCGGCGGTAGCCCTGGGATAGCCGTGGTAGCCCACGGCGTGGCCGCCGATCAGGAGGTACTCAACGCCGTTCTCGTTGAGCGACCTCAAGAAGTCTCTGAAGTCGGGCGGTAGACGGGTCGTAGCCATAGACGATCTGCCGCATGGTCTCCAGGGCCTCGAGGCGCTCCTGGGGGGTCCGCGAGAGCCAGTAGGCCCGGTCGTCCGACTCGGCGGAGAGAGGCACCACGGAAAACGCGGACTTGTCCATTCGCAACGAATCAACTCTCGACATGCGCTTATCCTATCACGAACGCCCCGGCGGGTAAAGGGCAGGATCAGGGGCCTTCCGCATCGTGAACGCGGTCAGGCCATCGAGCGGCTGGGCCGCGCGGGGGAAGGCGAAGCTGGCCGCGTAGCCGACGGCGAAGGCCACGGCGACGCCAATGGCGCCGTAGAGGTAGAAGTGAATGGCCGTGCAGCGCCAGGCGAGGGCCGAGAGGACGGTGCCCGCCGCGGCGCCGATAAGGGCGCCGGGGCCATTCGCCCGGCGGGTGAAGATGCCCAGCGCGAACACGCCCGCCAGCGCCCCGCCCAGCAGCCCAAGCATCGAGGTGAAGAAGAACCACAGTTGCTTCACGTCCAGACTCGCGATGAACAAGGCAGTGCCGGTGCCGAGCGCGCCCAGAATGCCGGTGAGCCAACGGGCGAGGTTCAGGCAGAAGCGGTCGGCGGCCCGCGGCTTGAAGCGGCGGTAGAAGTCGGTCACCAGCGCCGTCGCTATGCTGTTCATCGAGCTGTCGAGGGTGGACATGGCGGCGGCGAACACTCCCGCGATGACGAGCCCCGACACGCCGGCCGGCAGCTCGCGGGCGATGAACGACGCGAAGACCGCGTTGTTCTCCTGCGCGGGGTCGAGCAGCCAGGGGCGGCTCTTGTAGAAGACGTAGAGCGCGGTGCCGATGGCGAAGAACAGCAGCGACGCGGGCACCGAGAGGGCGGCATTCGTCCAGATCGAGCGCGCCGCCGCCTTCTCGTCCCGCGTGGTCAGGTAGCGCTGGACGACCGCCTGGTCGGTCGTGTAAGGCACGAGCACGCCGAGGAAGTTGCCCACCACCACGACCCACAGGGCCATCGAGGTGTGGTCCCACGTCCAGTTGACGAGGTGGAACTTGCGGTCGGCCGCGGCCTGGGCCACGAGGCCGGGCAGGCCCCCCTCCGTGCCCGCCGCCATCACGACCAGGCACAGCACCGCCCCGCCCATGAGCACGAAGACCTGGAGCACGTCGGTCCAGATCACGGCCTCGATGCCGCCGAGGACGGTGTAGAAAGTCGCCAGCACGCCCATGATGAGGACCGAGGCCGTGACGCTGATGCCGCTCACGGCGGAGAGGGCGAGGGCGGGCAGCAGCACCACGATGCCCATGCGGCCAAGTTGGTAGAGGATGAACGACACGCTGCCAAAGAGCCGCACGGCCAGGTTGAACCGCTTCTCAAGGTACTCGTAGGCCGTCGTGACGTTCAGCCGCCGGAAGAACGGCAGGTAGAAGTAGATCACCACGGGCGCCACGAGCACGATGCACAGGTTGGCGAGGAACGGCACCCAGTCGGTGGCGAACACGGCTGCGGGGATGGAGAGGAAGGTGATGGCGCTCAGTTGGGTGCCGAAGATGCTCAGCCCCGCGGCCCACCAGGGCACGCGGCGGCCGGCGAGAAAGAAATCGTCCGTCGTCTTCTCACGCGGCGCGATCCAGAGGCCGATGAGGACAAGTGCCGCGAGATAGGCGACGAGCACGGCGTAGTCGAGTGCGCCGAAGCGCGTCTTCGCCTCCTCGGCTGGCTTGGCGAAGAAGACCTTCGGCGTGCGGGTGCCGGGGCGAATCTCGCCGCTGGGGATGACGATGCCGCCCTGCCAGCGGACCGCGGCCGTCGTGACCTGGCCGAGGGGCATCTCGCCCATCTTCGTCCAGGTGTCGGTGATGGTGTGGTAGCCGAGGATGTCGCGGGAGAAGCCGGGGTGGTTGTCCTTGAGTTCCTGGATGCGCGCCGCATTCACCCCGTCGTCGCCGCCGAAGACGAGGATGTGCGACTGTCCCCACTCGATGGCGGGCGCGGCCACAACGGCCTGAGGCACATCGAGAATGCGCCGCCACGTCTTCGCCTTCGGGCTGTAGGCCCAGCCATCGGTCAGGTAGCGGCGGGCCGCCTTCCCGTCGGGGCCGGGGAACAGCTCGGCGCCGCTGATGACGTAGACCAGCTTCTCGTACCCATCGCTCTGCGCGGCCACGACCGGTAGGATGCGCCCCGGCCCCGGCCACGCCTCAAGCTCCTGCCACTTGGCGTCGGGCTTCGACAGGTCAAGCGCCCAAAGACTCCTCAGCGCCTCGGTCGCGCTGGGCGTCTCCTGCCCGCCCGCCACGTAGACCGTGTCGCCGATCAGAGCCGCCCCCATCATGGCGCAAGGCTTCGGGAGCGCGGGCAGGCTCATCGGCTTGGGCATGGGCCGGCCAGGGTAGATCACGTCGCCATCGGGAGGGAACAGCTCGAAGACCTCGGCATAGCACTTCTCGGCGTCGCAGCCGCCGATGCACACCTGTCTCTCCCTCCAGGTGGCCGACGCCCCGTATGCCAGTGGGCGAGGGAGCTGGTGGACCTTCCACCACTTCACGCTGCCCGGCTTGAGGAGGAAGATGGAGTCCACCCAGACCTTCCTGCCGCCCTCGAACAGCGGCGTGGGGAACTGGGCACCCCCTGCCACACCCACCATGCCGCCGCCGAACACGAACGGCCCGCCGGAACCGAAGGCGTCGGGCAGGGGCGGCAGCTCCTCCCAGGTGAAGAGCTGCTTCGGCGGCGGCTCCTCAGCGGCCGGCCCGACGGCGGCGAGCGCCAGAAGCAGGGCCTGGACAAGTGGGGCCTTCATGGGGGTCTCCGAGGCGCCACAGGGTCAGATTCGCTGGGTCTCCAGTTCGCGGAGGAAGTCACGGATGGTGAGCGCCTCCACGCCATCCTCGGTCTGGAACGAGCGGTCGCCGAGGAAGACGATGAGCCGCCGACGGACGCCTTTGAGTTCCGCGATGGCCCTCAGACCGGCGAAGTCGCGCGGGATCAACGCCTCTTTGGCCTTGACCTCGACCGCGATGAACTCGTCGCGGCGCTGGATGAGGAAATCAACCTCCGTTCCACCTTGCGCGGGCGCCCAGTAGTACAAGGCGTCGTGCCGGAGCCCCAAGCCGCCTCCTGGATCGCCGTAGGCCCTCAACAGCGCGGCCACCCACCCTTCGAGCAGCGGGCCGCGGTCGAGCGCGCCGGGCGGATGGAACTCGCGCTTGACCGCCCGCACCACGCCGGGGTCAACCCAATAGAGCTTGGGGTGCTTGCGTTCCTTCACCCGCAGCCGGCCCTCGAAGGCGGGCAGGAGCCACGCGAGATGCGTGTCGGCCAGGATGTCCAGATAGCCGGCCACGGTGCTCCGCGCCACCCCGGCGTCGCGGGCCAGGCCGGCCACGTTGAGCGCTTGCCCGTGGAACAGGGCGGCGATGGGCAGGAAGCGCGCGAACCCTGGGAGGCTTCGGACGAGGGCCTCCGCCTGAATCTCCTCCTTGAGGTACAACTGCACGTAGGCATCGAGCGCCTCTGCCTTGTCCTCGGCCTGCCAGATGATGGGCAGGCTGCCGAAGCGCAACACCTCGGCGAGGTTGAAGTCCGCCCTCAACTCCTCCGGAAGGAAGGGGAACATGGTCCGGCGGAGCGCTCTGCCCGCCAGCAGATTCGTCCCCGCCTGCTTGAGCTTGCGGGCGCTGGAGCCCAGGAGCACGAAGCGATGGCGCCGTTCCTCGATGAAGCGGTGGACCTCGTTGAGGAGCCACGGCAGACGCTGCACCTCGTCCACCACCACCCACTGGCCGGCGGGGACCCGTTGTAGTTCGCGCCCGAAGAGGCGTGGGTCGCGGAGATAACTCTGGTACAGCCCCTCGTCCAAGAGGTCGAACCGGGGCGCAGCGGGGAAGGCCAGCTTGGCCCACGTGCTCTTTCCCACGCCCCGCATGCCGAAGAGGAAGAAGCTCTGGCGGGGCGGCTGAAGGAGGCGGGGGTAGTTGGCTGCGCTCATCATGGCGTCGAATATACAGGAAATATGACGGCAAGGCAATAGAACTTCGCACCATCGGTTCCAGGCTCAGGCGCGGGGCAGCCAGACGGTCATCGCGCCGGCCTCGCGGTTGTCCCACAGGCAGTAGGGGATGGCGCGGAACCTGGCGGGGCGAAGGGAGAGGGCGCTCGCTGGCTGGTAGAGCTTGCCCTTCCAGCCACCTTGCGTGGGCGCCAATCCCTGGCCCTCGATGACGACGACTCCGCCGAGGAGCTTCTTGTCGAAGCGGGCGGTCAGCTTCGCCTCGTCGGGCAAGAGGATCGAGCGGACGGGGGCCGCGTTGTCGCACTGCTCGAGGCAGTAGACGAGCGGGCCGCGCTGGAGGGCGACCTTCCCCGCGTCCTCGGCCACGCGCGGGTGGGCGACCACCCGCTCGATGGGCATGGCGAGCGATAGCTCGACGCGGTCGCCGTTCGACCACGTGCGGTTGACCCGCGCGTAGCCCTTCACCATCTTGTGCGCAACCGTCTTGCCGTTGACCTTGAGCAGGTGCTTGCGGCACCAGCCGGGGATGCGGAGGAAGAGGTCGAACCGCGATGGCTCCTGGACGCGCACGGTGAGCTTCACGTCGCCATTCCACGGGTAGCTCGTCTCCTGGGTCAGCGTCACGTCGGGCGAGTTGTCCGCCGCTGCATAGGCCGTTGCTGAGCCCGCGATATAGAGGTGGACATAGAAGCCGTCGGGGGCAACTGAGTAGGCGTAGGAGCCGAGGGAGGCGACCAGGCGGGCGACGTTTGGCGGGCAGCAGGCGCAGCCAAACCACCCCTGCCTGTGGTGCTTCCCCTCTGAGGCCAGCGGGTTCTCGTAGAAGAACTTCGTGCCGTCGAGGCTGACGCCCGATAGGATGCCGTTGTAGAGGGCGCGCTCCATCGCGTCGGCGTACTTCGCATCGGCCTCGATCTGGAGCATGCGGTGTGCGAAGAAGACGAGGCCGATGGCGGCACAGGTCTCGGCGTAGGCCGTCTCGTTGGGCAGGTTGTAGTCGGTGGTGAAGCGCTCGCCCCAGCCGGCGGAGCCGACGCTGCCTGTGACGTACATCTTGCGCTCGACGGCGCTGGCCCAGAGGCGGCGGCAGGCGGCGAGGAGCGTTTCGTCGGTGGTCTCGGCCGCGACGTCGGCCATGCCGCTGAGGAGGTACATGGCTCGGACGGCGTGGCCGACGATCTCCTCCTGGTCGCGGACGGGCTTGTGGGCCTGGAGGTATTCGTAGGTGCGTGCCCAGTACTTCTTCGGGTCGTCGCCGCGAGCGAGGGCTTCCTCGTCGTAGTAGTGGGGCTGCTGGCCGCGCTGGTCCACGAAGTACTTGCTCAGCTTCAGGTAGCGGTCGTTGTTCGTAGCGTGGTAGAGTTTGGTGAGGGCCAGCTCGATCTCTTCGTGGCCAGGGTAGCCCTTCTTCTTGCCGGGCTCGGGGCCGAAGGTGCGGTCAATGTGGTCGGCGTAGCGGCACAGGGCGTCGAGCAGCACGCGGGAGCCCGTGGCCTGGAAGTGAGCGACGGCGCCCTCGATGAGGTGGCCGGCGCAGTAGAGTTCGTGCTGGTCGCGGAGATTGGTCCAGCGCTTGCCGGGCTCGACGACGGTGAAGTGGACGTTGAGACAGCCGTCGGGCTGCTGGGCGGAGGCCACGAGCGCCGCCGCGTCGTCCACCAGCTTCTGGAGCTCGGCGTCGGGGTGCGTCCCCAGGCTGTAGCTGGCCGCCTCGATCCATTTGGCGATATCCGAGTCCCAGAAAATGTGGGGCGGGTTGTCCTGGCCGGGCTTCCAGTCGAGCTTGAAGGCGTCCAGGCGCCCCGTCTCCTTGCACTGCCTGTACTGGTGTCGGATTCCGACCGTGCGATTCGTCTCCTGCCTCGGCGCCCAGAACGTGTCGGCGATCTTCACATCGCCCAGCGCCAGCGGCCTCAACTTGCGGGTGTTGCTCATCGGGTGACTCAGCCTCCGAAGAACAGGGAAGAAAAGCGTCCACAGATTGCACAGATTACGGGAACCGATTGGGATCAGCAAATGGGGATCAAACCACAATCCGCTTCCACTCGAAGGACTCCCCGCCGAAGTTGAGGAGGAGGCCAACATGGAGGCCGGATGCCTTCAGGTAGTGGATGAGTTGAGATTCCTCCTTGCCGGTCAGCCTGTCGAGTACCTTTGTCTCGACGATAGCCTCGCCGAAGCAGATGAAGTCGGGCGAGCACTCCTTCTCCAGGAGAACATCCTTGTACTGGACCCGGAGGCACTTCTCGCGCTCGAACGGGATGCCGCGCTTGCCCAGCTCGATGGCGAACGCCTCCTGGCACAGCGGCTCTCGGAAGCCGCAACCCAGTTCCTTGTGCACCTCCATCCCAGCCCCGATGATCGCATAGGTCCGCGGGTCACCTTTGGCCCCCCTGGGAGACTTGAGGTCCGGGCAGCCCGCTTGCACCCACTGCGAGAATCCCGCCTTGTGGTGGGCAACGTTCTTCACCAATGGCTTGACGGAATCTGCGATGGCATCCGCGTCTGGGCCGACCACGAGCAGCTCGGCGCGGTCTCGGATAAGCCCAAGCATCAGGCGACTCGCGGCATCCTGAGGCGGGAAGCTGTAGCCAATGGCGACCACCTGACTTGCCGTCTCAATGGCCTGCTGGCAGGCCCGCCAGTTGGCCGCCAGCACGGGCTCGTCGGACACGCCCTTGATCAACGAGGGCAACATGAGAAGGTTGCGGTAGTGCCAGCCATACGAGGGACGCCCGGCTGCGCCAGATTGCGGTGCTGCGGCGCCGGGGTGGAACGCGACGCTTTCGAAGCCCTCGAACAGCCAGGGCTCGCCCTCTTCCCTGCTCCGCAGCATAATCGAGGGCTCGCTGTTCTCGCTCTGTTCCGGCGATTGCCAGTTCACGGAGCCGTGGAGCTTGATGACCTTGCACTTCGACCTGCTGAGCCGTTGGTGGATGGAAGTACCCGCGTCCCCGTCTGCGGGGAACTCGAAGCCGTGCAGGCCAACATACCCGTGCAGCGGGGTCCACAGCTTGCCTGCATCCCACAGCGCGCGCTCCAGCACCAGGTCGTAGTTGAACGTGGCCGAGACATCGGTCCCAAGCTGGACCCGGCTGAAGAACTCGCGCAACACATCCCTCTTCTCCTCGCGCGCCTTCAGGTCCATGAGGCAGACGGGAATGTACTGCCGCGCGACCCCCCTGAGGCATTCCAGCTCCTCTCGGCTCACGCCTGGGACCGGGATGAATGGCTCCTCATCGAACGGCTGGTCGCTCAGGCCCACACCGAGCTTGGGCATGCCCAGCAGGGTTTCCACGAACGTAATGAGCACCTCAACGTTCTCGAGCAGAGCCGCTGACCGCAGCCTCACCTGAGGTGCCAAGCCATCGGGCACACCGCGCAGCGGCTCAAGGGGTGGAATAGCACGGAAGGGTTCCTCCGCGATCTTCTGGAGTTTCCTCACCGTCGCCTCTGCGCTGCTGAACACATACTCCCTCAGAGTGCATTCGGCGTTCAGGCCAGACCGGTCCTGAGGCTTGCAAGGACGGGCCTCGTGGGCTCTCTTCATCCAACTCCACAGTTCGGGCATGAGCGGGCCGTCGGCCACATCCTTCGAGAACCCGGCCCCAAACAGGTAAACGGTTCGCATTCTCTTACCCCTCCAATCTCCTTCCTGGCTTTCTTTCCCTCCCCGAAATCTGTGGAATCTGTGGATGGCTTGTCTTCATGGCTCTCTCTTCACCACCAGCTCCTTCGCCGGCGTGCCGTCGCTCCACTTGCCCATGAATCGCTGCTCGGGGGTGTTGCCGAGGGCAGACTCCTTGTTCCTGCCGTGGAAGGCGAAGTCGGTCAGGGCGTCGAGGAGCTTCCAGTAGGCGTAGTAGTCGAGGGCGTTGCAGCCCTGGCCCATGAGCATCAGGCCGGGGTTCATCGGGGCGCACGGGCTGATGTGATCGGCCACCAGCGGCGGCTCGCCGTGGCGATCGGTCTGCACGACGACGAAGTCCTTGCGGTCCGCGGGAATCTGCGGCGTGCTCTTGAAGATGTCCTTTGCCGTCACATCCCCCACCACGCGGTCCTCGTCGCCGACCACGACAAGGAGGAGCGTGTCGGCGGGGATCTTCTCGTAGCCCGCGGGGGCGAAGAAGACGGGTCGGGCGTCGCTCAGGCCGCGGCCGGGCTGGACGATCATCAGGGCCTTCGGCTTCGGCAGCTTCTCCTTGGCCGCCAGCGCCGCCATGTCCGCCGCAATCGCCCCGCCCGCCGAGTGGCCCACGAAGGCCACCCGCGCCAGGTCGGGCGCCACGTGGCCCGGCTTCTTCAGTTCGGCCAAGGCGTTCCGCACGGCGCCGCTGGCGTTCCGCGTGAACTCCCAGGCTGGCGTGAACACCCCCTCCTGGTAGCGCGGAAAGACCACCACGTTCCCCCGCCGCACAATGTGGTGGAGCCATCCGAGGTAGACCGCCGGCTGGAGCCCCATCCAGCCGTGGGTGAAGACGATGAGGGGCGCCGACTTCGGCGTCGGCTCGGCCGGCTCGAGCACCCAGAACTGGTCTGCCCCCTTCCCATAGACGTTGCTCACCACCTTCGCATGCGCGTAGTCCGACCCGCCCGGCCCGGACCGCGGCTGCCCGGGCGGCCTCGGCGCCTGCCCCGCCAGGGCGGCGGAAACCAGCACGGCGGCGAGCGAACAAACGATGCATCTCATGGCAGACGAGAGAGTACAGGGATGGGCGGGCGGAGTCAAGACGGTGTTACTACTCCGGCCGCAAATCAGTTTGCACCCACCGGCCCCGTGCGCCGGCGCCCAGGGTAGGGAATGTAGCCGCAAGCGTCCCGCTTGCGGTCGTCTTCGACAAGCGAGACGCTTGTCGCTACGCCCCGGAATGCAAACTGATTTGCGGCCGGCGTAGTATGTGTCAGGTGCTGGGGGTGGGGGAGGGCGGCTCGGACCCCTCTCCCTTCCAGGGAGAGGTCGCCCCGTCCGCGAGGCGGGTGAGGGTGGGACTGTGACGAAGGGTTCATCCTCCCCTTGCCCCTCCCTCTGAGAGGAAGGGGGGTCACAACTGGTCAAGGCGAGGAGCGCTCGGCCAAGGAGGCCAAGGTGGCCACATGCGCGCATAGCTGGCGGCCCGTGGGGCGACACAACAAGAAGGCTGCCTGCCTCTACTTCGACGGCCGTGCCATGACGCACAACATCCGCGAGATCGTTGACTACCCATGGGGCGACCGACGCTGCCTGTTCGACAACGCGCCGAGTCCGTAAGCTCGCACCGGCCTTCCTATCACGCGTCACGCGTCACGCATCAGGTTCCCCCTCCTTGATTTCGCCTGCGAAGCGGCGTAGAATGATGCAGCGGCGAGGTCCGTCCTGTCCCGCTCGGAGTCCCGCCTTTAGGCGGAGGGGGCCGGGACGAGGCCGCCTGAAGGCGGGACTCCAAACGAGTTGGCCCCCTTCCGGTTGTGGAGCATGCTCCGATGGCCGAGCAGACCGTGAAATGCCCCCGCTGCGGGCAAATGGTCGCCGTGCCCACGACCGGGGAGAAGGTGCACTGCCCGGGCTGCGGGCAGAAGTTCCGCTTCGATACGCCGAAGACCGTGACGATCACGCCACTGCCCATCGCTCCGCCGCCGGCGGAGGCGAAGGCCGCGCCCTCCCCCTCGCTCGAGACCCAGGATGTCCAGTGCCCCGACTGCGGGGCGGTGGTGCGGGTGCCGGTGTCGGGCGAGCGGGTGTTCTGCGCGTGCGGCCGCAAGTTCCGCCTCGACGTGGCGGAGAGGCCCCCCGAGCTCCCCTTGCCGTCGGACCCCGATGCTCCGCTGCCGGTGCTGCCGTCGCTGCTGTTGGGGCAGGACGTGCGGTGCCCCGACTGCGGGAAGGTGCTGCACGTGTCGGCGATGGCCGACAAGGTGCGCTGCCCTTGCGGGCGGAAGTTCTGGATTGATGCGCTGACGGACCGAAGCGGCGGGGGCGAGCATGCAACGGAGGACGCCCTGGAGGTAGAGGTGCCCGGCAAGGAGGCGCCGACCCCGCCGCCCCAGGCCCCCCCCGCCCCCGCGAGGAAAGAGGTGACGTGCCCCGATTGCGGGATGCCGGTCCAGGTGCCGCTGAGCGGCGAAAAGGTCTACTGCGTCTGCGGCCGCAAGTTCCGCTGCGAGGCCCCCGCCGCCTCGCCCCTCTCCCTCTCAGGGAGAGGGGAGGGAGAGGGTAGGGCTGCGGTTCCACCCTCCCCCTACCCCCTCCCTGGAAGGGAGGGGGGTGGGGCCGCCGAGGCTCCCGCCGAGCCGCCTCTCCCGCGCGGCGCGGCTCAGCAGGAGCTTCGCCCTCCCGAGCCAAGGGAGGCGGCGAAGGTCGAGGCCCTGGGCGACGAGGCGCCGACCCCGCCGCCTGCCCCCGCGACCAAGGAGGTCACTTGCCCGGATTGCGGGATGCCGGTTCAGGTGCCGCTGAGCGGCGAAAAGGTCTATTGCATCTGCGGCCGCAAGTTCCGTTGCGAGGCCCCTGCCGCCTCACCCCTCTCCCTCTCAGGGAGAGGGGAGGGAGAGGGTAGGGCTGCGGTTCCACCCTCCCCCTACCCCCTCCCTGGAAGGGAGGGGGGTCGGGCCGCCGAGGCTCCCGCCGAGCCGCCTCTCCCGCGCGGCGCGGCTCAGCAGGAGCTTCGCCCTCCCGAGCCGAGAGGGAGGGCGGAAGAGGCGCTGGAGGTCCAGGTGCTGGGCGACGAGGCGCCCACGCCGCCGCCCGCTGCCGCGAACCAGGTGAAGTGCCCGCGGTGCGGCAGCATGGTGCGGGTGCCGCTCTCGGGTGAGAAGGTGCGGTGCCCGGGCTGCGGACAGAAGTTCCGCTTCGAGGCCCCCCTCTCCCTTCCAGGGAGAGGGGAGGGAGAGGGTGGGCCTGCGGCCTTACCCTCCCCCTTCCCCCTCCCGGAGAGGGAGGGGGGTGGGGCGACCGCCGGGGTGCCCGGGATCGCGGCGCCGAGCGCCGTGCTGGCCGCGGCCGCCGCGGCGGCCCCGCCGCCCACGGCGACGCCGGCCGCCGCAGAGGAGCTGCGCGGCCTCTGGACCTGGCTGCGCGGGACGATTCACGGGGCCTACGAGGGGGGCCGCGCGGACGACGAGGCGCGCGTGGCCTTCCGCCAGAAGGCCGACCGCGCGGCCCTCCTCGCCACCGTCTTCCTCGGTGTCCCGGGGCCGGCCAGCAGCGAGGGCCACGTCTTCGTCACCTCCGTCCTGCCCGAGATGGCCCTCGACGAGATCCACCACCTGTCGCTCGAGGACTACCGCAAGCTGGACGAATCGCTGGACGATGTGCAGCACCTGCTCGACGCCCGGGTGCCTCAAGCGCCGGCTCCGCCGCCTCCGGCACTCCCTCGGCCCGCCGCGGCCGCGCCGCCCGCGCCGGCCAAGGCGCCCGCTGCCCCGCGCCGGCGGGGCCTCACCACCTTCGAGGCCGCCGCCGCCATCCTCTCTGTCGCCGCGCTCGCCGCCGCCATCGTCTTCTTCCCCGAGATCAAGGACTTCGCCGCACGACTCCAGTCCAGGGGCGACCTAAAGCCCAAGACCTCGCTGTCCCCCGGGACGGAGACGGTGCTTGTCCCCGAGCCGCCGAAGGCGGCCACGCGCACCCGTGTGCGCACGCCGCGGAACAAGACGCCGGATGTGAGCACCGACGTGCCCGTCGTCAAGATTCCCGACTTCGAGCCGCCCACGCCCAAGGTTGAGACCTCGGTGCCGGTGCCACCTGACAAGGAGAAGGAGAAGGGGGAGCCTGAGCCCCCGCTGCCCAAGGACAAGCCGGAGCCGCCCGAGCCGGAGTCCCCCTGGGCCAAGCTCGGCCTGGGAGTCCACCGCCTGTTCAACGGGACGGACCTGAAGGACTGGACTCAGTCGGGCGCGTGGGCGGTGCGCGGCGGCGAGGCCCACGCCCGCGCCCCCGCGGGGCCCGTGGCCATGGCGGTGGCGGGCAACCCCGAGTGGGCCGACTACACGCTGCAGGTTCGCGCCCGCATCGTGCGCGCCGACCGCATGACGCGCGAGGGCGAGTACTTCCTGGTGATTCTGCGCTACCAGGACCCGCAGAACTACATGTGCGTGCGGTTCCCCATCGAGGGCATCTACGAGGTGGGCTACTACCGCGACGGCGCCTTCCACGAGGCCGGCCGCGCCCGCCACGGCCTCGGCTCCCGCTTCAACCAGTGGCACACCATCGAGGTCGGCGTCAGCGGCAACAAGATCTCCGTGGTGATTGACGACAACCGCACCGGCGCCCCGCCGTGGATCGTGCGGGGCCTCGACCGCGGCCCATGCGGCATCGGCGTCACCGGCGGCGAGGCCGCCTTCGAGCAGGTCCGAGTCAAAGTCGAGCGATAGCCCGCGGAACACGCGAAAGAGCGCGAAAGCAAGACCGGATTGAAATCGGCAATCGGCAATCGGCAATCGGCAATCGGAAATCAGGGCTCTCGACGCCCACTGCCACTGCGGGCGGCAGGGCGCCCATTGCCGGCAATGGGCGCCCGCGCCGCCGCAGGACTACGAGGCCATCGCCCCCTCCACCGCGCGGCCGGCGTGGACGCCGCCTGGATGTTCCCCCCCGTCTACGAGGTCTACGACCGCCACGACCCCCACGTCCTCCGCGAGTTCCTGGGCGCCTACGGCCCTGAGAAGCTCCTCTATGGCTCCGACTACCCGTTCGACGACCCGGGCTTCTGCCTGGAGGCCATTCGCGGCCTGGGCCTCCCGCCGGCCGACGAGGCCCTGGTCGTGGCAGGCAACGCCCTTCAGTTGGCGGGCGCAAGCGGCGCTTGACAGCCTTCTGAGATTCCGGTACAAGACCCTCAGCGTTGCCTGTAGGGGAGCCTTGGCCTGGTCGCGCGCAGAGGCGCGCCATCCGCCAGGAGGCGGAGCTTGAGCGGCATTCCCTACGCGCAACTGAGCCTCATGATGTTCCTCCAGCTCGCGATCTGGGCGGCGTGGGCGCCCGGCCTGCCCTCATATCTCAGCGACACGTTTGGGCTCAGCGGGCGGCGAACCCGCGGGGTCTGCGCAAGTCTCTGCTTCGCCTACGTCCTGTCGCCACTGCTCGGGGGCCAGATCGCTGACCGCTGGCTGGCTACGGAACACGCTCTGGCCGCGGCACACCTGGCGGGCGGCGCACTCCTCTTGGCAGCCGCGCACCAGAGGTCGTTCCGAGGTCTCTTCGCACTCTTGCTCCTCCACTCGCTGGTCTACGCACCCACGCTCGCCCTGGCGCCCTCGCTGATGTTCCGCTACCTCACACGCGTCGCGGACCAGGCGGGCGGCATCCGCGTGTGGGGCGCCGTCGGCTGGCTCGTGGCGGGATGGGCGGCCAGCGCCTGGCGCGGCGCGGCAGGGCGAACCGGGAAGGGGTATGCCGGCCCCCTCGTCCTGGCCGGCGGCCTGTCCCTGCTGATGGCGGCCGCCAGCCTGTTCCTGCCACACACCCCACCCCTCGGCAGGGCCGCGGACCCGCTCGCCTGCCGAGCCGCAGTCGCCCTTCTTGCTCACCCGAACGTCCTGATCTTCCTCCTCATCGCGGTGCTCGTCAGCTCGCAAGCCAGACTTCACGAGGTGTCCACGGAGCCCTTCCTCAGGGACATCGGGGTCCGCGACGGACACGTTCCCGGCGTGACGGCCTTGCCCGTGGCGGGGGAGGTCATCGGCCTGGCCGTCCTGTTGCCGTTGCTGCTGCCTGGGGTCGGCCACAAGTGGGCGCTCGCCATCGGCATCCTCGCGTGGCCGGCCTGCTACATCGTCTGTGCCCTACTGGGGCCCAGATGGCTCGTCCTCTCGTCGCTGCCCCTCCGCGGCCTCGGCTGCGCGCTGTTCTTCTTCGCCGGGCAGATATATGTGGACAGCGTGGCGCGGCCCGACATCAAGGCATCGGCCCAGGCCCTCATCACCGTGGCCACGCTCGGCCTCGGCGACTTCCTGGGCACACAGTTCGCGGGCATGCTCATGGACTTCTTCAAGTTCGAGGGAAAGTTCCGCTGGCGCCCGATCTTCCTGGTCCCCTGCATCCTCACCGTGGCCTGTGCAATCGCCTTCCTGGCCCTCTTCAAGGGGTAGGCCGCGGCTGACGGCGACTTGGGAAACGAGAACAGGCCGGGACCGCTCTGCGCGGCCCCGGCCTGTTTCGTTCTCGAGCGTCAGTGGTCGAGCAGCTCGGGATGGTTGCTCATCAACCAGTCCCGGACCTTCTCCCGTAGGGTCCGGGCCGCCTCAAGGAGTTCGTCGGCATCCCGCTGCTGGACCATCCCCATGCGCTCGTAGACAGTCCGGTGGCGCATGCGCCGGCATCGGTCAAAATAGTCCACGTCACCCGCCACATCCTGGGGAAGGGTGAGACGCAATGACTCGATGATGCGCTCGTGATGCTGCTGACCCTTAGGTACTTCGTAGCTGCTCGCATGAAGAGCTGCCTCCGCCAGCGCGCGGACCGCATCGTAAGCATGGGTGAACCTACCGTCAATGCTCATCCCGTCCAGTGCCCCATCGCTCAACTCGCGGTCGGCGATCGCAAGCAGGTTGGCCAGACGGTGGGGTGAGGGGTTGATCTTCCTCAACCAGGAATTAGACACCCACTGTTCTAAGCTCATCACAATCCCCTACAGCAAATGCCATTTTGCCTCTCAGGATGTTCATCACAAAGGGTTCTTTCTTCGCGCATCGTTCGCGCCATTCCTCCTTTGAGTAGACTATCGCGTTCACGGGGCGGCCCAGCTCCTGCTCTGCCTTACGCAAGCCAGGAGCCACGTCACGCAGGGTGACGTTGCCAATGACCATGAGGTCAATATCGCTGTCGGCCCGCTGCTCGTCCCTGGCAGAGGACCCGAAAACAAACGCTACGCTAATCTGTCCCCGCAAGTCAGAAAGCGCCCGAGCAATCCGGGCTTCGCGGGGAATGCCCAGTTTCCGCATCTCGCGCCCCTCCACTAACCCCCTCAGCGCGTCGAGCGTGTGAGGGCACGGGTGCTTCAGAGAGATCAGTGTGCGCTCGACCTTCTCGACAGGGACGTTGCCCCAAGGGATTCTCCCCCTGAGCGCACAGTCAGCAATGGCGCGCGCGGCGCAGTGAGTTAGCCTCATCTCGGGGGGCCCATCCAGAAGCTCGAGCACGAAACTGAGGATGCCAGCGTCACCGGGGAGATATTGTTCGAAGGCGTGCAAGCTGGATGAACGAACTCCGTCGTCCTCCTGAGTGTTTCGTAGAACCATGAAGAGCGTCTCGCGCACGCCCTGATCCGTCCGCACGCAGCTCGCCAGCGAACCAGCGGCCGCAGCGCGCAGTTCTGCTGGCATCGCAGAACGGACAACCGAAAGGAGCGCGTCACGCGCCGATCTGTCCCGTCGCGCCACACCCCGAAGAGACCACGCACAAGCAGCCTTGACCTCAGCCGCAGCGTCGGTCTTCATGCCGTTCAGCAGCGCTGCTGCCACTTCCTCCTCCGATGCGGCATCGGCCAGAGCATGCGCGATGGCTCGGCGCACCTGGGGGTCCCGGTCCCGCCCAAAGGCGGCTAGAAGAGCGGTACTCACTTCCTTCCGCCGCGCGAAGCGACCCAACGCTGCGGCGCAGGTCGAGCGTAAGGTGCCCATCGGATCCCCGGCCAACTGCTCGATGGAGCATCGAAGCCATTGAGGGGTGAACACCCGTGGCATTGCGGCCCACGTAAGATGGACCTTCCGGCCTGCCGCAGAAATCGTGCGCTCTTGCGCTGGAAAAAGCCCCGTCCCTTCCGCCCACACCAGCTCATCTGCAGAGGGGAAGCCGTCCGAATCCGGCAGCAGGCCACTCATGCCAGCGCAAAGACACAATTCCTCGACATCCCGGTCGGCTAGAACCCGCTCTGCGGTGCTGATCAGCCGACGGGCGGTTCTCGTCGCGAAATCCGCCAACCGTGTGCCAAGGAGTTCCGAAAGCAACTGCATCGCATCTATCGCCGTCCCGAGCCATGCCGACCCGCCAAGGGCCACGATTCTCTCCTCGAGGTCCCGCAGGAGCTCGGTGTCGTGCAGCGGAGCCCCATCCGCAAGGCACGCGAGCACAGTCAGCAGACCACGCTGGATGAAGCGTCCGGTCGGGTCAGGGTCATCAAGGATCGCGCGCAGGAGAGTCGGGACGCGCCGACGGTCCAGATGTGAGGAAGCCAGGCGCGCCACCTCCTGCCACCGGGGATGATAGAAGTACGCGCGGAGCGCCTCGATGGGATCCCCTTCACCCAACACCGCACGGGCCGCGAAGTATTCCTGGAAGGCCAAGTGCGAGAAGCTGAAGCGCTCAGGAGCGCGCTCGACGAGTAGGCCAGACCTCTTGTGAAGGCTACCGACCAGGGTATCCGCCTGAGATGCTGCCCTATCCGCGGGGACTGATAGTTCCCTGCGGATGAAGTCGTTCACATGAGTTAGCAGCCACCAGCGGGGCGCCAGGACCAAGTCGCCTCGCTGCATTTCAAGGGCGACCGACTCAAGGATCCAGAGTACTTCGCGGCTCTCGAGGTCGAGCCCACGGTCGAGCGTGGCCCGAACTTCCTGCCGCTTCTTCTCCTCCCACGAGAAGAGAAACGCTTCGGTCACTTTCTCATAGAGATCCCAGCGCCGCTGCGGAAGCGCGGCTCCTGCCTCGTGCAGAAGGGCCAGGATGGTGAGAGTCAGCGGGTTGCCTGCCAGCGCGCGGACTCTCGTGTTCCCAATAATGCCGTCCAGAAGCTGCTCGGTTCTCTCCTCGCAAGGTCCGCACTTCTGGTTCGCGCGGTGCCCATGTCTGAACGGACACCAAGCCGCAACGAACCCCCTCATCGAGTCCTGGCTCAAGGGTTGCACGATGTAGGCGTCGAAGTCACTTCCGAGCGCCGGGGCCTCGAACCCGACAACGCGCGAAGTGATGACGACCCTCACACTACCGTGATCACCCAGGAATGCGCGTATCTTCTCAACCACTAGCGAACGGGCCTCAGCATCGGCAATTTCGTCCAGACCGTCAAGGAGCAGGAGAGAGTCGCCACCATCGGCTTCTCCCCGTAGCCATCGAATGGTCTCGGCCGGGTTTGGAACATCCCCAAGGCCCAACTGGGTGAGCGCTGCGGCGAAGAGGTCCGTCGTGGAGTCGGCGGCCAGTTGCTCCGCCCAATCTGCCAAGCGCAGATAGACAGGCACCAACGGTTCCTGCGGAAAACCGCATTCCTGCTGCCGCCGCCTAGCGTACGCCCTCGCCAGATGGCGCAGCGCGGTAGTCTTGCCAGACCCCGGGTCGCCCAATAGGAATACTCGTCGCGACCGTGTCAGGGCAGCGCCCATGGGCATCGTGGTGGGCCTCCGGCGCACCTCCCTGGGTTCCTGGCGGGGCGCTGAGCAGTCAGTACCCGATGCGTCGTCTCCTTGCCGCTCCCGGACGTTCAGGGGCGCGAAGCCCACATCCATCGGCATGGGGCTACCCGTCACTGCAAGGCCCAGACCTGTGAAGTCCAAGTGCTCATGTTGCCTTGCCACCGCGTCCAGGTAGGCCCACTCCACAACGTGCGGGTCCAGGCCTCGGTCCGGCAACCCCAACGCGTTGGCAAGTCTTGTTGCCGTGCTCAAGCGAACCCATGGCGTCTGCTGCCCCAAAAGCCGCGCGAGGGTGGCCCGCGAAACGCCTGATTCGCGCGCCAAGGCGACCTGTGTCATCCCCTTGGCCGCCATCAACTCCTTGATCTTCTCGACCTTCAACTGCGCTCGCATGCACTCTCCAGTTCGGGCAAAGAGGTTTCGCGTTATCATTAGTATACACGCTCTGTCTTATTTGTCAAGTTATATTCCAAGCTTCCCCGCTACTTGTAAGACACCCGGCATTGCTCCGCTACGTAAGCCTAACATTGACAATGGCTTAGCTACGCTGCACCCTTCCGTACAGGGGGTCTTTTCGATCCGGGAACCCTAGATGTGTGGCGCCCGCCCCTGACACAGGATGCCAAACAAGGGAGGCGCGGTTAGCATTCTATGGGTCTGAGCATTTGGTGATTGATGATGCCGGAAAGCGCGCGGTTGTGACCAGCGACACGCTCAAATCTCGAAGATGCCGGAGCCTTCGACGGGGATGCAGGGCTCGATCTGCGGCTCCCGGCGGGCAGGTTCGTAGTAGCCGCGGAGCATCGCCTCGCGGAGGCGGTCCGTGGCATCGTCGCGGCAGAGGAACATGATGCAGCCGCCGAGGCCAGCGCCGGCGAGCTGCGCGCCCACCACGCCCTCGACGCTCAGCGCGATGTCCACCATCGAGTCCAGCTCGGGCGTCGAGCAGGCATAGCTTCCGGGGGCCATAATCAGCCGCGCCTCGCCTCGCTCGCAGGCGGCGATGAGGCGGTCCAGCTCGGAGTCGGACACGTCAAGGGGGAGCGGCTGGCGGCGGCCGGCGGCGTCGAGCCGGCTCACGCGGTCGCCGTCGTGCGACAGGGTCATCAGGCGGCCGAAGCCCGCCACGTCGCCCCGCTCAAGGAGCTGGGCGCAGTCGCGGCTGCGCAGGCACTCGGCGATGCCGAAGAGGCAGACGCCGCGGACGCGATAGCCGTCGGCCGGCTCGTTGTGGCTGAGGAAGAGGGTCTCCAGCTTCGCGGTGTCCTGGCCCTTGAGCTGGCGGAGCATTTCGGCCCGGCCGATGCGGTCAGGCAGGGCCTTTACGAGGCGCAGGATGTCGGCTTCGGAGCACTCCAGGGTGGCGCAATTCACGTCGCGGAGGTATTCGATGCGGCTCGCCTTGTCGGGCAACAGCTTGCGGAGGAAGAGGCAGCCGGCCTCGTAGGCGGCGATGCACTGGTTGAAGACGTCGCGGGCGTTGGCCGCCTTCTTGGCCTGGATGCCCGAGGCGCACACGACCACGCGGTAGCCCTCGGGGAAGGGCACGATGCTCTCAACCTCGAAGGGGTAGAAGCGGACGTGGGCGATGGCGCCGCGCCGCGAGAGTTTGATAGCAGCGTGGTCACCCGAGCCGCCGCGGGTGCCGACAAACCACTCCCCCTCGCCGCACAGGTTGACGAATTGCTGGGGGTTGACGGCCAGGCCGTTCAGCTCGACGATTGCCTCGGCCGCGGCGACGACCATCGCGGAGGAGGAACTCAGCCCCGCGCCCATCGGGATGTTGCCGCTCGCCATTACGTTCATCCCGCGGATGCGGCGGTTGCGGAACTTCTCCTGAAGGCGAAGCGCGGCGGCCTTGATGTAGTTGGCCCAGTCGCCCGCCGCCTCGCGCACCATGCGCATCACCTTGTCGGAGTTGATCGTCGAGAGCCAGTCCTCCCAGTCGAGGTTGGCCACTTCCTCACCGATGTTGAAGGTGCGGAACTTGAACTGCTGGAAGTCGCGGTTGTGGAGTGCCACGTTGTTGTCGCGGCGCTCCTCGACGGCCATCAGGACCTCCTTGTTGATGGCGACGAGGTTGTTGTGACCGCCGCGGTGGTCCACGTGGCGGCCCATCAGGTTCACACGGCCCGGCGAGCGGATGAGAAGCACGCGGCTGTCGGTGCCGTAGACGCGGGCGAACTCCAGCAGCGTGTCGCGGTAGGCCCTGCGGCGTTCGGCGTGGAGGGCGGGGTCGTTGCCGTAGATTTCGGCGAAGCGCTTCGCCAGACGCGGGTCCTCGCCGTCGAGGATCTTCAGCCATTCCTCGACCGTGCGGCGGGGCCGGGGCGTCGGCTCGCGCAGCTCGATGCCTTTGGCGATGGCCTCCTGCCGCCTAAGGTAGTCCTCGATGTCGAGCAGCTCTTCGGGGTTGTTGAAGGCCAGCACCCAGTTGGGGTCGTCGGCGTCCACCGTGATGAGCTTGTAGCGCAGCGTGCCGTCGGCGTTGCGGGCGTTGGCCAGGGCCGCCACGGCGTCGGTCAGGTACTCCTCCTTCTGCGCGTTGTCGGCGGTGATGTGGCGGAGGGCGTCGTAGAGGGCGCGGGCACGGAAGAGGTAGACCGAGACGTTGACCTTGGAGGTCACTTCCTCGAGCTGGTCGGCCGAGAGCGTGGTGTGCGAGCCATCGGTCTCGGGGATGACGAAGTGCGTGTCGGCGGGGCGGATGAGGGCCCGGAGGGCGGGGAGCGGCGTGTCGGCCTCGGCCTCCAGGCGGGCCAACAGCTCGCCGAACATCAGCCGCGCCTTGTCGGGCCGCGGCTCGGCCTCGCGGAGTATCTGGAGGAGGTAGTCGTTCGTGAGGTCGGGCGATGCCTCTTTCTCGCGGAGCACGCGCTCGAGGGCGCGGGCGCGGGCGATGTCGCGGGCCTCCACCGTGCCGTAGAGCGAGCCGTCGCGGCGGAAGACAATGCGGCCGCTCTCGCCCCAACGCGACTTCGGTGCCACCGTCACCGCCAGGTCGGAGTCGCGCTCCTTGAACTCGCGAATCAGCTTCTTCACCGCCCGCGGGTCAATCACCTTGTCGCCCGCCACCACCAGCACGTCGCCCTGGTAGTACTGGCGTTCGAGCAGATACGCTGCCTGCTTCGCCGCGTTCCCCGTGCCGATGGGGTTGAGCTGGTACACGAAGTCCACGCCGCTCGGATGCTCGCGGAGGACCTCGGCGGCCACCTGCTCGCCGAGGACGCCGACGACGACCACGTGGCGGCGGACGCTGCACTGCTCGTAGACGTCAATCGCGCGGCTGATGGCGGCGCGGCC
>Ga0194125_10002478_pt1 | contig 30491 bp, 27 predicted proteins | sample TA2KigC250mmetaG_FD_148626 | JGI IMG/M metagenome (GOLD analysis project Ga0194125, IMG submission 148626) | Freshwater microbial communities from Lake Tanganyika, Tanzania - TA2015034 Kigoma Deep Cast 250m | ecosystem: Environmental > Aquatic > Freshwater > Lake | place: Tanzania: Lake...
ATTTAATTTGTTTGTCAAAATTAGTTTAGAACAATGGTTAAATGAACCTTTTAAGCCTCCAGGCAAGGAAATTGAAGAAATACAGCTAAAAATATTTTAAACTCCAAAAATAATAAGGGGGGTTTGTTTTAAAATATCCTCTATTTAACGAAAAATCTGTCCAAAATCGATTGTTTTTTATGTTTTATTCAAGTTCCATTTTTATTTTGGACAGCAGTGAGTATATACAAGAAATGATGGCCAGATAAAGTATATCAAAACTACAGGAATAATGGAAATAATTATAAGAAAACCCGAAACAGAAGAAATCAGATAAATAATTACTGTATTTACTTTTATATTTAAATAAGACAGCATTTTTTGTATTTTATAATAACGGGTTAAAGTCATATGGATTTATTTAATATTGGATTTATAACAGTAAGACTAATCGACATAGTTGATATACTAATTATTACGTATGTCATCTATAAGCTTTATATGATTATGAAAGGCACTATCGCCTTTCAAATCTTTATTGCATTATTATTAATACTCGGTTTCTCAGTGCTTGCTCAGGTTTTGAATATGCAGGCGGTCGGCTGGTTGTTAAGCAGACTGACGGATATCTGGGTTATTGCATTTATTATTCTCTTCCAACCGGAAATCCGAAGAGTACTATCGATAATCGGAAAAACAAGATTTGCAAGATTATTTCTGAAGATAGATATTTACGAAAATGTTAATGAAGTTGTCGAAGCCTGCCTCGATTTGCAGAAAAAAGGTTGGGGCGGACTTATTGTAATCAGCAGGACTTCCGGCTTGCAGAACGTTGAAGATACCGGCGAAAAACTTCATGCAAAAATTAATAAAGAACTGATAATCTCGATTTTTAATCCGAAATCCCCGCTGCACGACGGAGCAGTGATTATTCATAATAATAAAATCGAGGCTGCAAGATGTGTCCTTCCGCTTACCGAAATGAGTACTGCAGATAAAAGACTGCTCGGTACAAGACATCGGGCAGGAATCGGAATTACCGAGGTTTCGGATGCAATAGCGATTATTATCTCCGAAGAGACAAAACGAATCTCGATTGCCGAAGACGGTAAATTACATAAAGCGGAATCCAGAAAAGATTTAGAAGATAAATTGAAAGATGTTATGGGAAGCGAGAGTGTCGTAAAAACCATTAAGGAAGTTTTCGAAAAACCCTCATCATCGAAGAAGAAAAATCAAGAAAAGAAAAAGGAAGAATCGTAACTGTGACTTCTAATAAAATGTTAAATCTTGTTAAAAAAGAACTGATTAGAGAACTTCTTTTGATGGGGATTAAAAGCACGCGGGTGTTAAATGCAATCGAAAAGGTAAAAAGAGAAGAATTCGTAAGCGATGAACTGAAAAAAATGGCTTATGACAATAATGCTCTTCCAATAGACTGCAACCAGACAATCTCCCAGCCGTATACTGTAGCTTTTATGACGGAACTGCTTAACGTAAAGGAAGGTGATAAGGTTCTCGAAATCGGTACAGGTTCGGGTTATCAGGCTGCAATTTTAAAGGAACTCGGTGCTGATGTCTATTCCATTGAAAGAATAGCAGAACTTTCCGAAAAAGCAAAACAGATTCTTGAAAAACTCGGTTACGATGTAAAGATAAAAACCGACGACGGAACAAAAGGATGGGCTGAGTATTCTCCTTTCGACGGTATTATTGTTACCGCCGCTGCTCCCCATGTCCCGCAGTCCCTTGTTACACAGTTAAAAATAGACGGAAGACTCGTAATTCCCGTGGGTGATAAATATACTCAGAAAATTGTTCTTGTTAAAAAAATTATAGAAGAAAATCAGGAGAAAGTTACCGAGAAACATTATCCCGATTTCAGGTTTGTTCCGCTGATTGGAGAAGAAGGATGGGACAGCTGACTCAAATAGATTCGTATCTTACCATAAAAAAAGAGCCATCATCCATTATAAAAATTAATAAATCCAAATTTATTGCACAGGCATTTATTGCAAATGCTGCCGAAGAAACCAATCGATTAATCGCAGGTGTCAAAAAAAAATTCTTCGATGCTTCGCATCATCCTTTTGCCTGGCGGATTGGATTGGATGGAAATTTATTCAGATTCTACGATGACGGCGAACCTTCGGGAAGTTCCGGCAAACCTATTCTTGAATCAATAGATAAATTCAAACTGACAAACTTAATCGTTATTGTAACAAGATATTTCGGTGGAGTTAAACTCGGTGCGGGAAACCTTAGGAGAGCATATTTTGATGCGGCTTGTTCCTGTCTTGAAAATGCCGGTATAACCGAAAAAATTATTTGTGAAACTTTAAAACTCGAATTTGATTATAATATTATAAATACGGTTTTATCGTATCTTGAAAAAAATAAAATTAAAGTTTCCGAAATCAAATCGAAAAATGATAACTTGAATACTGCATCTTTAACCACCGAAGTTCGTATTTCGTTAATAGATACGGTAAAAAAAGATTTATTATCCTTAACCGCAGGAAAAATAAAAATTTTATAATGCACGAAATCTCGATTGCCCAAAGTCTGATTGATATATTAAACGATAATATTAAAGATATTCCCGTAGAAAATAATACCAGAATTGTAAATATAAATTTGAAAATAGGTAAATTGATGGCTGTAGTTCCCGAATCACTCGAATTCTGTTTTGAGGTGCTGACTAAAGGTACAATTATGGAAGGTGCTAAACTAAATATCGAAAATATTTCCATTAAAGCGAAATGCAATAACTGCGGGCATGAGTTTATTGCCGATGATTACCTGTTTGTGTGTGTTGTATGCGGAAAAAGCGATGTAGAAGTAATAAGCGGTCAGGAACTGCAAATAGATAATTTTGAAATCGAATAATAAATAAATAAATTATGTCAATAATAACAATTGAAAGAAAAATTCTCGAAAAGAATGACCAGATTGCGGCACAAAACCGGGAAAACTTTAAGAAGAAAAAAATTTTTGTACTTAATATGGTCAGTTCTCCCGGCTCTGGAAAAACAAGCATTCTGGAAAATACTATCGGTATTCTGAAAGGAAAAGTCAATATCGCCGTGATTGAAGGGGATGTACAGACTGATTTAGATGCAAAGAGGGTAGACAAATATAATGTACCGGTCGTTCAAATCGTTACAAACGGTGCCTGTCACCTCGACGCAAAACTTGTACAGGATGCACTCTCGAGTATGGCACTGAAAGAAACGGGCATACTTTTTATCGAAAATGTCGGAAATCTCGTTTGTCCCTCCGGATATGACCTCGGGGAAGATATGAAAGTGTCTATTTTGTCCACAGCCGAAGGCGACGATAAACCACTGAAATATCCCGCAATGTTCAGAAATAGCTCAGTACTTATTATTAATAAAATTGACCTGCTGCCGTATATTAACTGTAAAATTGACGAACTGATTAAAAATGCTTTGCTGATTAATTCGTCTTTGAAAATATTTAAAACATCCTGCACTACGGGAGAAGGAATAAACGAATGGTGCAACTGGCTTCAAGAGCAGATTCATAATAAATCCTGAGTCTTAATCAATCAGTTTTTTTACTTAATGATATTATGAAAAAGAGAATTGCAATTTTTATACAGGGAACAGTGCAGGGTGTCGGATTCAGACCTTTTATTTACAGGCTTGCACGAAGTTATAATCTTAAGGGATGGGTTCTTAATTCACCCGAAGGTGTGATGATAGAAGCTGAAGGAAACAAAAGCGATTTAAAAAATTTTCTGATTTCCATCGGGCAGGAAAAACCTGATATTTCTTTTATCAGTTCGCTCGAATTCAAATATCTCGATTTAAAGGATTATGATGATTTCGTAATAAAGAAAAGCGAAAATCATTCCGAGCCAACCGTAAGAATTATACCCGATATAGCAACCTGCAGCAAATGCAGAGACGAAATTTTTAATCCGGATGACAGGCGGTATTTATATCCGTTTACAAATTGCACAAATTGCGGACCGAGATTTTCGATTATAGCGTCACTTCCTTACGACCGTCAGAATACCACGATGAAAAAATTCAGTATGTGTTCGGAATGCCGGAGTGAATACGAGAATACGGAAAACAGACGTTTCCATGCGCAACCGAATGCCTGTCCCGTTTGCGGTCCGCATATCGAACTGTGGGATTCTTCAAAAAAAATTCTAAACAAAAATATTGATGCAGCAGCCGAATGTGTTGAGTTCATTAAGAAAGGTAATATTATCGCGTTAAAAGGACTCGGCGGATTTCAACTTATTGCCGATGCAAGAAACGACGATGCAATAAAACTTCTGCGAAAAAGAAAATATCGCGAAGAAAAACCTTTTGCAGTTATGTATCCGGACATACAAATGGTTAAAAACGATTGTGACGTTTCTCCGCTTGAAGAACGGCTTCTTAATTCAGCTCAATGTCCGATTGTATTGCTGTTTGCAAAAGACAATGATGTCTCTAAATTCGTTGCACCGGGAAATCCGTATCTCGGTGTTATGATTCCATATACTCCGCTTCATCATATATTGATGAAAGAACTCGGTTTTCCTGTGATTGCTACAAGCGGGAATCTTTCCGAAGAACCGATTTGCATTGATGAGAATGAAGCAATATCAAAACTCGGGAATATTGCAGACTATTTTCTCGTTCATAACAGACCGATTGAAAGACACGTTGATGATTCGATTGTCAGGGTTATAAATGACAGGGAACTGATTTTGCGGAGAGCGAGGGGATATGCTCCGCTTTCGGTTGATATCGAATCAAACACAAAGATGCTTGCTGTCGGAGGTCATTTAAAGAATACAATTGCCGTAACCGGGAATAAAAAGTTCTTTCTTAGCCAGCATATCGGCAATCTCGGAACTCCCGAATCTTACAATACATTTCAAAATACTATCGAAGATTTTAAAAGACTGTATAAAACACAACCTGACTGTATAATCTGCGATATGCACCCGGATTATCTTTCCGCAAAATATTCAGTCAAGCAATCAATCGAAGTTAAAAAAATTCAACATCATATTGCACATACATTTTCCTGTATGTTCGATAACGAAACCGAACCTCCTTTACTCGGTGTATCATGGGACGGAACAGGATACGGAGAAGACGGAAAAATTTGGGGCGGTGAGTTTTTTATATTTGATGAAAACGGGATTTCGAGGAAGGCGCATTTCAAATATTTCAAATTGCCGGGCGGAGAAATTTGTATTAAAAAAATTAACCGCATTGCATTCAGCTTATTGAATGAAACAGGTTCAGATGATTCGGAAAAATCCGATAATTTACTCTCTTTAAACTCGAAAGAAAAAAATCTTTTGAGAGAAATGCTGAAAAGGAAAATTAATTCACCAGAGACTTCGAGTGTCGGGCGGCTATTTGACGGCGTAGCCGCTGTTTTAGGACTCAGAAATCAGGTTAATTTCGAAGGACAGGCAGCAATGGAACTCGAATTTCTTACCGTTAATTCGGATAATGATGATTATTACGATTATAAAATTGAGAATTCGAAATCAACTCTTATCATTGACTGGAGACCGATTATAGATAAAATAATAACTGAAAAAATTAATAAATTATCGTTAAATTCAATATCAGTGAAGTTTCACAATACACTCGCCCGCATAATTCTCGATATTTCAAAAATATGCGGATTAAAGAAAGTTTTATTGAGCGGTGGATGTTTTCAGAATAAATATCTGCTCGAAAAAACAATAAAACTGCTTGAACAAAATAATTTTAAACCATACTGGCATCAGAGAATTCCTCCGAACGACGGAGGTATCTCTGCAGGTCAGGCTTTTTCTTTAATTAAAAGTTAATTTTTTTATATGTGTCTTGCAGTGCCCGGAAAAATTATTGATATTTACGGTCAGGAACCTATGGAAAAAATGGCAAAAGTTGATTTCGGAGGTATTATTAAAGAAATTAATATCTCTTTTATTCCGGAAGCGAAAACAGGCGACTACTGTATTGTTCATACGGGCTTTGCACTGTCTCTGCTCGATGAGGAAGAAGCAAAAAAAGTTTTCGAAGAATTCGATTCACTAAATAAGGATAATCTTATTTGAAATATCTTGATGAATACCGCAGTGCTCCCGCAGTTAAAAAACTTGCAGGATTAATCAATCAAACGACGAAAAGCGAATGGAAAATTATGGAAATTTGCGGCGGACAAACTCATTCTATTGTAAAAAACGGAATCGAAGAAATTATTACGGATAAAATCAAACTTGTTCACGGTCCGGGATGTCCCGTATGCGTTACACCTGCTGAAAAAATCGATGCTGCTGTCGAAATTGCTCTTAGACCCGGTGTGATTTTCTGTTCCTATGGAGATATGCTGAGAGTACCCGGAAGGAAAAAGGATTTATTGTCTGCAAAAGCACTGGGTGCTGACGTAAGAATTATCTATTCACCGCTCGATGCATTGAAAATTGCCGAAGAAAATCCGGATAAGGAAATTGTTTTCTTTGCAATCGGATTTGAAACCACTGCACCGGCTAATGCAGCTTCGGTCTTTCAGGCACATTCGAAAAATATTAAAAATTTTTCGATTATTTCATCACATTTTCTTGTACCTCCTGCAATTAAGTTTATTCTTGAATCGGGAATAAACACTGTAAACGGATTTCTTGCGGCGGGACATGTTTGTACAATAATGGGAACTGAAGATTATGAAAAAATATCTGTTAATTATAAAGTACCGGTTGTAATTACCGGATTTGAACCTGTGGATATTCTCACAGGAATTTATAACTGTGTCAGATTACTCGAAAACAATCAGCCGAAAGTGGAAAATTCATACAGCAGGGTAGTCAGACAGGAAGGAAATATCAGAGCAAAAAAACTTATGTTTTATATATTCGAAACTTCCGATATGTACTGGAGAGGAATCGGATTGATAAAAAACAGCGGTCTTGCATTGAAAGAAAAATTCTCGGCTTTCGATGCCGAAAAAAAATTTAATGTCGAAATCAGATACGAAACGAACAGCGATGCGCTTCACAAATGCATCAGCGGATTGATTATGCAGGGATTAAAGAAACCTTCGGAATGCGAACATTTTGGAACTCTTTGTACTCCCGAACATCCCTTAGGTCCGACTATGGTTTCTTCCGAAGGTGCCTGTTCGGCTTACTTTAAATATAAAAAAATTAATTTTAATAATTAAATATTTATCGATATGAATAAATATGTTCTTGCAAATCCGTTGAGTGTTTTACTCGATAAACCAAAAGAAGAATTCACAAGAGACGACCTTCTTAAAATTATCGAGATGAAAGAACTGGAAAGAATTACTTTCCATTATACGGCTCTCGACGGCAAACTGAAAGAATTGAAAATTCCTCTTCCAAGCAGGCGGGACGCTGAAATTATTTTAACGGAAGGCGAGCGTGTAGACGGCAGTTCCTTGTTCAAAGGAATGGTTGACCCGGGAATATCAGACCTGTATATTGTTCCTATTTATAAATCGGCGTTTATTAATCCTTTCGATTCCGGAAGTCTTGATTTTGTGTGCAGATATCTTTCGCGGGACGGGTACCTCGCTCCTTTTACTCCGGATAATATACTTCTGAAAGCGTATGAACTCTTTAAAAAAGATACGGGTATGGAAATACTCGCACTCGGCGAACTCGAGTTTTATCTGTTCTGGAATTATAATACTCCGCTTTATATGATGCCGCCACAAGGAGGGTATCAGGCATCATCACCCTGGTACAAAGCCGGTAAAGTCCTCTCGGAAATATTAAAAAATATTACTCAAATTACTTCGGCTGTGAAATATGTGCACAGCGAAGTTGGCTTTATTAAATGCATCGAAAGCGGATATGAGGAAATTAACGGAAAGACAGGCGAACAATGCGAAGTGGAATTGCTGCCGACGCCGATTGATGAAACTGCTGATAATATCGTTCTTGCAAAATGGTTGATAAGAAATATAGCATTCCAAAACGGTATGCTTGCTACTTTTGCACCTAAACTCGAGGACGGTTACGCAGGAAACGGAATGCATGTTCATGTAAGAATTACAAAAGACGGAAAAAATGCTTTAGTGGATTCCTCGGGTGTCCTGACGGAAACCGCAAAAAGGTTAATCGGAGGACTGTGTCACTATGCCAATACTCTGACTGCATTCGGAAATACTGTTACTTCTTCATATATGAGACTTGTACCCGACCAGGAGGCGCCTACAAAAGTTTGCTGGAGCGATTCGAACAGAAGTGTATTAATCAGAGTTCCGCTCGGATGGGCTGCAGTACATAATCTTGCAAAAGTTGTTAATCCTGAAAGTGCATTTACGCCTTTCGAACATGAAAATATGCAGACTATTGAATTAAGAACTCCCGACGGAAGTGCCAACGCACATCTGTTGCTTGCCGGAATTACTATGGCTGCCGATTGGGGACTGACTAACGACAGGGCACTTCAGATTGCAAATGAACTGTACGTCAAAGGTAACATTACCGATAACCCCGAATTACTTAAAAAACTTCCTTCACTTTCGAAAACCTGTTACGAATCAGCGGAAATGCTGAACAGTAAGAGAAATCATTATGAACGGGAGAATGTTTTTCTGCCAAGTGTTATTGATTACATAATCGATATGCTCAAATCTCAAAACGACAAGGATTTACATAAAAAATTAGCAGACTTGTTCGGAAGAAATAAAACCAAAGAAATCAAATATCTTCTCCACAAAGATTTACATAAACATTAATAAATTTTTTGAAATCTAAAGCTGATACAATAATATATGCACTTGAAAAATCCAATAGAAGAAGAAAAAGAAAAACTTAAAAACATCAATGACGTTTTTAAAATCATCAAGGATAAAGAAGTTAAGATGATTGATTTACGCTTCACTGACCTACCCGGACAGTGGCAGCATTTTTCCGTTCCGGTAACTCAACTTACGGAAGAAAGTTTCTATAAGGGATTCGGCTTTGACGGTTCATCTTTCAGAGGCTGGAAAAAAATCAACGAATCGGATATGCTGGTAATACCGGACGCTTCGACTGCCAGAATCGATCCGTTTATCAAATACAGAAGTTTGAGTATGATTTGCGATATATATGACCCGGTGACAAAGAAAAAGTATGACCTCGACCCCCGCTTCATTGCCAAAAAAGCAATAGACTTTTTACTCTCGACGGGTATCGCTGACACGGCATACTTTGGTCCGGAAACGGAGTTTTTTATACTCGACCATATTGCTTATAATGTTAATGAATATTCCAGCTGGCATCGGATTGATTCAATCGAAGCATACTGGAATACCGGCAGTGAAAAAGAAGTAAATCTCGGACATAAAATCAGACCAAAAGAAGGATACTTTCCTGTACCGCCTTCTGATTCGACCAATGATATAAGAAATAAAATGGTTGAATATTTACTGCAGGTCGGTATCGATGTCGAAACTCAGCATCACGAAGTCGCTACTGCAGGACAATCTGAAATAGATTTTAAATATGCACCGATGCTCGAGAGTTCCGATAATCTGCAAATGTTCAAATATATAGTTAAGAACACGGCTCGGGAATTCGGAAAAACAGCTACTTTTATGCCTAAACCGCTGTTCGGTGATAACGGAAGCGGTATGCATACACATATTAGCCTCTGGAAAGAGGGAAAACCTCTTTTTGCAGGAGAAAAGTACGGCGGATTAAGCGAGACTGCATTATTCTTTATCGGCGGTATTCTTAAAAATGCTCCTTCTATACTTGCATTTTCTAATCCGACTACTAATTCTTATAAACGACTCGTACCCGGTTATGAAGCACCTGTCAATCTTGCCTATTCGGTAAGAAACAGGAGCGCCGCAGTTCGAATTCCTGTTTATAATGACAGTCCTGACACAAAAAGAATCGAATTCCGCTGTCCGGACGGCTCGGCAAATCCATATCTTGCTTTCTCCGCTATGCTGCTTGCAGGACTTGACGGTATAATAAATAAAATAGAACCTGGTGAACCTGTTGATAAAGATATTTACCGCCTGAGCACCGAAGAAAGAAAAAAAATAAAGCAAACTCCGCAGTCGCTCGAAATTGCACTCATCCATCTCGGTGAAAATAATTCATTCCTAAAACAGGGAAGCACTTTTACAGATGAACTAATAGAAACCTGGATTGAGTATAAAATGACAAAGGAAGTAAATGAACTGCAGCTCAGACCTCATCCTTATGAATTTCATCTTTATTACGAAGCATAGAAATGATTAACTGTCCTTTACCTATAAAAGATTACAAGGAAATTTTAATTGCACACGGAGGCGGGGGAAAGTTGATGAACGATTTAATCGGTAAACTTTTCTTTCCGCTTTTTTCGAATGAGTACCTTGAAAAAAAACACGACGGAGCAGTATTTGAATCGGGCGGAATAAAATTCGCTTTCACAACCGACTCGTATATTATCAGCCCCTTATTTTTTCCGGGCAGTGATATAGGCGAACTAGCGGTTTACGGCACGGTCAATGACCTGGCAATGTGCGGAGCAAAACCGCTTTTTCTTAGTGCTGGTTTCATTATCGAAGAAGGATTTTCAATGGAAAATCTATGGAAAGTTTCCTGTTCAATTCAAAATGCCTGTAAGAAATGTAATGTGGAAATTATTACGGCAGATACAAAAGTCGTAGAAAAAGGAAAAGGGGATGGTTTGTTTATTAATACTTCCGGTATTGGTATAATTAATCATAAACTCGGTATTTCTCCCCGTTCAGTCAGGCAGGGGGATAAGATTATATTAAGCGGTGACATCGGAAGACACGGTATTGCAGTTATTTCATCGAGAGAGGATCTTGGATTCGAGACGGAAATTGTAAGTGATTGTGCTCCGTTAAATTTTATAGTTGAAAAATTATTAGATGCAGGTATTGAAATACATTGTATGCGTGATTTAACGCGTGGGGGTCTTGCCAGTGCTCTGGTTGAAATTGCCGAAACTTCAGAGAAGGAATTGTTGCTTTATGAAAACTTCATTAGCGTACGCGATGATGTACGGTCTGCGTGTGAAATTCTCGGATTTGACCCGATGTATGTGGCAAATGAAGGAAGGTTTGTTGTTATTGCAAAAGAGTCTGACGCTGAAAAAATTGTGAAAATAATTTCAGGATTTGAAGATGGAAAAAATGCTTCTGTAATAGGGGAGGTGGTCGGTGATAAAAAGAACAGACTTGTTGTTATGAAAAATATTTATGGGGCTTCAAGAATTGTGGATATGTTCAGCGGTGAACAGTTGCCGAGAATATGTTGACAATTAACAATTAAAAATAAGACTTTGTTTCTGTTTTTGTGTTAATCTTTATTACCATTCTCGTATAAATCTTCAGTGTGTTGAGGCATAAACCATTTCTGTGCAATGAAAGTTGGTATGACTGCACTTGCAACAACTATTCCTACTAATACAGAATATTGAACTTCATTTATTATACCTGTCTGTAATCCGTACAAACTTGAGATTGTCCCGAATGTTAAACCAGTACTCATTAATAGAGTAGTATACATCGAGCCGTTTTGTATGTATTTTTTTGCAAGAAAATACACGCCAATAAACTTCATTATCATTTTTACAGCGAAAAGAACGAGAAAAAGTCCAATAGAAGCTATTATCAATTTGTAAGAAATGTGCATACCTCCTACAATAAAGAAGAGAGGTGTTACAATTGCGTAAGCAACCGTTCTGAGTTTATTCCTTACGACTACTGTTTTGCGTTGTTCATAAAAATGTTTGGACATAATGAGTCCCAGGATAAAAGCAGGAAGAACAGCGTGTCCTTCCCCGAGTTTAGCAAAATATATAAAAGCAAATAAAATAAAGAAAATAAATTTTATCTCCGGTTCGTTAATTTTATTTGCCCATCTTGGATTTCGTAATATATAAATCGAAAATTTGTAAAATATGATTATCAAAAAAACAGAAATGAATACAAATAACAATGTGTATAAAGTCGGTTTGATGAAAATAATACTTAAAGTTAATGCTGTCCACATATCTGTTATAAATGTAGCAGACATGATTCTTTTTCCTATGTTTGTATTTGAAAGTCCTGTTTCAACAAGTACGGAATAAACAACGGCAAGTGATGTTGTGGATAATGCACAACCTGCTATCATAGAAGCTTGTAAAGACCATTGGGAAAATAGGTATGTGAATAACATAGCTCCGATAAAAGGTAAAAGAAATGAAAGCGTACCGATAGAAAAACTTTCAAAAAAGTTCTCTTTCATTACTTATAAATTGATTTCTGTACCTGCCAGATACGTAAGAATTATACCTCCAAAGTTTGCTAAATATATCATCCAGTTCTGGGTTTCTAATCCGAGATTTCCTGCAATTGTTCCGATTAAAATTTCTATGATAGCAACTGATATTCCAAGTCGAAGTGAAATCAGACTTGAAACCAATACTAATCCTGCTATAATGATTGGGATATAATCTGTATGCATAATAACTCCTATTATTGATATAATTAAAATTTTTAGGAGTTATCAGCTTAATTTAGCGGTTAAAAAGTGAACTCCATCACCTGATACAAATTTAAAAATAATACACTTTAAAATAAATGTTAAAATTTTGATTGAATGTTAAAATTGTATGTTTTCAGTGTGGAATTATTATGTCGAGAATTGTTCAATATTCAGTTTGGTATCGCATAATTCCGCTTCGTCCTTTTCATTGGTTGCAATTATTAAAATACCTTTTCTTTTCTGCTCTTCGGCTATTTCTTTTAAAATTTTCATGCCATCATCGTCCAGGTTTGTACCTGGTTCATCGAGCAATAAAACAGGCGGGTCTTTCAAAACCGAGAAACATAACTTAATTCTTTGCTTCATTCCTGTCGAATAACTTTTTAACAATTCTTCGCTTCGATTTAATAAATTAACTTTATTCAGTAAAAAATCTATTGTATCTTTTCTTTGTTTGATTTTTTCTTTATTGCCCGAGAAACAAAGGCTGTAATAAAATTCAAGATTTTCTCTGCAGGTCAATTCATCGTACAGATTCAAATATGGTGCCGATAAACCAAAAACAGTGTAATGGCTTTTCTTTTCGAGTTTTACCTTGTTTTTAAAAATTTCTACGGACCCGGATGTCGGTCTGATTAAATTAGCTATTATTTTTATTAGTGTGGATTTTCCCGAACCGTTTCTTCCTGTGATTGCAAGAGAGGATGGATTAATTAATTCAAAATTTATATTCCTGAATATTGTTCTGCCTTCATAGTCTTTTCCGATATCCCTGCATATTAATTCGATTGTATCTGACATTTATTATGATGTTATTTTTTCGAAAGGCGGGCTTCTCTTCTTTTGAGGGCTTCTTTGTATCTTCTCTTCTCTTCAGATGTTTCGGGTATTAATTGAGGTACGGGTATGGATTTACCTGTCTTTTTGTCTATATTAACAAACGTTAAATATGCACTATTGGTGTGTATCAGTTCCCCTGTCTTTAAATCTTCCACTTCGACTCTTACACCTGTTTCGACCGATGTATTGAACGCTCTGTTTACTGATGCTTTTAATCTTACTATGTCTCCTAATTTTATGGGCTTTTTGAAAGTTAATCTGTCAACTTCCGCCGTTACACATATATTATTGCAATGCCTTGCCGCTGCAAGCGCCCCTGCTATATCTATCCAGTACATTAATTTTCCGCCGTTCAAATTTCCGAGTGTGTTGGTATCTGCCGGCATAATATATTCCATCATCTCCACTTTTGAAGATGAAGCTTTTTTGGGTTTTAAATTTTTGTTCTTTATTGATACCATACATCTTTTTTTAATTTCTGAACGTCTTTATAGTATTTTCCCTTCGGAAATTTTTTCTCGAATCTTTCTATTTCATGAATTGCCTCTGTATTTTTCAATCTTTTTATTAACGAATATATTTTCCAGTATAAAGCTTCCTCGGCGTAATCAGTATCGAAATAATCGTTAAGCACATAATCGAAATATATTATCGCAGATTTATAATTTACCATATCGAGATATAATTTCCCGTTTTGAAGCAGTTTATAAGCAAGTTTATTCCGTAGCTCGGCGATTTTTGCCTGTGCGTCCCGGGCGAGTTTATCTTTCGGATAGAGAGAAATGAAATTAAGAAATTCGTTTATTGCGATTTTTGTGTAAATCTGGTCGAGACTCCATTTCGGCGAAAGATTATAATAACACATTGCATAATTGTATCTTGCCTGTACGATTAAATCGCTGACCGGATAATTTTTCAGCATATTTTCGAATTCATAAGCCGCAAGAATATATTCCTTTCTGTTGAAATACGACATCGCAAGATAGTATTGCGACTTATCGACTACATTCGAACCGGAAAATTTTATTTTTATATATGAAAAATCCTGTATTGCCTGCAGATAATCCTCGTTCTTGTAATTTTTCATTGCAATATTAAACGCTTCCTGAGGGTTATCAATGTCGGTTGTAACTTTTAATCCCGAGCTGCAGGAATGAATTAACAAGCCGAACAGTAAAATCCAGATTATGTAAATAAATTTTTTCAAAATAATTATTAACTTACTTGCTTCTTACGAAAAAAAATGCTGCGATGATTGCCGCTGTTGCCGTTACAATAATCGCGGGAATTAGTATTTTATTAAAAAAACTCTGTTCCGGTACTGCTGCAGTAGTAAATCCGTAGCGGCTTTTATCGATTGCATAAATATTATCATAGTCAAATTCATCTTTATAAACTTTTTTAGAGTTGAATATTAAAAGATTAGTATCGTTTGCCGCATCGGATATTTTTCCTTTTAAATGAACCATTATATCTCTTTTTACGTATTTACTTCCGATTATGTTCTTAGTGTAAATGTCCGTATATCTGACTTTGATTTCAATTGTATCAAAAAAAAAATTATAATCTGCTGTTCCGCTGTATTCACCGGAAATTATTTTATAATCTGCAAATTTTGTTTTGATTTTGCTGTTCAAATAATCGGTTTTGTCCGATTCTTTTCCAAAGCCAAGATAATATTTTTTTTCTTTTCCTTTTTCAATAATGAAATTGAATATGCTTTCAGCCGCTTTGTCTGTTAATTTGTCGATTATTTCCAGATTGGATTCGTTTCCTGAAAAATTCTGTGCATTTAACGCATTCGTCAGGAAAATAATTAACAATATTAGCGGATAATTTTTTTTTTGCATAGATTTCCAAGCCGCTTTTAAACGGCTTTGACTTTAACCGTATATTCCCCGCAATCTTAATACATTCGATACTTTGTCTATTGCATAAATATATGCGCCGATACGGAGAGAGGTTTCGAATTCGATTGCATACTTATAAACGTTCTGGAATGCTTCGGTCATTAATCTGTTTAACCTGCTGTTTATATCCGGTTCGTCCCAGAAATATCCGATTCTGTCTTGTACCCATTCGAAATAAGACACGATTACTCCGCCCGAATTTGCAAGAATATCAGGAATTACCATAATTCCCTTGTCTGAGAGAATCTGGTCTGCTTCTGCGGCAGTCGGTCCGTTTGCTCCTTCGACGATTAAACGCGCTTTTATTCTGCCTGCATTCTCACTCGATATCTGGTCTTCCCGTGCCGCAGGTATTAAAGTGTAACATTCGCACTCGAGCAACTCTTCGTTTGTAATTTTATCTCCTATTTTGCATCCTTCGAGTGTTTTATTCTTTGCAACATATTCAAGTGCCTTATTGATTTCTATTCCTTTTGAATTATAATAACCGCCGAATATATCGCTTATAGCAACAATTTTTACTCCTTTTTCCGATAAGAGCTGTGCACTTACCGAACCCACGTTTCCGAAACCCTGAACCGCAGCTGTCGTATTTTCCGGACTGATACCTTTCTTTTCAAGTGCCGCAAGAGTGGCTATCATAACACCCCGACCGGTTGCTTCTCTTCTGCCTCTGGAACCGCCCATAGCAATCGGTTTGCCGGTTACTACGCCTGTTTCGGTTTTTCGTGTGTGCATCGAATACGTATCCATTATCCATGCCATTATCTGTTCGTTTGTATTCATATCTGGGGCAGGTATGTCGGTATCAGGTCCGAATATTTCAAGCATATTTGCCGTATATCTTCTTGTTATTTTTTCTATTTCGGAATTCGTTAGTTTTGTCGGGTCGCATTTTACCGCACCCTTTGCTCCCCCGAAAGGGATGTTTGCTATTGCACATTTCCAGGTCATCCAGGAAGCAAGTGCCTTTACTTCATCTAAATCAACATCCGGTGCATACCTGATTCCGCCTTTGGAAGGTCCCAATACGTTATTATGAATTACTCTGTATCCTTCGAAAACTTCCAACCTCCCGTCATCCATGGGAACGGGTATTGATACAATAACCTGTTTTACGGGATTTTTTAAATAATTGTATAATCCTTTATCTAATTTATATAAATCGGCTGCTTTGTTAAACCTTATCATCATTTGCTCGAAAGGGTTCAACTCGCCTTTCTTATAAGGTGCCGGCTCTTTATAAATATGTGTCATAATTAATTAAATTTTTTAATAAATAAACAATAAATTAGTTATATCTTTTTGTAGTTTCAAGTTATAACATTGGTAAAGAACATTAACATATGACATATAACATATAACATATGATATAATATATGGTTAATAAGCAGGAAATGAAAAAAATGGTAATTAGCAAATAGTAAATAATAAATAGCAAATAAAAAACGGTAAATAATAATTAAGACAAAAGGGGGGAGTTTAGTGAAATATAAGAGATAAAAAAAAATTAGAGTATTAAAATGAATATTTTTTCTTTTTTACAAAATTAGAAGAGATGATGAATCTAGTTAACCTTAGAGTACAACAGTATGGCAGGAGGGGATTTAGTATGTTAAATAACAAGGGGGTAAGAGTACCCCCTGTTTAAATTATTTCTGTGTTTCTGTGTTTATTTTTCTTTTATTATTTAGAATTTTTTCTCTGTGTCTCTGTGCCTCTGTGTTTTAACTTATTTTGAAAAAAATTATTTGATGAATATTCCCGATAAAGTACATCGGGATTTCTGATAAAATGATTTCCGTCATTTTATCAACAACATTTTTTTTGTGTCTGTAAAGTCGCCGATGGATATTTTGTAGAAATATACGCCGCTTGGAAGACCTGAAGCATCGAATAATATTTCATATGTTCCTGCCTGCTTTTGTGTATTTTCGAGTACTTTAATATTCCTGCCCAATGCATCGTAAACTTCCAGTTTCACAAAACCTGATTTCGGAACAGAATATTTTATAGTTGTTGAAGGATTAAATGGATTCGGGTAATTATCGTATAACTTGTATTCAGAAGGTGTTGTTATCGTTGTATTGTTTGTTCCGCTGATATAATACGGGTCAAATACTGACAGATATTGTAAACTCGCTTCAAAAACAATTGTCCTGACCAATGCACCGGTCGTATCGTCAATTTCATGTAAGCCTGTACCGTTAGTAGTCAGGAAATTTCCGCCCGGAAGTTTCACCACTCCTCTGTTGCCGGTAACACCGCTCAGAGTCTGCAGAAGTGTTCCTGCTGGCGTGTAAATTTTTATTCCGGAACCTGTTCCGCTGAATTCGCATAAAGCAAGGTTGGTATCTGGCAGCTGGATAATCTGTTGCGGGAAGTTCAATTCGTTCGTAATGAAATTTCCCAGATAACTGCCGTTAAAATCATATTTTGTTACATCATTTGTGCCGCTTGAGTTTGTTACGAGTATATCGGAAGTTCTGTAAAGAATAGCAAATGGGCTGTTGAGCAAACTTAATATAAATGTTCCGAGATGAACTCCGCCAGTATCGAATTCCTGAACTGTATTTGCATTACCGCTGGAAGCAACAGTAACGAGTAAATTACCGTTCGGTTTGAAAGCAATACCTCTTATATTATCCATAATTGCCGGATTTATACCGCTTGCCGGCGCAAAGAGTCTTATATATACACCGCTTGAATCATATTCCTGAACAGCATCGCTTATCTGGTCGGAGACAAGAATTCTTGTTACTGAACGCTGTAAAGCATGTTTCGGACTTTGTAAATTCGGATTATTTGTTGGTATGAAATTCGGGTCAACAAGGTCGCCTGTGTTGAAATCGAATGCCATAACCCTGTCTGCAGTCCAGTCTGGTACCATATAAAGTTTAGTTGAAATTCTCGGAGAAATCGTAACATTAATTCCGCTGTTGTTTATTTCAGTACCGTCGCCGTATCTTATTCTTGCTTTCGAAAAGTCGAATTTTTTTTCGATATCCTCATAAAATGCAGTGTAACCGTCTTTGGACGGATGCAAAAAATTCGTCATAACGGCGTAAACGACTTTGCCGTTTTCGATGTCTTTTGCAACGATAAATGCTACATCTTTTATCAGAATTTCAACCGGCAGGTTGTAAGTTTTTGCAAGTTCTGCTGCATTCCTTTGTATTGCCGGATTTAATTCTGTCTTAATCAGTAAATCACTCAAAGTTATTTTCGGCTGAGAAAATAATGACGGACAAATATATAAGACACCCAGTAATAAAAATAATAACTTTTTCATTTTGACTCCTTATAATTTAAATTTATAAAAAAATTTATTTTTCTCTAAGGTGATAAACGTTCTATTTTCCAACTTTCGTCTTCCATTCTGTACCGGATTCTGTCGTGTAATCTGTTTTCTCTGCCCTGCCAGAATTCAAATTCTTCGGGTGTTAATCTGTATCCGCCCCAATATGGAGGCACAGGTATATTCTTTGTTCCGAATTTAATCAGAAATTTGATGAATTTCTTTACTATTACAAACCTGCTTTCTATTACAGTGCTTTGGTTTGATGCCCAGGCACCTAACCTGCTTTTGTATGGTCTTGTCTTAAAATATTCTGTACTTTCTTCCTGCGTTATTTTTGTAATTTTTCCTTCGACTCTGATTTGCCGTTCAAGGTCAGCCCAGAAAAATAACATTGCCCCCTGATTGTTTTCTTCGAGTTCCTTTCCCTTTCTGCTTTCGTAATTTGTATAAAATACGAATCCTTTTTCGTTGAAATCTTTTAATAAAAGTGTTCTCGCAGACGGTTTGCATTTATTGTCGGCTGTGGCTAAAATAAAAGCATTCGGCTCTGTTATTCTTGACTCTAATGCTTCGTTAAACCATATCTCGAACTGAGTGAACGGATTTAATTCAACCTGAGATACAGATAATTCTTTTATTTTGTAATTTCTGCGAAGTTCCGATATTTTTTTGTGGTCAATCATTAATATGACATCCTGTAAATTTTCAGTACGTCTTCTTTATTAAGTAATTTGAACTTTCCTATCGGTCCGTATCTAACTGCTTTTGCAGCCATTTCTTCCAATCTATCTTCCTTCACGCCGATTTCTTTAAGTGTAGATGGTATGCCTATAGAATTAAAAAATTCTCTTGTTTTTTCAATTGCAAGATTTGCAGTTTCGTATTTTTCTGTTGTGCTGATATTCCAAACGTTATTAGCATACGATATGAATCTGGGTAGTGTTTCATCGCTTAAACAATATTTCATCCAATTTGGGAAAAGTATTGCAAGTCCGATTCCGTGTGTTACATCGAAAACTGCACTTAATTCATGCTCTATCGCGTGTGCTGCCCAGTCTCCGCCGCCTTTTCCCGATGCGGTCAGTCCGCATAGTGAAAGACTGCTTGCCCACATAAGGTTTGCTCTTGCTTCGTAGTTGTCAGGCTGCTCTACCGCAATCGGTGCGTATTTAATTGCTACTTTTAAAATCGCTTCCATTATCCTGTCGGGTACATCTGCACCTTCGACAATGTTAAAATACTGCTCGAATATGTGACTCATAATGTCTGCTGCTCCTGCTGCTGTGTGCCACCTGTTTACGGTAAATGTCAACTCCGGATCGCAAATCGAAAATTTCGGTCTGAGTGAGTCGGCTCCCATCGAGAGTTTGTCTTCTGTTTCATCGTTGCTTATTACTGCATATCCGTTGTTTTCCGAACCGGTTGCAGCGAGTGTGAGTATTGTTCCGATTGGCAGCGGATTTTTTACAGGTGGATGTTTTGTCAGAAAATCCCACGGGTCGCCGTCGTAATTTACACCTGCGGAAATTGCTTTGCAGCAGTCTATTATACTGCCACCGCCTGCCGCAAGTATAAAACCGATTTTATTATCACGGCATAATCTGATACCTTCCCGAACGCTCGTAATTCTAGGATTCGGTTGAATTCCGGAGAGTTCAGTAAAAAAAATACTTTCCTTTTTTAAATTCGAAATTATCCTATCATATAATCCTGTTTTCTTAACAGTGCCCCCTCCGTAAGCAAGTAACACCCTGTCGGAATATTTTTTTATCTCGTACGACAGATTCACTAGCTGATTGTTTCCGAACAAAATTTTTGTAGGATTATTATATGTAAAATTCAGCATAAGATATCTTTCAATTTTAAAATTTAACCTAAAAATTGCCTTTTAAAAAGTCATAAAAAAAGACTTGAATATCATAAATTTTTATGCCATATTTAAATATGGATAAATTGACAAAAAAACAGAAAAGAATACTCGAATATATCGAAAAATTCATGTCGGATAACGCCTATCCTCCGACATTTATGGATATTTGTAACGGGTTTTCTCTTACTATAGGTACTGTTCAGGACCATATTTACGTACTTGTAAAAAAAGGTTATCTTGAAAAAATTAAAAATAAAGCCAGAGGTTTTCGCATAATAAAAAACAGCGAAGGAATATATTTACAAAAAACAAAACAGGATTGCAACCTTATTCCTCTTTACGGAAACGTAGCGGCAGGTGAACCGATTTTCGCCGATAACAATATTCAGGGGTATATAATGCGGGAGAAAAATCAAAAAGGACATAAACTCCACTTTGCACTCAAAGTAAAAGGCGACAGTATGATTGATTCGGGAATTTATGACGGAGATATTGTGCTTGTTAGAAAACAGGAATCTGCGGACGATGGTGATATAGTTATAGCACTGCTTGAGGATGAAGCAACAGTGAAGAGGTTAAAAAAAACAAAAATAAAAGCATACCTCGAAGCATCTAATGTAAAATATAAGGCAATTATTAATAAACCTTTTTCTATTATAGGAAAGGTGATTGAGTTGAGACGGAAATATACTCTTCTTTAATTTATTCCCGTATTCCTGAATATATTATTGACGTATTTTAAAGATTTCGAGTAATCGAAAATATCTGTTACTTCGTCTGCAGTTAAAAAATCTTTGAGTTTATTGGTGTTTTCTATTAGTTTTCTAAAATCCGTTTTTTCTTTCCAGCATTTCATTGCAAGTTCCTGTACTGTTTTATAGGCTCTCTCCCTTGTCATCCCTTTTTCTATCAGTTTGAGAAGTAAGTTTTGTGAAAAAATCAGACCTTTTGTCGCTTCAAGATTTTTTCTTATGTTATCTTCGTAAACTGTTATATTTTTTATTAGAAGATTGAATTTATATAAAATGTAATCCGTAAGGATTGTAGAATCCGGAATAATTATTCGTTCCACAGATGAATGCGAAATATCTCTTTCGTGCCACAGTGAAATATTTTCCAGAGCGGCGATTGAATTCGCTCTTATTACTCTTGCTAAACCTGATAATTGTTCAGCTGTAACCGGGTTTTTCTTGTGAGGCATTGCAGAAGAACCTTTTTGTCCGGCAGTGAATGACTCTTCCAGTTCGAGTACTTCGGTTTTTTGAAGATGCCTGACTTCTGTACTGTATTTCTCAATGCATGAAGCAATAATTGCAAGTACACCCATATATTCAGCGTGTGAATCTCTTTGAATAATTTGAGTGGATATCTTTGCAGGTCTCAATTTGAGTTTTTTGCATACGTATTTTTCTACATAAGGCGATATGTGCTCGTATGTTCCCACTGCACCGGAAATTTTCCCTCTGGAAATATTATTTACTGCATTTCTTAATCGCTCTATATTACGGTTTGTCTCATCATACCATAATGCGAATTTTAAACCTAATGTTATCGGCTCTGCATGTACTCCGTGTGTTCTGCCAATCATCAACAGATTTTTGTATCTCTTTGCTTTGGTTTTCAGTGTTTTCCTTAATTCAAGCAGGTCTTTTATTATTAATCCGCCTGCCTGTTTCATCTGTACGGATAAAGCCGTGTCCAGAATGTCTGAACTTGTCATACCAAGATGTATGTATCTTGAATCCGGTCCGACGTACTCCGATAAATTCGTTAAAAACGCAATTACATCGTGTTTTACCGTTTCTTCTATTTCCGATATTCGCTCAATCTTGAAGTGTGAATTCGATTTAATATTTCGTAAAGCTTTCAGAGGAATATTCCCGAGTTTATGCTGTGCTTCGCAGGCTGCGATTTCTATATCCAGCCAGATTCTGAATTTATTCGCGTCAGACCAGATTTTCGAGATTTGTTCTCTTGAATATCTTTTTATCATTTTATAGTTTTTTTTAAGTTTTTACTATTACAAATGTTATATCATCATTTTGTTCTGCACCGCCTCGGAATTTTGTTACGTCACTCTCAATTTTTTTCACAATCTCTTCGCAGGGTTCCTTTCTGTTTTCGGAGAGGATTTCGATTATTCTTTCCGTTCCGTATTCTTCACGTTTTGTATTCATTGCTTCTGTTAAACCGTCCGAGTAAAAGAAGAAAATACCGTCTTGTTTTAATTCGAGTTCGACTTCTTCAAGATTACTTTCAAAAATTGAATTTTTCTCAAGTCCCAGCCCGATTCCTTTTCCTTTTAAAAATTCGAATTTTTCGTTTGCAGAATACAACAGGGGATTATGACCTGCACGGGATATAAATATTTTATTAATATTCCTGTCGAATAATGCTATAATCATCGTTACAAACGACTGCCTGTCGAGTTTGTCCAGTATCTGCTTGTTAATTTCTATCAATATGTCCCTCGGTGACTTGAATATATTCGAAGCGAATTTTAACACTGCCTGAACGTTAGACATATAAAGTGCGGCGGGAATGCCTTTTCCCGAAACGTCCGCAACTATTACAAGCATCCTGTTTTCGTCTATTTTGATTAAATCGAAAAAGTCGCCGCCGATGTATTTTGCCGGCATCGAGCTGCCGCAGATTTCGAGCCCTTTAATTTTTTCGATTTCCTTCGGCAGGAGTCCGAGTTGGATTTTTTTTGCTATATTGAGTTCCTCGTCAATTTGTTTTTTCTGTATTTCCTGTATCTGTAGTCTGGCATTTTCGAATGCGATAGCAGTCTGTAATGCGAGAGTTTTCAGCAAATCGATATCTTCTTCAGAGAATGCCTTACCCGACAGTTTTTCACCGAAATTTATGGCTCCGATTAATTTATCTTTGATAAAGATTGGAACGGATAATACGACTTTGTCTTTTCTTATTGTATTTTTTAAATCTTCGGGCAGTTCGGTTTCCCTGAGGTTATATTCGTACAGAATTTTCGGCTCGGCATCATATTCATATAGCATCGAATATGCTTTATTACGAAATTCCCTGTCAGCCAGCAGTTCCCCTTTTTCAGGATTCAGATTTTTTTCTATAATTTCCAGATATTCATAGTCGTTAATCCAGAAATTTATGTTTGTAATTCCCATTGTATCTTTTACGGAAGCGTCGAGTCTTTCAATTATCTGTGTTAAGTTATTCAGATACGGCAGTTCTTTTGTAAAGTCCAGCAGAGATTTTCTGTAATTATATCTTTCCCTGTAAAGGAATTTGTCGGCAATTTTTTTTGCTCTGTTATTGACATAATCAAAAGTAAGAACCACGAGAATTATAATAAGAACATTGGCGAACTGGCTTTGAATCAAATCCGTACCTGAAAAAATACTTTTTATGATGAATGCGATAATCAGATAGGCAATAACAGTAAATACCGTAATAATGCCGAAGACAACGCCTCTTTTTATAATGAATTCCGTGTCAAGGATTCTGTATTTAAAAATCGAGAAGCCGAAAGAAAAGGGGATAGCAAGTATAATAATATTTGGTAATCTGTACAGTGGATTCATATCGATAGGGATAATCCTGTAGACAAATGCAAGTAAGAAATAAACAAATCCGACACCCCCGATAATAAAGCCCCAGAATACTATTCTCAGTGATTTTCTTAGTTTTTGTTCTTTGATTTTTCTGTAAGAGTTAATAAATAGTATTATACCGAGTAAGACAGTCGATGCAGGAAGATAGTAAAAAATTGCCAGTAATAATGAAATGCGTGGCAGCACACCGAGCCCGTCGAAAAATCCGATTTCGAAAAGTGTAAAAATAAGAATATTGAAAGATAACAGCAGTGTTTTTCTGTATTTGAATTCGTATTTTGTGGGATAAATTGTGAAGAAATACAGAAATAATAAAAAGAATAAAATCTGTCCTAAGTTATAATTTATAAGATAAAAAACATTAATAATGAGATAATAATGAACGGTACCCATATAGGAAATCATTCCCAGTCCCCCCGTAAAGCCGAGCAGGAAGAATATCTGCGAGATAAGTTCTTTAGGTCTCGAATACCCTACAAGGAAGCCGATAAACATAAAGCTCAGACCCAGGGCAGCAAAAGTAAAGAAAATAAGGTGAAAGTATCTGTAAACCTGAACTTCCACGTTTAATGGGATTCCTTTGCGAATTATAGTGTAAACGGCTTTTGTACCTGGCTGAATTTCGCTTAATATCGTATGATAGTTATTAAAATTATAAATACTGTTTTCCTTACTGGCAATCCTGATATTATTCACCGCCAAAATTGTATCGCCTGTTTTTAATCCTGCTTTATCCGAGACTCCGCCGGGTAATACATCAAGTATTATTAATCCTTCATCAACAACTTCTTTCCTTAAATCATCGGTAGTCAGTGGATTAGTAAATATCGCCTTAAACAGTGGTATACCGATCAAGATAACACAATAAATTGTTAATGTAATTATTAATGTTCTTAATGTGTTTTCCGATAATTTGTTTAATATCCTCATTTAATTTTATTATACGCTTATCCGTAATTTTTGTTTCTTAAATTATAAATCATATCCAATCGAGAAGTAAAAAGTGTATGGACCCCATACAAAAGAGTCCTTTTTAAATCCCTGTTTTACAAGCAGTGTTTTTCCGGCTGAAAAACTTGCTTTACCTATCGGTGTGTCGAACATAAAAGCAGCACCGAATCCGTGCCTTAAATCCTTAAACCTTACGTCTTCCGATGTTTCCCATATTTGTCCGATATCATACCTGAATGCAAAATATGTGTCGAAGAATATTTTGAACGGGAACAGAAATCTGTATCCGAGAGACATTTTAAATATCTGTCTTCCTCTCAGTTCGTCTTCAACCATTCCGTAGAAAGAATCTTCACCGCCGAGTGAAAACTGTTCCTGCAAAGGGGTTGTGTTATCTGAAAACCCGAACTCGAATCTTCCGTATAAATTATGATGTATGGATAAATAAAAATATTGTTCGAGGTCGACAAAAAATTTAGAATAAGATACAGAATTCGGGAAATAATTCTGTGAACTTTCATAGAAGTAATTAATCATTGTTCCTCTTTCGGGAAAGGGGTATTTGTCCTGCGTGTCAATATAACCGCCGATTTTAAATTTGAAAATATTCAAAAACTGTGTTTGTACGTCGGGTCCGCCGTTTAATTGTTTTAATTTGGATCTTTCGTAAATTGCCTGTACGTATGCCGTACCGATTTTTTCCAGCTGCGTTCCGATTAAAAAACTCCCGCCGTATTTAATATTTCTGTATTCTCCCGTTCGGTCAACTATCAGTTTATCGTTGTTATTATCAACTGTCTCTTTATACTGGTAAATGTCGTATATTGAATAAAATCCCGAAAGATTAAAAGTAAAATTCGTGGAAAAAATCCGATCGGCTCTCAGTTCTGCCCTGTATTCCTGATTGCGGATTCCGCCGGCAAAACTTAAATTAAACTGATTGCTTCTCCCGAAAAGATTTTCGTCTCCGACTTTTATATATATCTGAAGTTTTCTTTCATTATCCGCACGTAATGCGAATTTTATGTTTCTGTAATCCTTTTCGATTAAATCAATATCGAGTATGTTCAGGTTATTTCTTTTTTGCAAATCAAGACTTAACTGCCTGAATAAATTGGAAGAAAATAAATTTCTTAAACTTATTTCAGCATCGGAATATGTCAGGGGTTCGGATTTCTTGATTTTTATTTCCCGTTCTATTATGTAGTCTTTAGTGGTTTTGTTTCCGTTAATTGATATTTTATCTGTTATTCCGTCAGATAAATTAATTATAATATTTCCCGTATTGTAGTCAAGATAAAATTTTTCTATATCGACGTCTATATATCCCTCTTTACGCAGCAATTTCAGTATTTCATCGTGGAGAAAAAGCATGGATTTGTTGTTGATGACTTCATATGTCCTTTTTTCATTGTTAAGAAAATCATTTATAAATTTGAACTTGTTTGTATTTAAAACAAAACTGTTTAATTTCGGATATTCAATACCGCAGTATTTAAGCGAAAGATTTTCGTTAAACCTTTTTATTACCGCATATACATCCGCATAATATCCGCTTTTGTATATTTCCCTGAGTGTATGTTCGATTACTGTATATTTTACAAAGTTGTTCTCTTGTTCTCTGATTATCTTATCTTTCAGTTCATAAGGAATCAATTCCGTTTCGATTTCTATTTCCGGATTGATAATGAAGTAATTTGCATAAACGGAAGAGGATAGCTCAGCCGAATCTATCATTCTGATTATATTTTCGATTTTATTTTCGGCGGCTAAGTACCCTTTAAGTATCAATGTGTCGAAATTACTGAAATCATCCGATGAGTGATTTTTGATGTCCGGTGTAATTATGATTCCGGAATTCTGCATTTCCAATTTATTCAGCTGTGCCATCGTAATAGATATAATCTGGTCGGCTGTGCTGACAGGATTATCGAGTTCTTCCCGGGTAAGAAGCGGACTCGTTGTATTAACAACAATGCTCAGGTCAGCTCCGTTATCTAAAGCAACGGATACCGGAATATTTGCAGTTAAACCGCCGTCAACAAGATTTCTTCCGTTTACTACCGTTGGCGTGAAAAAAAGCGGAAGTGTGAATGACGCTTTAATCGATTCGGTCAGATTTCCTTCCTTCATACTCACTTTCCCGCCGTTATCAAGGTCTGTGGCTACAGATATGAAAGGAAATTTTAAATCTGCAAAATTTCCGTAAGATCGATATCTGGATTTTAATATCAGAAGATTTAAAGTCTCCATTAAATTCTGACCGTCCGATAACGAGGAAGGAAGCTTCGGTATCAATCCTTTCAGCGAAATTGATATTGTGTTCTTGTCCTGTAATTTTTTCTGGTCGGGAAAAAGATATTCCCTTTGGTATTTGTTTGTTAGCGAAACCTTGTTTTCCCAGTCGATGGATTTTGTTATACTGTCAAGTTCTTCTGGTCTGTATCCCGATGAATATAAACCTCCGATTACGCTTCCCATACTTGTACCCACAATCATATCGGGCTCAATACCGTACTTTTCGAGACATTTGAGAACTCCGATTTGCGAAAACCCTCTTGCTCCTCCTCCGCTTAATACAAGAGCAATTTTTTTATAATTAAATTTTTTCGGAAACAGATTGAACTTGTTTGTGTCTGTATTTTTAGGCGTGTATAAATTCAGACTTACTGTGCTTGTTATTGTGTCTGAAATATCCTGCGTAAATGCATTCGACCCTGCTATAAAGACAGCAAGCAGCAGGAAAAATAGACTTATAGAGTATTTTTCTGAGAATTTTTTCATAAACTGTGATAACAGTTTTACTTACTGTATTTTCTTTTGTCTGCTGCCCAGAGTAATTTTTTGGTCAGCGTCTGAAAATAAGTTCTGTTTAATCTTTTTATGATTTTAATTGTGTGTTCAGCTTTATGTACGGATATCTCGGCAGGGGAATCAAATACAAGTTGATTGAATCCGTCGGAACTTACCCGTATTCTTTTTTCCCCTTTTGCGGTAATGTGAATTTTTGAATCATCCGGAACAATTAAAGGTCTGAGTGTCAATACATGCGGACAAATCGGAGTTATTGCAAGCACTTTGCTGTTCGGACTTATAATAGAACCACCGGCAGACAATGAGTATCCGGTTGAACCTGTAGGAGTGGAAATCATTACTCCGTCTGCTACAAACCGTGATACTTTTTCCCTGTTACAGAAAATTTCCAGCTCGAGCATTCTTACCGAATTGTACTTGTCTACCAGTATCTCATTTATGGCATTAATTTTTTTATGTTTGCTTTGTGCTGTAATCACGCATAATTCACTGATTCTGCTTTTTCCTTTAATGATATCCAGTATGAAATCATTTATTTCATCCGGACTAACTTCCGCCATAAACCCGAGGCTTCCGAGATTTACGCCGAGAACAGGAATATTTTTTCTTCCGACAAGATTTGCCGTATTAAGAAACGTTCCATCGCCGCCGAGAGAAATGATTATTTCAGAATGTCTGAGTAAATATTTCAGCGGAACAAGACATTTTTTTTTCTGCGGATCCTTTAGTGCATTTCCGAAAGATTTCTCGATTAAAAATTCTATCCGCTTTGCCTTTAAAAAATCATAAAGGTTATTTATGACTTCGGTTGCATTTTCTTTATGGACATTACCTGTTATTCCGAATAACATTTTAATTGTTTTTGGTTTTATTTACTTCGTCTACGTAATTTAATTTTAAATTTGCGATTATAGTCTCCAGAAACTTACTTTCTTCTTCGGATAAGTTGTTTTTTGTTTTTTCCTGTATCATTTCAAGCATGTCAATTGTCGTCTGTGCTGTCTGGAGGTCTGTTTCGACTTTTTCGGTAATCGGATTTTTTAACTTTCCGAGAGCCATCATAGTCTGCATCTGAAACGAATAAATAAGCGATATGAAAAGTTCCGAATTTTTATTTTCCATAATTGTCTTTTTTAGATTTTATTCTGTTATTTAATATAATAAAAAATTTATTTATTAGAAATTTATTAAGATAATTATTTGTTATTTAAGCAATAATTATAAATTATAAACGGTACTGCCATTAAGAATAAAAAAAGTGTCATAACTTCATGGTCGGCAAAATTCCATTCGAATATTCCTGAAATATGAAAAGCAAAAAAAGATAATATTACGCCGAGTATAAACATACGGTCTTTTGATTCTTTAGTTGAACTGTATATTTTCAGTTGCCTTAAAAAAAGGACTGCGAACATACCCGCATATGAAATGAATCCTAATATTCCCATTGTTGCAAGTATCATAAGATAATTACTGTGCAAATGTGAACCTTCTCCGTGCATTTCCGGCTTTTTGTATTTTTCGTATAATTCCATAAATTCGTTGTCGCCGGTTCCGAATAATGGACGGTCTTTGAACATTTCGAGTCCTATGCTCCACATCACTATTCTCGATTTATTGCTTCCGTAATCCGGGTCGAAAATACTGCTTATACGGGTTTTGTATGACTGCGGAATTATGAGATATAATAATGCGAGTAATAAAATAAAAATTAAAATAATTTTTTTGTTGTGAACAATACCGAATATTATTATGCAAATGAATATTGAAACAAATACATTTCTTGTTTGTGTCAGATATATCGAAACAAAAATCGGAATAAGTACCGCTGTCATTATTATTCTGAACCGGATCGTATTTTCTTTTGCGAATATTATAGGAAATGCTGAAAGGAATATGAGCATTTTTATTTCGGAAGTCGTTATAACGTATGTAAAGGAACTCAACCTCGAATGCTCTATATCCGCCGGCCGGTAATTAATTATATAATTTATAATTTCATAAATCGAGACTGCGGAAAAAATAAAAATCCCTGTGTAAAAAACTCTGTACAGTGTTTTTTTATCCGTGAATTTCAGAATTGAAACGTAAAAAACCAGAAAAAGCAATACTCTCTTAATCCCTGTAAATGAATTTTCCGGTATAACTGCAAACAGTCTCGATAAAATTTCTGCAACCATATATAAAGCAACAAAAAAACTGAAAAGTTTCAGTTCGCTTAATTTTGATAAATAAAGTTTTCTGCTTAATAGTAATTCGATTATCCATAACCCACCCCATATACCAAATGATATGGAAGATACCGCAACAGAAAAACTTACGGAAAATACCTGCAGGGAAAGGAAAAATAATATTAAATAATCGAGATATTTAAAAACCTGTTCTTTGGGCAATTTATTCAGTTAAATTGCAAATCATATAGTTTTTTATATAATCCGTTTTGCTGATTGATTAATTCGTCGTGTGTGCCGGTCTGGGTTATCTTTCCGTTTTCGAGCACTGCAATTTTGTCGGCTTCCCTTACCGTTGAAAGCCTGTGTGCAATTACTATGGACGTTCTGTTGTGCATCAGTTTGTCAATCGCTTCCTGTACGAGATGCTCCGATTCAGTATCGAGTGATGAAGTTGCCTCATCGAGAATTAATATTTTCGGATTTCTTAACAATGCCCTTGCAATCGCAATCCTTTGCTTCTCACCTCCTGATAGTTTCAATCCTCTCTCTCCCGCAATTGTGTCAAGCTCGTTTTC
>Ga0194125_10002480_pt1 | contig 30481 bp, 27 predicted proteins | sample TA2KigC250mmetaG_FD_148626 | JGI IMG/M metagenome (GOLD analysis project Ga0194125, IMG submission 148626) | Freshwater microbial communities from Lake Tanganyika, Tanzania - TA2015034 Kigoma Deep Cast 250m | ecosystem: Environmental > Aquatic > Freshwater > Lake | place: Tanzania: Lake...
GGGCGTGGAGCATGGCCTTGGCGTAGCCCGCCGCCGGGGCAAAGATGCCGGACATCATCAGAAAGCAGCCCCAACATCTTCCTATCTCTTCGCGCAGTTCAGAGACCTTGTCCCCTTGGCCCAGCCTCTCCGCCGCCCAGATCGCAAGATCCGCCGTATCCAACTGGCAGAACAACTCGAGGGCAGCACTGCTGATCGCCGGGACATCACAAAAGGTCTCATCCGTCGCATTCTCGAGAGCTTCCGCCGCCTCCAGCCACCCGGATGGATCGAGGGCTTCACCGATCAAACCGGCCATGAGCGCCCCATCCTGATCCACGATGGTGCTGATGCTCTCGCGAACATCCCTTGGGACGTGCTCCGGCACGAACCGTTGCAGATGAGCCCAAGCGGCCAGGATATCCACGGCATCATCGGCCGCCAGATCCGGCTGGGCTTCACGAAGTCCTTTTGTATGTTCCCAAGAGGACAGGAGTGCGGGAATCCCGCCTGTCACATACTCGACAGCCCGGCATCTCAGTTTGTCGTCAAATGGAACCATATGGCACCATATCATCCTTCACCGACAAGGCGCGTCCATGTTGCGAAGTCGGCAATGGCCCCCCTCAGGCCTTCGCCACTCGACGCGTCCAACTTGCCTTCTGTCGAGTAATACGCTTCGAGAAGCTCGGCTCTGACAGACTGGGCGCACTTACGGAATATCCGGAATCGTTTCAGAGCTTCTGTTTCGGGTGCGGGCTTGGCCTTCGGGTCGAACCGGTCCGGCTTCCTCCTCATCCCCCAGCCCGTTACAACACTTGAAATGGCCTCCTTATCGTCCTCACCCTGACGAGGCAGTGGATTACGACGGCGCTGCCCAACGGAAGAAATGCCTTTCGCTCTGCTGGTACGTAGTGGACAACCCCAGCCGGGCAACATCGCGGACCGGACCTTGTGAGCATCGAAAAGCACAAGCACGCCGGAAACGCCGAGAGCTTTCTGGGCATCAGTATCCCAGCGGTCGGCCCAATGCCAGCCGGTCCTCGCGGCCGAGTCCAGTGCCTTGCAGAGCGCATCGCTGTACATTTTGTAGAGAGCCTCCGCCGCTTCACCCTCGTTTCCCTCCGCCCAGACAGCTTTCGCCAATCGGAACCCGGCATTGCTCAGAATAACGGCCGCGGCTTCCTCGCCCAGGACCTCAGCCCAGGCTGCTGCCTCCGGCATCGTGAGCACATGATCGCACAGGTGAGCGCAGGCAGCGACCCAGTCGCCGAACACGCGAATCTCTCTTGGATTCGCGAGAGCCCCTGCGTAGGTGGCAAGTTTCAGGCCCATGGCGTCCCCCGTGAAAACCAGTAGGGCGCCAAAGCGACGATCTCATCGTACAGCGCCCCGTCCCAGAGCACTTTTCGGCCTCGCGAAACCCATTGATCCAACGTATTCGCATTGACGCCGAGCATCTGTGCCAATTCTTTCCTCTTAGGCGTATCGAAGCGCTGCATGCGCGGGCGCAAAGCCTCCCAGACGGCGTCCAGGGTCAGCCCGCACGAATCGAATCCTGTCTGACCGACGGCCGCAGGCCAGCACACCAAGGCCTCGACCCACTCCATCGGCTCAATCCCGTATTCGCTGAGGTCAACCGGGGCTTCGCCAAGAACCTTGACGAGACGAACTCGCTCGGCGAGCAGCACCGCCAGATAGTGTGCAGGGCTCTTGAAGGAGGCATGGTGGTGATGGATGATCGATAGCAGTCGCTGGTAGTGGCGCTCTGGCTCCGCTGTTACTTCACCGGCTCCGATACCACTGACCCAAAGTGTGCCGCGACCCTCGCCGTCATCTTCCAAGGCAGGGTCATCGTGTACAATGGCAGGCTCGCGGCGTCGTGCCATATCAATGGCATAGTTTGTGAAGCTCTTCTTGAGCAGCGAGAGAAACCCTTGCTTGTCCCCCCGAGCCACTTTGTCAAAGAACGTCTCCCGGTTCGGCATGACCTTGTCCGCCAGAAAACCCTGCACGAGATCCTCTTCGCTGGTCCGGGATCTCAGAACGGGGGTGCGGGCGATCATCTCCCTCGCCTGGTACAAGAGCCCCTTCCGGCAGCGTTCGTCGAAACACCTCCATGCCCGCTCGCGCTCTGGCTGGTCTGCCGCCAGCAGGCCCTGTGCCAGCGACCGTTCATTCGGATAACCTGAGCAGGGTGCCGCCATGAAAGAGTCCCTTCCGTGACTGCGAAATCTGACGCCACACGAACGCCGCAGAACTGTGGATGTCCTTCATGCCGTGACGTGCGGCTCAAAAGGGTGCTACAACTCGACGCTTCGACAGCGCCCCGGCGGGCGCCGCTTCATACCAATCCACCCAAGCCTCTGTGACACGATAACTCCGAAACCGGGTCTGTCAAGTTGAAAGCAAAGATTTTCTGGGCAGCGACTGACGGAACGAAGCAAGTCTCTCTTGCACCAGGTCACCCACAGAAGAAGTCTTGGCCGCAGTCAGTTCTTCCAGGCGCATACCGCCCACACCGCCGCGGCCCACTCAAGAAGCTCCGAGCCGAAGGCGCAAAACTCTGTTAATCTCAATTGCCGCCGTAGCGGCTCACTATCCAACGTCCTGGTGGCCCAGAAATGCGGGGCCGGCTGTAACCTCCGCAATGACAAGAACTTGGAGATGTCCGTCTTTCATGCCGAATCCGCTCTTTCGATAGACCCTTTCCGTAACCCGCCCTTGGCGGGCTTCTTCGGCCGTGTTTCCGGGCCGGCCTTCATCGATCCGGCCTGCCGCCCTTCCCCACGAACTGGATACTCCCTATGTCCCGGGCCGTGCCCATCCAGGCTGCAGTCGCCCGGTCGTGTCGTTATTCTCTGTCCCCACGTCACCGTGTCAAGCCAAGTCGCCGTGCCGCGCGAGAGTGCCTTTGCGTCTTTGGACCAGAACCTCACCGCCGTGCAGTGGAGGATAGCGGTCAGGCTCAAGTTCCCACGTGATGTTCCCTTCAAATCCCGGTCCAGCAAAAGGGGACAGCCAATCCCAAGGCCAAGTGTATGATCGATACCGCCTTTGCGCGTAATTGAGCACAGGCATCTGGTGCCAATAGTTCGGGCATCGGAATACATCGACCGACCCCGATAGCTGACACCACCCTACGAAAACAAGCACCACTTCGAAACATGACTGCGGGGCGCTTAAAGATATTCTCCAGTCCAAAGTCCGGCCCCATCTTGCCATACTTGACGAAGGCCTCCCAAACGCCATCCGTGGGATCATCAGGGCCTGGCTGAAACGTCGAGAGTACGATACACGCATTCGCATTCGGGATGCTGTCAAATTCCTCTGCTGGTTCCAAGTCTTCCGAGACGACCTTGAATTGACCTTTGCCCACAGAAACGTCCGCACCGAACCCTACATACGATAGCTCGTGCACAAGATCCATAAACTTAGTCTTGTAGCCATCCGCCACACGAATGTATATGGCGACTTCGTTCAAATGAGCAGGGTTACACCTCTCTCTGACTCTGTCTCGTGCGAAATAGGTCTCCTTCACAGAAAACAGACCGCCCTCCCCAGCTCCACCCGTGGTGCCGCTGACACGATTGAGCCTATTGCGGAGCCCGAAATGGCTATCGTGCACACGCTCATCCGGCAACAGATGCTCCACCGCAGGCAGTTTGCTTTCTTGGAAGAGCCGAAAGTCCGCGACGGAAAGCCATCGTGCGTGCTTCACCGGCCGTCGCTGGTCTTCCGGCCAAGACCTCATCCGCAAGGCAGCAGGAACGGGAAGCATATCAGCCGGGAAAGCATCCGACGCAACAAAGACCGGTTGTCCATGCCTCGCTGGTTCGAGGACTTCACGTTCGAGAACTCCGCCCCCCTCCGTTCTTGCCAGGACCCAACACAACAGGCCCGAAAACGTATCCGACTGCCATGGTGTGAGCCAAGGGGAACAGATGCTGAGCCTTAGCCGGTACAGATTCATAAGGAGAAAGCCTCTCCGTTCCACTTGAGTTCTTCGAAGTCAACCTGTCCGGAGCCACGGCTGACGCCCGACCCCAAACCGGTGTTGCGTACTTCGCGCAGCCCATGCTTGACAAACTCCACGAGCGCTTCACCTCCGCTCTTACCGCTGTAGGAACATTGCCCATCAATATCCCATTCGTGCAGGACAATCTCCAAAGCAAACCTCGACCCGGCAACTACTCGTTCAACTTTGCGTGGATGTTGAGCCGTGCCGACCTTGCGGTCGATGATGTTCTCGGTTTTGGTCTCAATTTCCCCTCCGGATCGAAGGCCGGCGTCTCGGACAATGATGCGAGTGGGGCCCAAAGCATGCTCGGCATTCTTGTGAGGTCCAAATACAGCCGCGACAAGGTACTCGTGTGGCAATAGTTCCTCAACCGTCTTGGAAATAAACGGCTTTCGGATTTGTCGGTCTGTATTAGGCTTCATGGCACTGTAGGGTTCGTTGCCATCGCGCCCACTGAACAAACCGTGGCAACGTTCCAACTCGCACCGCAGCTTTCCCTTCAGTGAAGAGCCAGGTATATAGGGCTGCAATGTCACTGAATGCTTGATGCAGGTCAGATCCGTACCGCCAATTTGCAGCAGATCGTCGCTGCCACCAATGCGCAGGCCCGTTTTCAGGACAATACTGCCTGTGATCATGTGGCTTCTCAGCTTCTTCATGGGCTATCTCCTTTCACTCTCTTTGAGCACGCCGCTGCTAAAACCGACCAGAGCCTCAAAGTGGGGAAGAAAGCCCTGTAGAAAGTCTTTCTCCGTCTTGGTGGCTCCTACATTGCGTCGTATGAAATCGTGGAAGAGTGAGGGGATCTTCGGTGGCGACTTTCCGAACGCGTCTTGAGCAGCGACGTCCAAACGCATCAAGTTGGTCCGCTGTTGCGGCCAAGACGAATCGGGCTTAGCCCGAAGCAAGGCAGCCTCAAGGGCACGGCAGTGTTGAAAGAATCGCCGCATCTGATGTGCCGTGAGATTCTCGCGGGCCAGTTGTTGGACCACCGGCATAATCCTATCTCGCGTCACATAATCCGGACGCAGGTTGCCCCCCGGATCAAAATAGCCGCCGTCGAGATATCCACTCCAAATGTCGGCCATCGAACATCTGCGGTTGTCGTCTCGCATGCCTCCCGCGGACTGCCGACTATGGTCGTTGTAGGGAGAGTATGGAGCAGGACGATGTGTGGTCATGTTCGCCGTGTCCTTTCTACCTCATTCGTCGAGGTCTCTTCGTGTAGCTATCAAGGCATACCGTAGTGTCGCCGGGAGTAATCGTATGTCGGTATCTGCACCGGTATTGATCTGATCGAACTGCTTTACGAGATCGTCCGCCCAAGAACGCGCGGCTCTTCTCGTCTCATCTCTATCGTGGGCTGCGGGCCAATTGCGTGCGACGTGATACGCCAAGCGACTCGTAGCACGGAGACACTCATGGGTGGGTTTGTCGATATCCAGGCGCAATTCCGTCAGTTCAAGGAGTGTGTGCAACCAGCTACGTCGGATGGCACCGTCATTCACCCAGCTTGTGACACGACGGCCTGCCTGCAAGATTGCGGCGTGTGAGTCCCATTGCCATACCTGCCCCAATGCCGCTATGCGATCACGTCCGGCGTCTTTTGCCTGCTCCAACAATTCCTCAGCCTGCTCCACAGCGGCCCTGATCGGCCATGTCGGTTTGATGAGGGCAATGCCCGCACTGAGAGTCAGATCATGCGGTGAGAACTCACGGACAAAAAGCTCCCGGACGTGGCCTACGAAATCGAGCCCTATGTCCCAGGGACCGACGAGCAGGAGATCGTCGCCCCCAGAGAAAACCGTGTACAGACTGTTCCAGGGGCTCCTGGGACGCGCCATTTCCCGATTGAGAAGTCCGCCGAAGAATCCGTCTATAGCTTGCGCCCCCTGCGACAGCCCGTCCCAGCCACTTTCCTGGAGAAGCCGGCTAAAATGACAGCCCATGCGATCGCCATCCGCCTTGATCACCCCCAGCAACTTGTCGCCCGTGGACAGTTCAGCCAGTTCAGCGAATGACAAAGGTTGGCCGTCGGGACCATACGGCACGTGCGCCGCCAGATGACGCTTGATGAAAAAGACACTACCGGCCAAGGCTCCAGGACCCGCCTCGGGCTGCTCCAAGTTGGCCACCGCAAGAATCTCACCTGATGGACTGGGTGGACCGTCGGCTTGAAGTTCCATACCTAAACCAGCCACATGGAAGCTGCCTGGTTCAGAATGAAATGACATCCACTTGGCGGATGGAAGAATGCGACCGAGTTGATAATCTTCGGAGCAGCGGTGGCAGACTCTCTTGTGTTCACCCTCCGGACTAATCTGATCGCACTCGGCCTTAGCCTGCCTGCAGATTTGGCACGGTGTATCCATCGGATCAAGCATGAGCCGCGACGGATCCCATCTGCCACCTTGTACCACCTCATGAGTCCAAGGTCTGAGCTTCTCCCTTTGCAGCAGTTGCATCAGTTCAGTGTAGTCCGCAACCGCACCTTTCCCTTCCTGGTGCCATACCAGAGAGAATCGGACCTGTCCTCCTGTTGCGCGCAGGAGCCAAAGACCTATCTCGATGCGTTCCCGTTGAATAGCATCTACAGCATCATGGGGCAAATCACGGCTTTCGACCACAAACTTGCCGGCTGCACAAAAATGCACTTTTGTCTGGCCGCTTATACGAAGGATACGTACAAGTGCCGCTTCAGCCAACGTCTGAATGAAGAAGGACCGGGCACGCAAGCGACGAGCCTGGCCACCGCCTTCGGTGGCCACGCCTAGTACTACAACGCTATCTTGTGGGACCGCAGTAGTCGTAAGTCATTATGAAACAATGAGATACGGGAATGTCACTTCGGCGCCTTAACGCCAATAAGGCTACGGGGTGACATTTTCATAACCTCCTGTTCTAGCGTAGCTTATGTCAAACCGAGGGACAAATCGTAGCGTTGTGGTACTAGGACATAGTCCTGAATACCAGAAAGATCACCCGCAATGAGCATAAGATCCTCTTCACGGCCAGGAATTGGCCGCAGCCAAGGTGTGGTGGCAAGTAAGCCGCGTCACTGCAAGGTGGCGTCTCATCGTACTGTCGGTGAGCCCAGACAAACTCAGTCCGGTGGACAGCAGATGTGCAGCGCCAACTGCACATGACCTTACGACTGGATCTGTCATACACCATGCCTTGGCCAGCCGGCCAACCGTATCCTCGGCCCCTTTAGATGAAACCAATTTGAACGGGACCCATCGTGCCCATGTTGCGCCACCACTGGGCATCTGTGTGACGACTTGCGCCCACGGCCCCATTTCCTCTTGCGCACGCCAGGGATTGAGTTCAACGGACACTGGCCGACAGTCATCTGTTTGTCCTGTCACAATTGCTGCCTCCCATGTTGTCGGCGTGCTGGCTTCTCGAGTGGTGGCAAGGACACCCTATCGGCCCACCGGACCGAAGACCTCATCGACCAGCACATCGTATCTTCGGAAGATCCGCGTGGCGGCTAGCTTGTCCCCAAAAATGTCCCGTAGAGTCGTGTAGTACCACGCGATATCCAGCCTCGGGGCATTGAAGTGGTCCCACACCTCGTCGCCTTGTGTCGCCAGATCCACCTCGAGCGATTGGAGGTTGGAGAGCTTGTCGGCCAACAGCACCAGAAGCTGATCGGTACTGGCAACCCTGGCGGCCATGATCGTGTGCTCCTTTCTCGATTTCCAGGTGCGGCGTTTTTCCGCCATGGAGGTCGCTCGGTCCTTCTGCGGCTCCGTGGCAAACTCGACCAGGCCCCGAACGGCTGGGCCGAATTCCTTCTCCATCTGCCAGGCCGAGTACGGCGTATCCTCCAAGGTGTCGTGGAGTATACCGGCCACCACGACATCCTCCGAGGCATCCGGTTCCGAGAGCAAAAGTCGGGCGACATCAAGCACGTGAACAGTATAGGGAATCTTGCTGTGCTTACGCGTCTGCCCTCGATGTTGCTCGAAAGCGGTGTGCAGAGCCTGTACCACTCGATCCATTGACGCCTCCAACCAACCGCACGCCTCGATGCTCCCTATGTCCCGGACCGTGCCCATCCAAGCAGCGGTCGCCCGGTCCTGTCACCATTCTCCATCCCACGTGACCGGTGTCAAGAAGAATCACTTATTTCTTCGGCCGTTTCGCCCACGAGGCACAGTCTTCGGCCTCCGCGAACCATCCCCGGATGATTGCCGCTGTCTCGGCGGAAATCAGCGCCATGTGGCTCTGAACGTTCAGGCCCGCACGTTGGCATCTCTTCACGATCTCGGCGCTTTCTACACCAAGCGCTCTTGCCAGGGCAAAGACCCGTATACGACCCATGTCTCAGACCTCCAGCCAATGCCGCCATAGCGGCTCACTGTCCAACTCGGAGAAGGCGGCGTTCCAGATCGCAGAGATTTCGTTTCAATTGCCGCCGTAGCGGCTCACTATCCAACCGTTAATTTGGTAGGGGGGTTCAGGGTCGTAAAGTTGTTTCAATTGCCGCCGTAGCGGCTCACTATCCAACAGAGAGAGGAGAAACCCGAATAAATATCGGGCAAGAAGTTTCAATTGCCGCCGTAGCGGCTCACTATCCAACGTGATAGACCGCCTTCTGGCCGATGCCAGGATATAGCAGTTTCAATTGCCGCCGTAGCGGCTCACTATCCAACGCCTTTTGAAGGGTGCAAACATGAAACGCAGATTGAGTTTCAATTGCCGCCGTAGCGGCTCACTATCCAACTTTTCCCTATATTCAGGGAAGAAAGAAGAAGGTGCAGTTTCAATTGCCGCCGTAGCGGCTCAGTATCCAACGCTGCCCGTCGAGTCGAAGAAGAGCGGTTATTCGTCTGTTTCAATTGCCGCCGTAGCGGCTCACTATCCAACCCCGAGTCCTCGTTGATTCGGAAAACAGCCGATGAGTTTCAATTGCCGCCGTAGCGGCTCACTATCCAACGTCCGCCGCAAGGGCAAGTTTCTGGAAGAGTTCGTGGGCGTTTCAATTGCCGCCGTAGCGGCTCACTATCCAACTCACGCGAAAGAGCGAAGGGAGCGGCGCGCCGGGGTTTCAATTGCCGCCGTAGCGGCTCACTATCCAACGGCCAACTGGCGCGGCGCACGCTGAGCGACCGCGTTTCAATTGCCGCCGTAGCGGCTCACTATCCAACCTTGGCGGAATGTTGCTCGATGAAGCCGGCAAGTTGTTTCAATTGCCGCCGTAGCGGCTCACTATCCAACGAATAACGAACGAATTTCCAGGCACAGGCCTCAATGTTTCAATTGCCGCCGTAGCGGCTCACTATCCAACGAGATAGCGTTAGATAAGTTTCTTACTGGCCGTTAGGGCGTTTCAATTGCCGCCGTAGCGGCTCACTATCCAACAACCTTCCGGCACCGAGCAGGCGTCATTCTGTATACATCGTTTCAATTGCCGCCGTAGCGGCTCACTATCCAACGGCAGAAGACAAGGACGTAATGTCCATGCAAACAAAGTTTCAATTGCCGCCGTAGCGGCTCACTATCCAACATGAACGCTCTTTAGGGAGAGTTGAGATAGCCACGTTTCAATTGCCGCCGTAGCGGCTCACTATCCAACCGCTCTTTAGGGAGAGTTATAGGGAGAGTTAAGATACGTTTCAATTGCCGCCGTAGCGGCTCACTATCCAACATCACGTTCCAGATCGCAGAGATTTCGTTGTTTCAATTGCCGCCGTAGCGGCTCACTATCCAACTGCCCTGGTGGCCCAGAAATGCGGGTCCGGCTGTAACCTCCGCAATGACAAGAACTTGGAGATGTCCGTCTTTCATGCCGAATCCGCTCTTTCGATAGACCCTTTCCGTAACCCGCCCTTGGCGGGCTTCTTCGGCCGTGTTTCCGGGCCGGCCTTCATCGATCCGGCCTGCCGCCCTTCCCCACGAACTCGATACTCCCTATGTCCCGGGCCGTGCCCATCCAGGCTGCGGTCGCCCGGTCGTGTCGTTATTCTCTGTCCCCACGTCACCGTGTCAAGAAGAATCGCCAACTTTTCTGGCGGATTTGCGCATTATAACAGCAGCACCGGCTGGCCGTTGTCGAGGGGGCGCTGCCAGCGGAACCTCTGTTCCGGGCGTCGCAGGTCCACAGGGACCAGGTCGAAGCTGTCGGTTCGTGCCAACAGCGGCCCGATCTTCATCCGCAATTCCGGCAGATCCTCCGGCTCCAGCCACAGCTCGAAAACGGAGCGTTGAATCCGCCGGCCGTGGCGTCTCAGAACACGGGCCACCCGGCTGCGGTGGCCTGTATGAGAGATGTCATAGGCGGCAAGGTAGAGGCTCACGGGTGCTCAAATACCTCCAATGGCTGGGCCGGGTCGCCCAGGTGACGGCGCAACCCCCGTGCCGCCGAGGTCATCCACATGAGATACGAGCGAACCTCCCCACCGTGCCTGCTCTGGCAGTAGCGAGCGAGTATCGTCCAGACGATCGCATACAGGCGCCGGGCCGCCTGCGGCTGGATCTCCAGGGCAAACGGCCCTCTGGAAGTCCTTCGGAAAGCCTTCGGATCGATCTCGCGGGCCGCCAGGAGCACGACCAAGTCCATCAGGTGTCTGAAGGGCTCCTGAAGATCGCAGGCCAGGGCCGCGCAACCCGGCCGCGACGTGTGCATGACCCCCAACGACGGCACGAGTCCCGCCTGGCGAACCAGCAGGATCAACTGGCGATACAGGGCCGTATGGGCAATGTTGAGCATCACGTTGACCGGATCCCTGGCATCCGGAGCCACCCGCCTCTCGAAATGGTATCCCTGCGGCAGGAACCCATCAAACGACCGATACCACCGCGCGGCGCCCGCCCCCTCCAGGCCAAGTATCTGCTCGGTCGAACCCGCCTCCGGCAGTCGCATCGCCAGTTCGGTCAGACCATCGGCCAGGGATGCTCCAGCTCGTCCTCCCTCCAGGGATCGGGCCAAGGCGGCGTAGTTGCGGAGCTTGGCGCCGATGAGCGTACGGGCGAGAGCCAGCCGTTGGGGTTCGTTCTGCGCCATGAGCACCTGGGCAGCCACCGTCTGCGGGTCTTCCAGATCCGATGTGCCGGCAAAAGTTCCGGCAATGCTGCCGGAGTCACTGGCGAGCAGAACCGGGATGTCTTCCTGGATCAAGCGGTGCAAGGCAGTGCCCGCGATCGTCGTGCGGCCGAGAACGACAACGGCGCCGACCTGGGCCAATTCCGTGGACTGCTCCCCCCGGCCATCGACATAGCTGCACACCAGCCGCCCATCGACGGTTTTGAGCATGGCAACACCGGGACCGAAGACCACCACGGGGGCCGCTCTGGCCGGCACCTGTTCCTGCTCCCCAGGCAGCGGAACCGCGGCATTGGCCGACGGCGACGATGTCCTGCTGTCATGCCAACCCAAGTCTTCCATCCGGCGCGGCGGATTGTCCCCGCGAATCTCCCAACGCTCCTGGCGCTCGAAACGGTAGCCGAGGAATTCAAAGGGTTCGGCGAGATCCAGGGGGACGGTCTTGTCTTCGTTGAGAGTCAGGAGCAGATGCTCGGCAATCTCCTGGGCAGCCGTCCGGGCGTGGAGGGCCTCCTGTTCGGTCCGAAAGAGCATCAGGAAATCGTCGGCATAACGAACCAGGAACGCCCCCGCCGCCGCGATCTGCTCGTCGAAACTGTCGAGGAACAGGTTCGACAGTAGCGGGGACAGAGGCGCTCCCGTAGGCAGTCCCCGCCCTGGCGCGGGTGCACCCTTCTCGACCCACATCATGATCAGCTTCACCATATCGTCGTCCGCTATATACGCATCCAAGCGCCGGCGCAACTGTTCGTGATCGATCGAGTCGAAGAAGTGACCGAAGTCCGTTCGCAGGCCATAGCGATAGCCTTGGCGGTAAGCGTCCCGGATGCGCTCGGCCGCTTTGCCCCGGCCCAGCCCCTTGCGGTACGCCATCGAGGACTCCTCGAAGAGCATGTTCAGGGCCGGTCCCAGACGATCGACGATGACCCGCTGCAAAACACGGTCCATGTAGGAGGGAATGGCCAGTTGACGGGTGCGGTCCCGCTGTTCATGGATTGTCACTGCCATGCACGGCCCCGGCTGGTAGCGGCCCTGCAAGATCACCCGGACGGTCTCCCGCGCGGCACCGCTGGGCAGGTCGAGTTCGGCCGCCCTGACATCCAACTCCGAGGATATGAGGCAGTACCGTGTCAGACTCAGAGACCGACGACACTCGTAGGGATCGGGACCAAGCTCTTCGATGGCATAGCGGCCAAAACCGAAGCGGGTGTTCTCGCCGAGATGAGCGTACTGGCCCAGAACCAACGAACGGACCAGCCCCGGCCCGGAAAGATGTAGACGCACTCGCCCCACCGATCCGCCGAGGGTCTTGCGAAGAGAAGGTGGGCCATAGGCTAGATCCAGCCAGACCAGACCGTTATCCGCGCTCTGTGCCATGGACGGGTCAATACCGTCAGCCCTGCCGGCGAAGCCCAAAGTCTCCAGACGCCGGTCCAGTCGAGTGAGAAACGTGACCGGATCGAAACACTCGGAATCGAAGTACATGTGGCCCGGTCTGCGACGTGAGGACGGCCGCTTGAGCCGCAGAGGCGAGGTGAATCGGAGCGTCACCACCTCGGTGTCCTGAAGCCTTTCGATCTGCCGGTCCAGAGACGACTGCGGCATGGGCGAGGGATACTCATCTTCAGCCAGTTTACGCCCGGTGACGAGGTCCTCGACACGAACCACGTGAAAATTGCCGGCCAGCTTGGCGCTGGTGGGCAAGGCGTGTGCCCCCAGTTGCCGCAACCCCCTCACGGCCTGCCAGACGATGGCGCCGGCCTGCCGCAGGCCAGGCGCAATCAGCGTAAAGCCAAAGGCGTAGAGATCGCCTTGTTCCAACCGGATTCGGCATTGTTCCGGAGCATCCAGCATCAGGCCATCGGGCAGGACCGGCCCCTCCGGATGAGACTGCCCGCAGGCGCTGGACAGCACGGCGTACAATACCCCGGCATGATGCGACGGCAGGCTCGCAGCTTGGGTGAGCTTCAGAATGATCCGAATGCGATAGAACCTCATGTCATCCATAGTCTGCCTGAATCACAGAGTTCCGCCCGGACGGTTCTTCACAATCGCCTATTCGGCGCGGCGATGACCTTGCCGTCGACCGCCGATTCGGGCAAGGCCATCGGTCCGGCGGGACATACCAGCGCAACATGCCGTACTACCGACATCAGCCCCTGCCCCTTGTCCTGAGACGTTGTCCGCCGTTACTCTCTGGCCCCTTCCGTGCCGCGGATCGCTGATCAACCGCCAATCCGAGCTGCGCCAAACCCTCATGCAGTCGTGCATTTTGCGTGGCGCACTCATCCCCGAGGAACCCCGAGAAATCCACAACCACATTGCCTTGGGGGTCAACAGTCGTCCGAATCATTTTTGCCATCGCGCATCACTCCTTCTTTCGGACAAGGGCTAGACCAAGACCAGTCAATCTCTCTCGTGTAGCTCGCTCATCCTCTTCGGAATGGGTCCCATTGAAACTCACCGCTCCGTCGTTGTCCACCCAAATCTCGATCCGCTGCGGGACTTGGCGGATTCTACATTCGAGCGCACGGTACCGGTCCGTCAGAAACACGAACTGCTGATTCGCACTGCCCACCCAAGGCCGGGACGTATCGGCCAGTTCCCTGACAAACGGCCCCGCCAGGAGCAGGTCCGTAGCCTCCAAAAGAGCCTGCCAGTCGCACCGTGTGCTCTGCCGAACTCGCTCGAACTCGTAGCCCGTGTAGGTGACCACCGACAGTCCGGCCCGGCGGCATAGGCCAGCCAGCGCGGCCAGCGGACCGGCCTGCGCAAAAGGTTCTCCGCCGGTGAGCGTGACACCCTCCAAGCCAGACACTCGATCGATCTCCTGAAACAGATCGTCTATCGTCCGTGAGGATCCGCCGCGAAAGTCCCACGTCTGGAAGTTGAAGCATCCTGGGCAGTGGATAGGACATCCCTGTGTCCAGAGGGTGGCTCGCCGGCCGGGTCCTTCCGCCTCGGAACAGGGCAGGAACCGGTGGACACGAATGGTCAGATTGTGATCGGGACTCTTCATCTGGCGCCTTCGGCGGAACGCTGCTCATGCTCGGACAGCCGAGATGACGGCTGTTCTTCCCTCCACGGTGGCTGTCTCCTGCTGAACCGAGACCTCATAGCCATGTTGGCTCTGGACGCGCATGATGGCAATGATGGCATACGCTCTCGCAATATCCCGGCAGATCGACCCTGCCTCGCTGACATCGGAATTCTGTCGATCGAACTCGAACAACACCCGGCCGTCCGAAGCCACGTTGATGCCGATGCCACGGGGTAAACGTTTCGTTCGCAATCCCATGAGGCAATCGTGTTGTTTGCCCCCACAATCCCCGTAGCCCTGCGTCAGGGTGCCCTCCTTCTCCCGGGCAATCTTTTCAAAGGCCAGTCGCATGATTTCCATGCACGGCACGCCTTTGATATTGCCGCGGAGTTGCGCGAGCTGCGGTTTGGGAATGATGATCTCGGTCTTGTAGGACGCTGTCATGGACATCGCGATTCTCCTATTGAATGACCACACGTTCCTTGCGAAGCTGGCGGATCATCTGGGTGGCCTTGTTCTTGTTATCCCGGGCTGCCGTGAACCCGGCCTCCAGAGTCTTGACTTCCGCTTGGAGGGTCTCGATTGCCTCGACATTGGCTTCATGGGAGTCATTGCGGCCTCCCAGCACACGCGTAATGACCTCTACATGGGCCGTGGCGGCCTGGAGCAACTGCCGCGTTTCTGCGGGTTCGTCCTGTGCGCGCCGGCGCGAGCGCTGGGCGGCTCGCCGGAGCTTCGCCAGCACGCTCTCGGCCGACAGCGTGGCTGCCTGTTCCTGCAGCGATTCGCAGGGCAGAGCAGCGAAAGCCTGCCGCCAGCGTGCCAGCTCGGCGCCGTAGAATGCGGGCTCTGTCGCCAAGGCAACCCTATGGGCCAGCGAGAGGAGTTCATCCCGTTGGCGACGAAAGCTGCCGTGCCGGCGTTCCTCTCTCCGCACAGACCACTCCAACCACCGAAGTCGAAGACGGCGGAACCAGAGGGTGTGACGGAGACGCTGGGACGTTGCCTCTTCCGCGAGGGCGGTCCTGCGAAACGGCCAGATGACCTGGCGGTACCCCTCGACTGCCAGGTATGTTGCGGGTCCCGCCAAACCCAAGAGAAACGCGGTCCATAAGGCCATGGGCCAGACAGAAGCGTCGACCAGCAGTGTCGCGAGAGGCAAGCTGAAGAGCCCCAGACCCAACAGAATGGTCTGCCAGATCTTCCGGCGCGAAAGGGAAAACCTCTTCGTCTGGCTCCGGAGCCAGTAGCCGGACAAGATCGGTGGAGCTATGATGACCGCAGCCGCAATGAGGATGCCGATCACATAGATCACCAGAACCACCGCGAAGAGAGCCAGGATTGCACCGATTAGTCCGTCCATTGCTTATCACCTACTGGTAGTACGTATGGCGGCCGTTGTTCTGACACCAGTGGTTCGCCTAGCGAACCGGGCGGCCCCTCGAGCGGTACTGCGAAGAACACCTGCCAGTAAACCGCACGGATGAGCTGATCGGCCACGCTTGTCAGCCCCGCAACGCACCCAATCCACACAGTTCTCTGTTCAATGGGAAGATGTCCCAACAGTGATATCATCATGGGCACGGCGAATAGATACAGCGCGGCATACATACCGGACCGCATATCCTTGCATGTGACCTTGAAATCGCGCATCCGCTCCCTGAAACCATAGCCACGCAATTCCGGTACGTCGAGGGCGACCGACATCATCAGGATCACAAGGATGACACAGGCCCCCGCGATACAGAGAGAGTAGGCCGCCGTAATCATCATCCACAACTCCAGCAGGAATCCTATCAGGTTCGGCATTGTCCGAGCTCCCGATCATCTTGCCCGTGACGGCTCGTGGCATCTGCCGTGCGTCTGAACTCCGCCAGATTGTCCTTGCCCAGACGGCGCTCCAGGCACACGCCGAGTTGGCGGGTGTCGCCCGCGAAATATGCGCGATCAACGGCGTCATCACCACAGATCCTTCGCAGCTCCTGAGCCGCGGCACGCTCTCGCGGGTAACATCGTGGCAGCTCCGGGTTGGGCTGGTGCCCCAGTTCCTTAATGGCCAGGTCCTCCGTGACACCTTCATAGAACTTCTCGCCCAGAGCCTCCCTGGCACGAGGATCGGACAACTGATGGACCCGTTCATGGATAGCGGTCTTTTCCAACTGGAGGTCGTGCATGTCCACGTGGGCCGGCTCGAGAGTGCCCAGGGAAAAGCCTACAGCCTGTGTCCCTTCCGGAGGGTTTGCCCCCCCGGCCTCCCGGTAGCTCCTCTCAAAGTCATGCCGGTCCTCGAAGAGCACGGGCATATCCTTGACTTGGCGAACGCGCTCGGGCGGGACCAAATGGCGATAGCGGTCGCAGAGCCGCTCGGTATGCAGGCGATCCATGTCACGGAGGCGCATCTGGGTCCGACGCTCAATCTCTCTTGTATCCGCATCCAAGTTCACTTCCCGGCGTTCCCGTACCTCTTGGTGACGAAGTGTCATTCTCGCCGTCCCCTTTCTCGCTCTCGCAGAAGGGTCAGATTCCTGCGGAACTTCCGGCTAAGGCTCTCGTCGTAACCGGCCAGGGCCACGATGGTCATAAGGACACAGTACGGCGCATCCGCCGGCGTATCCCCGATCGGCCAGATCTGTTGTGCACATTTCTCACCGAACACCCACAGAGCCCCCCAGCCTCCTGCAACAGCGTGGGCGAATTCATCGGCATGATCCGCGCTGAGCAGGTGTTCGACAATGCTCTCCTGCATCGCACAACTGCCCTGATCACAGCCCCGACACACAGGCATTGCCCAGTCTCGGCCCCCCGGTAGACTGCCTCGCTGGCGGATCGGGTCACTGTCGCTGCGGACTGGAAGTCTGTCGTGCATATGCTGCATAAGTGTCTCCTTATCAGGATACGTTGGCTGGCCCGCGAACTGACAGAAATGGTTCGGAATTTGGACCAGGTAGGCCCTTTCACAGCCCTCGGCGTACACGGCCGCGTGACCGCAACGGAGCGTAGACAGATAGCGGACATGTTCTTCTGACATGTTCATGCACCCACCAACGCGCTGGCGTTCCTCCTCGGCCACCAAGCGGTGGATGACCTTCAGATTCGTGTTCTTGAGGATCTCGGGGGCCAGCTTCGTGGGAACCTGATCGACAATGAGGATTCCCTCTCCATAGGCACGGACCTCCGCCAGCATATTACAGAAGCTCTCCACCGCCTTGCCACGGCTGTTTGCCTCTTCCTGCGCCAGGTTCTGGGGCATGGCCGCGAGCAGTCGATGGGCCTCTTCCACCACAGTAACGTGCCGAAGCCGGTTGCCAGCAAGTCCTCCCACCCGTCTGTGCTCAGCCAAGTGGAGCAACATGGCTCCAAGAACAAAGGCCTTGTCTTCATCATTGCCCATGGCAGCGAATTCCAGGACAGTCGGCCGGGACAGAAGGTATTCCATGGGCAGGGAGGACAGACCATCCAACATCCGCCCCTTGGCTCCGGTGGTCAGGCTGGTCAACCTCGTCTGCAAACCGGCGCGGATATTCCCGGTGATCTCCTTGTCATACCCGAGTTCGCGAACCAGCCGGCCCACTGTGACCATCAGATCGGACAGGGTCGGCTGGGCCTGGGGACCATAACCCAGCGGATGTTCTCCGGTTGTGAGATCCCAGCCCCGTTCAGAATATACTCTGTGAAGAGCCAATGCCAGCACGTAGGGCATAGGCGTAACGAGAGCAAAGGCCGCGTTGAAAAGTGCGATCAGACCGTCGATATGGCTCTGTACGGGGACTCCGGGCTGAACCTCCAGAGGATTGAACCGCAGAGGGACGCACGTTTCATCCCCTAATGTGAAGACCCGCAAATCCCGGCCGGCGGGCGTAGCCAATAGGCACCGGTACTCGGATTTCATCGCCGGCTCCATCACCAACCACGGGATCTGATGCTCCTCCCAAAGTTGCCTGAGCAGGTATTGGCAGGTCTGCGTCTTACCCGAGCCGGTGACGCCAGCGATGAGTGCGTGCTTGCAGAGCTGTTCGCGTTCCAACTCGAACCAGTTCGCTGTTCTGTGCCCTCGGTCCAGCACAATTCCCAAAGCGACCCTTTCGGAAGCCTCGGCCGCGGGTACGGAGACCGCGAAATCCACCAGTTCTCTCATCGGAACGCCAGGGAACTCCTCCACGGGCGGGCGGGCCAGATAAGCGGCTTCTCTACTGGTCAGCCGAGTACATAATGGCGTGGAATGGGAATCGCCCCGATTCAGGACGCACGCTCGCACACGGATGGGCTGGGGCCGGCTTTCGGGACCCGCAAAAGCAGCAAGCAGAGCTTGCGTGCCGAGGGCCAGTCGGTCGGGCACGCGGGCCAGCAGGAGGACATAGATATCCCACATCCCCTGCCGCGTGGCCAACTCGTGGTGGTTCCGGGTAGCGCGCAACAGGTCCAGGTAATGCTGAGCCTGTGGATTGTTGGCTTCCTCCGCCGTGCCACGGCGAAGGTAAGTGCTGACAAGCTCGCGTTCCTCCTGCATTGCAAGACTTAGGGTCTCCTGAACCTCTCTTTGTGAGACCGGGCGTCCAAAGACGGCATAGGCCCATTCCGTCCCCTGCATCGTCCGAAATACGCTTTCGATGCCGGGTCGAGCAATCGTCGCAACGTTCACCGCTTCCTGGTGTACTGCGGGAAGAGATGGATTGCCGGTCATTGTTACGGCCCAGGGCAGTCGGATGAGCTTATCGACTATGGGCACAGTCTTCGGGCCCTCGCAGAACTCGCACCCGGGCAAGGCCGCGGAAAGATGTGTCTCCCAAGTCTGGAGCACACCGCTTCCGCCCGGAAGCCCAAAGTAGATCGCAAGACCGTTGGCCTCGCCCATCACCAGGTAGACCCAAGGAATCGCATTCCCGCAAAGGCCTGCAAGGAGCCGCTCCTGCCAATGCACGAGCTCGCTTGGTCCCGTAGCCGCACGCCCCCAGAAGCGTGATAAGGTCTTGAGGCGAACCAGTCCCATATCGCGCGCCAGTACCGTTCTCGGCACAAAGACCGGACCACCCGATCCTTCCTGCCAACCTTCCAGTTGGCGGATGCGGTCTGCGATTTGGCTTTGTCGTGCAGATCCCATTACCTTGTTCCTTGACGCATGGCTTCGGCCACGAAGTTCGACCATGTGGTGTGGAACTGCATCGCCAGCACCGCCATGAAGACCAATGTCAGTACCAGGTATATCCGCCACTTGGAACGTCGAAACGTGATCTCCGATCGTGTTCGGCAGTTGAATCCCCGCTTGGCCATTAGCACGCCTTGACGCCAATTACCCCAGAAGGCAACCATATCGTCGCCCGAAACGTTGCCGCTCACATAGGAGCCTTTGAGCCGTACCATGACTTCTGACTCGTCTTCCAAGCTCCGCACCCGCGCATACCAAACCGGCACTTGTTCAGGTACATGGCTCCGTGTACCGAAGAGGTGCATCAAGCAAAGGAGGTTGGTCAAGGAAACACACCGGCCCAGAAACAGCAGGCCTGCCATCATAGCAACTACAGGCAGCGGTCCGCACACCAGGAACACTTGAGAAAGCAAGACAAGAGGAGCGGCGAGAAAGAGCAGCCCCCAGAGGAAACGGGTGAATGCTCGAACGGGGTCGAACGCGGGAGGCTCCATGTGAGACTGTTCGACTGCTATGATTCGGCCCATGACATCGGCACTCTGAATAGCCGTATTGACCCACCCGTCGTGAGTGATTGGCCCGGGTGATCGAGAAGCAGGGACCAGAGTATCGGCCTCTTCATCGGCATGGAGAATAGCCGCTGGGGCATCTGCAACCACAACGTCAAGATCGAGGATTCCAGGCTCGCTCGATGGTTCGGTCCTCTGCCATCCTGGCAGGTAGGGAACCAAGTCGCCTGTGTCAGCCAAAGAGATCGGCATGTGTCTGTGGACGGCACCACACACAGGACATGCGCGGTTGGCACTGTCCATACGGACGCCGCATGCAGGGCATCGCGTTTGTTTGTCGTTTGCACTTGGAGACATAATCTGTGTCACCGCGGATGATAATCACCTCGGACATTTGTCCGTAGACTAATACGGGGCTATTCCCCGCGCCCTGACATACAGGAGAATCTTGCTGACACATGTCATTTGGCACGCCAAGTCACCGTATGTGTAGTTGGAGACGTTAGACAGGCCCAACATGGGGGCTGTCTTGGTGGACCGTTCTATTTTGAGGATGGAAGCATGGCTCTCAAGGCAAACAACCCAACCGCCAGCCAACCCGCCGAACTGATTCCCCAATGGTTGGACGAAGCCATGGCCGATTGGGCCAGCGGCGCCTCGACAGTCCTGACCATTGAGACAGCAGATCCTCGGCGGGAGGGCCAACTGATAGACCATATCATCTCTCGTTTCGACCACATCTTGCGCTACCATCCCTGGACCGGACTGGAACAAGCGGATCGAAGCGCGGGGCGCTTCACCGCCGTCAAGACCTCTGCACACTCAGACTATGAGCCGGGCCTTCAAAATGAGTGCCGTGATCTGGGCGGAGCATTACGTCAAATGGACCGGCTGCTTCGGCAGAAACAGACCGCCTTGGTGCTGCGTGGCTTGGACAGGCCCGATAGCCGCTTGGATCTCAATGCGGAGTTGATCAGCGCGGTACGGTCCTGGACCGTCGATCGGGATATCCTCGTTCGTAAATCGCTCATCTGCTTGATCTCCCCCAATCCGCTGTGTGCCTTGGACCAAGACACCCTGAATCAGACCAGCGTGGTGCGGCCCGAGCTTGCGACCTTTGACGAACGGCTGGCGCTGGTGAGGACGACAGTGAAGCGTGCAGGCGCCCCACTCGATGAAGATAGGCAGCGGACCATCGCCCTGGCGACTGCCGGTCTGAACCTCCACCAAACCCACAATGTCCTGCTCAAGACATACCACGTGGAAGGGAGTTTCCCGGCCGAGAGGATCAAACGGCTCAAGTCGGAATATGTGCGCCGCTCGGATGTGTTGGAAATCGAGGATCCGAAGGTCACTTTCCAAGATATCGGAGGATATGAGGCTGCCAAAAGATTGGTGGTCCAGGAATTGATCCGTCCCCTGGAGAACCCACAGCGAGCGAAAGAGAGCGCCTTACCTTTGCCTAGAGGCATTCTCTTGTTCGGACCTCCGGGAACCGGCAAGACGCTCTTTGCCAAGGCTCTGGCCGGCCAGGTGAACCTGCCGTTCGTACATCTAAAACCAGAGAACATCTTCCAATCCTATCTCGGAGTATCGGGGCAGAACCTGGCCAAGGCAATCCGGCTCATCGAGGATATCTCCCCCGCCCTCGTGTTCGTGGATGAGATCGATCGGTTCGGTCGGCGCAGTACCGATCCGGGAGACGGCGCTTCACAAGAGAGGAACGATGTGTTCGGCCAGATGCTGACCTGGCTTGGCGATGAAGGGAGAAAATCCATCATCGTGGGCACGACCAACGTGCCAAACAGCCTGGACGAGGCATTCCTTCGGCCTGGCCGCTTCAGTATCTTCCTGCCGTTTCTGTATCCGGATGAGGATGCCAGACGGCAGATCCTACTTGCCCATCTGGGTCTGGTCGGAGGACGATCCCGGCCGCGCATCGATGAGCACTCCGCCCGTAGGGCGGTGGACCGGATTGCGGCGCAGACCGAGCTCTATACCGGCGCCGACCTCGAATTGCTGGTGACCCGTGCCAAGCAGAGGTTCTTCCGAAGCACGTGCCAAGCAATGACCCAAGTGCACCTTCTGGAGGCCCACGCGGACTACCGGGTCGCAACCGACACTCGCAGGAGCCTTGAGGAACAATACCGTGCGTTAGGACCTATGTTCGCCAACAGCCTGGAACTGCTCATGCGGACTGAGCACCAAGCCCCATCCGTGTCACCCGGATAAACTAGCAATGGTACCACTACGTGCCCGAAGTCCTTGGAGACGTGACTGACGCGTAGTCGATAGCGGGCCATCGGAACGAACCCGCGTAGCGAATCACAGGAGCGGCAGCGTGAGCAGCGTGCTGCGAATGCCGAACGGCATGAACACCGATGCGTCAGCGAGGTATTCCGAATGCGCGACGTGCTGACTTTTCTGCTCATAGTCTCGCTCGCATTCGGCGCACTCCGCCGCTTTGCATGTGACGCACCGCAATTCACGAGGAAAGTCGCGCACACATGCACTTCCAAGAGCGTTAGTAAGCATTCCGCCAAGTTGATGGATGATGCACAGAAGCTTGCACGGAACGAAAGACTCCTCCCGGCTGCCGCTGCATACCAATCCAGAGATCTCCGCGAACGCAATGCAGATGACCCCATATCACAGACTCCAGCAAGCACACCCTTCCCAATCCCTGCAGACCCGCCGCCGACACCTTCCCCGGCAGACATGTCGTCGTTAGGCCTGCAATGCCGTCCGCCCGCACCAACCTCCGAAGGGATGTCACATGGGGCACTTCTGGAGATCTTCACGCTTGAGAGTCCTTCAACAAGGAGATGGTCTCCACAACCTGCTATCACGACATATTGGAGGAATCCTCTGCGGTGCGCCGATCCCTTTCTCCTGCCAGATCGACTTGCGGAGATCGGTCTGGGCAAACGGTACTGGGCCAGATTCTCGTTCTATCTCGAAGCCAAGCAGCCGGGCCCGTATGAATTCACCGTGCAGCACAGCAGAATGAACGACTGCTATCTCAGACTACTTGGGGTCGATGTTGTGAAATCGGAGAGGCGCACAGCCGGTTTCCCGTGGCACCCCTCGAGCATGACGGATCGAGGAATATGCATGCTTAACAAAGGTCGCTACAGGGTCGAGTTCTGGCTTCTCTCCAACGCGCAGAGCAGAGCCCACGCCCGAGGCTCTGCAGTGTTTGAGGTGACGGTCATTGTTCCTGGCGCGCGCGATGCCGTATTCATCACAGCAGAAATGATGAACTTGTAGCAGCATCATGAGAACACAGGCGGGATCGAGCATCATGCAGTAGTGCTGGTAGGGACAACCAGAGAGCCAAAAGACCCTTCATTCGCACCGCATGCATAGCCGTGAGTAAGAATACGGAGTACTATGCCCTGTGTGCGCTTATGACCTGGAACTAGTCACGCGGACTGAGCACACAACGTGGTCAAATGTCACCAAAGTGGAAAAATACCCGCACACTTCTTCTTTCACTGTCAGCAGGCACACAACGGATGCGTAATAAGGAGTAGACGATGGGAACAATTCATGACATAGACAACAGGAGCAGGAACATGGGTGGCAGGCTACGAGTACTGATCGCGGTGGACGAGGCGAATCTGGTTGGCGTTGCAAGAACCGTGAACAAGAGGCTGGACTGGCTGCATATCCGAGAGTACCTCGCCAGCGAAGATGAGGGACGTGAGTTGGTAGAGTGCATTGCCTATGTTGGCCTGCCTCCGGCTGCAGAGGAATTCGCAGATCGCCGCAACAAGAAGATGGGATTCATCCTCTGGCTTCGGAATCATGGATTCATGGTCCTGGAAAAGGAGGGGGTCCGCCAAGAAGCCGGGCACTACCGTGCAAACGTCGATGTGTTGATGGCGATCGACTTTCTCGATCTGGTCGAAACCACCCACCCAGATGTAGTCGTTATGGTCACCGGCGACTCCGACTTCGCGTACTTGGCCGACAGGCTTCGGCGCCGTGGCATCCGCGTGGAGGTTGCCTCGATCGACCAATGTGTATCGAGGCAACTGCGAGCCGCCGCCAGTGACTTCATCGACCTCCGGGACATCTTGAATGAAGCGCAAGATCTCAATGGCAACGGCCGGACCCGGATCGGTACCGCCGATATCCTGGAAGAGGAATACGCCACGTAGAATCAGCAGCCAAATCGAACACGCGCGGCAATGTCTTGTGGAGTTAGAGTATGGCTAATACGACTGTATGCACCATGGTCATCAATGGCAAGAAGGTACTGCACGTGCCCGATGGCACAACTGTGGCTGATGCACGGACCCATCTCAAGCCAGTGGTCGGGAACGATCAGTTCTTGGTGGAGGACCCCACCGCTGGCACCAAGCTGCTCAAAGAAAGCGACCGTCTGAAAGCCGGCCAGCAGTACTGGACAGTTCCGCAGATTGTCAAAGGGTAGAAGCCGCCCACGGCGTCGATCCCCTTGGTTTGGCGGTCGGCGGTGTAACGTTGCCGACAGACCATGCCCGGTGTGTTCGTATCTGCATGAGCAGAGAGCCGAAATGCGCTTGCTGGATATATGGAGACATATCATGGGTACTACGGGCAGCGGAGCGAGAAACGGGCAGGGACCGCAACAGCGGAATACGCAAACTCATGGCCAGCACGAATTGAGCCCCAGGCTCCGGGCGGAGGTCGTGCTGCTGCGCCAGGCGGCTGGTGGAAGAAGCAAGGTGACGGTGGGACCCAAAACCATTGACGGGCAGAGCTATACAGCCGTTCTGGTCGCGAACGTCCGGATCTCAACGAAGAAGTTTCCCGTCACCGCGACCGACATGCTGTTCTTGCTGCCTGCCGACTATCCGCGTCTGCCCCCCATCGGCTGCTATCTGAACTACAAGTGGGAAACGGCTGACCACCATTTCACCCTGCAGAGCCACTATGGCGCCCCACTGCTCGTCGGTCATGGATGGTATTGGTACTGCGTGGGTTTGGGTGGAGGATTCAACTCGGGCGGTTGGGCGCACAGGTGGCGTCCCGCCGCGGACCCAGAACACGGGCACAACCTGACAACGCTTTTCGTCGCAGCGCGCCACGCCATCAATCACCAGGACTGAACCATGTCCCGACAGATCATTCTCACCGTGCCGCCAAGAATGTGGAGACAGTTCCGTGAGACTCTGCTGAGTGCACGCCAGAACGGCACAGAAGAGGTTATCGGCTTCCTTTTCTGCCGTCAGCAGCATCTCTCCCGTCGGAAACGGCGGCTGCTGGCCAACTCGTGGGTCGTGCCCATGTCCGACTGCTATGCATCCCAGGGTATCGGCGGACTGGCTCTCCGCCAAGAGTTCCATCTTGAGTTGCTCCGGAGATATGCTGGAACCGGCATGGATATTGTCCATGTTCATACTCACCCCGGGCGGTTCACACCGAGTTTCTCCGGTATTGACGATGTGGCGGAACGACAGTACAGCCGGTTCTTGGCCCGGCTGCCAGGCCGACCTCGTCTGACCTCTTGCGTGTTTGACGAGAATCTGCATGTAGGCAGCTTTCGACATTGGCGGCCCGAAGGCGTCGTAGCCAAGGACCGAGTGGTATTCTCGGCTCAATGGTTGGAGGGACACAGCCGACGAAACAGAGGATCATCTGTTCCTGAGAGATTTGATCGTCAGAGGGTCTTCGGAAGGGGATTCCACGAGTCACTACAGTCTTTACGGGTGGGCCTCGTGGGCTGCGGGGGAATCGGGGCGTGCTTCGCGGAACAACTCAGCCGTTTGGGAGTAAGACGTTGGGTGCTGGTTGACCCCGATCGTTTGGAGACATCGAACCTGAATAGACTGCCCGCGGCGACAGAGCAAATGGTGAGAGAGAACTGGCCAAAAGTCCGGTACATAGACAGGTTGATCCACCTGAGTTGGCCTAAAGGCGCAGAAATCCGGTCTGTCTGCGATTCAATCCAGAGCAAGATGGCCCAGGATGATCTTGCCAGATGCGATCTATTGATCACGGCCACCGACAACCACTATTCACGTATGCTCTGTCAGGAGTTGGCTCTTCGTCTTATGAAGCCATTATTATGTCTGGGCACACAGATTGAGGTATCCGAGACAGACAACTCCTGCCGAATCCTCAGTCGGATCACTGTTCCGCCATTGGGGGGCGGCTGGTGCCTGATGTGTGGCGACATCATCAGCGCAAACTTGGCCGCACTGGAGATGGCACCTAGCCAGATCACGGACTCAGTCAGGGCTGCTGGCTATGTGCCGGGCGTTGCTGCCCCGGCAGTATACTGGGCTAACAGCTGCTGCGCAAGTCTGGGTGTGTACGTGGTGCATGGCACCTTGTGTGGACTTCTTGATCTGACGGATGGCATAGACTGGGTCATGGAATACGGTCAGAAGCGGTGGCTCCAAGTGTCCCATGAGGATACTGATGATTGCTTCTATTGCTCCGCTGCCAAGGACCGTGCGAAGGTGGGTGGGAATCGGCTGAGCGTGAGCCTGACAACCTGATTGTGCATTCCCACTCCATAGACGTTCGGCTAACCTGTGAGCAGGGGCTTGGTGGTCCGTTGCTCTATTGGGACGACGCATTTTCCCTGACGCTCGGCCCTTCTGACCTGAACCAACCGCGCAACCACGAGGTTCTCGCCAACGTTGACCGCAGGGAATCTACGCGGGCTCAATGTCCCCTGGCAGTACCGAGCCTGCCCTTCACTCTTTGCGTGATCACAGCAGAACCCGACGAATCCAGTCGAATGCAACTCCCAAAGGTGTAGTTCAGAAGTGTAGCCCTACCTGTCATCCGCCGGTTCGGTGGACGGATGTCTCCCGGGCAAGAGGGGCTCTTGATAGCCAGAAGGGCCCACCGTAGCAGGAATATGGGCCGGGAAGAGAGTTGGAAATCAAAGCAGAAACGGCAGGAGAAAAGCCGTACAATGGGCAGGACATTCAGGTATCCACAGGGTACGTGATCGGTGGGTAGCCTTTTCAGTCTTTTTGGGAAAGGAGCTTGTTCATGGGGATCTGTCGTATGCTGTTGGCCGTACCAGCAATGCTTGTCATGGCCGCGGGTCCTGCAAGTGCACAGGATGCGTCCGAGGTCAAGCAATGGCAGGTGTATGAAGTCAGGATGACGGCCACGCAAAACGCGGCCAACCCCTACGTCTCTTATCTCCAGGAGGGATGCCCAGCCCGTGTGACCGTACGTTTTACCGGTGTCTCAGGAGATGCCGCCGGCCACGAATCGACCGTGGCCGGGTTCTGGGATGGGGGCACGACTTGGAGGGCGCGTTTTGCGCCACCCGCGCCGGGCGAGTGGGCATTCGAGAGCCGCTCGGAGGACCCCGGCCTCAACGGCGTCGCCGGCAGAATGACCTGCTCCGCATGGACCGAGGACGAGAAGAAGGCTAATCCCACCCGCCGTGGCTTTGTGCGTGTCCATACGAACGGCCCGCGCGCGGGCCGCTACTTCGCGTATGCCGACGGCACGCCGTTCCTGTGGATTGGGGATACCTGGTGGAACTGGACGCAGCGAGGAATCCGTTTCGAGTCGTTCAAGAAGCTGGTCGATGACCGGGCCCAGAAGGGCTTCAACGTGGGACAACTATTCTTCCCGGCCAATGGCTGGGGTCGGGGCAGTTCCTTTCTTAATGCAGACTACAACGAGCCGGACATCGAGCACATCCAGTTCATCGAACAGTGGATCGCCTATGCGAACGAACAGAGCATCACCGTATGGATCCACCCGTGGTGGAGCCGCACGCGACTGAACGAGACCGCCGGCCCGGAGAAGATCCGCCGCTGGTGGCGGTACGTCATCCATCGGCTGGCCGCCTACAATGTCATCTGGACGCTGGCGGGAGAATACAACATGAACAACTATGGCGGACTCGGGTTGGATTTCTGGAAAGACCTTGGGGCGCTGGTCGTGGCGGAAGACCCGTTCCACCATATTCTGGGCGCTCATCCTACCCCGCCCGCCTGGGACGGCGGCGCCGAGGCGCCTCAATGGTCCACCGCCGAAGTGCTCCACCAGGAATCCTGGCTGGACTACAACCAGAGTCAGACGGCCCATGCTCGCTGGCGCAACGAGTACGCCCCCACCGTGGTCTCCCAGGCCTACGCCATGCGCCCGTCCAAACCCATCGTTATCACGGAGCCCTGGTATGAGTTCGCGCTCGACGCCCCGGCCGCCAAGGAGATCCGGTTCTGCGCCTGGTCGGCCATCATGAGCGGGGCGGCGGGACATACCTACGGCGGCGGACACATCTGGCTGGCCTATCTGCCGGAAGTCTCGCGGCCCAGACGCAGTGGCGGTGGCTCGTGGCCCCTCGATCCTGACTTCGAGACCAACACCCTCGACTACCCTGGGGCACGGGGAATGGCCCACATGGCCCGGATTCTGCGGAGCGTCGAATGGTGGCGTCTCGAACCCCATCCGGAACTCGTAGTCGAGAACCCTTCCCGATATTGCCTGGCCATCCCCGGCGAGATATACATCATGTTCCTGCGCTGGGGCGGTGCGGTCAAATTGGACCTGACCGCATACCCGGGAGCCACTTTCACGCGACAGTGGATCGACCTGGTTACGGAGAAGACACATCGCCCCCAGGAATTCACCGGCGGCGCTGTTCATGTGATTCACGCACCGGAGGATTTCCCCGCTGTCCGACAAGAGAAAGACTGGATTCTGCTTGTTAAGCCCGGCAAGCCGTCACGGAATTGACCATGAGGTTCTGATTCTGCCAGCTCCAGAGCACAATCTAGATCTTTACTGTGGGCGTTCGCGTGGCACACCGGGATGGCTCAATATTCCTGTACAAGGAGGCTGTTGATCATGGCAAAGAAGGCAGTGAGCAAAGCACCGGCAAAGCCGATGAGCAAGAATGAGATCATGGCGAGATCACCCCTGCTCGGGGGACTGGTTCTTCTGGTCAGCACAATCTCCATAGGCCGGTCCTGGGCCGGTTCGCTTCCGGGCATTGAGTGGCGCGAGATCACTCCCGCCGTTACTGAGGCGGTGCTGTTCAACCCGGGCATGGGTCTTTATCTGGCCGGCGGCAGCGGTCTGGGCTACAAGCCCGAACCGGATGCGTGGGTGCTGTCGCTGGCGGATATCGCCTATTTCCGCCCCACCTGGAACGATCTTGAGGCAGATGGCCCGGGTACCGGCTTTGACACCTACTTCGCGCCCATCTTCGACTTCTGGGTCCGCCAGCGCGGCAAACGGGTGGCATTCCGGGTGATGTCCGAGAGTACCCACTATCGCGGCCAGTACGCCACTCCCAAGTGGGCATTTGACAAAGGCGTTCCCAGTGTGCTCCACCGCGGTCTGCGCGGCCAGGAGCAGGTGAACCCGGTCTTCTGGAACCCGCGCTATCTCAAGCTGCATTGCGAGTTCATCGAACGTCTGGGCCGCTACCTGGACGGCCGGCCCGGCCTGGAGTATGTGGACATTGGCGGCATCGGCGAATGGGGCGAGATGCACCTGGGCCTGCACATGCCCGGACGCTGGACACCGGCGCAATTGGAGCAAACGGGATTTGCCCGCGACAAGTACGTCGCCGCCTATCGCCGGGTGATCGACGCCCACGCCCGGGCCTTCCCCAATACGCGGGTGTTCCTGAACGTGGGCTCCTACCCCGAGATCAACGACTACGCCGCCCTGCGCGGCTGCCATTTCCGCCAGGATGGCCTGACACCCAGCGGTCCGAGCAGCAACGTTGGCAAACTCTACTACCATCCGTACGCCCGTCGGGGCGTGATCTGCAACTACGAATTCCACAGCTCCTACCGCAGCATGCTGGAGCAAGGATGGGACCTGCGCAAGACCGTGGAACAGGGTCTGAGCGATCCGATCTCCTACCTCAATACGAACATCCTCTCGCCCCAGGACTGGGAGCACGCGCCCACCGCGGTCAAGGACCTGTTCCGGGCCGCGGCGAAGAAGGTGGGGTTCCGTTTCGTGATAACCCGGCTGTGTGTGCCAACCGCCCTCAACCTGAGCGATCGGACACCGGGGCGTCTGCTCATCGAGCACACCTGGCAGAACATCGGCGCCGCCCCCTGCTACGAGAGCTACGCCCTGGAATTCACCCTGCACGATGGCAGCGGCAAGATCGTCGCCACCCAGCAACACTTCCCGACCCACCCCACGACACAGTGGTTTCCAGGCCAGGAGGCGGTCGAACGCACCTTGCGCCGGTTTCCTGCCGGCTTGGCAGCGGGCGAATATGAGTTGAAGGTGGCCATGCATCTGCCCGAGAAGGCCGGTCGGCACATCCTGCTGGGCCTGGCCGGTCGGGATGAAGCGGATCGTTACCCTCTGTGCCGACTCACCGGCGTCACGGCACAACGCTCGACCGGAGTCATCTATTCGCAGTCGTTCGAATCCACGACCGACTGGCCCCAGACCCCGATCTGGCTCCTTGCCACGCGTCAACTCCACACCACGGGCCATGCCTCACCAGGCTGTAAAAAAAGCAAGAGGTTTTGTGTACAGAATGAACCGAATCAGGAGTTTCTGTGTCGCCCCGCCGACACAAGAGCTCGGTTGGACGCCGTCGTGGCGGCGCTTTGGCGCTTTAGTCGGAAGGGCTGCTACTCGTGAGGGGCGGGAGTCGTGTGCGACAGGACCTTCAAGGAGAGGAATCCCCCCTTCGTCTGGAGCGACGGAGGGTCAATGGGGTGGAATCGAGTGCGAAGATGGGGCATATTCGTACGATTGGGACGGACCGGTACTGTCTCGGGGGGCC
>Ga0194125_10002481_pt1 | contig 30476 bp, 30 predicted proteins | sample TA2KigC250mmetaG_FD_148626 | JGI IMG/M metagenome (GOLD analysis project Ga0194125, IMG submission 148626) | Freshwater microbial communities from Lake Tanganyika, Tanzania - TA2015034 Kigoma Deep Cast 250m | ecosystem: Environmental > Aquatic > Freshwater > Lake | place: Tanzania: Lake...
AACGATGGGGCATTGGTTGGAAAGTCAGACGAGTCCACGTTGGGCGACGCGGCTCTTCAACTTACAAAACGCCCCGCGACGCAAGCCGTCAGGCGCAGCGTTGCGGGGGGTTTTGCAAGAGCCTCATTATCAAGCGTCTCTTTTGTCGAATCAGGTTTTGCGCGGTCTCGGGGCATTCCGTGCGGGAATGCCGCACGTGCGGGATCGGGCGTGTTTAGCGAAGGAGTTTAAGACGTGGGTAAAGCGAGCGTTTTTTCGGGGCAGGGCGCGCAATACGTTGGCATGGGCAGGGATCTGGCCGCTGCAGACGGGGCGATTCTCTCGATTTTTGACCGTGCGAACGAGGTGCTGGGCTTTGATCTGAAGTCCCGGTGTTTCGATGGGCCGATCGAGGCTTTGACGCAGTCCAACGTCTGTCAGCCGGCGATTTTTGTGGTCAGCGTGGCCTGCCTCCGCGCGTATCAGGCCCGGTTTCCGGAGGCCCGGTTTGATCTGACGGCCGGGCTGAGTCTGGGCGAGTGGACGGCGCTGCACGCAGCGGGTGTCCTGGGCTTTGACGAGACGCTGCGGGTGCTGGAAGCGCGCGGGCGCTTCATGCAGGAGGCCTGCGGCGCGCGCGAGGGCGGCATGGTGAGCATCATGGGCGCCACGGCCGATCAGCTCGACGCCCTCTGCAGCGCGACCGGCGTGACCCAGGCCAATATCAATTCGGAATCCCAGGTGGTGCTTTCCGGCGCCAAGGCGGGCATCGCCGATGCGGCCAGACTGGCAGGCGAGATGAAGCTTAAGGCGGTGCCTCTGGCGGTGGCCGGGGCGTTTCATTCGCCGTTGATGGCTCCGGCGCGCGAGCAACTGGCCGGCTTCCTGAAGACGGTGCCGTTCGGGACGCCCCGGATGACGGTGCTGTCGAATGTGACGGGGCAGCCGCACCCGGCGGACGGCGAAGCGATCAAGGCGCTCATGCTGCGGCAGGTGACCGAGTCGGTGCGGCTGCTCGATTGCGTGCGCACGGCGCGCGCGGCGGGCGTCGCCGATTTCACTGAATTCGGCCCGGGGAAGGTGCTCTCGGGGCTGATCAAGCGGATTGACAAGCAGTTCGCTGTGGCGAACATCCAGGACGTGCCGTCGCTCGACGCCTTGACGCCGCCGGCCTGAGCCGCACGCCGGACGAAGATCACAGGATTCACCCACAACAAAGGAACACACTATGGGACGGTTTGATGGAAAGATCGCGCTGGTTACGGGCGCGGGGCGGGGTATTGGACGCATCATCGCTGAGACGCTCGCGCGGGATGGCGCCGATCTGGTGCTCTGCGATGTGATGCCGGAGCCGCTGGAGGAGTGTGCCGCGTCTATCACCGCCCTTGGACGCAAGGTGTTGACGGTGGTGACCGACGTGGGCAACAAGGACTCGGTTGAAGCGTGCGTGGCGCGCGCGGTGGAGACTTTCGGCCGGATCGACATTCTGGTCAACAACGCCGGGATCACCCGGGACAAGCTGTTGATCCGGATGAGCGACGAGGACTGGGATCTGGTTCTGCAGATCAATCTGAAGGGCGCGTTCCTGTTCTCGCGGGCTGCGGCCCGGCTGATGATGAAGCAGCGTTCGGGGGTGATGATTCAAATCGCCTCCATTATTGGCTTGATCGGGAACGCCGGTCAGTGCAATTATGCTGCCTCAAAAGCTGGCCTCATCGCCATGACGAAGTCACTGGCGAAGGAGCTGGGATCACGGGGTGTCCGCGTGAACGCGGTCGCGCCGGGGTTTATTGTCTCGAAGATGACAGACGCCCTTCCGACGGAAGTGCGTGATCAAATGCTGGCCAACACGCCACTGGGGCGCTTCGGCGCACCGGAGGATGTGGCGAATGCGGTGGCGTTTCTCGCATCGGATGACGCGTCCTACGTGACGGGTCAGGTTCTGAGCGTGAACGGTGGAATGTCAATGTGACAAAGCGCGGCGGGAACGATCCTGTCGCGATAAACGGACGAGTGCGAGGAGAATGATATCATGGCCAACAAATTGGAAGAACGGGTCAAGGCAATCATCGTCGAGCAATTGGGCGTCAATGCCGAGCAGGTCACACCCGAGGCGTCGTTCATTGACGATCTCGGCGCCGACTCGCTGGACACTGTGGAACTGATCATGGCGTTCGAAGAGGAGTTCGGGGCGGAGATCCCGGATGAGGACGCCGAGAAGCTGACCTCCGTCGGCAAGGTGATCGCGTATCTCGCCGGCAAAGGCTTCGACAAGGAATAATCGAGCCTGTCACTGCGACAAACCGGGGGACCGTTCGACGGAACCCCGGTTTTTTTGTTTTCTGGGTGCGGAGCCAGGCGACGCACGCGTCACACGGGTCTGGCGTTCAAGCGGATGTGAACCATGCGAATGAATGAGCGGCTGATTGTGGCGGTGGCCACGGGTTTCGGATTCGGTTACGCGCCTGTGGCGTCGGGGACGATCGGCACGCTGGTCGCGTTGCCGATCGTTTGGTGGGCGGCTGGTTTTCACGAGCAGTGGTGGTGGCAGGCCGCGCTGGCGGCGGGGCTGACGCTGCTGGCGGTTCCGATCTGCGATGCCGCCGAGAAGATCTTCGGCACGAAGGACGATGGGCGCATCGTGGCCGATGAGTGGATGTTGTTTCCCATCTGCCTGATCGGGCTCCCCGTGCGAGAGCACGGGCTCATCCTGCTGCCGCTCTGTTTCGTTGTTGCGCGCGTCTGCGACATTATCAAACCGCCGCCCGCGCGAAGGCTCGAGCGTGTGCCCGGCGGCGCCGGCATCGTGCTCGACGACCTGGTCGCCTCGCTCTATGCCCTGGCCGTCAACCACCTGACGTGGGAATGGATCCGCCCAGGCTGATCAGCGTGCGGCCGGAAAACGCCCAGAGGACGCGTCCGGCGAGATCCGCCTCGTTCCACGGCACCGGCAGCACCGGTATGGCCAGTCGGCGCAGCATCTCTCGGCAGGGCTTCGAGATCTCATCGCGCGACATCACCAGCACGGGCGTCCGCTGAGTCTGCGGATCGTTTCGCAGCTTGAGCAGCGTCTCGGAATTCGGATCCTGTCCGCAGCAGCATTCGAACACCAGCATGTCGGCCGCCTGCGTGGCGCACAGGCGCAGCGCGTCGTCCAGGGAGCGGGCGCTGTGGACGCGGTACCCGCGGTTCGCGAGTTGCCCCTCCAGCATCAGCGCCACATCTGCGGTCATGCAGAAAATCGCCACGGCGGGGGCGGCGGCCAGAGGCAGACGGATGGTCACGGCCGTGCCGCAGTCCGATCCAGGAACCGGGCTGGCCACGTGCAACGAGCCCCCGTGCAACTCGACGATCTCGCGCGAAATCGCGAGCCCCAGTCCCGATCCGGTCACATGGTCGCCGACCCGGAAATACCGCTGCGTGACCCGTGCCAGCGCATCCGGCGGAATTCCCACCCCGGTGTCGGAAACGGTGATCAGCGCAAACCCGGAATCCGCCGGGTCGCGTGCGAGCGAAACCGTGATTTGCCCGCCATCGTCGCCGCAGAATTTGACCGCATTGCCGACGACGTTGATCATGACCCGCTCGATCTTTTGGGCGTCGCACGTGCAAAACAGCTCAGCCGGCGGCATGTCGACCCGCATCCGAATATGCTTGGCGTCGGCTTGGACCCGCAGGGTCTCCACGCCAGCCTGAATCAGCGTCGTGCAGGGTGCCCGCGCCAGGGTCAGGGTGAGGGTTTTCGTTTCCACCTGGCGCAGGTCGAGGATGTCGTTCACCGTCGTCAGCAGCCGTTTGCAGTCCGATCCGAGCCGTTCGAGGTACATCACAGCCCGTTCGGGGAGCGGCCCCACGACGCCCCGGAGCATGTTGTTGACGGCGTAGATCATCGAGGTCAGGGGGGTGCGCAGCTCATGGGAGACGTTCGAGACAAATTCCATCCGAGCCCGATCATGCGCCTGCAGGCGTTCGACCGCTTTCTCAAGCGCCTCCTGGTCCCGCTTGCGTTCCGTGATATTGCGCACGAAGAAGCAGAGCTGGTGCCCCTCCTCGTCGAGATTCAGGCTGTTGACCGCGATCTCGGCCGTGAACGAGGTCCCATCCGTCCGCAGGCAGATGGCCTCGATGAGCGTGTATTTGTGGCTCAACAGGTTGGAGTGGATGGTGTCGACCAGCGCTTCGCCCGCTCCGGAGAGCAGATTCCACACCGGGAGTCCCAGCAGCCGATCCTCGTCGGCGAGGAAGAAATCGGCGGCGCGGCCGTTGAAATCGATCACCCGGCCATAGCGGTTGGTGATCAGCACGGCGTCGTAGACACTCTCCAACAGCAGATCGTAAGGGGTGTCGCGATCCAACCGGTCATGCCGTTTCGCCGAGAAGGCGGTGGTCGTCACCGTGTCGGACCGCCGCGTCGCCCGGCGTGGACCCGGCGCCGCCACCGCCGCGAGGTCGATGCGCATGGTTCGTGCCGCCTGCTTGCTCATGCGTGCTGAGCCTCTCGTTTGAGGCGCCTGAGCTTGCCGGCGACGGCGAGTTTCTGAACCTGCGACATGCGGTCGACCAGCAGGACGCCGTTGAGGTGGTCAATCTCATGCATCAGGGCCCGGGCGAGGAGCCCCTGCACGGTGAGGGTCTGGCGTGACGCGTCAAGCGCCAGGAAGGTGACGGTCACCTGGTTGGGGCGGGAGATGAGGGCGTTGATATCGGGGAAGCTCAGGCATCCCTCGTTGTTCCGCTGGCTCCCCTCGGTGGCGAGGACCTCGGGATTGACAAGCACGATCGGCATGGGGATCGCGGCGTTGAAGGCGCGACACATCGGCTTCTCGGCGTCGGGGGGAATGTCGATGACGCACACCGCCTCTTCGCGGCCAATCTGCGCCGCAGCGAGACCGACGCCGCTGGCTTGGTGCATGGTTTCGATCATGTCGGCGGCGAGCCGCCGTATTTCATCGGTGATGGCCGGAACAGTCCGGGCTGCCCGGCGCAGAGCGGCGTTGCCAAAGGTGATGATCGGATGAGTCATGACGGCGGCCCTTTTCTGAAGGAAACGCGTTTTCACGTGAGGTCGTTTCAAGGCTTGGGCAGAACGATCCGCCACGGGATCGGTTCTTCCGCATGCTTCCCCGGGATGCCCACCGTGAGACGGTCACCCGATGACTGGTAAGCCTGAGCGACCGCTTCCGGAGGCTGTTCGATCATTTTCCGGGTGACCGCCGGAGCGGCGGCGGCCGGCAGGGGCGCCGACGCACTGACCGTCGACGGGGGTGCGGGTGCCGGGAGGGTCGGGATCGGCGGCGGCGATTCGGCGACGGGAGGCGGATTCAGATGCTCGACCGCTGAGCGCGGGACGAGCGGGCCGATGCTGGATGGCCACGCGGGCTGTGCACGAAGCGCCTCATTCTCTTTTTGAATCGCGGCCAGCGTGGCCTTGATCTCGTCCAGGGCCGACGATTGCGGAACCGCCGTCACGGGTTCCGGGACGGGCGACTGGGCGGCGGCCAGCCTGGCGGTGACCCGTGCTTCGATGATGCGTTCCAGAGCGGCGGGGTCGATCGCCGGCGATGCGTCGGGCTCGGGTCTGGCGCCCGCAGCCAGCCGGGCCGCGATCTGTTCCTCGATGGCCCGAGCCAGAGCGGCGGGGTCGGTGGCAGCGGGAATCGGCGCTGCCGGCGCCGTGCGCTGATCGATCAGAACCGAAAACAGCTTGTCATTCTTGGCCGACAGGTCGCCATAGATCGAGACGCCGATGGCGATCAATCCGACCATGACCACGATCAAAAGGACGGCGAAAAAGGCGGACAGGAGGATCAGCCGCTGGCGCGCGCGCTGCCGTTCGGTCTCCAGATAGTCTTGAAACGCCTTGAGTACCGGGAACGAGTCGGGGGTGGCGTGGAGTGCGGCGTTGTGAATCGAGACCAGGGCGCCCGGTTGCTCCGGCAGGCCGGCGTACGACGGGTCGAAGGCGGGTGTCGGCGCGCCTGCCGAACCGGTGACCGTTTGCTTGGGCGGGATGTTCGAGGTCATGTCTGTTTCCATGCGATAACGCAATCCGGATAAAGAACGGCGAGCATCATACCGCTAATTCGTCCGTGAAACAAGCGTAGGAATTGCAATTCGTCCGCGCGTTGTGTATGCTCTCCCGCGTCCATTACCGGGCGACCCCGTTGGGTCGCCTATTCACGAACCGTTAGCAAGAGGATTCCCATGGCCAATATGCTCGAACAGGTCAAGCAGGCGATGCAGATGCGCAAAGAGGCGAAGCGTCTTCAGGCAGAGGTTGAAAAGATCACCTTTGAATACACCAACGCCGGCATCTCCTGCGTGGCGCGCGGCGACTTCTCGATCCTCTCGATCAAGATCACCCCCGAGGCGCTGAAGGAGGTGGCCGCCGGCAAGCCGGAGCGCTTTGAGACCATGCTTCACACCGTGGTCAACGCCGCGCTCAAGGGGGTGCGCAAGCAGACGCAGGAGGCGATGAGCAAGCTGATGAAGGATTCGGGGATGGCCGGCATGTTCGGGGGCCTGGGCTGAACGCCATGATCGGTCCGCTGGACAATCTGGTGCGGAGCCTGGCGCGGCTGCCCGGGCTTGGACGCCGCTCGGCGGAGCGGGCGGCGCTGGCGCTTGTCCGGAGGCCGGAACATCTGCTCGACGAGCTGAGCGCCGCGCTGGCCGCCGCTCGTGAACGGGTGCGCTGCTGCGATGTCTGTGGCGGCTTCACCACCACCGACGTCAATCCGTGCCCGCTCTGCACGGGCTCGGGGCGGGATCCCGAAATCCTCTGCGTGGTCGAGGAGCCGGGCGACATCCTCGCGATCGAGCGCTCGGGCGGCTTTCGCGGCCGCTACCACGCGCTGCTGGGCAAGCTATCGCCGGCGCGGATGACCGGCCCGGCCGAGCTCCGCATTCAGGCACTCCTGGACCGTGTTCAGACCGGGGGCGTGCGCGAGGTGGTTCTGGCCCTCAGCACCGATCTCGATGGCGACACCACCGCCGGCTATCTCGCCGAACGGCTGCGCGCCCGTGGCGTGCGGGTGACGCGCCTGGCTTTCGGCCTTCCCGCCGATAGCGGCGTCGGCTATTCGGACCCGCTCACCCTCAAGCGGGCGCTTGGGGGGCGCCAGGAGGTGGCGTAAGCGTATGGACGAAAACACGTCGGACAGCATTGCGACAATTTTACAACAGATCCGGGAGCGGATCGCGCGCGCCTGCGAACAGTCGGGGCGGAGCCCGGACGAGGTCGAGGTGATCGGGGTCACCAAAACGTTCGGTCCCGAGGTGGTTGCCGAGGCGTGGGCGGCCGGCATCCGCCGTTTTGGCGAGAACCGCGTGCAGGAGGCGGCCTTCAAGATTCCCCAGTGCGTCACCGGTCCCGACTGGCACCTGATTGGCCACCTGCAGCGGAACAAGATCCGGCCCGCCCTGGGGGTCTTCTCAACGATCCACTCGGTCGACTCGGCCCGGCTCGTCGAACAGCTTGACGACGCCGCCGATGAGGCGGGCGTGCGCCCCGACATTCTGCTGGAGGTGAATGTCTCGGGCGAGGCGAGCAAGTTCGGCATCAAGCCCGACGCGGTGGCGCAGGTGGTGGAGCGCGCGCTGGCGTGCCGCGCGCTGACGCTGGTCGGATTGATGACGCTCGCGCCGTTCTGCCCGGACCCCGATCAGACGCGCCCGTTTTTCGCCAGGCTGCGTGAGCTGCGTGATCGGCTGGCGCGTGATTTCGCGATCGGCCTGCCCCGTCTGTCCATGGGGATGTCCAACGATTTTGAAGCGGCGGTTCGCGAAGGCGCCACGTGGATTCGCATCGGCTCGCTGCTCTTCGGCCACCGCCCCACGATGAAGCAGAACCTGCGGCAGCAGATGGCCGCTGACGGCGTCTGGGACGAGTGAGGCGCGTGCACAACCCCCTCCGCCGCGCTCAGCAGCGCGAGGCGGGGCTCTGCCAGGGCGGCGTGTCGGGAAGGGCGTCGAGGAATGCGCGGGTGAGATCCCCGGCATAGGCGCCTGCGTAGGTTCCGGCGAGAAAGCGGTCGAAGGATTCATCGTGGAACCGGCACCAGGAGGCGTCTTCGCGGCCGGGGAGGATCGGATAAAAGAGGACGCTCGCTTCGGTTGCCGCAGCAAGGTCGCCCGGCGCATCCCCAATCAGGAGCACGCGGCCGGGCTGGTAGCGGCCATCGGTGGCGAGCCGGATCTGGCGGGCCTTGGAGCCGACCTCCTGACCGGTGATCGCGGCAACCCGATCGGCGATGCCGTGGTGGTGCCACTCCTTGAGCAGGGCCTCTTCGGGGGTTTGCGACACCACGATCGCGTCACAGGCGCGTGCAATCCGGTCCAGACTCTTGAGCGCCCACGGGAAGGGCGGCGTCGGCGCCATCCGGGTGTCAATGTCGGCATTGACCGCGAGGCTCCACTCCAGCACGCGCGTCAGGTCCGGGTCGCCGCTGCGGGCAACCTCGGCGTGCAGCGACGGGTTGCCAAGCGGCAGTCCCGACTGGCAGTACGCCCGCAGCGCCCCGGTGCGCGGTAGCGGCACGCCGGATGCGCGGACGACGTCCCACGTTTCGAGCAGCTCAAAGGTCAGCAGGAGATTGGTAAACCGGTTCTGGCCGCGCGTTTTCGAGCCGATATTCACGAACTCGGCGGCGGCGCGCACCTGTGCCTCGATGCGCTCCAGCCCCCAGAACGAGCAGATGAGGGGATGAAAATGGTTCTTCTGCTTCACATCCATGGTGTCGAACACACAACCGTCGGAATCCACCCCCACGAAGGCGTCGTGAGCGGGACGGAGGGCAATGAGGTCGGCGGCTGTTGTGCGACGAAGATCCATGGCGACACTCCCAATTCATTTCCACGCATTCCAGGGCGACTTCGGCGACTGCTCCGACGAGCCGCAGAAGCGATCATGCGTTGATCTTCTTCATGTAACCCCTGGATGACGCACCTCGCGGGAGGTGAATCAAAAGAGTAAATATAGGTTATTTGGAACGTGATTACGAGCCTGATTGCAATACCCCCCAGCCCCGCACGCCCAATGAGAATTCGCTAACCTTTTACACCGCCGACCAGCAATTTGGATCCCGATATTGACGACCATAATTGGAATTGCTGACCTCCGACGAACTTCCCTTGCCGTCTGACCGCGAGACAGGCTAAACTATGCGGCATGACAACTCCTGCAGACACCTCCGCCGACACCCGTCCCGACTGGGACACCTATTTCATGGACATCGCCCGCGTGGTCTCCAGCCGCGGAAACTGCAGCCGCCGCAAGGTGGGTGCCGTGGCAGTCTCGGATCACCGCATCATCTCCACCGGCTACAATGGCACCCCGCGCGGCATCCGCAACTGTTGCGAGGGCGGCTGCGCCCGCTGCGCCTCGAATGCCCCATCGGGTTCGGCGCTCGCTGAATGCGTCTGCTCCCATGCCGAGGAGAATGCGATCACGCAGGCGGCTTACCACGGTGTCCGCACCAAGGATGCCATCCTCTATGTCACCATCAGCCCCTGCCTGACGTGCGCCAAGATGATCATCAACGCGGGCATCCGGGAAGTGGTCTACGGCGGGAACTACGCCTTCAACGAGCAGACACGGGCGCTTTTCGCCGAGGCGGGCGTTGCCTGCCGCTCGCACGCCCCAACCGGTTCGTAGCCAGTCATCGGATGGAATGTTTGATTTCGGCGTCATCCATCGTTCACCCCCAACGCTCCCCAGCACTATGAAAAACAAAGCCATCTATGACGAGCTGTTGCGTCGCTACCGCGCGCATTTCAACCGCGATCCCGAGGTGGTGGCCTATGCCCCCGGGCGGATTGAGGTGATCGGAAACCACACGGACTACAACGAGGGTTTTGTCTGTTCAGCCGCCATCAACTTCGGCACCTTTTTTGCGGCGGCCCGCCGCGACACCGGGGCGTGCCGGCTGGTGGCGGGCGACCTGATGAAGGAGGTCGCCTTTGACGCGTCTTGCGCCGCGCCGTCGACCGGCGACACCTGGTCGAATTATGTCAAGGGGGTGCTCGCCGGCTTGCGCGAGCGGGCGGCTGTCCCGTGCGGGTTTGACGGCCTGTTTCTCGGCAACATCCCGCTCGGAGCGGGCCTCTCGTCGTCCGCCGCCCTGGAGATCTCCTCGGGTCTGGCGCTGGCCCGGCTCTATGGCAGGACGATTGACCGGCTTGATCTGGCCAAGATCGGCCAAGCCGCGGAGCATCGGTTTGCCGGCGTCAAGTGCGGGCTCCTCGACCAGATATCCTCCCTTTTCGGCGCGGAGGAGATGCTGGTCGAGACCGATTTCCGAACCTTCGCCGTGAAGAACGTCCCGCTGGGTGAGGATGCCTGCTTCCTGATGTGCAACACCCACGCTCGGCATGCGCTGGTTGACGGCGAGTACAACCGTCGCCGGGCGGCCTGCGAGGAGGCGCGCGACCATTTTGCCAGGGTCTTGCCGCATCCGGTGCGGGCGCTGCGAGACGTGTCCATGGAGGAGTGGCGGACGCATCGCTGCGGATTGGACGACGGGGTGGCGCGCCGCGCCGCGCATCCGATCGGCGAGAACGAGCGGGTGCTGGCTGCGGCGGATGCGCTGGCGACAGGCGACCTCGTTCGCTTCGGTCAGCTCATGTTCGAATCGCACGAAAGCTCGCGGGTGAATTTTGAGAACTCCTGTCCCGAGCTGGACTGCCTCGTTGCGGCTGCGCGCAAGATCCCCGGCGTGATGGGCGCGCGCCTCTCCGGCGGCGGATTTGGCGGTAGCGTGGTCGTCCTCGTCCATCCGAGAGACGCCGAGACAGCGGGTGCGGCCCTGGCCAACGCCTATGCCGCAGCCTTCGGCAAACCGTGCGATGTGCGCCTGATCCGCCCCAGCGCCGGGGCGTCGGTTGTGAGGGCGGGGTGAGCGGGTGGGGGAGGGGAATGCGGCGGCCCGGCCGGCTTTCCGATTGTCCCGCGTGTGAGAGACGGGAACGGGGGATCCGGGTGAGCACCCCGGGGTGAGCAAGCGGAGCGTATGAAGACGCGTATGCCAATGGTTCTCGGATCGGCGTCGCCGCGGCGGCATAAGCTGCTGCGGGGGCTGGGACTTGATTTCGAGGTGGTCGTCGCGGACACCGAGGAGATCCATGACGCGGCCGATCCGGTGGGCACTGTCGTGCACAACGCCGTGACGAAACACACCGCCTGCCGCACGCTGCGTCCCGATGCCTGCCTCCTTACGGCCGATACGCTGGTCTGGTTTGACGGACGGCTCATCGGCAAGCCCCGCGACTTGGGAGAGGCGGCTGAATTTCTGCGGGCCTTCTCCGGCCGCACGCAAACCGTTTACACGGCCGTCGTCCTCTCGCTGCCGGGAACGGCCCCGGACATCCGGGTCGAGGCCTCGGCCGTTCATTTCAAGGAACTGGACGATGAGACGATCCAGCGCTACCTGCTTCGCACCCGACCGCTCGACCGGGCTGGCGCCTACGACATTGACGAGAACGGGGATTTGCTGATTCACGGCCATGCCGGTTCCTATGCCAACATCATGGGACTGCCGATCGAAGCCGTGCGGGATTGGCTCACCGCCCGCCAGTTCCTGACCCCTGATCCCTGATCCGTAGAGCGCCATGTTTGATGCCCACACACACATTCAGGATCCGCGCCTCGCCGCATGCCGCGCCGCCGCGTTGGATGCCGCCTGCCGGGCCGGGGTTTCGGGACTTTGCTGCTGCGCAACCGCGCCGGATGACTGGGACGCAGTTGCTGCGCTGGTGTGCGACCGTCCGTTGATCCTTCCCGCCTGGGGCGTCCATCCGTGGCAGGCAGGCGATCTTCCCGCTGGGTGGGATGACCGCCTCGGCGCGCTGCTTCATGCCCATCCGGAGGCAGCGGTGGGCGAGTGCGGTCTCGACGGCATTCGGGCCGAGCCAGTGCCCGGCATCCAGCGCGCGGTGTTGCAGCGTCAACTGGAACTGGCGGCCGCCTGTGGCCGGCCTGTCGTGCTCCATGGCGCGCGTGCATGGGGCGCGTTGATTGCGGCGGTCAAACCCTTCGCCGGCCGCATCCCCGCGCTTGTGGCCCACAGTTTCGGCGGCTCGCGCGACATTTTGCGTGACTGGCTGGCCCTCGGTGGTTTTGTCTCGTTCTCCGGAACGCTCTGCAATGCCGCCGCAACCCGCGTCCGCGCTGCTGCCGCCGCAACCCCGGCCGACCGCCTCCTCGTCGAAACCGACAGCCCCGATCTGTTTCCGCAAGGAGGCGTCCTCTGTCCCGGCTGTGCCGTCCCGGCCGTTGCCGCCGACACGGGGCCCAATCATCCCGCCAATCTGGCCGTCGTGCTCGCCGCCCTTGCCGCAATCCGCGGCGTCGCAACCGACGAACTCGCCAGCCTCACCGAACGGAATGCGCGTCGCGCATTCGGACGCTCTACGCACCCCCTGAACCGGATACCCTGAACCGATCCGATGGAAAACGACGTCAGGCAACCCGCGAAAGCGGTCGCACGTGTCATCGGCTCGCCAAGGCTGAAGAAAGGATAAATGAAAAAATCGTGACTGACCCATACTTGATTTTTTTCCCGCTTGACGCCGATGAAATAATCGCTATCCTTCCCGGCGTGAACGATTGGGTAATACCCGCTTTTATAACAATTTAGCCGTCGTGTCCCCTGTGACGTTCGATGCTCAAGTTTACCAGCGCCTTTCTGCTTCGTTTCACGTTGGCGCCCGGTCGGACGATGAGGACAGCAAGGAGTTTCTGAGATGGGAACGGTTCTAATCATTGATGATGAAAGTGTCATACGCGATTATTTAGCGACCCTGATTCGCCGTCTGGGACACGAACCCGTCACCGCGGCAACCGCCATGGCCGGACTCGAGAAGCTGGCGGATCCCGATTGCCAGCTTGTGATCGCGGACATCTTTCTTCCCGATTCGCCGCCGCCCGAGATTTGGATACAGCAACTCGCCCAGACTGCGGCCGGGCGCATGGTCGTGCTCATCTCGGGCGCGCCGTCGCAAGAGCTGAATGAATGCGCAACCGCCTCTGGCATCACCACGTTTCTGAGCAAACCGTTTGAGTTGACGTTTATTCGCCGCATCCTGCAAACCGCATTCAACTAAAAGCATGGCCTGATGACTCGCAACCGTGTTTGGCGAGGGGTTCATGAATACGAAAACCCGGCTTGGCATACCTTTCTTTGACGACGTGTTCGGCGGCGTCTACCGCGGCTGGCAGACGTTGTGTCACGGCCGTGCCGGGAGCGGCAAGTCCATCTTCGGGATGCACTTCATTAATCAGGCGCTTGTCGAGGGCGACCGCGCCCTGCTTCTGTCGGAAAACCGTGTGGCCGACACGCTCAAGATGTCGGAGCGGTTCGGCATGCCGTTCGCCGCAGCCATGGCATCCGACCAGCTCACGCTGCTGGAGTATGGCGCGTTTATCACCGATAAAGTCGCCAGCAGCCATATCATGCTCCCCCCGCAGGCGTTCGATGAGCTTCAGGACATGATCGAGCTTCAGTCAATCCGGCGTGTGGTCCTGGATACCGTCCTCCCCTGGGTGGCGATCCAGCCGGTCTCGCATCTGGAGGATCATATTTATTCGTTCATCCACGCCCTTGACCGGATCGGCGTTACGGTCCTGATGACGCTACCCAAACCGGTTTCCCATGACGCCTTGATTCTGAAAAACCATCTCGAGGATCTGTGTTCGGTCTCGATCAACCTCGATCATGTGAATCAGTCGGAGCGCTGCCTGAGTGTCATCAAGTATATCGGTCAGGCGAATAACCTGTCGAGGCCGATCGCGTGTGCCATTCAGGACGGCCACGGATTTGTGCGCGCGTCGCCAGACACTTCCGAACTCACTCTCGCCAGCGCGAGCCCGCCCGAAAACCGCTCATCCCGAGAGGTCTCATGACCCTAGCCGGAACCTTTCCGATTCTCAAAATCAGCGTCGGCGTCGGCCTGCTGATCTTAGTTGTTGCGGCTGTCGCCTGCTATAGAATCCTGTCCCGCCGCCGGCGACCATCGCGGGAGGTTCTCGTCCAGGACGAGGCACCCCAAATAGTCAATCGACCGATCCCTGCGCCCTCTCCGGCCGCCAAGCTTTCCGCCGTAACCCCGCAACCGGAAACCCAGCCGGTGCCGGTCGGGCCTGAACCCGCCAAACCCCCCGCCGTCAGCGCCTTCCGGCAGGTCGCGCCGAAATCAGCGGACGGACGGCATCCTGTTCGGGAGGCCGATTATGTGTGGGAGTGAACGCGGGTGAAAGGACCCTCGCCGCGATCCGCCCTCTTTCATCGCACGGAGCTGTTGCTGGGCCGGTCGGTCCTGGAGCAGTTGGCCAGCACCCGTGTCATTCTCTTCGGCGTCGGTGGCGTTGGCAGTTGGTGCGCCGAAGCCTTGGTCCGAACGGGCATCCAACATCTGACCCTCGTCGATAATGACGTGATCTGCGCGACCAATGTCAATCGTCAGATTCAGGCAACCGCCGCGAATGTCGGACAGGTCAAGGTTCATGAGCTGCTAACCCGGCTGGTGTCCCTCAATCCGCAAGCTGCGATCGAGGCTCGGGCGGAGATCTACTCCGCCGAAACCCGCGACAGGTTCACCTTGAACGCCTATGATTATGTGATTGACGCCATCGACAGTCTGGCGTGCAAGATCGATCTGTTGGCCACGGCCATGACCGCCGGACCCCGCGTCTACTCCTCCATGGGCGCCGCCTGCAAGCTGGACCCCGCCCAAATTCGCGTCGCGTCCATTTGGAAGACCTCGGGATGCGCCTTGGCCCGCGCGGTACGGCGGGGGTTGCGCCAACGCCAGGTTTCGGGGGATTGCCTCTGTCTCTTCAGCGAAGAACACTTCCCCAACCGGGGCGAAGAATCGGCCTGTGGCACAGGAAATTGCCTCTGTTCGGAAATCGGGCGAGACGGGGCGAAGAGCGATGTCTGGTGCGGCCAGAAGGCCCGGATCAACGGTTCGCTTGTGCACATCACCGGCATCTTCGGCTTCCACCTGGCTGGCCTGGTGGTGCAGGACGTGCTCCGGCGAGTGGATGGCGGGGGCGAGTAGCGATGGGTCTCCCCATTTCTTCTACCAGGTGCAGAGACCTGTGGCCTCCTGGATGCGGTAGCGGAACACGCGCCAGCGGGAGTCATCCCGAAACGCTTTATAGCCGGTCGTGAAAACGCGGCCGTCGGCGTTCGTCCACAGCCGGTCAACGTAGGCGGCCGCTCCCGTAAGCGCCGGCGCCGCCCCGGGGCCCGAGACCCGCACGTCGGTCTCCAGATTGTAGTCCCGCACGTTCCGGCGGGTGAAGTTGGCCGAACCGGTCAGCAGGTCGGCGGTGCCGTCGCTCTTCTTGACCAGCAGCATCTTGGCGTGCATCTGCTCGCCATGGGTCACCGCCCAGCGGACGGGAACGCCCGCAGCGGCCAGCTCGCGCGCCGCCTGCCGGTTCGGCATCCCGTTCTTCTCCCGGCCGAAGGCGTCTTTGTTCGGGTCGAGCACCACGCGCATCGCCACGCCGCGACGCGCCGCCGCCTTCAGGGCGCGGAGGATCGGCCGGTCGGCGAGATAGAACATTACCAGGTCGAGCGAGTCCCCCTGTCCCGCCGCTCCGATCATGGCTTCGGCCGCGTCGGCGATCGCTTCCTCCGTCACCACCTGTACCCGGACGGCGTTTATCGGCGCGGGGTCCGCCCACGCGCCGGCCGGGTCGGCCGGTGCCGCGCCCGACAACGAAACCCGGCTGCCGCTCATGTTCAGGACCGCCTGCTCGGACTCCAGGACCGACCGCGCGGCCGGACCGTTGAAGACGACTCCAACGTTTGAGTGGACGCTGCTGCCGTCGTGGGGGTTGGCCGACGTGACCAGGGCGTACAGCTCGCCGCCCGCGTCGGCGACCACCACCTTGCGGTGGTTGGCCTTGAAGTTGAGCAGCGTCAGCCAGCTTCGCACGGTCACCTTGCCATCGCCGAACGGGTTGGCCACCCAGCCGCCCGTGCTGCTGTTGCCCCACGGTTTGAAGAGCAGCCGCCACACGCCCGACCAAGCCGTGTTGCTGTCGCGCAACCGGTCTAGCCGGGTGACGACGACCTCGACGCCGGCCTCTTGCAGACGCAGCAGGTGGCCGGCTTCGAGTCCGCCGTAGACCGTGTTCACCGGATCGGTGATCAGCACGGCCAGCAAATCCGGAACCGCGCGCTTGCGGGCGATCAGGGCGGAGGATAGTTCCTCGCACAGGTGGCGGTTCGGCGGCGGCCCCGCGCCGATGAACGGGTTGAAGAGAAACATGTCGACCACCGCCAGGTGTTCGGCCCTGCCGATCAGGGCGAAGACCTCGTCGAAAATATGCTGGTCGGTTTGACGCGCGCCCGCGCCGTCGAGGTAGGTCTGGTCGTACAGGAAGCGGACGTCCGAGGCGGGCAGGAGGTCGCTGCTGTAGGAGAGTCCATTGGGCAGGGGCTTCACCGCGTGGTAGCAGCAGCCCGGCGCGGCCGCCAGCCAGGCAACCGCCGCACCGTTTTTCAACAGAACCCGCACTTGGATGCCGGACATGAAACCACTCTCATGAGTTAGAGGCTCTTGCAAACACCGCGCAAAGATGCGCCTGACGGCTGGCTTCGCGCGGCGGTGAAGTTCGATCCCGTCATTCCGGGCGCGACGGTCTCCACCACCCCAGCAATTCTAATCTTTGTTGTTGTGAGAAAAACGAAAAGTTGAAAGCTGATCAACGCCAACAAAGACGCTGGCGCCTCGGGTCTGAAATCTGAACCCTCTGTCTGCACACATCGAAAAGGATGCAAGCACTTCGGTTCATAAGGCCCCCGCGATTTCGGTCAGCAACGCGGCCTTCTCGGCGTCCGGAAGGGAGGACTGTCTCAGTATCCGGGCGATTCCGTCAGGATCGAATTGATCGCCATCGAGCTGCCGCCGGACCTGAGATCCCAGCGAGGTTTCTCCGGATGCGTTCAGTAGGCCCAAGGCGGTGGCGGCGATGACCCGCACGCGCGCAACACCCGGTTCCATATCCCCAAGCCAGGAGATATCGGGAAAAAGCCCTTGATTGGCCTGACCATAGGCCACGTTGCTGAGGAAGTAGGCCTGCGCGGCCGAATTGGCGGGCAGCGCGCGTCCCCATTCCACGGCGGCAGCATAGTCTCTCAGGCCGCTGACAACACCCAGGATCTTGGTTGCGGTGGCCATCTGCTCGAACACCGTCGGGTCGGTGATGGTGCTCATACGGCCGCTGTCGGCATAGCGGAGCAGCACGGCCACGGCATCCTCGATCCGGTCTTGCGCCAGAATGCCCATCGTCTGGGCGATGGCTCGATCATAGGCGGCTTCAGTGAGCGTGGAGTGATTCAGCCAAGAGAAAACCGAGTGTAGGATCCGTTGTTGGCCGGCTTCATCCAGCGGATCCCGGCCATCGGTCCGTGCCTGGAGGGCTTGACGCGCAATCTGCCAGCCGAAGTCGGGTGAAAATTGATTCGAGGAGGCCAGATAGGCGAGTGCAGCCTCCGGACGCAGGCGCACCCAGTGGGCGAGAATGACAGCGAGCATAGCCTGTTGCCCAGCCTCGGGCAGGCGCTGCACCGCCTGGACAGCCGCTTCCGGGTCCTGACGGGCCCAGGCATCGAACAACATGCGGGCCGCATGTGCCTGTTGGTCGGGTGGCAGCGACAAGATATAGGTCAGCGCCTGCTGGAAATCCTTGGCCATGAACGTCCGCAAGGTTTCGGACCAGTGGCGGGCGTCGGTCTGCGTATCCATGCCGCGGGGCGGGGTTACGGGAGGGGGTCCCGGCGGCGTAGCTGAAGCCGCCGCGGCAGGGGAGGCGCGTCCCACATTCCGTTTTTCGGGGGCCGCCGCTGTGTCCGTCTTCGGCGCGACCGGAGACGTCGGGGCAGGCGCAGCCGGCCCGATCGATGGATGCGGCGGGTCCGGGAGAGGGCTTTCATCCGTTTCAATCGTCGCGGATACGCACGGACGCCGCGCCTGGATTGCGTCGACCAGAAAGGCGGAAAGGAGGGGGAGCGCGAGCAGTAAGATGCCCCCTCCGATATATGAAATGAAGGCGCGTAAGGATGGCCATCTCATAGAAGCAATGTCATTTCTCTCACGGATGGGCGAGCAGCAACGCGGTGCGGCAGGGGAGGTAGACCCTCACCAGCAACACGCATTCGGACGCGCGCGTTTCGGTGAGCAGGGGATAAGCCTGATCGGCCGTGATGCGCCCCTGGCCCCCGAAGCGCTGTTCGTCACTGTTCAGAATACCGCGGTATTGCCCGGGGGGCACCCGCACCGGATAGTCGCTCACGGAGCGTGAGCTGTGAAAATTAAACAGAAACAGCAGCGGACCACGCTCCAAGACCAGCACCTTGTCGGCTTCGGAGAGGTGCAGCAGGCGCGGCACGGTCTCGCCCAGGACGCCGGCAGCGGTGATCAGGCGGAGCATCTCGCGGTCAAAATCGCCCAGACAAGAGAATCGCAGCGCCGGATCGTCGCGCAGGTGCCATTGACGCCGGGCGTAGAGATACGAATTGCCGTTGCCCTCGCGGGGGAAGTCAATCCATTCGGGATGGCCGAATTCGTTGCCCATGAAATTGAGGTACCCCGCGCCGGCGGTCGCCAGCGTCGCCAGCCGGGCGAGTTTGTGCAGCGCCACGCCCCGGTCTGCGACCACGCTTGACGCATTGCGGGCCATGCTGTCGTACATCGCCGCGTCCATCAGTTGGAACAGCAGCGTCTTGCCGCCGACCAGCGCCTGATCGTGACTCTCGACGTAGTTCACCGTCTGCTCGTCGGGACGGCGGTTGGTCAGTTCGTGCCACAGGTAGCCGATGCTCCAATCCTCGTCCCGAACGTCCCGCGCCAGCTTGAACCAGCACTCCGGCACGCCCATGGCCATGCGGTAGTCGAACCCGGCGCCACCCTCCGCGACCGGCGCCGCCAGCCCCGGCATCCCGCTCACATCCTCGGCGATCGTGAGCGCATCGGGCCGCACCTCGTGGATCAGCCGGTTGGCCAGGTTGCAGTACAGCCAGGCGTCCTCATCGACGCCCGCGTCAAAATACTGCCCGTAGTCGGTGAAATCCACGCCGAGTCCGTGGTGCATGTAGAGCATGCTCGTGATGCCGTCGAAGCGGAATCCGTCGAAATGGAACTCATCCAGCCAATAGCGGCAGTTGGAGAGGAGAAAATGCAGCACGTCCGTCTTGCCGTAATCGAAGCACCGCGAATCCCACGCATCGTGCCAGCCGCGCAGACCCGAGTGAAAATACTGGCTCGTCGTCCCGTCAAAGCGCGACAGCCCCTCCCGCTCGTTCTTCACCGCGTGCGAATGGACCAGATCCATGACCACCGCCACCCCCGCGCCATGGGCATCGTCAATCAACGCCTTGAGCGCTTCGGGCGTCCCGAAGCGCGAGCTTGAGGCGAAGAAACTCGACACCTGGTAGCCGAACGAGGCGTAATACGGGTGTTCCATGACCGCCATGAGTTGGATCGTGTTATACCCCCCATCGATAATCTTCGGTAACACGTTCTGACGGAAGGCGTCATACGTTCCGATTCCGCAGGTCTCCTGGGCCATGCCGATGTGCGTCTCGTAGATCAAGGGTGCCCGCTGGGGGACTCGGAATGTATGTCTCCACCGATAGGGTTGAGGGGGTTCCCAGACTTGGGCAGTGAAGACATCGCTTGCCGGATCCTGGACCACCCGGCGCGCGTAGGCGGGGATCCGCTCGCCGCGGCCGTCTTCCCATGCCATCTCCAGCCGGTAAAACTGGCCGTGGCGTATCGCGTCGGACGGCAGCCTCGCCTCCCAGACATCCCGCCCCGGCAACCGTGACAGCCGGAAAAAGTCACGGGATTCCCATCCGGAAAAGTCGCCCACCAGCCAGAGCGCCACGGCCTGCGGCGCCCACTCGCGGAAGATCCAGCCGCCATCGGGAGCGCGGTGCAGTCCGTAATATTCATGCGCACAGGCGAACTCGGCCAGCGACCCCGGCTTCTCGGCGAGCAGCCGGGCCAGTCGGGTTGCCGCTTCAGCCCGCCGCCGGATCACGTCGCGATACGGCGTCAGCCAGGGATCATCCAGCAGATGGGCGCGTGTCGGTTGTTGCATCAGGCCTGCTCCGATCACCCGTTTCTGAACGTGTCAAAACTGCACCAGCGGGCGGTGCAGCATTTGCTCGTAAATATCGATGTAGTGCTTGGCGCAGACCGCGTGGTTGAATCGCGACAACCCCTCCCGCATGATCCGGGTGGTCTGAGCGTGGCGCACCTTGTCCGGGAGCGCATGAAACGCCATGGCCTCGTCCATGGCCCACTCGAGTCCGGCGCTATCATAAATCTTGAACGTGAAGCCATTTCCGTGGTCGGCCGCCACATCGAGGTCAGAAACCGTGTCGTGCAATCCGCCGGTGTCGTGTACGACCGGGAGGGTGCCGTAGAGCACCCCGGTCATCTGCGGCAGGCCGCACGGCTCGAAGAGGGAGGGCATCAGCACAAAATCGGATGCCGCCATAGCCAGCCGCGACAGATCCTCGGTGAAGTCGCACACCGCCACCCGGTCATACACGTTGTGCATCCGCACAATATCCCGGAAATGGCACTGATAGACGCCGTTGGCCACGATCGCGACTTGCATCCCCCGTTTGGCGTGCTTCGCCACCATCCGGTGCAAGATCGCCGTCAGCAGTTGCGGTCCCTTCTGGACCGGATCAAGCCGTGAAGGCCACAAAAAGATCGGCGCGTCCGGGTTGGCCGCCAGCCCCACTTTTTTCTGAAAGAGCGCCTTGTTGGCCCGTTTCCCCTGTGCCTGTGTCTCCGGCGTGTATGTGCGGCTGAGCGCCGGGTCGGTCGCCGGGTTGTACGACGCATCGGGCGCATTCAGGATGCCGACAGCACAGCCCGAGTTGCGTTTGTTGATCAGCTCCTGCCGGATTGAGACGGGCACAAAGTCGAACCAGCCGCGGCAGAGTTCTTCAAGGAACGTCGGGCTGACGGTATTGATGAAGTGTGCGGCGAACGCGCCGCTCGCAAGCATGTCAACCGGGTTGCTGTCGCGCGTTTCCTCGTAATTGCGGGGCACGCGGGTGTAGTAGAGATATGGCCAAAATTCCGCCGTGTCGATGCCCATGTCTTCGGCCTGTGACAATCGCACATGATGGGTGTGGATGTTATGGATCGTGAACAGGCAGGGGATTCCCAGTCGGCGCGCGGCGGCGGGGATCAGTCCCGTCATCCAGTCGTTGCAGTGGATCAGGTCTGGTGCAACGGTGGGGATGATGTTGTTGATCACCTCGCGCTGGAAGGCGAGCGCGAGCCGCGGGTTCTCGTTCTGATAATTGCTGTAGACGGCGTCCCGGTAGTAGAAGCAGCGATCTTCGGCAAGGTGGATGCGGCTGTTGGGGAGTCGACTCTTGTACACCCGCAACTCGTCGCTGATCAGGCGCGCCGAATCGACATGAAACATGCGCCGGTAATGCGGCAGCGCCACGTGCACATCGGCACCGGAAGCGAACAGTTCGGCGACGAGCGAAGCCGATACGTCGGCCAGCCCCCCCGCCTTGGCGTTCATCTGGTTGGCCATGTTCCCCATGCCCGCCGGCAGATAGGTGATTTCGGGGGTCACCACCAAGATGCGCGGCTTTCGCGTTGTGCCTCTCGCCGCTTGTTTATTTCGCACCGCCATTCCAATCCTCCCCGCGTTGACACACAGCGTCACTCGGCCTTCACGGCCGGGTCCGCCGACGGAACCGCCTGCTCGCGCGTTCGCTTGGCCGCCGCGCGAATCATCGCGATCTTCTCCTGTAAAACCCGTAGCTTCACCTGATCCGCATCCAGGGCTTTGACTGCCCGAGCCACGTCGGGATGCGAGACAACCCGGTCGCGCAAGGCCTGCTGGGCCTCGCGCAGACGCTTCAAGGTGTTGGCCTTCTCCGAGTCCGTTTTCTCACCGCTCCAGCGCAGGGTCAGCGCGTCCACCGTCAGGCGCGCAGCGGCAATTTCTGGCGACGTGACGGCCGGATCCGACACCATCCGCTCGATCGCCTCCCGCTGGGAGCGAATGTCCTGCCCCAGTTCCAGCGCCTCCACAAACACATTCGACTCGCCAGCCGATGGCTCCGCCTCGCCCGCAACCGCCAACCGGACCCCGAACGCGAGCACGACGATTCCACTGATCCGCATTATTCCGGTTCGCCTCATGCACACCCCTTGCACCGCTCTCGCTACGGCTTTTCTGTCGCAAAACACGATCCGATTATGTCGGAAATCGCCGCCGCTCTCAACAAAAAAAACGGTCTTGCTCGAAGCCTCGCTTCCCTGTATCATTCTCTCCCGTGTTTACGCATCCCGGATTGTCCCCTACGGACGGGGGTGGGCGGTTCGCGGGCACACAGGAGACGCACACATGATCGTTACCACCAAGAAGCTCTTCGAGCACGCTTACGGCCACTATGCCATCGGCGCCTACAACATCAACAATCTCGAACAAACCATGGGGCTGTTCAAAGGGAATGTGCAGAGTCAGGCGCCCTTTATCGTTCAGCTCTCCAAGGGTGCGCGTTCGTACACGCACAAGAAGATGCTGGAGTCGATGATGAAGACCGCCGATGAAATCTTTCCCGAGTCGGTGTTCGCCATCCATCTGGATCATGGCGACGAGGAGACGTGCCTGGATTGCATCCACTCAGGCGTCTATTCGTCGGTGATGATCGATGCCTCCCATCATCCCTTGGAGAAGAACATCGAGATCACCCGCCGCGTCGTCGACGCCGCCCACGCCAAGGGGCTGGTCGTTGAGGCCGAACTCGGGCTGCTGAAGGGCATCGAGGAGGATGTCGTTGCCGCCGACCATGTGTACACGAAACCGGAGGAAGCCGAGTATTTCGTCAAGCAGACCGGTGTCGACTCCCTCGCGTGCGCCATCGGAACCTCGCATGGCGCCTTCAAGTTTAAGGGCGACCAGAAGCTCCGTTTCGACATTCTCGTCGAGATCCAGAAACGGCTTCCCCGCTTCCCGCTGGTCATGCACGGCTCCTCCTCGGTCCCCAAGGACGAGGTGGCCCGCATCAACGCCGCAGGCGGTAACATCAAGGGCGCATCGGGCGTGGACGCCGATCAGTTTCTCGGCGCCGCGAAGCTCGGCGTGACCAAGATCAACATTGACACCGACGGCCGCCTCGTCTGGTGCCGCGTCCACCGCGAGTTCTTCCGCGACCACCCCGAGAAGTTCGACCTGCGCGATCCCGGCAAGGTCTTCATCCCCGAATACGCCGCTTTCATCGCCGCCAAGAACGTGAAGTTGGGCTCGGCTGGCCAGCTCGATGCCGTGCGGGCGGCCTGCAAGTAGACCTCCCATTCGCGGGGGGCGGCACCGGCCGCCCCCCGGTTTTTCTTTTTGAGAGTCATCGTTTAACCCACAGGAATCAGCTATGGCAGAAAAAATCATGGTGGACGGCAACCAGGTAGCCGCCGAAGTCGCTTTCGCATGCAGCGAGGTTGCCGCGATCTATCCCATCACCCCGTCGTCCAACATGGGCGAGTGGGCCGATGAATGGGCCTCCAAGGGGTTGAAGAACATCTGGGGTACCGTGCCTCAGGTGGTCGAGTTGCAGTCCGAGGGCGGCGCCGTCGGCGCCGTGCATGGAGCGCTCACAACCGGTGCCCTGACCACGACGTTTACCGCTTCGCAAGGGTTGCTGCTGATGATTCCCAATATGTACAAGATTGCCGGCGAGCTGACGCCGACCGTCTTCCACGTCAGTGCGCGCGCCCTCGCCGCGCAGGGCCTCTCGATCTTTGGTGACCACAGCGACATCATGGCCTGCCGCCAGACCGGCTTTGCGATGCTGTGCGCGAACAGCGTCCAGGAAGTCATGGACATGGCCACCATCGCCCATGCCGCGACGCTCGAAACTCGCATTCCCTTCGTCCATTTCTTTGATGGCTTCCGCACCTCCCACGAAGTGCAGAAGATTGACGCCGTCAGTTCCGACACCATCCGGGCCATGATTGACGACACCCTTGTCGCTGCGCATCGCGCCCGCGCTCTGAGCCCCGAGAAACCCACGATCCGCGGCACCGCGCAGAATCCCGATGTCTATTTCCAGGGTCGTGAGACCGTTGCCCCGTACTACACGGCGACTCCCGGCATCGTCCAGAAGACCATGGACAAGTTTGCCACACTGACTGGCCGCCAGTACAAGCTTTTCGACTACGTGGGCGCGCCCGACGCCGAACATGTCGTCGTCATCATGGGTTCCGGCGCCGAAGCCGTCCATGAGACCGTCGAAGAACTGGTCCGGAAGGGTGAGAAACTGGGCGTCATCAAGGTGCGCCTCTACCGCCCGTTCGACGCCAAAGGCTTCGCCTGCGCGATTCCCAAGTCGGTCAAGACCCTCACCGTCCTCGACCGCTGCAAGGAGCCCGGTTCCATCGGTGAGCCGCTCTATGTCGACATCCGCACCGCCCTCGGCGAGATTATGCAGTATAAGCTCGCCGACATCCGGTCTTGGATCCCGACCTATGGCGGGCGCTATGGCCTCGGATCGAAGGAGTTCACCCCCGCGATGGTCAAGGCGGTCTTTGACAACGCCCGGAGTGCCGCGCCGATGAACCACTTCTCCGTCGGCATTCACGACGATCTCACCGGTCTCAGCCTCCCGATCCCGGCCGACTTCACCCTGTCGGACGAAGGCCGCAAGGAGTGCATGTTCTACGGTCTCGGGGCCGACGGCACCGTCGGCGCGAACAAGAACTCGATCAAGATCATTGGCGAGGACACCGACAATTTCGCCCAGGGCTACTTCGTCTACGACTCGAAGAAGGCCGGCGCGATCACGGTCTCTCACCTCCGTTTCGGTCCGCATCTCATCCGCAGCACCTACCTCTGCACCAAGCCGGACTTCGTGGCCTGTCACAACTTCTCTTTTCTTGAGAAATACGACATGCTCGCCAACATCCGCACGGGCGGCACCTTCCTCCTCGCTTCGCCCTTCGAGGCGGACCAGGTGTGGGAGAACATCCCCGATGAGGTGGCGCGGCAGATCATCGCCAAGAAGCTCAATTTCTACGTGGTCAACGCGCTCAAGCTCGATCATGAGCTGCATCTCGGTGGTCGAATCAATACGATCATGCAGACCGCGTTCTTCAAGATCTCCGGAATTCTGCCTGCTGACGAGGCGATCGCCGCGCTCAAGAATGCCGCCAAGAAGACCTACGGGAAGAAGGGCGATACCGTCGTCAAGATGAACTGGGACGCCATAGACGCCGCCTCCGACGCAGTCAAGCGGGTGGCCTACCCGGCCCGCCCCGCCGGCAAGGTGAAGATGCCCAAGGTCGTCTCCGATAGCGCCCCTGCCTTTGTGAAGAGCGTGACCGCCGAGATCATGGCCCAGCGCGGCGATGCGCTCCCGGTCTCCAAGATGCCCGATGACGGCGTTTGGCCCACCGCCACGACGCAGTGGGAGAAGCGCAACATCGCCACCGACATTCCCTCCTGGGATCCCGCCACCTGCATCCAGTGCATGCAGTGCTCGCTGGTCTGCCCGCACGCCTCGATTCGCGGCAAGGTCTATGATCCCGCCGTGCTCGCCAAGGCGCCGCCGACCTTCAAGTCGGCCGACGCCAAGGGCGTGGTCGGCAAAGGGTTCCCGGGCTTCAAGTACACCATCCAGATCGCCCCCGAGGACTGCACCGGCTGCGGTCTCTGCGTCCAGCGATGCCCCGCCAAGAACAAGGCCAACCCGGCTCTGAAGGCCATCAACCTTTCGCCGCAGATTCCGCTGCGCGCGGCGGAGGCGGCCAACTGGGAGTTCTTCCTCGGGCTTCCCGAGGCCGATTGCACCAAGATCGGCGCCACGACGATCCAGGGGAGCCAGCTCAAGCGCCCGCTCTTCGAGTTCTCCGGCGCCTGCGCCGGCTGCGGCGAGACCCCCTACATCAAGCTGCTCACCCAGCTTGCAGGCGACCGCCTGCTGATCGGCAATGCGACGGGCTGCTCTTCGATCTACGGCGGCAATCTCCCCACCACGCCCTATTGCCAGCGTGCGGATGGACGCGGCCCGGCGTGGTCGAACTCGCTCTTCGAGGACAATGCCGAGTTCGCCTTCGGCATGCGCCTCACCGCCGACAAGCTCAATGTCTACGCGCGGGAGCTCATCGACCAGATGCTCGCCGCCGAGACCTGTTCCGCCGCCCTCAAAGCGGTGGCTCAGAAAATCAAGGGTACCGACCAGAAGGCCACCGAAGGCGTCGAGACCATGCGCGGCCTGGTTGCCGAGCTGAAGACGCTCATCGGCGATGGCGCCTGCTGCGACATTTGCAAGAACCTGCTCGGCGTGGCCGACTACTTGATTCGCAAATCGGTGTGGGCGGTCGGCGGCGATGGTTGGGCGTATGATATCGGCTACGGTGGACTGGACCACGTCCTCGCCACCGGCCGCAACGTCAAGATCCTCGTGCTCGACACCGAGGTCTATTCCAACACCGGCGGCCAAGCGTCCAAGTCCACGCCGCTCGGCGCGGTCGCCAAGTTCGCTGCGGCCGGCAAGCCGCAGATGAAGAAGAACCTCGGCATGATTTCGATGACGTACAAGAACATCTACGTCGCGCAGGTTAGCTTGGGTGCAAACGCAGCGGCCACGGTCAAGGCGTTTGTCGAGGCCGAGGCTTACGACGGCCCGGCTATCATCATTGCCTATTCACACTGCATCGCGCATGGCATCGATATGAGCCTCGGCTTGGAGAACCAGAAGCTTGCCGTTGAAACCGGCCACTTCCCGCTCTACCGCTATAACCCGGAGCTCTCCGCCGAGGGCAAGAACGCTTTGCAACTCGACAGCAAGGCGCCGACGCAGTCGTTCGCCGAGACCGCGCTTCAGGAGAACCGATTCAAGCAACTCCTGACGCTCAACCCGAATGCCCAGGCGATGCTGGCCACGGCGGAGAAGAAGTTCCGGGAGAACTTCGAGATGCTGCAGGCCCTGGCCAACCTGCCGCGGTCCTAAGAAAAGAGGCTCTTGCAAAACCCACCGTGGCACGGGCGTCCCGCCCGTGAAACACGGGCAAGATGGCCGTGCCGCGCCCGTACTCCCGGGGTTTTGCAAGAGCCTCAAAGGAATGACCCTATGGCCGTAAGTATTGCCGAAATCATCTTGTTGTGCCTTATAGCCGATTGGTGTTTCCGGCGCATGCGCATTCCGGGTCTCGTCGGCATGTTGCTCGTGGGCGTTATTCTCGGACCATACGCGCTTGAGTTTCTCGATCCCGGCCTGCTTACAATCGGGCCGGATTTACGCCTGAGCGCCCTCATCGTGATCCTCCTGCGGGTTGGCTTTGAGTTAAGCCGTTCGACACTTCATAGGATCGGCGGCAGAGCTTTACTCTTGGCTTTTATTCCTGCCACCATTGAAGGCGCGGCCATCACCATCGCCGGGCCGTGGTTGCTGGGCTTAAGCTTGCTCGAATCGGCTGTTTTGGGATCGGTTCTTGCGGCTGTTTCTCCCGCCGTAGTTGTACCTTCCATGATTGAGTTCATGAAGGAACGCCGGGGCGCAACCAAAGAGATCCCCTCCATGATCATGGCCGCAGCATCGGTTGACGACGTGTACGTGATCGTCGCGCACACAGCCATCCTGGGAGTCTATGTCGGCCAACAAGTCAATTTGGCAACACAAATCGTCAGTGTGCCGCTTTCTTTGATTTTAGGAATTGCTGTGGGGATTGCCATCGGGAGCGTCCTGTACAAGTTGTTCGACCGATTCAACCCCCGGGCGACAAAGAGGGTTCTCATCGTCATTGCCTTGTCCATTCTTCTCGTTCGAATACAACACAGTTTATCAGGCGTTCTGCCGTTTGCCGGTCTGGTTTCCGCCATGGCCATCGGATTCATTATTTTGGAAAAACGGGAATATATGGCTCATGAACTCTCGGCCAAATTGGCGAAGACGTGGGTGTTTGCGGAAATCATACTGTTCTCGATGGTCGGCGCACAGGTGAACATTGGAATCGCATGGCGAGCGGGTTTGATGGGAGCAGCAATAATAGGTCTTGGGCTTCTGGCTCGCAGCATAGGTGTCGGCCTTTGTCTTATCGGTAGCCGCTTAAACATAGGGGAGAGGTGTTTTGTTGCGGTAGCCTACTCTCCGAAGGCCACCGTGCAAGCCGCCATTGGTTCTGCTCCGCTGCTAGCCATGCGTTCAGCAGGGATGGACACAGCCCCAGGGGAAATGATCCTCGCGATTGCCGTATTGAGCATTTTTCTAACGGCGTCTACTGGCGCTTGGGCTATAAATGTCTTGGGACGACGTGTTCTTGAAATTGCCCCTGAATCCGAACATGATGCCTATGATGCGGCAGTAGAAAGCGATCCGGAAGAGTGAAGCTAATCCGATGCCCTGCTGCGTACGTCGCTACCGCGCCGCCGCAGCGGGCTGACGTTCTGCGGTGCTTCGTGATCGGAATGGTCACGGGGCTGTCTGCGCGGGATGGACGGGTCTCGCACGAAGGTCGGCTCGTGCTCGCCACGGGGTTCTGTGGCGGGTTTACTACCCTGTCCGCGCTGATGGACGAGACAGTCGAGATGCTCCGGGGCAGCGAGTACGGGCACGCGACCCTGTATGTCGGCGGGTCGTTGGTTGTCTCTATGAGCGCCTGTGTCCTCGGGCTCATGGCTGCGCGCGCGCTGACCAAATCGGGCGGCGGAATCTGGATCTGACAACCGATGAAGCCGACGCATTATTCTGTCGGTTTCGGAGTCACGGGGGGGCGCACCGTCCAGCGCAACGTGTAAACGAGGAGCAGCACACCGCCCAGAGTCAGAATGGCCATGTAGGCGCTGGTGGCGGCGACCAGATTGGTCAACTGTCCTCCACCCGCCAACGGGCTCCCCAGCACATGGAGCCTGATCGCGTTGACGCCCTGCGCGATCAACCACCCCGTGCCGTAGACGGACCCCAAAATCCCGAGCGCATGAATCACTTGAAGCCCGATCATACCCCAGCGACGCCAACTGCTGGATCCGTTCACCATCAGGCATGCTTCATGCATCGGCATCAGCAATGCCAGCAAAATATAGTAAATCCCGCCAATGCCCGTGCCTGGAATTCCTGCTATCATAACTCAATGCCCTTTCTCATACACCATCAGCCGCTTGCGCAGCACCCACTCACGCCAGATGGCCTGCAGCAGAAAAACGCTGTTGACCGTGCGCAAGACAAAAAAGCTCGGCAAACTAGCCAAGGCTTTTCCCAATTCCCTGCGTTCAGCCGCCTTGATGAGGACGGGCACAGCCACCGCCGGCGCGTCGATCAGGTAGCCCAGCAAGAAGAGAGGACTGACAAACACAGCCAAACAGGGTAGCAGAACGAGGTAGGCAAGGGAAGCAATAATTGCGTCCCATAAAGAAATCATAACGGCTGCGCGTAAAAAGGGTATACGCAGCAAGTGACGCCAGTGTACGACGACATTCTGGATAAACCCGTGGGACCAGCGCCGAAGCTGCTTGCTCATGAATGCGTAGTTGTGCGGTTCGACCGGATAACAGACCGCCTCCGGAATAAACCGGACGCCCTGATGGGCCGCGTAGAAACTCCACGTCAAGTCCATGTCTTCGGCCATCGTGCGCGTCCGCCAGCAACCATTGGCGCGCAGAATGTCGGTGCGATAGACAGAGAAACAGCCCGACGAGATCAGCGGCCGTTCGTAGTAATCCTGGATCGGCTTGTAAAAGGAGAATGCGAATAGGTACTCGATGTACCGTCCGCGCTCCCAGACGGTGCGCACGAAACGGGGCAACACCAGACCGCAGGCGGCCGCAATCTTGGGATTATCCAGGGCCTGCATCAAGAGTTCGATGGCGTTGGGTGCCAATGTCGTGTCGGCGTCAATCGCCATCGTGAACTCCGTTTTCACGAAGCTCATCGCGAAATTCTGGGCGCCGGCCTTCGATCCGGTGTTCTGGGGCGGGCGCAGCACGGTCACGCCGAAGCTGCGGGCAATCTCGGCCGTGTTGTCGGTGGAACAGTCGTCAATCACCAGAACTTCTTCTGGCGCTAATGTCTGCGACTGCAAACTGCGCAACGTGTCTGCGAGAGTGGTGCCTTCGTTATAGGCAGGAATCAAGACGGTCAGACGACTACTCGTAGTGGGCTCGCTCAAGAAGGCCTCATAGGTTATAGGAGAAACACGTCTCGCTCGGCAGGCACAGACTCGGGTGCGCCGGGTTGCGTTGCCGTAATTCGCGCAGAACGGGTTTCCGGCCACAGAGAAGAACCCTGCACCCTGCGACTTGAACACGTCACAGCCTGATGGCGGATGTCTTTTGCGTGGGCATCCTTTCCAAAGCGTGGGCAATACATGCTCGGGTCACTCCCTGTCGGCCGATTTGCAAAAGTTAAATATTAGCACATATGCGGCTGGAGTAAAGCGGTTTCTGATGTTCGTTCGAATACGCGACTCGCGTATTATTTTCACAAGGATATAATGATTTGTGATAC
>Ga0194125_10002482_pt1 | contig 30474 bp, 25 predicted proteins | sample TA2KigC250mmetaG_FD_148626 | JGI IMG/M metagenome (GOLD analysis project Ga0194125, IMG submission 148626) | Freshwater microbial communities from Lake Tanganyika, Tanzania - TA2015034 Kigoma Deep Cast 250m | ecosystem: Environmental > Aquatic > Freshwater > Lake | place: Tanzania: Lake...
GGCGCCGGCTTTCCTCCCGACGGCGATTGAGATGCAAGACCCGAAGTTGCCCAAGGCGGCGACCGAATCGACGAGACAAAAAAACTCGGCGCTCGACGGCCGGGTTTTCGACCCTCTCGATCTCGAGCGCGTGCGTCGTGGGTTCATCGCCGCACGCACCGAGCCGCTGATCCTCGACCAACAAAATCGCAAGGTGATCGACACGGCGTCCTACGACTTTTTGCGCGACGGGCGCGAATGCCCCGACACCGTCAACCCGCATCTGTGGCGACACGCCACTCTCAACGCCCACCACGGCTTGTTCAACGTCGCGCCGAATGTCTGGCAGGTGCGCGGCTACGACATCTCGAACATCACTTTCGTGCGGGGCGAAAAGGGCTGGGTGGTGATCGACCCGCTAACCGCCGACAGCACTGCGCGAGCAAGCCTCGAGTTGATCTCGCGCCATGTCGAACAGCGACCCGTGACGGCCGTGATCTACACGCACTCGCACGCCGATCACTTTGGCGGGGTGTTGGGCGTTACCTCGACCGAAGATGTCGAGGCCGGCCGCTGCCAAGTCATCGCACCGCAGGGTTTTCTGCACGAGGCGATCGCTGAAAACGTCATCGCCGGCGTGGCGATGAGTCGTCGGGCCGCCTATCAATTCGGGCCGCTGCTTGCGCCAGGGCCGCGCGGTCATGTCGACAGCGGCCTCGGCAACTCGACCCCGACGGCGGCACCGTCGTTGATCGCCCCGACCCGCGAAATCTCGTTCACGGGCGAAGAGTTGCTCGTCGATGGCGTGCGCATAATTTTTCAACTCACACCCGAGACCGAGGCGCCGGCCGAGATGAATTTCTTTTTCCCCGACCACGGCTGGCTTTGCATGGCCGAGAACTGCTCGCACACGATGCACAATCTCGTGCCGATTCGCGGGGCGCTGGTGCGCAACGCGCTCAACTGGTCGAAATACATCAACGAGAGCATCGATTTATTCGCCGAAAAAACAGACGTCTTGTTCATGTCGCACAACTGGCCGAGATGGGGTCGCCAAGATGTTCGCGATTTTTTGACCCTGCAACGCGATCTATACAGATGGATCCACGACCAGACGATGCGCCAGGCCAACCACGGCATGACGGCTCTCGAGATCGCCGAACTTTTGGTTTTGCCCGATGAGTTTCTCGCCCATGAACACACCCGCGGGTTCTACGGCGACCTTGTGCACAACGTCAAGGCGGTTTACCAGCGTTACCTGAGTTGGTACGACGGCAACCCGGCCAATCTAAACAAATTTTCGCCCGCCAAAGTGGGCGAGCGCTATGTCGATCTTGCCGGCGGGGCCGACCGCCTGCTCGACCACGCCGAGCAGGCGTTTCAAAAAGGTGATTATCGCTGGGTCGTCGAACTCGTCAACCACGCGGTGTTCGCCCAACCCACCAACCAGCGAGCACGCATTCTGCAGGCCGACGCGCTCGAGCAACTCGGTTATCAGTCTGAGTCGGCGACTTTTCGCAACGCCTATCTCACCGCCGCGCAAGAGTTGCGCAACGGTCCGCCGCCGCGCGCCGAGGCTCGCGTCAGGGCACGGGGGCTGATCAAGGCGATGACGATCGAACAAGTTTTTGACACCCTCGCCGTGCGAGCAATTTCAGAAAACTTGTCTGGTGTCGCCCTGACTGTGAACTGGCTGTTCCCCGACATGGCGGGCACACCCGACGAAAAATGGGTGCTCGGTGTCTCGAATCGAACGTTTTTTTACTCGCAGAACCGACACGATGAAAATGCGTCGGCGACCGTGCAGATCAGCCGAAAATTATTTTTGGAGGTGATCGCCCAGCTGACGACCTTCGCCGATGAACTCAAATCTGGTGGCGCAACAATCGAGGGCGACGCCGCGGCACTGCTCAAAATATTTTCTAATCTCGACAATTTCTCGACCGGTTTCCCGATCGTCGAGCCGTGATCTGTTTCGACTCTTAGAGTCGACGCAACACGGTGACGAGTTTTCCGTAGATCGCAACTTCGCCGCTGTCGAAAACCATCGGCTTCATCGACGAGTTCGACGGAGTGAGGGTGATGCGATTGCCGCTGCGCGAAAATGTTTTGATCGTCGCCTCGTCGCCAGGAATGCCGGCGATGACGATGTCGCCGTTGTTGGCGGTGCTTTGCGAATTGCAGACGACGAAGTCTCCGTTGAGAATGCCGGCGTCGACCATTGATTCGCCGCGCACGCGCAACATGAACAGTTCTCCGTCGCCCGTGAAGTCCATCGGCAGGGGCACGAGTTCTTCGACATTTTCTTGGGCCAGTACATTGACGCCGGCGGCGACATCGCCAACCAGCGGCACATGTTTGGTCGGGCGATGAGTCATCGCCACACCGCTCGACGACTCGTAACGAACCTCGATCGCCCTCGGTTTTGTCGGGTCGCGACGCAAGTAGCCGAGTTTTTGCAGGGCGGCCAGGTGGTTATGAACGGTGGCCGATGAGCTGAGGCCCACGGCCTCGCCGATTTCGCGCACCGACGGGGGGTAGCCCCGTTCGCGCATGCTGACGACTATGAAGTCGAGGATGCCTCGCTGGCGCTCGGTGAGGGTATTGGCTTTGGCCTGGGCGGCGTTTATCGGGGTCGGATCTTTGATTTCTCGCATATTTAAAGCGTACGCCCGTTCGCCCTCAAAGTCAAACACCTGTTCGGAGAACAAATGTTCGCTAAAAAGGTTGTACTACGAACACCCGTTCGCTATGGTGGATTTGGGGTCAAACCCCCCAAACCCCTAATCAACCCCCCAAACCCGAAACGAGGCAGTCATGGCAATAGCAATCAGCAGTTTTCCAATGTCGCGAGTCAGCCAACGCAACATGGCCCCGGTTTATCGCCGTCGTCGCGCGGTGGTTTCGCTGGTGCTGGCCTTGTTGGCCGTGACGATCAGCTTTGTCACGCTCGACACGTCGGCAGCCGCCGACAAGCCCACAGCGGCGAACTTAGCCAGCCCGAAATATGTCATCGCCGAACCGGGCGACACGCTTTGGGCGATCGCTAGTCGCATCGCGCCAAACAGCAACATCACCGATGTCGTCGATCAACTCATTTTGATGAACGGCGATCTGATCACGACGGGTCAGTTGGTTCGAATTCCATAAATTCGCCAAACTGTCACCCAAATTTTCAAGATGATTAACCTTGTTTGGGTGAGGTGCGCCAGTTGTCAGTGTGAAGACACCAAGGTCATCGATTCGCGCGTCTCAGAAGAGGGCAGTTCAATCCGTCGCCGACGCTCTTGCTTGAAATGCGGCTATCGGTTCACGACCTATGAGCGACTCGAGGAAGTTCCTCTGTATGTCGTCAAGCGCTCTGGCGACAAAGAACTTTTTGATCGCGGCAAAATCATCGCGGGTCTGCAGTCGGCGGCCAAAGGTCGACCCGTCGAAGATTCGGTGTTGGTCGAAATCGCCGAGCGCGTCGAAGACGACATGCGCCTGAGCGGCGACGACGTCACCAGCAACCAGGTGGGTCACGCCGTTCTCAGCCAACTGCGCAGCATCGACGAGGTCACCTACATGCGTTTCGCCAGCGTCTACAAAAACTTTGACGCGGCGGCCGACTTCAAGCGCGAGTTGGCGCTGCTCGAAAAAGAGTCGCGCAAATAGCGAATAGCCGTCAGTTCGTTCGCAAATAGCGAATGAACATGAAGCCGTTGTCCTCCAAAATATGGGCGACCTGATAGTCGCTGTGCAGCGGGGGTGCGCCGTTGGCCAGGCGCGGGCTGTCGGCGCCCGTGACCATCGGGCTGATCGTCAGGTTTATTTCATCCACGAGGTTGGCGGCGAACATCGAGGCGTTCAGCAACGCGCCACCCTCGAGTTGCACGAAATTGCCGGGCAACCGGGCCATCGCCCGATTCAGGTCGACGCTGCCCTTGCCGGCTTTGATCACATCTAGTTTGAAGTCGGTGACGGGGGTCTGCGTGTCTTCGGGCATGATCAAAAAGCCCGCACCGCTCGTGAAAAGGTTGGTGTTCAGGTCCATTTTGCCAGTGCGCGTGACCACGCCGACGCGAAGGCCTTCTTTGCTGGGGGCGTCATACATTTCCTCCCGCACCGTGCCCGCGCCGACGACGATTGTGTCGGCGGCCGAGCGCAAGGCGACCAGCACATCGTGGTCGGCCGGGTTCGAGAGTTGGGTCGAGCGGCCGTCAACGACGGTCGAACCGTCGATGCTCATGACCATGCACAGACCGATGCTGGGTCGACCGCTCTTGTGGCGCGAACGCTCGACTCCGTAGACCTTTCGCACATCCACCGTCTCAGAGAACAGGGGCAAGAGTTGGCGCATCACGTCAGCCTATGGGGCGTATTTGGTCGATCAAGGGCGCAGCAACTGTTTGGGGCAAGATGTACGTATGTCGAACAAACGAGTGGTCACTCGAACTTGCCCGTTGTGCGAGGCCGGTTGCGGTTTGGCGATAACGGTCGTCGACGACGAGGTGACCCACATTCGCGGCGACCTCGACGACGTATTTTCAAAAGGATTCATCTGCCCCAAGGGCAGCACGCTCAAACAATTGCACTACGACCCCGATCGGTTGCGCATGCCGATGGTCAAAAGAAACGGCGTGCACCAGCAAGTGTCTTGGGCCGAGGCGTGGCACGTCGTGGCCGAGGGCCTGACGAGCGTCATCAACAGCCATGGTCGCGAGTCGATCGGCACGTATTTGGGCAACCCGGGCGCGCACAATCTTTCGGCGTTGACTTTCAACCGCGTATTGCTGCAGGCCATCGGTTCACGGCAGCGGTTCAGCGCATCCACGGTCGACCAGATTCCCAAGCAAGTTTCTTCGGGATTGTTGTTCGGTTCGGCAAGTTCGGTGCCCGTTCCCGATCTGGATCGCACGCAATATCTGCTGATCCTCGGCGCGAACCCTTATGAGTCGAACGGCAGTCTCTGCACCGCGCCCGACTTCCCGGGGCGCATCGAGGCGATGCAGTCACGTGGCGGAAAACTCGTGGTTGTCGATCCGCGCAAGACCCGAACGGCGGCCCAGGCCGAAGAGTGGTTGCCGATTCGACCCGGCACCGACGCGTTTTTTCTCGCGGCGCTCGCCAACACGCTCGCCGAAGGTGGTTTGCAGGTTCTCGACGAGCGGCTCGGCGCCTATCTGGCCGGTGTCGATGAAGTCGTGGCGGCGCTCGCGCCGTTCACGCCCGAAGCCGTGGCGAGCACGACCGGCATCGACGCGCGAACGACTCGACGCATCGCCGGCGAACTGCGCGACTCGGGGTCGGCGGCGGTCTACGGGCGACTCGGCACTTGCACCTCGAGTTTTGGCACCACGGCGTCATGGCTCGTAGATGTCGTCAATATTTTCACGGGCAATCTGGATCGTGTCGGTGGGGCGATGTTTCCGTTGCCGGTCGCCGGCAGCGGCAACACCCGCGGCCAAAGTGGTGTGGGCAAGGGTTTTCGCACGGGTCGCGGTTTTTCGCGCGTGAGTCGACACCCAGAGGCGCTCGGCGAATATCCCGCGGCGGCGATGGCCGAAGAAATTGAAACGCCGGGTGACGGCCAGATTCGGGCGATGATCGTCGTCTGTGGAAATCCCGTGTTGTCGACGCCCAACAGTGATCGACTGGCCAAAGCGATGGACGATCTCGAGTTCATGGTCAGCGTCGACATGTATCTCAACGAGACTTCGAAGTTCGCCGACGTGATTCTGCCGCCGCCATCACAATTGCAGAGAAGTCATTACGACTTGGCGCTGCTGACATTCGCGGTGCGCAACGTCGCCAACTACAGCGAGCCCGTGTTGCCGCTCGCGCCCGATACCCCCGACGAGTGGGAAATCTTGGCCAAACTCTCGGCGATAGCCGCGGGCATGGGCGTCGACGCCGATGTGGGCAACGTCGACGATCTCGCGCTCGGCACGCTCGTGCAAGGTGCGACCAAAGATTCGTCGACGAATGTCTATGGTCGCGACGAGCAAGAACTCGTCGCCGAACTTTCGAAGTCGGGTCGAAGAGGCCCCGACCGAATCTTGGACTTCATGTTGCGCATCGGCCCGTTCGGTGACGGGTTCGGCTCTTCACCCGACGGTGTGAATCTCGACAAACTGATCGCCGCGCCGCACGGCATCGACTTTGGCGCGCTCGAGCCGCGCTTGCCGGAAGTGCTGCGCACGCCGTCCGGAAAAATTGAACTTGCCGCGCCATCGTTGATAAATGACTTGTCCCGTCTCGAGAGTCGATTGGCCGAGTCGACGAAAAGTGATGATTCCGACCAGATGGTTTTGGTGGGTCGACGCCACTTGCGATCCAACAATTCGTGGATGCACAACATCGAGGTTCTCGTGAAAGGAAAAGACCGTTGCACCCTGCAGATCAACCCCGATGATGCACAGCGACTCGGGGTGAGCCCCGACACCTTGGTGCGGGTGAAGAGTCGGGTGGGTGTCGTCGATGCGCCAGTCGAAATCACCGACTCGATTCGACGCGGGGTCGTGAGCCTGCCGCATGGTTGGGGCCACTCGGTCGAGGGCACTCGAACGCGTGTGGCCAAGATGCACGCCGGGGTGAACTCGAACCTGCTCACCGACGAGCGAGAACTCGACCCGCTTTCGGGCAACAGTGTTTTGAACGGAATACCGGTAGTGGTCGAACGAATTATTTGAAATTCACATGCTTATCCACTTCCAATCCACAGGGTGGCGGCCTTATGCTGAGGCTCGAATCAACAAAGGCAGAAAAGGCAGTAAAAATAAGCCCGCGAAATGATTGACAAGGTCGAATAACAGTGCTGTAATCTGAACCTACCAATTGTGGGCGGAACTGCAATGGGGGGCAGTTAGACACAATATCTTGTGGTCTTTGAACAGACCGCGGTGGGGTGTTGAATGCGCCCCAAAAACAGTGTCTTTACCAATTGTTAAGAAGAAATTTCGTTAAAAGTAACCAGCAGAAATACAAGTCAAAGAAGAGGAAAGAAAAAATGTCACTAGCGCCAGAGCGTCTGTCGATCGGAATCCGTCGTCACTTCACGGCACCAGGCGTGCACCCATACGACCAGGTGGTCTGGGAGCGTCGAGATGCGCAAATCAAAAACTGGAAAGACGGCAGCGTCGCGTTCGAACAACTCGGCGTCGAGTTTCCTGTTTCTTGGTCGTTGAACGCGACGAACATCGTCGCCCAAAAATATTTCCGCGGCACGCCCGGCACCGCCGAGCGCGAAGACTCGATGCGACAGGTCGTTGATCGTGTCGCCGAGACGATCACCAAGTGGGGCTCGGAGTGCGGTTACTTCATCGACCAAGACGAGGCCGATTCGTTTTGCAACGAACTCAAATTTATTTTGATCACGCAGCGCGCAGCGTTCAACTCGCCTGTGTGGTTCAACATCGGCGTCAACGGCGTGCCACAGCAAGCCAGCGCCTGTTTCATTCTTTCCGTCGACGACACCATGGACGCGATCCTGAATTGGTACAAAGAAGAGGGCACGATCTTCAAGGGCGGCTCGGGTGCGGGCATCAACCTCTCGAACATTCGCAGCAGCGCCGAGAACCTCAAGGGTGGGGGCACGGCGTCAGGCCCGGTCAGTTTCATGCGCGGCGCCGACGCGTCGGCCGGCACCATCAAGTCGGGCGGAAAAACCCGACGTGCCGCAAAGATGGTCATCCTCAACGCCAGCCATCCAGACATCGAAGAATTCGTGTGGTGCAAATCGCGCGAAGAGAAAAAGGCCAGGGCGTTGCGTGACGCGGGCTTCGACATGGATCTCGACGGCGCCGATTCATTCTCGGTGCAATACCAAAACGCCAACAACTCGGTGCGTGTCACCGACGAGTTCATGCAGGCCGTCAAAGACGACGCCGACTGGAATTTGACCGCGGTCAAAGACGGGCGAGTGGTGCGCACGATTCGAGCGCGCGATCTGTGGCGTCAAATCGCCACCGCCTCTTGGGAGTGCGCCGACCCGGGCTTGCAGTTCGACACGACGATCAACAAGTGGCACACCGCCCACGCCGCCGGCCGAATCAACGGCTCGAACCCGTGCAGCGAATACATGCACATCGACAACTCGGCGTGCAACTTGGCGTCGATCAACCTGCTGAAATACCTCAACGACGACGACACGTTCGACGTCGAGTCATACATGCACACCATCGAAGTGATGTTCACCGCCCAAGAGATTCTCGTCGGCAACGCCGATTATCCGACCGAAAAAATCGCCGAAAACAGCCGATTGTTCAGGCAGTTGGGCCTCGGTTATGCCAACCTCGGCGCTTTGCTGATGGCGCTCGGCATGCCCTATGACTCGACGGGTGGTCGTGCATGGGCCGCCGCTTTGACTTCGTTGATGACGGGTCACGCGTACGCCACGAGCGCGCGCACGGCGAGCCGCATGGGGCCGTTCGCCGGGTTCTCGGCGAACGAGCGCTTCATGCTCAATGTGTTGCGCATGCATCGCGACGCGAACAAAGAAATCGACAACATCGACGTCGTGCAACCCAGCCTCGTCGAGGCCGCATCAGCCGCATGGGAGTCAGCAGTGCGCGACGGCGAAGAGTACGGCGTGCGCAACAGCCAGGCCAGCGTTCTGGCCCCGACCGGCACCATCGGTCTGATGATGGACTGCGATACCACCGGCATCGAACCAGACCTGGGCTTGGTCAAGTTCAAGAAGTTGGTCGGTGGCGGCAACATGACGATCGTCAACCAAACGGTGCCGCGCGCGTTGCGCCAACTTGGTTATGAGGCGCCGATCGTCGACCGCATCGTCGCCTACATCGACGAGAACAAGTCGATAGTCGGTTCGCCCGATTTGAAGTCCGAGCACCTGCCGGTGTTCGCCTGCTCGATGGGCGACAACACGATCCACTACGAGGGCCACGTGCGAATGATGGGCGCGACCCAGCCGTTCTTGTCTGGTGCTATCTCAAAAACCGTGAACATGCCAGAAGAGGCGTCGATCGAAGACATCGAGAGCCTGCACATGCTGGCATGGGAGCTCGGCGTCAAGGCCGTGGCGATCTATCGCGACAACTGCAAGGTCGGTCAACCGTTGTCGACGATGAAGAAAGACGGCGAGCAGGGTTCGACCTCGGGTGGCGATGCCGCCGGCGCCGCGACCCAGGTCGTCGAAAAAATCGTCGAGCGCGTGGTGCACCAACCCGTGCGCGAAAAACTGCCGCGCTCGCGTCGTGGCCGAACTTTCGAGTTCAGGGTCGCCGATTGCAAAGGCTTCGCCACGATCGGCGAATACTCCGACGGTCGACCTGGCGAGGTTTTCCTGACGGTGTCGAAACAGGGCTCGACCCTCGCCGGCATCATGGACGCCTTCGCCAAGAGCATCTCGTATGGTCTGCAATACGGGGTTCCGATGCGCGCGTTCATCGAGGCGTTCGTCAACACGCGCTTCGAACCGGCGGGCATGACCGACGACCCGGATATCCGCATGGCCTCGTCGATCGTCGATTATCTGTTCCGTCGTCTGGCCGTCGAATACCTGACCACCGACGAGCGCGCCGAATTGGGCATCTACACCCGTCAAGAGCGTCTGCAACCGACGTTGCCCGGTGTCGAAGAGTCGATCGTCGAAACGATGCAAGGCACCGATGTCTTCGCCGATCCGAAGACGATTCCGTCGGCGAGCGACCTCGTGGCACAGATCGACGCCGGCACGTATTCGGCGCCACCTAGTCATGGTTCGACCAAAGCGGCGGGCACGGGCATGATCTGCTCGGCGTGCGGTTCGGCGAACATGCAGCGCGCGGGGGCTTGCTATGTTTGCGGCGACTGCGGTTCGTCGAGCGGTTGCTCGTAGCACCAGAAAATTTGCGAAAAACCCCTCGGGCTAGATTTAGCCCGTGACCAACAATCGTTCGCCCGTCGAAGTCGCGTGGTTCGCCGCGCTCTGCGACGACGACTACGAGTTCTTGGGCGTGGTCGACGAAGAACTGCAGTCATCATGGTTGCATTGCAGCGACATCGTGCGTCGCGCCGAGACGAACGGTTTTGACAACGTGCTTTTGCCCTCGGGCTACAGCCTCGGCATCGACGCGACCGCCTTCTCGGCGGCGATCGCCACGCTGACCCACGAGATCAGGTTGTTGCTCGCTGTCCGACTCGGTGAGGTCGTCGTGCCGCAACTCGCCCGACAGATCGCGACCTTGCAACAGATCTCGAACTCGCGCCTGGTGGTCAACGCGATCTCTTCGGAGATGCCGGGCGAGCAACTCTCGAGCGAGGCCCGATACCGACGCACCACCGAATATCTCTTCGCCCTCGGCGAACTGTTGGAGGGAAGAACCGTGAATCTCGAGGGGGAGTTTTTGCAGCTGCATATTGATCCGCCACGAATAGCGAGTCACGGCATGGGTTGCCCGCCGATTTATTTCGGGGGCTTGTCGGAGGCGGCGCGCGACTGCGCCGCGGCCAGCGCCGACGTCTATCTGATGTGGCCCGATACGACGGCGAAAATTTCTTCGATGGTGCTCGACCTGACGCAGCGGGCGCAACGTCACGACCGCCCGATGAGTTTCGGTTGGCGCAGTCATGTGATCGTGCGCGAGACCGAGCGCGAGGCTCGCGAAGCCGCGCGTCGACTGTTGTCGCGGCTCGACCCCGTCACCGGCGACGCGATTCGCGCGAAGTCGCTCGACTCGACCTCGACGGGCGTGAATCGACAGAGCGAATTGCGCACCGCGGCCGACGACGAGGGCTACATCGAACAAAACCTGTGGACTGGCGTGGGGCGTGCCCGCAGCGGCGCGGGTATCGCTATCGTCGGCGACCCCGACCAGGTGACCAACAAATTAAACGAGTTGATCGACGCCGGTGTTTCGGCGTTCATTTTGTCGGGCTATCCGCACTTGAAAGAGTGCGACTTGTTCGCCAAATACGTCCTGCCTCGCATCAATCACGCCCCGCTCGCGCTCGCGCACACCCCAGCGACCCTCGACTAATCGAGGCGGCAGTTGACGCGTTTGATGCCGTTGATGAAACTGCTCTGTAGGTAGGCGGGTTCGCCCGTGATCTGAAGGTTGGGTGTGCGTCGACGAATCTCGTCGAACATCACCGCGATTTCGCGTCGCGCCAAGTTCGCACCCAGACAAAAGTGCGGCCCGCCCGCGCCGAAACCGATTTGGGTGGGTTGGGGAGCGCGGGTCACGTCGAATCTGAACGGCTCGTTGAACACCCGCTCGTCGCGATTGCCCGAGTTGTAGAACAGCACGACCTTTTGGTCGGCTTTGACCTTGAACCCGTTGATCTCGGTGTCTTGCGTCGCGGTGCGGCGAAAGTGAATGACCGGCGTCGCCCATCGCACTATTTCTTCGACCGCGGTTTTGCCGTGCGTTTCGAAGTTGTCAAACCAAGTTTTGCGCTGATCGGGGTTCTGGGTGAGGGCCAACATGCCGTGGGTGATCGCGTTGCGCGTAGTTTCGTTGCCCGCAACGACCAGCAAAATAAAAAAACTGCCGAACTCTTGGCTGGTCAGGCGCTCGCCGTCGACGACCGCGTGCATCATCACGCTCGTCAGGTCGTCGGTGGGTTTGGCCAGGCGCGCCTCACCCAGGGCCTGCGCGTATGAGAACATTCCGACGGCCGCCTCCATCAGCGCCTCGATTGTGCCGCCGAAGTCGGGGTCACCCGCGCCCAAGATCGTGTTCGTCCAGTTGAAAATTTGTCGCTCGTCCTCGGCGGGGATGCCCATCATCTCGCAAATGATCTGCAGCGGAAACTTTGCGGCGATGTTGTCGACAAAGTCAAATTCTTGCTCGGCGAACTCGTCCAAAACTCTGTCGATGATCGTGCGCGCCTTGACCTTGACATATTCTTCGATTCTCGAGATCTCGCGCGGAGTAAAACCTTTCGAGACGATCGATCGCAGGCGAAAGTGCTTGGGGTCGTCCATGTTGATCATCGATCCGAAAAACTCGTTCAGTTCCTGCGACAGATCGATGATATTGGTCCCTTTTCCGCTGCAGAACAATTGCGGGTTGCGACTCACATGCCAAATGTCGTCGTGTCGGGTGAGGGCGATGTAACCCTCACCTTTCGGCGCGATCGCCAACTCCATCTCTTCGAAGTGGCGAAAGGGGTCGTTGTTTCGCAGTTTGGCGAAGGCCGATTCGCGGTAGTCGCGCGGTCGCAGCCAAAACTCGGGCGACGACAGGTCGATGTCTTCGAGCGGCACATCGAACAACTGCACGCCCCAAATATAGAACTCGGCGTTGAACGGTCGCCACTTCGCATTATGCGAGATTGTCGGCTTCGTCTTGCGACTGGTTTGCGACTAAAGTCGGCACAACCGAGCGTGAGCAAATTGCGACACGTTCAGGGATAGTCATCGAGAGTTTCGAGGAGCCATCGCCATGCCAGAAGCAGTAATCGTCGCCACCGCCCGCAGCCCGATTGGTCGGGCAAACAAAGGCTCGCTCGTCGAATTGCGCCCCGATGATATGTCGGCACAAATTGTGCGCGCGTTGATGGCCAAGGTGCCGCAGTTGAAAGCCGACGATGTCGAAGATTTGATCATGGGTTGCGGTCAGCCCGCGGGTGAGGCCGGGTTCAACATCGGGCGAGTCGTCGCCGTGTTGGCCGGCCTCGACAACGCGCCAGGGGTCACCGTGAATCGTTATTGCTCGGCGAGTTTGCAGACGATTCGCATGGCGGCGCACGCGATCAAGGCTGGCGAGGGCGACTGCTTCATCAGCGCGGGCGTCGAGACGGTGAGTCGATACGCGTCGGGCGCGAGCGACATGGCGCCGAACGCGATCTTCAAGCCGTCGGGCGAAAGAACCAAGGCGCGCGCCGCGGGCGGTCAGGGCGTTTGGGCGCCCGCCCAAGGTTTGCCCGACATGTATATCGCCATGGGTCAAACCGCCGAGAACGTTCGCGAACTCGAGGGCGTGACACGACGCGAAATGGATGAATTCGGCGCGCGCAGCCAGCAACGCGCCGTGGCCAACCAAGAGAACGGGTTCTTCGAGCGCGAGATAACTCCGCTCACCTTGCCGAACGGCACGGTCGTGGCCAAAGACGACGGACCACGCGCGGGAACCACGGTCGAAAAACTCTCAGAACTCAAGCCGGTGTTCAGACCCGATGGCGAGATCACGGCGGGCAACGCCTGCCCATTGAACGATGGCGCCGCGGCGGTCGTCGTGATGAGCGACACGAAGGCGAAAAAACTCGGCATCAAACCGTTGGCGCGAATCGTGGCCTCGGGTGTGTCGGGTTTGAATCCCGAAATCATGGGCCTTGGCCCGATCGAGGCTTGTCGCCAAACGCTCAAGCGTGCGGGCATGACGATCGATCAGATCGACCTGGTCGAGATCAACGAGGCGTTCGCCGCGCAGGTGATTCCGTCGGCGAAACATCTCGGCATACCGATGGAAAAACTGAATGTGCACGGTGGCGCGATCGCGTTGGGTCACCCGTTCGGCATGACCGGCGCGCGCATCATGACCACGCTGATCAACGGTCTGCAACACACCGACAAACGATTCGGTCTCGAGTCGATGTGCGTTGGCGGCGGCCAAGGCATGGCGATGATCATCGAGAGGTTGTAGACAACTCGGTCTTTGTCGCCCGCGATTCGAGCGCGTGGGCGTTACTGGCGACGCGTGCGAAGCAGGCTCGTGCCGTGCATCAATCCGCCGACGCCCGCCAACGCGCCGATGCCGATCGCCACGACGACGAATGTCGTCAGCGCACCATACGCACCATAGATTGACGGCGCAATAAACGCCGCGAGCATCTGGCCGAAGACGTTGACCGCGCCAGACAAACCTTGCGCCGCCGACGCCCGCCCCAACGGCGCCGCTTTGGCGATCGCCGAGAGCGCCGCCGGAATCACCGTGGCTTGCAATATTCCCTCGACCAAGCCGATGCCGAGAATTATCCACGGATCCTTCATCAAGCCGTAGGTCACCGTGATCATGCTGATCGGAATCGCCAACCACAGCACCACGGCGATCGGCGAGCGCTTGTCGATCAGGCGTCCCGCACGGTGCGACAAAAGCACGAACGGCAAACCATAGACGGCGAACGTCAAACCTGTCATCGCATTGTTGCCGCCGAGGTCGTCCAAGAAGCGATCCCACAACGCGTCGAACATGCCGGTCGGAAACGTCACCGCCAGGGTCAGAATCAACGCGACGCGAACATCTCGAATTCGCAACAGATCAAAGCTCAAGCGTTGCGACTCGTTGGTCGACGCGAGTTCGGGGAACCTGCGCGGGGTGATCACGAACAATGCGAACACCGCGAGGGCGCCGAACAACAAAAATGTCGCGTCCAAACCGAACGGGCCGATGATCAACGATCCGATCAGCGGGCCCGAGACGAAACCGCCGATTTCCATGCCCGACACTGCGCCGAGCCGCTCGGCACTGCGGTTCTCATCGAGATGCGCCGCCAAAGCGCGCACCGCGGGAAATGTCAGACCGATCGAAGCGCCGACGATGCCGCGACCCAAAACAAAAAAAGCCAGCGAATCACCGAGGCTGAAAATGATCGAACCCAGCGCCGCCAGCGCCAGACCGAGTTGAATCAGTTTCTTGCCGTGACCACGATCGGCGGCGGGAGAGACGAACAACTGCACCAAGAGCCCCATCGCGAACCCGGTGCCGGCGATCAAGCCGAGCGCCGAATCGGCGTAGCCGTATTCTTCCTGCAATTCAGACATCGAGGCGAACACGACGCTGTTTGCCGACGCTGTCGAAAAGACGCTGAACAACAGCAGCAAGAGATCGGCGCGCTGGCTCGACTTCGAAAGAACCTGTTTGCTCATCTGGTCAGCTCATCAAGTACGGCGTCGAAAAAAATCGGCCAGTGATGCAACGCCCACGCGTCGAACTCGAGTTCGCAAAGCCCGACGCACGAGATGTTCGCCGTCGGGTCGTGCCACAAAAAAGACCCCGTGCCGCCGAAGTGGCCGAAAGCCGAGGCGCTGTTTCGTGCGCCCATCCAATGCGGGTGTTTGGTCGAGTGAATCTCGGCTCCGCAACCCCAACTGCACGGATCAAAACGCCCGACGCCGGGCACGACACCCTCGAGTTCGCCGAATTGCACGGTGGTGACGACCGTCGCGCTTTGACTCGAGATCAAACGTGGCGCACGAAGTTCGCGCACGAACCGCGTCAGGTCGCTAACCGACGAGACGACGTCTTTTGCACCCGATCCGTTGAGAAAACTTTTCTGCATGCCCAGCGGCTCCAGCACGGCGTCGCGCAAATATTCGTTGAAGGCGATTTGCGTCGCTTGTTCGAGATGCCCCGTGATCATGTCGTAACCCGTGTTCGAGTAGATCCGCTTGCGGTTCACCGCCACGATCGGCACCGAACCTTCGAAACTGTAGCCCCCGGCGTGCGCCAACAAGTGGGCGAGCGTGCAGTCTTGCTGACCGATGCCCGTCGAAAGTTCGGTCGAGCCCTCTTCGACCGCCACGAGCGCGGCCCATGCGGTGAGCAACTTCGAGACCGAGGCGATGCGCGAGACGCGCGAAGTATCGCCGAATGTTCGGGTCTCGCCGTTGCGATCGACAACGCAAATTGATGTGGCTGAGGCTGGCCACTCGCGAGCCAGATCGAACGCCCTCATCGGGCTATTTTGCGGCGCGGACTAGTTCGGCGACCCGAAACGCCAAATCGAGTGATTGGCGAGCGTTCAATCGCGGATCGCAGACCGTCTCGTAACGGGTGTCGAGATCGTCTTGACCCACCGACTCGGCGCCACCCAAGCATTCGGTGACGTTTTCTCCAGTCAACTCGATGTGGATTCCGCCAGGCCAGGTGTTCTCGGCGCGGTGCGCGGCGACGAAGCCCGTTATCTCGCGGATGATGTCGTCGAAGTGGCGCGTCTTGCGCCCGTTGGTCGCCGTGAAGGTGTTGGCGTGCATCGGGTCGCACGCCCAAACCACCGGATGACCCGCGTCGCGCACGGCGCGAATCAATGGTCGCAGTGCGCTCTCGATTTTGTCGGCGCCCATTCGTGAGATCAATGTGAGGCGGCCCGGCACACGGGCGGGGTTGAGAACCTCGCACAACGACAAGACAAAGTCGGTCGTCGTCTCGGGGCCGATCTTGCAACCCACGGGGTTGCCGACGCCGCGCAAAAACTCGACATGTGCGCCGTCGAGTTGGCGGGTGCGCTCTCCGATCCACAACATGTGGGCCGAGCAGTCGAACCAGTTGCCGGTGAGCGAGTCTTGGCGGGTGAGGGCCTCTTCGTAGCCGAGCAACAACGCCTCGTGGCTGGTGTAGAAATCGACCTCGTGCAGCGCACTGTGAATCTCGGTGTCGACACCGCACGCGCGCATGAAGGTGAGCGCGCGTTCAACCTCGCCGGCCACCTGTTCGTAACGCAGACCCTCGGCGCTGGTCGTGACGAACTCTTGGTTCCACGCGTGCACGCGGTTCAAGTCGGCAAAACCACCCTTGGTGAACGCCCGCAACAAGTTGAGCGTGCTCGCCGACTGGTGATACGCCTGCACCAGACGCTGCGGGTCGGGCACGCGCGAGTCGTTGTGCGGCGCGGGGTCGTTGACCATGTGACCGCGGAAAGACGGCAGCTCGACACCGCCGATCTTCTCGGTGTCGCTGGATCGGGGCTTGGCGAATTGTCCGGCGATGCGACCGACTTTGACCACGGGTACGCCCGTCGAATATGTCAGCACGAGCGCCATCTGCAGAATCACCCGCAATTTTTCGCGAATGTTGACCGCCGTGAACTCTTCGAAACTTTCGGCGCAGTCGCCGGCCTGCAACAAAAACGCGTTTCCGCTCGCCACCTGGCCGAGCGATGCAAGCAACGACCGAGCCTCGCCGGCAAACACCAGCGGTGGATACGACGCGATCTGTTTCAACGACGAGTCGAGGTCGTTCGAGTCGGGCCACTTCGGCTGCTGGGCAGCCTCGTGGTTTTGCCAAGAGGATGGCGTCCAGCTCTTGGTCATGGTTATAAGCCTATAAACGCGACGCGCGTCAGACGGTGAGGATTTCTCCGGCGTCGTCTCGAAGCGTATCTACGGCTCGGCTGACGAGGCGGCGGGCCGCTTCGGCGGTGACGCCAAGTTCTTCGCCGACCTGACGAAAGCTCTTGCGCTCGCCGTCGTGCAGACCGAACCGCGCCTCGACCGCGTAGCGGGCGCGCTCGTCGAGCGTGCCGAGCAGACGATCGAGCAAGTTCGTGTCGACCATGCCCATCACCGCGTCTTCGGGGCTGATGTCTTCGTTCGGCACGAGATCGCCGAGTGTCGCGTCACCATCTTCACCGATTGTCTTGTCGAGCGAGACGGGTGTCGTCAAGCGATGCAATTCGGCGTTCATCGCGCTCAAACCTTCGGCGTCGCCCGAGCCCTGACGCAACGCGGCGCGCAACGTCGCCGACCTGTCGCCGGGGATTCGAATCAAACTTGCCTTCTGGTCGAGCGCCCGACCGATGGCCTGACGAATCCAGAAGGTTGCATATGTCGAGAATTTGAAACCACGACGCCAGTCGAACTTGTCGACCGCGTGCTCGAGACCGAGGTTGCCCTCTTGAATCAAGTCGAGCAGGTCCATGCCCTGTGGCAATGGATATCGACGGGCGATCGAAACGACCAATCGCAGGTTCGAACGAATGAAACGATCTTTCGCTCGCGCCGCGTTGCGCATGTCGGCACGAATCGCCGCACCGCGTTCACCTTTTTCGTGACGCTTCTTTGCTTCGCGACCGGCTTCGATCGCCTTCGAAAGTTCGCGCTCATCTTCGGCGTTGAGCAACGCAACTTTGCCGATTTCGTTCAAGTAGATGCCAATTGAATCTGACATGGGGGGTTAGTTCTGCTTTCGCTTAGGGGGTATTCGGGGGACTTGACACATTAGGGCATCGGCAGAAAATGTCAAGGGATTAGTGAAAATTTTCATCAAATTTTTGGCCAGGTTTCATAGGGGTTTTGCCGCCTTCATCGACGGCTTAAGGGCCGCCGACTCATAAACTTTGATAGTGCCAATGCGTGTCGGACTGTTCGGGGGTACTTTCGACCCACCGCACCTGGGGCACCTTGTGACGGCGGTCAATGTGCGCCACGCCCTCGGCCTCGACATCGTCGTTTTGATGGTCGCCAACGACCCGTGGCAAAAACAGGGCACCCGCGAGGTCGAATCTGCCACCGACCGGTTGGCGATGGTGCAAGCCGCGATTTCGGGTGTCGACGGATTAATCGCGGGCGACGACGAGATTCGGCGGGGTGGTCCGAGTTTTACCGCCGACACCTTGGCCGGTCTCGCCGAGCGTCATGTCGGGGCAGAACTCTTCACGATCGTCGGCGACGACGCCGCGGCCGGTTTCGGCACCTGGCAACGAGCCAGAGAGATCGCCAAACTCTCGACTCTCGTGGTCGTCGATCGACCCGGCTCGCCGCTCGCCCCACCGAGCGAGTTCGTCTGGAATCGGGTCGAGGTGCCCAGACTCGAAGTGAGCTCGTCAGATCTGCGCGCCCGATTCACCGACGGTAGACCCTTGCAGTTTTTGATCGCCGAGGGCGTGATGCAGGTCATTCGCGCCCGTGGTTTGTACGGTGTGAAAAAGTGACGGCGATTCCCCAGCGGCAAAAGCAGCGCGCGCTGGTCGCACTTTATTGCGGCGTCGCCGCGGCACTTTTGGTGCCGGCCGGTTTGGTCGTCGGTTACAACTCGGCGCTCAATTCGGGCAACGGCACGAATGTCAACGATGTCCGCACCCTGAAGATTGCCGAGACGCCCGTCGCTTTGTTGGCTTCGGTAAACGACGCGAGCGAGATCACGTCGATCAACGTGATCGCCTTGGCCGGCAAAAGTTTGGGCGGCACGATAATTTCATTGCCGGCCAAGTCGATGGCCGCGGTGCTTGAAGGCGAAGAAGCGCGAAGAGTTTCAGACTCGTACACGGGTCTCGACGCATCTGCCTTTGTCGCCGATGTCGAGGGCCTGCTCGACGTCTCATTCACCGCCGTCGGAATCCTGGGTCGTTCGGAGTTGCGCGAACTGTTCAAGCCCATCGGCCCGGCCGAGGTTGTCTTTGACTCTGACGTGCGCAACACGGATCCTGACGGAGCAACCCGTTTGATCGTAAAAACAGGTCGCACGATCCTCGAGACGGCGACGCTGGTCGATATTTTGCTCGCCCGCGAAATCGACCAGACCGAAGACAAGCGTTTCAATCACCAAAAATCTGTGCTCAACGCCGTCGCCAATACCGTCGGCTTGGGTCTGCAACTCGAAGGCGACCAGACCACCACCCTCGCACCGCCGAGCGACATCGGCACATTTTTTCGCCGGCTGATTTCTGGACCGATTCAGGTCTGGCAATTCGCCGCCGAGGCGGTGCCAAGCGGGGATGAGAACCCCGACTCGTTAGATATGTATCGCCTCGACGCCGCCGAAGTCACGATGATCATGGCGAGCGTCGCGCCGACATCGATCACGGGTTCGGGCGTCGCGGGTCAGTTGTCGGTGCAGATCGACAGTCCGTTCAACAACGCCGTGGTCAGCCGCGAGATCGTGCGTCGGTTGCTCGCATACGGCATGAACGTGGCGATCGTGCGCGAGGTGCCGGGGCCGCCCGAAGACGTTACGCAGGTGCGCTATGTCGACGGCAACGTTCTGGCCAGTGCGCAAGACCTGGCGAGTTTCATCGGCGAAGTCGCCGCGGGTCGCACCAGCGAACGGGCTCAGGGCATCGACCTGCAGATCGTCATCGGCGCGTCGTTCGCCAAGTTTCTCGAGGGCAATCCCGAGATTCCGACGACTACCGTGGTGGTCGACGACGAATGACAGATTTTCAGGTGCAACCAGAGGCGGTTAAGTTGGCCCAAATCGCCGCCCAAGCCGCCGACGAAAAACAAGCCACCGATATCACGGTGCTCAACGTGGGTGAAGTTCTGGTGATAACCGACTTGTTCGTCGTGGCCAGCGCGAGCAACAGGCGGCAAGTGCGCACGATCTGTGACGCGATCACCGAGGCGGTTCGCGTGAAAACCGGCGCCACGCCGCATTCAAGCGAGGGTGTTTCCGAGCAGCAGTGGATTCTTATCGACTACGGCAGCGTCGTCGTGCATATTTTCGACGACGAGACGCGCCGGTTCTACGAGATCGAGCGCCTCTATCGCGACGTCCCGCTCGTCCCTTGGCGGCTCGTCAGCTGACCAAACGAAGTATGGCAATGAATAGAAGACTCTTAACGACTCTTTCGTTGTGCATTTCGCTCGGATTGTTGCCGGTGGCGGCGGGGCGGGCCGAGGCGTCGATCGGCAAGAGTTGCAGTCGAGTCGGGCAGACGATCTCGATCACGGTCAAGAAAAAGACGGTGACGCTGACCTGCACGGCGAGGGGAGCCAAGAAAGTCTGGGTCGCGACCACGACGGCGCCGGCGTCAAAAGCCAAGGACAAAACGGTGGGGGCGAAGATATTTGCCGCGGGCGCGGAGAAGTTCGTCGACATGGCATCCGCGGTGCAATCTCAAGACGCGCAGTGCATGCTCGTGATGAAGAATGGCGCGGTGATCGGCGAGTGGAACTTCGCTCTGCACAAGTCTGAAACCAACGTCGAAAGCGCGTCGGTAACGAAGTCTTTCGCCGCCACGCTGATGGGCGTCGCCTTGCGCAAAGGTTTGTTTTCGCTTGACGATCCCGCGACTAAGTTCATCCCCGAATGGATCGGCACACCAAGTGCAGGCATCACGATCAGACATATTTTGGCGATGACAACCGGCCGCCGAGAATGGACCCCAGCCAACATTTTGAATCCACAACTTAACGAAGTTTTGAACGTTGGTCAGTTGGCGCTGGGTCAAGACAATCTCGGAGTAACTCGCTACACGCTGCCGGGCAAGAAGTGGGCATATCGCAGCGGCGACTCGCAGGTGCTTGCGTATATCTTGACCCGCGCCACGGGTGAGACTATTCAGTCGTTCGCCTCGCGCGAGTTGTTCGAGCCACTCGGCATGACGATCGATGTGACGGCAACCTCGACGGGCTTGGCCGGGTTGTTCGCCGGTTTCAGGCTGGGGTGTGAAGATTTGGCGAAACTTGTGCAGCTCTATCTGAATCGCGGCAAATTGGCGGGCAAGCGAATTCTCGAAGAGTCGTTCGTCGTCGACGCACTGAGTTCGCAAACCACATGCGGCACCTGTGCCAAGACGGGTTTCGAATCGTCGCTGATGAACGGCGCCTACGGGCTTCACTGGTGGCTGAACGCGGCCGCACCAAATGCTTGCGCGGGTGTCGGTGGGTGCAGTTTGGCGACGACATCAGGCCCGACATTTGCAGATCTGCCGACGAACATGTTTTATGCATCTGGCCTGTGCCATCAACTCGGCGCCGGTCTGCCGACAGAGCAACTCGTGGTGGTGGTGCTCCGCAAAGGATGCGACGATCCGATACAGGTTTTTCTCTCGAGCGATCCCACACCGGGTCGCACATTCTTCAAGGAACTTGCTCGCGCGATCAAATAGTCGCAACGCCGGTTGTGGCGATAGTTTGAGGAAGCGATTTCGGGGCTATAGCTCAGTTGGTAGAGCGCTTCCATGGCATGGAAGAGGCCAGGGGTTCGAATCCCCTTAGCTCCACAATTTATATTTTCGCCCGTTCGGGCTAAATTCTTAGCCATGTCGACGGTGGCGAACTCGCAAGACTTTTCGCTTGGCGGGTTGCGCGTGCTGGTCACTGGTGGCGGCTCGGGCATCGGCAAATCAATCGCCGAGGCGATGGCGAGGGCCAAGGCGCGAGTCGTGGTTTGCGACGCCGATTACATCACGAACCCCGACTTTGTGTGCGACGTATCGAAATCGGACGATGTCAAAAAGATGTTCGAGTTCGTTCAACGAGAACTCGGCGGCCTCGATGTTTTGGTGAACAATGTCGGCGTGCCCGGCCCAACGGCCCGAGTCGATGAAATGGATGCCGATGCCTATGACGAGTGCGTGCGCATCAACTTGGGCGGCACTTTTCGCTGCACGAAAGCGGCCGTGCCGATGCTGCTCAAGACGAAGGGCTCGATCATCAACATCTCGACCAGCGCCGGAATCTTTGGTTATCCGCTGCGTTCGCCGTACGTCGCGGCGAAGTGGGGCATCATCGGTTTGACCAAGTCGTGGGCGATGGAACTCGGTGCCGACGGCGTGCGGGTCAACGCGATTTGCCCGGGTTCGGTGAGCGGCCCAAGAATGACCGGCGTGATCGAGCGCGAGGCTGCCGCAACGGGGGTCAGCGCCGAAAAGATTCGCCAGGGGTATGCCGATCAAGTTTCGATGAAGACATTCATCGACGCGACAGATATCGCCGCCGCGGCCGTGTTTTTGAGTTCACCGGCGGCCCGTTTCATTTCGGGACAGGTTTTGCCCGTGGATGGCAACATCGAAACGATGCGCGCCTAGGCAGATGAAAGAGAGATCACTTGGTGGCACTTGAACTTGACGGTGCGGTCACGCTGAAGAACCTGCACAAAAAATATGGCGAACGCGCGGTGGTCGACGACGTTTCGCTCGAGGTGAGGGCGGGCGAGTTTTTCTCGATGCTCGGCCCGTCGGGTTGCGGCAAGACCACGACGCTGCGAATGATCGGCGGCTTCGAGCGACCTGACAGCGGAACTGTGCATATCGACAATCGCGACGTCACCAACGACCAACCCGAAGAGAGACCGTTGAACACGGTGTTCCAGAACTATTCGTTGTTTCCCCACTTGAATGTTCGCGACAACGTCAAGTTCGGCCTGCGTTTCGAAAATGCGTTCACAAAAAGTGAAAAGTCGGCCGAGTCGCGGGTCGCCGAGGCGCTCGACCTCGTGCAACTCGGCTCGTTCGGTGATCGTCGCGTGCATCAACTTTCGGGTGGAGAGCAGCAACGCGTCGCCTTGGCGCGCGCCTTGATTCTCGAACCGAGCGTGTTGTTGCTCGACGAGCCCCTCGGGGCCCTCGACGCCCAATTGCGGGCGCGACTTCAGATAGAACTGGCGACGTTGCAGCGACAGATCGGCATAACTTTCATCTATGTGACCCACGATCAGCAGGAGGCATTCACGATGAGCGATCGCATCGGCGTGATGCGCGGCGGAAAACTGATGCAGGTCGGCGCGCCTCGCGAGTTGTACGAGAAACCCGAATCGGTGGAGGTCGCACAATTCATCGGCGCCGCGAACCTGATCGCGGGTCAGGTCACCAGCCGTGGCGTCGTCGAACTCGCGGGTGAAAAGTTCGTCGCACCCGACTCGGCGCCCCTGGGCAAGGGGATGATGATGATTCGACCCGAGCGCATCCGTGTCGGCTCGGGCTCACACAAAGCCTTCGTTGAACGCGTGACTTTTGCGGGCTCGAGTTTGCGCGTCGCGCTAAGGGTCGGCAATGTAACGATCAACGCCGAGGTGCCGAACGACGAGACCTCGTCGCACCTGCGCGACGGTCAAGAAACGATGATCGACATCTTGCCCGACGCGGTTAGGGTCTTGCCCGCGATCGACTAACTGTTCATCTGCGTCACATCGGCCAGCGCGGCTCGCATGCCGCCGCGCTCGCCGTTGCGCTTGCGCCAGGTCGACAGACCGAACAGACCCAAGATCAGCACTGTGAACGAGGTCAGAACCAAAAGAGTCGCCAAGGCGTTGAGAGCCGGGGTCGCACCGCCCCTGACCGACGAATAGATCCGTAGCGGCACGGTTTCTGAACTGACGCCGGCCGACAAGAAACTGGTGATGATGAAGTCGTCGATCACCGTGGCGAAGACGACGACGAGGCTCGCCATCACCGAGGGCCAGAGCATCGGCAACAGCACGAATCTCAGCGCTTGCCAGCGCGTCGCCCCCAGATCTCGCGCGGCCTCCTCGAACGACGAGCCAATTGAAACCAGGCGCGCGCGTACGATGACCACGACGCTGCTCAAGGAAAATGTGACGTTGCCAAGGAGTTGAGCCGTGAAGCCGAGGGGCACGGCGGTGAACAAACGCGTGAACGTGATCAACAGAGCCGCACCGACGACGATCTCGGGCGTGATCAACGGCGCCGAGGTCAAGCCCTGCACGACGTTGGTGCCTCGGCCGGAAATTCTTTGTGCGCCGATCGCCAAAGCGACGCCGAGGGGAGTCACGACCAAAAGCGTCGCCACCGCCAAAACAAGCGAGTTGATGATCGCGTTGCGCATCTCAGAACTATGAAAGACCGAGGCGTTCGGGTCTTGCCACCACCAGCGCAAAGAGAATCCCTGCCAAACCGTTCGGCTACGACCGTCGTTGAACGAGTAGATGACGGCGATGATCACCGGCACGAGACTCCAGATTATGTAGCCCCAGATCACGTAGACCAGCGCCGAGGTTTTTTTGCGACGTATTTTGCTGATCATCGGGTCGTCTGCCGGGCCTGTTGACGGGTGCTGCGCAAATAAAACGACATCAGGGCGAGCAAGAAGATCGACAACACGATCACGAGCAACGCCCCGTTCTGTGGCTGGGAGCTGCCGTTCAAGAAGAAGTCGATCTGGTTGCCGAGCATTTCGGTGCTGGGCGAGCGCGACAGCAGATCGTTGGTGTAGTAGTCGCCGAACATCGGTAGCGCTATCAAAATGCCGGCGGCGACGAGACCTGCTTTCGACATCGGCATCGTGACAAGGCGAAACGCTTGTCGCGAGTTGGCACCCAGATCGCGGGCGGCGTCGATCAGTCGCCAATCAAGGCGTTCAAGCGTCGCGTAAAGGGGCAGAATCAAAAACGGAACATAGCCATAGACAAGACCCAAAACCACCGTGATCGGCGAGCCATCGAGCCAGTTGTAATTGACGCCGAACAGCCTCATGAATCGGGTGAACAACCCGTCGCTACTGAGCAAATTGACCCATGCGAGCATGCGCATCAGATAATTGACCCAGAACGGAACGATGATCAAAGCGAGAAAGAGTAATTTTCTCTTGCCCGAATGACGCGCCAAAAAATATGCGATCGGAAACCCGATCGTGAAACTGATGACCATCGCGCAAAACACGTAGACGACGGTTCGAATCGCCACCCCGCGCAACGGGCCCGAGGTCAGGCTCGCAAGAGTTTGCGACGCCTGGGTGAAGTCCCATGAGAGGGGGTTCCATTGCGGAACCGCGTCGCGAAAAATCGGGTCAATCGTTCCGAAGGCGACGCATGCGACCGCATAAAACGGGATCGCGAACAACGCGACCAACCAGGTCGTGCCGGGCAACGCGAACAGCGTCCAAAGACGCGGGGTTCTCTTCAATTCTCAGCCCGCGGTGAATGCTGTCCATTGCTCGAGCCACAACGCGTCGACGGCGGGCTCCAAGGTCACTTGCGCCAAACCGGATGCGTATTTCTCTGGCGTGACCAAGGCGTCGACCAGCGACTCGGGAATTGTGCCGCTGGCCAAAAGCGTGTCGACCGTGATCGTCTCGAGCGCGGGTTGGTAGCCGACATATTCGCGATTCTTCAACGCGCTGTCGGTGTCGCTCAAGAAGTTGATCAGCTGGTGGGCCAACACGGGCGACTTGGCGGCCTTGGTGACGCACATGAAATCGTTTTTGGTCACCGTCGTCTCGGGATACCAGAAACCAAGGACGCCGGGGTCGAGACCCTCGGGCATATATTGCACCGCGGTGAACATGTCGCCCGACCAGAGAAACTGGATGTCGCGATTTCCCGCGGGAATCTCTTGATAGCCCAAAATGTCGACTTTGGGATTCACGGCCTCGCGCATTTCGATCAGCGCCTCGCCGGCCTTCTTGATTTCGTCCGGGTCGCTCGAGTTGGCATCGTTGCCGCCGTTGCGAAAGATCGCCATCGCCAGCGTGTCGCGATAAGAGTCGAGCACGGCCAACCGACCGTTGTATTTGGCGTCCCACAAAACTTCGTAGCCGTTCTGCGCGAACGCGCTCTTGTCGATTACGTCCGTTCGATAGCCGATGCCGTTGCCGTAGATGAAGTAGGGCACCGTGTATTGCGATTCAAGGTCGTAATAGGGGTTGCGCAAACCAGATATGACATTGCCAAAATTCGGTATGTACGACTTGTTGAGCGGCTGAAGAATGTCGGCGGCGATGAGTTTGGCCAGCCCCGTGTCGGTCATTCCGAGAATCACGTCCGGCTTGAAAGTTCCGTTGCGTAGTTTGGCGACCGCCCCCTCTTCGGTGTCGTAGATGCTGGTAGAGATCTTCACGCCGAACTGCGTTTCGAACGCGGCGATGCTCTCGGGGTTCATGTAGTCGGCCCAATTCAAGATCTCGAGGGTGCCCGACTCATTGGCGAGGCCGTCGGCGATCGGGTCGGTCGAGACCGGCAACTTGATCGGGTTTTGCGGCGTGCCGATCGACAAGCCATCGGCCGTCGTCGACGAACCGCCACCGCACGCGGAAAGAACCGCGCCACCGACGGTGATTCCGCCCGTGGTGATGGCAAGTTTTCGGAGAAAGTCGCGCCTTTGCATCGGCCTGAAGTTCGAAGTGCTCATGTCGTAAACTTAGTGCTTGTGACCTCGCTCGATGAAATCATCGCGAAAGAAGAGCAAATCTTTCTGGGTCGGGTACCCAAGTCGATTGCGATGCATAAAACGGCCCTTCGCCATATTCCGGGCGGGGTTGCGTCGAGTTGGGCCAGTTCTCGCCCGACGCCTGTTTGGGTCGAGTATGGCAAGGGTGCCCATGTTTGGGATGTGGATGGCAACAAATATGTAGATTTTCACGCCGGCTATGGCGCCAATGTCGTCGGTCATGCCAACCCTGCAGTCGTGGCCGCCGTGCAGAGTCGCGTCACGCTCGGCACCCATTTCGCCCAGCCGACGCCCGACGTGATCGTCGTGGCCGAGGCGTTGGCCGACCGTTTCGGTCTGCCGCAGTGGCGATTCTGCAATTCGGGCTCAGAGGCGACGATGGACGCCGTGCATTTGATGCGCGTGGCCTCGGGTCGAGACCTGATAATCAAAATCGAGGGTTCGTACAACGGTCACCACGATTCGGTGCTCGTTTCGATTTTTCGTTCGACCAGCGAGCTTGGTCCCGAGAACGACCCGTGGCGCGTGCCGGGCGCGGGTGTGCCGCAGGCGATCGCCGATTTGGTGCGGATAGTTCCTTACAACGATCTCGTCGCGCTCGAGAAGCTTCTGGTCGAATTCAAAAATCAAATCGCCGGAATGATTCTCGAGCCGATGATGATGAACGCCGGAATCATCGCCCCGCTCGACGGCTACCTGCAAGGACTGCGCGAACTGACGCGCAAGCACGGCGTGCTGCTGGCTTTCGACGAGGTGAAAACCGGTCTGGTCGTTCACCACGGCGGAGCGACAAAACTTTACGACGTGCAACCCGACATCGTTTGTTTGGCCAAGGCCCTTGGTGGCGGAGTGCCATGCGGGGCGATTGGCGGCACCGCTGAAGTCATGTCGGTCATTTCCGACGGTCGTTACAGCCAGGTCGGCACGTTCAACGGCAACCCGTTGACGATGGCGGCGGCAAAGGCCGTTTTGGTCGACGTCTTGAAACCCTCTGTCTACGCCGAAGCCAACGAACTAGGCGCATACATATTGAACAATGCCCTCGACACATTGCATCGACACGGGCAACCGGCCTACGGCTTTCAGGCAGGCTTCAAGGTTTGCGTCGTGTTCAGCGACCAACGGGCGAAAAATTATCGCGAGTTTCTCAACATCAGCACCGGCGTCAGCCACCTGCACTTCCTCAAACAATTCAACGGCGGAATTTTCTTGCCGCCGTGGGGCAAGAGCGAATCATTGACCCTGTCGGTCGCCCACACCAAGGGCGATGCCGATATCTACATCGAGAATTTGGTCGATTTCGGGCAGATGCTCGGCTCGATGGGCGAGCGCGACTCCAAGGTTTTTGCCGTCGGTAGCTTCAACTAGTTTTTGAAATTTCGTCGCGATATCGGCGCACGAGGTGTCGGCAGTAGCGCTCCATTTTCGTGTGGTACGCGCGTGTGAAAGATCGCGAGGCGACGCCTCGTTGAACCCGCACGCAAACCGAGATGTCTTGCTGGTTGACCAGATCACTGAAGTTGATGGTGGGTTCGAGATCGAAATTTTCGTTGTCGACGACCTCGGCCGGAAATAGGTAATCGGTAAAAATCGTGGTGTGGGTCGCCGACCGAGGCACATAGCGGGTGATCACCGCGACGGTGGGTGAGATGTCGATCAACATGTTGGGATAGACGTATGCGCCGAAGACCGAGTAATCGTCCAGGTCGTCCATGGTCGGCAACAGTGGCAGGTTTTCGTTTTGCTTGTATGACAGGGCTGTCGCACCTTCTGTCAAACTCACGCCCCAATCGTCGCGATTTTCTTGAATCGTGTTGCCCGTTTTGTAGATCGGCACCAGGTCGACCAACTCGGGGTGCACCACCGCACAATGCAGGCACTCGCTGTAGTTTTCGCCCAGCACCTTCCAGTTTGCCTCGACCTCGTCGACGGTGCGTTTCGCGTTCTTGAGGCCCGTCATCCCGAATTTCTCGAGGTCTCGGGGTCGCGAATAATGTTCATCCAACCATTGCATGAGGTCGGGCGCGTTCGGGTCGAGCGAGACGAAGATGAAACCCTGCCACTCGGCCACTCGCACCGTCTGCAAACTGATTGCCGAACGATCTATCGATTCTTTTTCGTGCAACGGCGTGGCGACTAGTTCGCCCTCCAACGAATAACTCCAGGCATGATAGGGACAAGTGATCGCCGCGCCGAAACCCTTGCCGCTCGCGTCGCACAGTTGCGAACCGCGGTGTTGGCAGACGTTGTAGAAAGCGCGCAGCTGGTTCTCGCGGTTGCGAACAATCAAGATGCTTTCGTTGCCGATTTCGGCGACTATTCGGTCGCCGATTTTGCCCAAGTCTTGGGCCAACCCGGCGAAGCACCAGTTGGTGGAGAAAATCGTCCGCATCTCGCGACCAAAAATCTCGGGGGAAATATATTCTTCGCGGGTGAAACTCTCGCGCAGGCCGTTGATTTCGGTCATTTCGTCCATCCTAAACCGGTCGGAATATCTTCGTAGTCGACCGTCCACAGGCGACCGCCGTTCAAATCTGACGCGTCATAACAGCGGTAACCGATCAAACGCTGTTGCAGCGCAGAGAGAGATTTCGCCCGAGTCTCGGTGACACCGAGACAGCCGGCCTCTTCTGGCGTCAACCAGCCGTATATATACGACATGTGCAGACCGAAGCGCGCTTCGTCGGTCGTTTTGTTGGCGCCGGCACTGTGCAGCACCTTGCCGGTGTAGATCATGCCGCTGCCCAGCGGCATCACCGCCTGGGTGATCTCATCGTCGGTGGCCTCGCGCTTGTAGTCAGGCCACAGGTGGCTGCCCGGCGCGACGCGCGTTGCGCCGTTTTCTGCCGTGAAGTCGGACAAAGCAAACATGCAACTGACCTGACAAACGGGCGTGGTCGGCGTGTTCATCGTCGGCCAGTCGTCTGAATCGCGATGCATGTACTGCGGATTGCCGTCGGGCATGACGATCATCATTTGACCAGTGTTCATCCAATAACTCGCGCAATGCGGCTTGAGCATCGCGTCGGCGACGCCCAGAAGCACCGGATGCACCAGCACCTGGTCGGCGAAAGTTTGCGAACGCTGAACCAGGCGGGTGAAGCGTTTGGTCTTCTCGCCCCAAAAATAATTCACGAAGGCATGCTCGGTTTTCGGGCCGGTCTGGGTTGCAGCCGTGGTCGCGGCGAGTTCATCGAGCATCGTCGCCACCGTTTGCGCAGAGAGCATGTTGTGCACGATCACGCCGCCGTCTCTTTCGATCACGGCGATTATCTCGTCGATGTTGGCCGTGTGCGCGTCCAAAACTGCAAGTTGCGGTTTGATCACCGAACTCTGCGCCGCCATGCGATAAATCTACCAATTAGCCTGCAGGCATGCAGTTTGACTTGCAAATCAATCCGGGAACTGCAATTTGGCCAATTGCGCGCGAAGCGGCGATTGCCGCCGAGGCGGCAGGTTTTCAAACCCTGTGGACCGTGGATCATTTGGCGGGTGATGTGATGCAGGCACCCGACATGCCCGAGTGTTTCTCGTTGCTTGGTGCGCTCGCGGCGGCGACTGAAAAAATCAAGATCGGGCCGTTGGTCGTCAATGTCGGCAATCGACACCCGGCGATATTGGCCAACAGCATCGCCACCGTTCAGCAGATCTCTAGAGGAAGATTTGTTCTAGGTATCGGCGCTGGTGCATCGCCCACTAGTCCGTTCGCCGCCGAGCGACGCGCGATCGGTCTCTTGCCGCCGGCCAAACTTGCCGATCGTCATGCCGCCTTGGTGCAGGCGCTCGACGTGATTAGTGAAATGTGGTCGCCGTCGCGACGCGCCGATCTCGCGACATTCCCCGTGGCGACACCGACACCCGAGATAATCGTCGGAGCGAACAGCGTGGCCTTGGCCAAGATCGCAGGTGCGAGAACCAACGGCATCAATATTCGGGCGACCCACGAGCGAGCCGAAGAAATTCTCGCGGCTGCACAGACGTCGCATGCCGAGTCGAAACTCG
>Ga0194125_10002483_pt1 | contig 30472 bp, 32 predicted proteins | sample TA2KigC250mmetaG_FD_148626 | JGI IMG/M metagenome (GOLD analysis project Ga0194125, IMG submission 148626) | Freshwater microbial communities from Lake Tanganyika, Tanzania - TA2015034 Kigoma Deep Cast 250m | ecosystem: Environmental > Aquatic > Freshwater > Lake | place: Tanzania: Lake...
TCCTCCAGGGTCCCCGCCGTGAGGCCCCGGTCGATGAGGGCCTCTATTTTGGCCCTCTGGGGGTCGAACTGGAGGGCCGGGTCCAGGTGGGGGTCATAGGCGTAGTGCCTGGTTTCCCGCTCCCTGGCCGTCTCATAGGTGGGGGCCAGACCCGCCGGGGGGTTGTTTTTGCGCTTGGCCTCCTCAAAACGGAAATCCTTGACGCCGTTCGGGTCACCCGCTTGCCTTTTTTTCCTCCGGGCCATGACCGACCCCCTTCTTCTTTGGTAAAAGCCCTTCTTTTCCCTGATATTGTGCCGCAGCCTTGCCGCCGCAGGCCCCAAAATGGTGTTTCCGACCTCTATATCCGGTGAAGGTCCCCAAAGATTTCTTATTTTGCAGCCTATTCCTCATCTTGACGGCATAGTAGCATAATTTTTGTTGGGAAAATGCCTTTTTTCAGATTTGAGGCGCACCTCCCCTTGGGTAACCGCTCCTCCTACGGACAAGGTAGAAAACGGGAATCCACCAGGGGGGTCGCGGGAGGATTCTATACGGGGGCGATATATCTCATCCGGGGGGGAGGAGTCCCATCTCCGGTTTTAGGTTTTTCGGAGAGCGCCTGGGCCGGGCGGCGGGCAAGGCCAAGGTGGGCGGAGCGTCTGGGGGGTCCCTCCATTCCCCTGGCATAGAGCACGACGGAAGCTGAGGGAGTGCCAAGACCAGAGGCGCAGAATGGCCCATGTGAGCCGCTGAGAAGCCCGTAGTGAGGCGAATGACGTGTAGCTTATTGGAGATTCTCCCCCTTAAGCGGAGACTCCTTAGCGTCGCAAGCGGGCCACTCAGACAGAAATTGACAATGACCAGGAGGAACTGCTGCCCAAAGCTACAAGTGCACAAGCCTGATGGATTTGCCACGTTTTTTCAAGGATAGGTTGGAAATGCGGTTGGAAATAAAACATTTAAGAAGTTAGAAAAGAGCTAATTATTTGATTTCATTGGGGTGAGCGACGGGACTTGAACCCGCGGCCTCCGGGGCCACAACCCGGTGCTCTCACCAACTGAGCTACGCCCACCACACGAATAGATATTTTTACCAGAAAAACCCCGGGCTGGCAAGGGACCGGCGCCCAGGAGGAGTTTTTCTTTTTCTGGACGGCTCGTAATGATTCGATGGCCCACCCGTAAAGCATGAAAAGACTTTTGTGGGGGGAGGAGCGGGGGAGCGGCGGCCAGCATGGCACCGGCGTCTCGCCTGTGATTCCCTCCCCCCAGCAAACTTCTCAAGACAGTTACTCATGGGCCTGAGGCCCACTCACAAAGCATGAAAAGTTCTCCCCCTCACCCCAGCCCTCTCCCCCGCCGGGGGAGAGGGGGATAAGGAACTTTTCATAGCAGTTACTCATGAGCCTTGGGCTCACCCATAAATTATGAAAAGTTAAGCATCCTTACGGTGGGCAGTACGCCCCCTACAAAAAACTTTTCGAAGCAGTTATTCATGAGCCTTCGCCTCACCCGCAAAGCCTAATAATTCCCTCTCCCCCTAGCCCCATTGGCGCTAACTTAAGAAAAAACCAGTTTACATCATAACATACCGATTTTACTTAAAAACCCCCTAAATCCCCCTTTTCCAAAGGGGGACTTCGGGTCACCGACTGCTCATTCCCCCCTTTGGCAAAGGGGGGTAAGGGGGGATTTATCTTGACTGTTCAACAGGTTACCCTTGGCATACCCACTGCTTGCTTAATCCTACTACGTGGAATTATTGATTAACCCTCAACAAATACTGACAAATCCCCCCTGACCCCCCTTTAGCAAAGGGGGGAAAATGAAAGGACTTTTGGACTACTGAACGCAGTAGCATTAAGTTAGCGCCAATGCCCCCTAGCCCCCTCCCACGAGGGGCTAAGCATTACCCACAAGTGTGGGGGAAGGGATGAGGAGCAGAAAACCTCGCGTTCCCAATCTCTTGCTGGGGAACGCAATGCGTCCGAAGCTCCTGCTTCGGGCAGTAGTCCCAGGGCGCGCCGCGCACGCCGGGGTGGGCGGCCGCGGGCCGTCCTATGACCTGCCCTTCAGGCGTTTTTTATGTCCGGGGCGCCGGGTGCAGCCTGATGGCCGCGGCTGCCAAAACAACCATGCGGCAGGGCGGGCAATGCCCGCCGCCAACCCCCGGCAATGGGTCCCGGTGCCCACCCTGCGCGACTTGTGGGTAATGATAAGCACCAGTGGAGAGGGAATAAATGAACTTTTCCTGGCAGACAGAGTCGGCCGCCGGACGCGCCCCTTGGGGTCCGGCGGCCCTGCCGCCATGGCGGAGCGCACCGGAGAGGCTTTACAACGGGGGCAAGAGAGATTACTTTTGATTGAAAAGGGGGAAGCCGCTGCCCCGGTGGGGCGCCTCTCCCCCATCTCTGGCGCCCCGGGGGCCACGATGGAAGCCCGATTCTACGAGAAGCTCGAAGAGAACAAGGTCAGGTGCCACCTCTGCGCCCATGAGTGCAAGATCGAGCCGGGCAAGCGGGGCCTGTGCCACGTGCGGGAGAACCGGGACGGGGTTCTGTCCACCCTGGTTTACGGCCGGATCATCGCCGCCAATCTGGACCCCATCGAGAAAAAGCCGCTCTTCCATTTTCTGCCCGGCTCCCTGTCCTACTCCATCGCCACCGTGGGCTGCAATTTCATGTGTCTGCACTGTCAGAACTTCGACATTTCCCAATACCCCCGGCGCCACGGCGGTCGCATCATCGGTGAGGCCCGCACTCCGCAGATGATTGTGGACGACGCGGTCCTGAGCGGCTCTGCCGGCATCTCCTACACCTACACGGAGCCCACCGTCTTCATGGAGTTCGCCCAGGACGTGGGGGAGCTGGCCCGCCGCCGGGGTCTCAAGAACGTCTTCGTGTCCAACGGGTTCATGACGGCGGAGTCCGCCGGGGCCTGCGCCGGCTTTCTGGATGCGGACAACGTGGATCTGAAAAGCTTCCGGGACGATTTTTACCGCAAGGTCTGCAAGGCGCGCCTCACGCCCGTCCTGGAGACCATCGAACGTTTGCATCGGGCCGGCGTCTGGCTGGAAGTGACCACGCTGGTGATTCCCGGCCTCAACGACTCCCCCGAGGAGCTGGGGGAGATCGCCCGGTTTCTCAGATCCCTGTCGCCGGGCATCCCCTGGCACGTCTCCGCCTTTCATCCCACCCATGAGATGCTGGACCGCCCCCGGACCCCCGCCGCCACGCTCCTCAAGGCCCGGGAAATCGGCCTGGCCGCCGGCCTGCGGTACGTTTACACCGGCAATATTCCCGGCCAGGGGGGGGAAAACACGGTGTGCTATGCCTGCGGCGCCCTGTTGGTGGAGCGCCTGGGCTATCGCATCCGGGGCAACTTCCTTCAGGAGGGCCGCTGCCCGCAGTGCCAGGCGCCCATCGATGGGGTTTGGCAGTAAGGGGGGCGGGCTTCCCGGGCTCTTCCCTCAGAACCACAAGAAGAAGCCGTTAACCAGGAAGAACGCGCCCATAGCCCCCAGGACCGCGCCCACCAGCCAGGGAAGTTTTTTGTTGAGCGGCACGGCGGCGGCGGCCAGCGCCAGCCCCACCAGGAGGAACAGGGCGGCGCGGCTGAAGGCCTGCCGGTGTCGGCTCCAGGTCTGGTGCAGTTTGCCGGCGGCCCCGGCCCCAGCCAGCAGCTTCTGCCGCTCCGGGTCCAGGCGGGAGAGTTCGCCTTCCACTTCTTTGAGGCGGTCCGCCACAAATTTTTGCAGCCGGGCGCCCTTGTGCTCCAGCAGCTTCTCCACCACCAGGAGGTCCCGGCTGAGCCTGAGCACCTCCTCCCGCAGGCTTTTTTCCTGGAATTCGGCCCACAACCGGGCTTCCTGGCTTTGGGCCGCCTGGCCCGCAAGGGCGGCGCCGGAGGCCTTGAAGGCTGCCAGCACGGCCAGCAGCGCCAGGAGGATGACGGTCAGGGCAGCGGCGCGGTGCCAGTTTTCTCGGGGGAGGTCGTACATGAGCAAGTCCTCTGATAAGTTTATGCAGGACACCCGCCCCCGGGTGTCCGCCCATTTCGGACACCTGCGCCACCGCACCTCTTCCCGGTCTTGGCGCCTGCCCGCAATCCAAGCCCCGGCGCCCGGCGCCCGACACCTGACATTTGCACTTTCCCCTCACTCCAGCCTGAGGGCCAGGCAAAGGCCGTCCCGCTCCGGAGAGTGGCCGGGAAGGTGGCACAACAGGGGCACGGCGCACCAGTCCGGGGACTCCCAGATCGCCCGATTGAAGGGTGCAGCGCCCTGGAAGGCCACATTATCCGCCACCAGCAGACCTCCGCCCCGCAGGAGACGGCGGCAATGGGGCAGGGCCTCCAGGTATCCCTCCTTGTCGATGTCCATGAAGATAAGATCGAACGGGCCGACCAAAGCGGGCAGCAGGATGGCGGCTTCCCCCACCTGCAGGTCCACCTGCGCCTCCAGGCCGGCCCGCTGGAAATTGACCGCGGCCCGCCGGGCCAGGGTCTGGTCCCGCTCCAGGGTGACCACCCGCCCGCCGGGGGCCGGTACGGACCGGGCCAGGAAGATGGTGGAATAGCCGGTGGCCGTGCCCAGCTCCAGGATGGTCCGGGCCTGCACCGCCCGGCCCAGCAGATAGAGGAGACGGCCCACCACCGGGCCGACGATGGGAATCCCCTCCGCGGCCGCCTCCTGCTCCAACTCCAGGAGGAGGTCCTCCCGAGGCGGCGCGAATTGCCGGAAATACCCCTCCAGATCGGGAATCATCACGGACATGGGCGTCCTCCCGGGACCCGCAGGCGCCAGGCCCCGGTGCTGCCCGGCAGCACCTGCGGGGAGATGTATTCCGCCGCATTATGCCAGGAATTCGGCCACAGGGAAAGAGCAGAGAAGGACCAGGGGCATACAAAGGGATTTGGCTTTCCGGCCGATCTCCATTACAATGAGCATGAGACTTGAAGCAATCCCAAAGGCCCCGTGTGGCGAAGGTTCTCCAAAGACTGAAAGCATGGTTCAGCCGCAAGCCTGCCATGCGGAAGGCGGTGCGGCTGGAGGCCCCTACCGGTCTGCTGGAGCGCTACCGGCAATACAAGCGCCTGCTGGGAGCCAACAGCGCCATTCTCACCATTCTGGCCGACCTGCAGACCAAGAAAAGCGAAGGCTTTCTCTTCGATATGGCCTATGTCCGGGCTGCGGTGCAGCGTTTGGGCGAGGAAGTGGCCATCCTGGTGCAGTCCCTCATCTCCCTTTCCGACGGCCGTTTTGTGGATTTGGAAACGGCCCGGCAGGAAATCGCCGCCCGGCTGGAGCGGGAGCTGGCCCCCCCGGAGATCACCCCCGGCCCTCTGGCTTTGCCCCTGGAGGAGGTGGGTAGCGGGCAGTTCTTCGGGGGCAAGGCCGAGAAGCTGGGGGAACTGACCCGCCGGGGTTTTGCCGTGCCCCCCGGCTTCGGCGCGAGCGCTTACGCCCAGAAGCTGTTTTTTGAGACCAGCGGCCTGGAAACCTTCATCCGGGAGGCCATCAGCCGCACGGACATCCGGGACCTGGAGAGCCTGAGACTGGCGGGACAGGCCATCAGGGACCGCTTGCTGGCCACGCCGCTGCCGCCGGAGCTGAGCCGAACCCTGGGGGAACACACGGCCCGGCTGGGGGCCGACCGGGTGGCGGTCCGCAGCTCCGGGCTGCAGGAAGACGGGCTGGTGAGTTTCGCCGGCCAGTTCGAAAGCGTCCTCAACGTCCCCCCCCACCAGGTGGAGGAGCGTTACAAGGAAGTGCTGGCCAGCCAGTTCACCCCCCGGGCCCTCTACTATTGCCACACCAGCGGCTTTTCGTATCAGGAGCTGGCCATGGGGGTGCTGGTGATGACCATGGTGGAGTCCCGGTTCGCAGGCGTCATGTACACCGCCGATCCCCGCACGGGAGAAGAGGCGGTCATTGTCAATGCCGTTTTCGGGCTGGGGACCGCCGCGGTGGGCGGGGACGCCACCCCGGATGTCTTCCGGGTGGAGGACGGTCTTCTGGTCTTGCGGAGGCCGGGGGACAAAACCCGCCTCCACCTGTGCGCCGCCGAAGGGGGGGTGGTGGAGCGTCAGGCAGCCGAGGGCGAAGCCATCCCGTCTCCGGACGACGCCGCCGTGCTGGAACTGGCCGCGCTGGGGCAGGCGGTGGCAGCCCATTTCGGCGTGCCCCAGGACATCGCGTGGGCCATCAGTCCCCAGGGCCGCCTTCTCCTCCTCCAGGCCCGGCCCCTGCACGTGGTGCGCAAGGAAAAGGGGGATTACCGTCCGCCCCGGGTCAAGGGCGCGGCGATTCTGGTGGAGAACGGCGTCATCGCCTCCCGGGGAGCCGCCGCCGGGCCCGTCTTCGTGCACCTCGGGCAGGCCCTGGAGAGCATCCCCCCGGGGGCCGTCCTGGTGATTCAGCGGGCCGCGCCGGAATACGGCCTGGTGGCCGGACGGGTGGCGGCGGTGGTCTCCGAGGGGGGCAGCGCCACCACTCACCTGGCCACCGTCCTCCGGGAAGCGGAGGTGCCCGCCCTGTTTGGCGTGAAAGACGCGGCCCGGCTCCTGCCGGCGGGCGAAATGGTGACGGTGGACGCCTATTACGGCAATATCTATCGGGGCCGGCAGGAAGAGCTGCTCAAGCCGCCGCCGGGGGACGCCATCGTCAGGCAGAGCCGGGCTTATCAGGCCCTGGAACGGGTCCTCAGGCACATCACCCCCCTGAACCTGCTGGACCCCCGGGGGAAGAATTTCCATCCCCACTACTGCCGGACCTACCACGACATTACCCGTTTTGCCCACGAAAAGGCCATGACCGAGCTGTTCCAGGTGTCTCAGGCGACCCGGGACGGGGAGGGCGCCCGGCAGCTCAAGAGCGAGCTGCCCCTGGAAATCCTGGTGGTGGATCTGGGCGGCGGCCTGGTCCCGGAAGCCGCATACCAGGCCGTGATCACCCCCGCGGACCTGGCCAGCCGGCCCATGCTGGCCTATTGGCGGGGGATGAGCGCCGTCGGCTGGAAAGGCCCCCGGCCCCTGGACCTGGCCGGCTTCATGTCCGTGGTCATGGGCGCGGCCTCGGACACCAACCCCATGGACCGCCTGCAGGAGCACAATTACGCCATCATCGCCGGCGACTATCTTAATTTTTCCAGCCGTCTGGGTTACCATTTCACTACGGTGGACGCCTACTTCGGCGCCCCTGAGGAGAGTTATATCACCCTCACCTTTTACGGCGGCGGCGCGGACCTGACCCGCCGCATCCGACGGGTGCAGTTTATGGCCAGGGTCCTGGCGCACCTGGAATTCCGGGTGGAGTTGAAGGGGGATTCCCTCACCGTCCGGCTGGACCGCTGCGACTTGAACATCCTGGAAGAGCGCCTGGAGATCCTGGGTCGCCTTATCATGGCGTGCAAGCAACTGGACGTCACTATGGACCGCGACAGCCTGGTGGACCTCTATTACCAGGAATTCCTCTCCTCCGGGTACAACCTGAATCTTTAAGGAAACGCCCAAGTTATGGCCAATCCCATCGAAACCATCGGCTTCAAGCGACTGGTCAAGATTCTGGGAGTGCTGCTGCTGGTGCTCCTGGCCGTGGCTTTCATCTTGGGGCTCCTATCCCTGAAACGCACCCAGGAAATCGTGGCGGACGACTTCCAGCAACAGCAGCTCATCCTGGCCCGCACCACGGCCCGGCAGATCGAAGACGGTCTGGCCTTCCTGCGCCGGGAATTGAGAATTGTGGGATATTCCCCCGCTATCCAGTATCTGGAGGAGGTGGCCTGGGTCAACCGCATGCGGGTCAGCTTCGAAGAGCTTTCCCGCATGGGGGTCACCGCCATCATCCGGGTGGACTTTGACGGCAAACGCCTTTACAGCCTCGATGCCAAAGGAGAACGGGTCACCGGGGGGGACATCTCCACAATGCCGGAGGTGATCTGGGCCAAGAAGCCGGAAAACAAGGGGATGGTTTATCAGGGTCCCATCACCGTGCAGCCCCGGGGCTTCCTGAAGGCGCCGATGATGAACATGGCCATCCCCATATATCAGGAGAGCGTGGACGAATCCCACCCCAGACCCCCCGGCGGCCTGGACGGCGTCCTCATTTTCCAGATCGATCTGAGCATCTTAGTGGCCACCTATTGCGCCGAAATCCGCTCAGGCCGCACCGGCTATTGCTGGGTCATTAATTCCCAGGGCATCTTCCTGTATCATCCGGAACGGGAATTCATCGGCGAGGACGCGTTTACGGCCCGGGGCCGCCGCAACCCGGCCATCAGCTTCGACGAGATCAACGAGATCCAGAAGACCCGCATGCTCACCGGTCAGGAGGGCACCGCGCTGTATATCTCCGGGTGGCACCGGGGAGTCATCGAAATGATGGAGAAGTACCTGGCCTTCAGTCAGGCCCACGTGGGGCCGCAATGCCCCTATGCCCGCTTCGAACCGGTGTCCATGCGCACCCACGGCAAGCCCGGGGAATGCACCGAGATCTGGCCGGTGGCGGTGGTGGCGCCCACGGCGGAAGTGGCCGGCACCATCTCCTCCCTTTACATCCGCCAGTTCCTCATCCAGGGGGTGCTGATCTTCGCCCTGCTGTGCGTGGCCGTGGCCGTCATCTACTATGAGCGGCGCTTCACCGTGGAGCTGGAGAAGGAGGTGGCCAAGGCCACCCTGGACCTGCGCCGCAGCGAGGAGCGCTACCGTTCGGTGGTGGAACGCTCCCCGGACTTTATCTTCCTGGTGGACCATCAGGGGAGATTCCTGGCGGCCAACACCGCGGCGGCCCGAACTTTGGGGAGTCCCGCGGCGGCCTTGCGGGGGCGCTCCGTGCGGGAGTTCTTCTCCCAGGAGGACGCGGACCAGATTCTGGACCACATCTCCTATGTCTTCACCACCAACCGCAACTATGAGAGCAAGAGACAGACGCGTATCCGCGGCCGCACCTACTGGCTCTCCAGCCATTTTGTGCCCCTCTACGGCGAGGACGGCCGCACCGTGGAGCGGGTCATGGTGTTCGCCCGGGACATCACCGACCGCCAGCGCATGGAGGAGCAGATGGTGCGCACCGAAAAGCTGGCGTCCCTGGGCACCCTGGCCGCGGGCGTGGCCCACGAAATCAACAACCCGGTGGGCATTATGCTGGGCTTCACCGAACTGCTCATGGACCGGTTTCCCCCCGACAGCAAGGAATATGAGATTCTGAAAACCATCGAACGCCAGGGACTCAACTGCAAGCGCATCGTCGAAAACCTCATGACCTTCGCGCGCCAGCCGGTCAAGCAGGAGGAATTCTCCGAACTCAACCAGAACCTGGAGACGGTCCTGGGTTTGGTCCAGAACACCCTGTTGACCAGAAAGGTGGAGGTGGACCAGCGCCTCACCGGCGGCCTCCCCCGGGTTCGGGCCGATGCCGGGGAACTGCAGCAGGTCTTCCTCAATCTCATCACCAACGCCGTGGCCGCCATGCCCGAGGGAGGCAAGCTCACCCTGACCACCCGGCTCTCCCCCGACGGCATGGTGGAGGCCATCGTGGCCGACACCGGCACGGGCATCTCCAAGGAGCATGTGGATAAAATCTTCGACCCCTTCTTCACCACCAAAAAGGTGGGCGAAGGAACCGGTCTGGGGCTGTCCGTCACCTATGCCATTATCGATAAGTGCGGCGGCAGCATCCGCTTTGAAACCAGGACCGCCAAGGACGGCGGCGGCGACAGCGGCACCACCTTTTACGTCTCGTTGCCGGCGGAACCGCAGGCACGGGCGGCTGGCGGCCTCAAGGCGGCCCAGTGAGCACAAGTGTTCCGGATTACCGGACGGGTATGCACCCCCAGCTTCCTGCGCCGACCCCACCGGCGGCGGGGGACGGATGGACGAAACCCCGGTTCCCGGAATCCTGCTTGACAACGCCGGGGCGCCGGCTTGGTCCCGGGGGGTGCGGCAAGGAGTCGTCGGAATGAGGAAATGGAAACCTAAGGAGGTGTTGCGGGCATGGGTCGGATTCTGGCCGTGGATGACGAACTCGATATGTTGACCCTCCTCAAGATGATCATCGAGAGCTACACCGAACACCGGGTGGAGGTCACCAACAATCCTCTGGAGGCGGTGGAAATGGTGGGCCAGGGGGGTTACGACCTGGTTCTCACCGACCTCAAGATGCCCGGCATGGACGGCATCGAGGTGCTGGAACGGGTGAAAAAGATGGACGAAGACGCCCTGGTGATGGTCATCACCGCCTACGGCTCCCTGGAATCCGCCGAGGAGGCCATGGCCAAGGGCGCCTTTGACTTCATCACCAAGCCCTTCCGTAAGGAACAGATTCTGCTGGGCATCGACAAGGCCATGCGCTGGCGGGAAATGGTCCGCCAGAACCGGGAAATGAAAAGACGACTGGAGGGCGCCTCCGAGTAGGGCCGGTCCTGCCGGCGCCGCTTGGGTGCGGACGAGGTGCAGACGATGATGTATGTCGGGCTGGCAATTCTGTTGCTGATCGCCTTCTTCTGGCTGCGCGGCGGCTGTTGAGGCAGATGAGCGCCGGCTCGGGACGAGCCGGAATCTTTCTTCATCTTTTATGAAATGCTCCTTTATTCCCCCTCCCCCCAGGCCTGCAGGTTGTTGCGGTCAACCCGGCAGCAGCGGCTCCGCCGTCGGGGGAGGCCCGACCACCCTCCTTACTTCCATGGGGATCAGGCTTTCGGCCAATGCCAACAACGGCATGCCGCGCACCGGCGCGCCCGTTCCCCCGGCGTCCACCACCCTCAGTCCTCCGCTGCCGCCGATGGCCAGGCACACGGCCGGTCCCGCCGGTTCGTGGCGGGTCCGGAAGACCCGGACCCGGCAGGGTTCGCCGGGACCGGTCCCCCGCCACCCCACCAGGGTTTCCCGCTCCCCGTCCCGATATTCCAAAGACAGGGCTTCCCCCTCCCAAACAGGTGAGAGAACGGGCAGATAGAGGCAGGGGAGGCCGCCGGGCACAAACTCTCCGGGCAGGACCTCATAGGCGATGATGCGGGTCATGGCGTCTTGCCCGGTTCGGGTCGCATGTCCAGAACGACTTTAAGGATTCCCTTGCGGGAGGCCCGGTCCAGGGCCTCCACCCCCAGGCTGAACGGCAGCAAAGCGCTGATCAGGGGGCGGGGGTCGAAAGAGCCGCCGCTCAGAAGGCGCAGCGCCGCGGGGAAGGGCCCGCACCGGCTGCCCCGGAGGTGCACCTCCGGCACCACCAGGGCAGCAGGGTCGAGATGATAACGGCCCGCATAGGTGCTCTTCAACACCACCACGCCCTGGGGCCGCACCCGCTCCAGGGCCAGGTCCAGGCCGCCGGGGCCGCCGCCGGCCTCCACCACCACGTCGAAATCCTGGCCGGGCAGGTCTTTTTCCAGGAAGCCCGCCACCCCGTAAGGCTCGGCCAGGCGCAGGCGCTCAGGGTAGTGCCCCGCCAGGGTGACCTCTGTGCCGGCGTGAGCCAGGGCCATGGCGGTGAGCAGCCCCAGGGCGCCGTCCCCCACCACCAGGACGCGGCTCCGGAGGGAAATGGCCCCGGCCTCCGCCACGGCCAGGGCCGCAGCCAGGGGTTCGGTGAAGACCGCGGCCTCATCGGACAGGCCGTCCGGGACGAGATGGAGATTTTCCTCCGGCAGGATGAGAAATTCGGCAAAGGCCCCGTCCCGGTCTTTGAGCCCCAGGACTTGCCGGTGGAGGCAATGCCGACCCAGCCCGGCCCGGCAGCGGGGACAGGCCCCGCAAGGGAGGTTGATCTCCCCCACCACCCGGCGGCCCAGCCGGGGGGAAGCGGGCGGACCCTCAACCACGCCGATGAACTCGTGGCCCAGGACTCCCCGGAAGCCGTGGTAGCCCCGGAGCACCTCCAGGTCGGTGCGGCAGACGCCGGCCAGCCGCACCCGCACCAGGGCCTCACCCGGCCGGGGCGCCGGTTTCGGGACTTCCCGAAGGTTTACAGCGCCATCCCACACCAGTGCCAGCATAGAGTCAGCCTCTTGTCAGGGTGAGTTGTGGGTGGGGGAGCTTCCCCATTTTCTCGCTCCTAACTGCCCGGGAAGGCAATGTTTCCCACGGGCTCCGCTTGGGGACCTTCTGCCGTTTTCCAGCCTGTGCCGGCGCGGGCTGAAGCCCGGGGCTGCCAGGGATCGCCTTTTGGCTGCAACCCGGCGCCACGGTTCCTGCCCTCCCGACATGCCGTAATATTCCCCCCAGGCGGGAGCTCGGAAACCGGAGGGGGAAAAACCCCGCCACCAACCATCCGGAACCGGCAACCCAAAACCTGACACCTGACACCCGACACCTGCCCTACCCCGCGCCGGCCGCCTCTTCCAGGCAGGCCAGGGTCTGGGCCACGGTGGTTCCCCAATCCAGGTGCGCCACGGCCTGGGCGGCGGCCCGCCGCCCGTCCTCATCCTCTCTTCGCTCCAGGAATTCCGTCAAAGCCTGCTGCAATCCATCCACGTCGTCGGCCCGGGGGATGAGCGCGCCGTTCACCCGGGGGGTCACAAATTCGGCGGCGCCGTTGGCGGTGGTGGTCACCACCGGCGTGCCGCAGCCCAGGGCCTCCAACACCGCGTTGCTGCAGGGGTCGTAGAGCGTGGGCAGGGCCAGCACCGCCGCGGCCTGGTAAAAGGGGGCCGTGTCCGACTGAAGGCCCCAGAATTTCACCCGGTCCGCCACCCTCAATCTTCCCGCCAGTTTTTCATACTCCCGGCCGGGGTCCTTCCCCACCACCCACAGCAGAGCCCGGCGGGGGGCGATGCCGGCAAAGGCTTTGACGAGCCAGGCCAGTCCCTTGCGGCGGAAGCCGGAGCCCACAAAGAGGACGACGCCGTCATCCGGCGGGGCCCCCAGGCGGGCCGCCAACTCTGCCCGGTCCCCGGCCCGGAGTGGCCGGAACCGCTCCCGGTCCAGGCCGTTGTAAATGACCCTGATCTTTCTGTCGTCGACACCATAATGGTGTTGCATCTCCTCCCGCACCTGCTGGGAATTGGCGATCACCAGCCTGAGGCCCGGGTCCCGGAACACCCGCCGCTCCAGGTAGAGCATGACGCGGTGGAAGGGCCGGAGGCCCTGCGCCAGGTTGGCCAGGGGATGTTGAAAGGGCCTGCGCCGGGCCAGCCATTCCCGGTGGCAGCCGTCGCCGGCCCGGTAGACCTGTTGGCACAGGGTGCGCTCCAGGCTGAGAATCACGTCCTGGTTCCCCCGGCGGAGCAGACGGCGGCAATTGAGGGCAAAGGACAGCGCCCGCCCGGCGCTGCCCCCGTAGACCGGCACGGGCAGGTAGCGCGCCCCGCCCAGGAGCGCTTCCGCCAACCTGGGGTCGCCTCCGGCTCCGTAGACGGACACCTGATGCCCCCGCCCCAGAAATCCCCGCACCAGGTAACGGAGCGTGGTTTCCGCACCTCCCTGGGCAAAAGGCCTCAAGCGAACCAAGGCGATCTTCATGGCAGTTACTCATGAGCCTTGGGCTCACCCATAAATTATGAAAAGTTAAGCATCGTTACGGTGCGCAGTGCGCACCCTACAAAAAACTAAGGCGATCTTCATGGCAGTGTAAGAGGCTCAGGGGGGGCGAGGGACATGGGGTCCCCTCCCTGAAACTGATTCATCCACCTCTGCAAGCGTTCCAGCACCTCTGCCGGGGTGAGCTCCGTCAGGCAGCGGCTCACCTTGGTTCCCTCACAGCCGTCCCGGCCGCAGGGAATGCAGTCCCAATCCTTCCTGATGACCAGGTGGCCCCGGCCCCAGGGCCGCCAGTTGAAATCTCCGGTGGGGCCGAACAAGGCCGCCGCCGGGGTGCCCACCGCCGCGGCCAGGTGCATGGGGGCGCTGTCCACCCCGAAGAAAAAGCGGGCCTGGGCCATCAGGGCTCCCAGTTCCTTGACGGTCAGGTGCCCCACCAGGTTGAGGGGCCCGCCCCGGCACTTCTCGAGGATGGCCGCCGCCAGCCTCTCCTCCCGCTCCAGGGGTGCGCCGGTGAGCACCACCCGGAGGCCCCGGTCCTGCTCCAGGGCCGTGGCCACCCGGGCGTAGCCTTCCGGCGTCCAGCTTTTGAAGGACCAGCCGGCTCCGGGGTGCATCACCACAAAGCTTTGCGGTTGCAGGCGATGGCGGCGCAGCAGGTCCTGCACCCGGCGGTGCACGGCGTCGTTCCAGAAAAACGACAGGGGCGGTTGACGGCCGGCAACTCCCAACGCTGCGAGCATGGCCAGGTTGTGCTCCACCGTGTGGGCGGTGACGGGGGGACGGGGCAGTAAGCGGGTGAAAGAGCCGCGGCGCTGCCAGAGGGGCTGTCGCAATTTCTGGAAGCCCAGGCGGTCCCGGGCGCCGCTCACCCAGGTGTAGAAGGCCCCCCGGTCGCCGCCGGACATCTCCAGCACCAGGTCGAAGCGCGCCTGCCGGAGACGCCGCAGCAGGGTGACGGTCTGGCTCCAGGTGTCCCGACAACGGTCCACCACCATCAGACCGTCCAGCAGAGGGTGGTCGGTGAGCATTTCCTCCGTGCCCCGGCCCACCAGATAGGTGACCCGGACGCCGGGCCAGGCTTCTTTCAGCGCCGTGAGCACGGGGGTGCTGAGGAGCACATCCCCCAGTTGCTTCAGCTTGATGACCAGGATGTTCTCAAAATTCGGCATCGCCGGGCTCGGCGGCTCCCATGGCCACGCCCCGCTTGGAGGACCGGATGAAGTCCAACAGGTGCTGCACTTCCGGGGTCAAGGGCACTTCGGCCTCGACCCGGGCCAGAGCCTCGGTCAGGTTCACCCGCCGGGAGAAAAGGATGCGGAAGGCCTGGCGCAGGGCCTGAATCTGCTCCCGCGTGAAGCCCGCCCGCCGGAGGCCCACCAGGTTGACGCCCCGCACCGTGTGGGTGCCGTCCAGGATACAATAGGGCGGCACGTCCCGGGAGGCCCGGGAGCCCCCCCGCAGGATGGCCAGGGTCCCCACCCGGATGAACTGATGCAGCAGGCAGTTGGCGGAGACGAAGGCCCGGTCCCCCACCTCCACGTAGCCCCCCACCAGGGCGCCGTTGACCACCACCACGTGGTTGCCCACCTGGGAGTTGTGCGCCATGTGGGAGAGAGCCATGATAAAGTTGTGGTTCCCCAGGCGGGTGGCGCTGCCCGGTTTGCTGCCCCGGTGGATGGTGGCGTACTCCCGGATGAGGTTGTGGTCGCCGATGATGGTGTAGCTCTCTTCGCCTGTAAAGGCGTAATCCTGGGGGTCGTATCCCACCACCGCGCCGAAGCCGATGAGGTTGTGGCGGCCGATGGTGGTGTAAGGGCCCACATAGGCCCGGGCCAAAAGGCGCGTCCCGGCGCCGATGCTGGTGGGGCCGTCGATGATCACCCAGGGTCCCACCTCCACGTCGGCGGCCAGCTCCACCTGGGGGGCGATGCGCGCCGTGGGGTCAATGGTCATGATTGGTCTCGCCCTGCAGTTCTCTCAGGTAGTGGTACTTCAGGAAATTGTACAGGCTGGACAGGACCGCCAGGGTGTAGCCGGTCCGCCCTTCCAGGAAGCCCAGCCGTCGCACATAGAGGTTGAGGAAGGTGCACAGAGGACGCCACACCAGGTCGCCCCAGCGGGGGCGCCGTCCGGCCTTGAGCATCTCTTGGGCGGCCAGCCGGGCGTAGCGGTCCTGCCGGGCCAGGTATTCACTCACCGAATGGTAGGAATAATGGTCCAGCGGGTTGACCAGCGCGCCCAGCGGCCCGGCCACCTCCACCTCCTCGTGCACAGCCCGCTCCCGGAACCGACCCAGCTCCCGCCTGAAGAGCCGCAGGGTCAGGTCCGGATACCAGCCCAGGCGCCTGATCCAGCGCCCGCAAAAATAATTCTTGCGGGGCACCCGGTAACCGCACAGGGGACCGTCCCGGGCCACCACCGCCAGGATCTCCGCGGCCAGGGCGGGAGTCACCCGCTCGTCCGTGTCCAGACTGAAGACCCAGTCTCCCCGGGCCTGGTCCAGGGCGAAGTTCTTGGTGCCCCCGAAGCCCCGCCAGGAGGTGCTGAAAATCCGGTCGGTGTACCTGCGGGCCAGCTCCACGGTGCCGTCGGTGCTGCCCGTGTCCACCAGCACGATTTCATCGGCGAAACGGGCCGACTCCAGGCAGGGACCGATATTCGCCTCCTGGTTGAGGGCGATGACGGTGACGCTCAAGCGCATGGTCAGGTCAGGGGCCGGGCCTCTTCCAGGAGCATATTGGGGATGTCGTCCCGGATTTCAAAGAAGAGGCGGCACTGCTCGCAGATGAAGCCGTCCTCTTTGTCGGCAAGTTTGAGGTCCCCCCGGCATTTGGGGCAGACCAGGATTTCCAAAAATTCTTTCAATATCGCCATCAGAGCCTCCCTGGAAGAGGGGCGCCGGTACGGTCGGCGGATGACCCGGGCCCGCTCGCCCAGGCTCTCCTTGCCCTGACCTCATACTATCAATTTCCCTCGGGTCTGTTCAAGATTTTCCCGCAGGCGTCCAGGACCATGGCCGGGGGAAGCTCCGTCAGGCAGCGGGGGTCGGGGCACCGACGTCGGAAGCAGGGGCTGCAGGGAAGCTGCAGGCGCAGGACCTGGTGGCCCTCCCCCAGGGGGCCGGTGCGCCACGGCGCGGTGGGCCCGAACAGGGCCGCCACCGGCACCCCCAGGGCGGCGGCCAGGTGCATGGGGCCGGTGTCGGTGGTGACGGCCAGGGCGGCCTGCCTGAGCCAGCCGACCGCCTCCAAGAGCGTGGTGCGCCCTGCCAGATTTAAAACCGGTCCGGTGAGGCCGTCCAGAATCTGCGCCGCCATCTCCCGGTCGGCGGGGCCGCCGGTGATGGCCACGGCCGAGCCCCGGGCCAAGAGCCCCCGGGCCACCTCCCGCCAATATGCCCCCGGCCACAGCTTGGTGTCCCAGCGGGCGCCGGGGTGCAGAATGACCAGGGGCCGCCCCCGGGCTGCCGCAAACACCGCGCCCGCGTCCACCGCAGGCAAGGGCGGGAACCGGAACCGGGGCGGCCCGGCGGCGGCCCCCAGGTAGCGGGCCACGTCCAGGCAGCGCAACAGGGCGTGGCGGTCCGGGTCGTAGGGCGGCAGGCGCTCGGTGAGCACCCGCCAGCTCCCTTCCCGGGTGCGGTCAAAGCCCACCTTGCGGGGGCTCTGCGCCAGGGCCACCCAGACCGCGCTCTTCAGCAACCCCTGCAGGTCCACCACCAGGTCGAAGGGCTGCCGCCGCAGCGCCAGGGTCAATGCGGTGAACCGGCGCACCTCCCCGGCCCAGCGCTCGCGGCTCCAGCGCCAGCGGGGCACGGTCCACACCGCGTCCAGGGCCGGATGCCCTGCCAACAGGGGGGCGTAGGCCTCCTCCACCAGCCAGGTGAGGTGACCCCGGGGAAAGGCGGCGCGCAGGGCCTCCAGGGTGGGCAAAGTGTGCACCACGTCCCCCAGGGAACTGAGTTTCACCAGCAAAAGGCGGGCCGGGGCGGCGGGGATCGGCGGCATTTTCTTCCGGTTTTGACTTGCAGTTTTTTAGGAACAGGGCCGCAGGTCCGGCCTTCCCCTGCCCTCCATAAGGGAGGCGGGGAGAGGGCTGTGGGTGGGAGAGGACGGCGCACCCCACCTCCCCGAGAGGCGCTGAAAGAAGGGGGACGGCGGCGCCGAGTATGGGGGCCTGCCGTCAGCTCTCCTGGGACGGGACTCCACGGAAACCGCAGGCAGGGTGGCGGACGGCCCCGCCCGGAGGCAGGCCTGCGGCCTGAACGGCCCGTCAGGTGTTGCCCATGGTGAGGTGGTATGCCAGGTTGTCCAGTTTAACCGTGAAGTCCACATTTTCCACGGCCAGGCCCTCGGGGACCTGGAGTTGGATGGGGGCGAAATTGAGGATGGCCTTGACGCCGGCCTGGATAAGACGCGAGGCCACCTGTTGGGCGTGGGCGGCGGGGGTGGCGATGACGCCGATCTCCACGTTCTTCTCCGGGGCCACGCGCTCCATCTCTTCCAGGTGGTGGATCATCAGACCGTTGGGGAGGCGCCGCCCCACTTTGTTGGGGTCAATATCGAAGACGGCGGCAAATTCGTAGCCCTGCCGCACGAAGTTCTGGTGCGCCAGCAGGGCCGAACCCAGGTTGCCGACGCCCACCAGGGCCATTTTCCAGGCCTTGTTGAGGCCCAGGATGCGTTTGATTTCAAACAGCAGTTCCTTGACGAAGTAACCCACGCCGCGGATGCCGAATTCCCCGAAGTAGGCCAGGTCCTTGCGGATCTGGGCGGGATTGATGCCGCATTTCTGGGCCAGCTTGTCGGAGGCGATGATTTTCACGCCTTCCTGGGCCAGAGCCTCCAGGTAGCGGGAATAAATGGACAAGCGGGTGATCGTGGCTGTGGGTATTTTTGAGAATTTAGAAGAGCCGCGCATGGGTTATTTTCCGAAAGGGAAGCTCGTCATGTGGAAATTGGCACAAACCCCGGCCTGCGAAAGGGGGGTGCGGACACCCCCCTTGTCGATGTCAGTTTAGAGTTTGAAGCCCAGAGCAGCGGCGATGGGCTTGGTCATGGGGTAGGCGTAGAGGATGATGAGCGCCACGACCAGGGCGTAAATGGCCAGAGATTCGATCATGGCCAGACCGATGAGCATGGTCACGGTGATCTTGCCGGAAGCCTCGGGGTTGCGGGCGATGCCTTCCACCGAGCTCTTGATGGCCAGACCCTGGCCGATGCCGGTGCCGAAGGCGGCGATGCCCATGCCGAAGCCGGCGGCGACGACGGCATAGCTGAAGAAGCTGCCCAGGCCGGCGGCGGCGCCGCCCGCAGGCTCAGCGGCCAGGGCCAGGGAAGCCCACAGCAGGGAAACCAACACAGTCAAAACGTATTTCATCGATACAAACCTCCTTGGTGTAGTAAAGGTGGCCTTCTTCCGCATTTAGTGAGCGTGCTCCATGGACCCGGCAAAGTACATCATGGACAGGAGCGTAAAAATAAAAGCCTGCACGGAACTGGTAAAGACCGCCAGAAACATCATGGGCAGCGGCGCCAGGAACATGCCGGCCAGGAGCAGGAGGATCATCAGGACCAAATCTTCACCCATGATGTTGCCGAAGAGACGCAGGGTGAGGGAGAGCACCCGGGCGATGTGGCCGACGATCTCGATAGGGAAGAACAGGGGCGCCAACCAGGGAATGGGTCCCAGGAAGTGCTTGATATACTTGACCCCGTGGTACCTGATGCCCAGATAATGGGTGTAAACAAAGGTGCACAACGCCATGGCCAGGGTGGTGTTGATGTTGGCGGTGGGGGAAAGGAACCCCGGCAGCAAGCCGAGCAGGTTGCAGAACAGGATGAACAGGAAGCAGGTGCCGATATACGGAAAGAAGGCACGTCCCTCTTCACCGGTGATTTCCACCATGAATTCTTCCAGGCCGCCCACCACCAGTTCAAAGACGTTCTGGGTCCCGGCGGGCACCAGACCGATGCGCCGGGAGGCCAGCACGCCCAGACCCACCAGCATGGCCATGACGAACCAGGCGTAGGTTACGTGGGGGGGGATATGCAGGTGAAATTTTTCCAATAACAGATCAAGAAAGAGGATGGGATGTTCCATGGGAAGGATCTGCCTCCTTGTGCTTGAGCTTGATCGTTTCGTGGATGGCGGTGAGCATAAGGGTGAAGACCACGGTGGACAGTCCGGCCAACAGTCCCAGGACGTTCACCCACTCATACCGGACCAGAACGAAAATTAAGAGCACTAATACAAAAAACCGCATCATCTGGCGGAAGGCGAAAAAGGCCTTGGCCTTGCCCCGTTCTTCCGGAGAGGCCTGGGGGACGCCTTCCAGTAAGGCTCGCAAGGTGCGGTGCAGAAGGTGGAAGTTGACCACCGCCAACAAACCACCCACCAGCACCCCCAGGGCGAACTCCCGGCCCTGCCAGAAAAAGCCGACGGTCACCAGTACGGCCAACACCAGCCAATTGGCGACTTTCAGGGTGCGGGGCGTCATCACTTCGATGCGCCCCTCACTTCTGGAATCGCCGGCTCATGATATACAGGTTGCGGAAACCGGCGATGATGCCGACGATGAGACCTATGTAATACCAGCCTTCCCAGCCAGTCCAGCGAACCATGAGCACGCCCAGGCCGAACCCGATGACGATGGCCAGCACCAGGGACAGCCCGATGGCCGAGGCCCGGTAGCCGCCGGTCATGAGCTCCTTCAGGAATTGTTTGGTTTCTGGCTTCACTCTTCAGGCTCCTGGCAAGGCAGGCCGGCTCAAATGATTCTTTTCACATGAGCCTACCTATCACACCGCCGTAGGCAAGTCAATAATTTTTCCCCAGCGTCGTTCAAGAAAATCGCCATCCCCCTTATTCGGACAAATGCTCAGGCAGAAGGGCAGAATAGCCTTCCGGGCAGAGAGGCCCCGGGGTGCACCCCTGCGCTTGGGGGAGCATGGATGAGATATTTTTTGTGCTTTTTTCATTTTTGCTACTCCCCCCCGGCGGCAGGGGGGGGCTCCCGGTGCACCGGCAGTTCCACCACGAAGGTGGTGCCCTGGGGGCCGGTCGACTCCACGGCGATGCGGCCCAGGTGCTTCTGGATGATGCCGTAACTGATGGACAGGCCCAACCCCACGCCCCGGCCCACCCCCTTGGAGGTGAAGAAGGGGTCGAAAATCCGGGACAGGTAGGTCTCGGGGATGCCGGGACCGGTGTCTTTGAAGGCGATCTTCACCTCTGCGCCGTTTTTTTCCAGGGAGGTGGCGACCTGGAGCACTCCCATGCCCCCCATGGCTTCACCGCTGTTCATTAGGAGGTTGATGAAGACCTGTTCCAGGCGGCTCTTGTCGCCCAGGACGGGGGGCAGACCAGGGGAGAATTCCTTCACGAAGTCGATGTATTGGAAGGTGAGATGATCGCCCACCAGGGAGAGGACCTCTTCCAGAAGGGCGTTGATATGGATGGGCGCCATTTTGGCCGGCATATAGCGGGAAAATTCCAGCAGTCCCTGGACGATCTCCTTGCAGCGGGTGGCCTGGCGGACGATTTTCTCCACCTGGCTCCACTCCGGACGGTCTCGGTCCAGGTCTTCCAGCAGGAGGTTGCTCAACACCAGGATGGAGCCCAGAGGATTGTTCATTTCATGGGCCACTCCGGCGGCCAGTTGTCCCAGGGATGCCAGGCGCTCGGTGCGGGCCAGATGCTCTTCGAGATGCTTCTTGTGGGTGACGTCCCGAAGATGGACCTGACTGGCGGGTTGGCCCTCGTAAGTCGTGGGGATGGCGATGGCTTCCAGGTCGAAGGTGGTCCCGTCCTTCCTGGCCCCCTTGAGGGCGAAAGTGCGCGGCCGGGTTGAGCCTTTGAGCAGTTGGGCCAGGCGGCGATGCGCGCTCCGGGAGGGGGGAGGCTCGATCAAGTGGAGGAGGTCCCGGCCCAGCATGTCCTCGGCGTCCCGGTAGCCGAAGAGGTCCATGCAGGCCCGGTTGACGTACAGGAGTTGCAGGTCTCGGTGCACCACGATGCCGTCCTGGGAGGTTTCCACCAGGCGGCGGAATTTCTCCTCCGAATCCTTCAGTTCCCGGGCCAGCAGTTCCCGCTCGGTGACGTCGACGATGGCCTGGACCGCCCCTTGAATCTGCCCTCTCTCATCGTAAATGGGGGAGGAGGTGTTGTAAAAATAGCGCTCCCGGCCATGGAAATCGGGGAAATATTCGTAGGCCTCGAAGGCCACGGGCAGATTGGGGGAGCGCTTCAGGTTTTTGTCGCCGAAAAACTTTTCCAGGGCCTTGAAATTCTGTTCCACCACCAGGCTGGCCATGCTGGGGCCCTCGTGGGAATAAAAGGGCAGCCAGTAACTGTAGGTGCCGGCCATTTCCTGCCGGGATTGGCCGGTGAGCTCCTCGCAGGCCCGGTTCCAATAAATGATGCGATGGTTGCGGTCGATGACGAAGGTGGGGATGGGGAGCCCTTCCAGAATGCCCTCGGTGGTCCGCTTCTCCCGCAAAATTTCCAGTTCGCTCTGCTTGCGCTCGGTGATGTCCTTGACGATGCCCTCGTAACCGGTGATTTTCCAATCCCGGTCCCGCCGGCCGATGCCGGTGAGCAGCACCGGCACCAGGTTGCCGCCCTGGGTCTTCAGGGTCAGCTCCAGGTCCCGGGCGAAGCCTTCCGCCTCCACCTGGGTGAGAAAGCGGTCCCAATCCCGGGGATCCCTGAAAATGCCCCGCATGTGAGGCAAGGCCTGGGGATTTTTGGGGCGGGACAGACCCAACATATCCATACCGGCGGGATTGATGTCCAGAAGTCTGCCGTCCTGGTCGGTGACGAAAATCATGTCCATGGAGCCTTCGAAGACGCGGCGGTAGCGCCGCTCCGAGCGTTTCAGGTCGTGGTAGAGGCGGGCGTTGGCGATGGCCAGGCCGATCTGGTTGCCCAGGATGGCATAGAAATGATGGCGGGCGGGGATGAAGGCCCGGGGCGCGGTGGCCGCCAGGTTGAGGAACCCCAGCACCTCCTCCCGGTATTTGAGGGGAATGCTCACCACCGCTTTGAACCGGCGGTCGAGCCGAATAACCTCGGAAAAGGTGGAGGTGGCCAGGCGGTGGTCGGCGTCCACGTCCAGGATGACCAGGGGCTGGGTGGCCCGGGAAAGATGGGGGCCGATGAGGCTCTCCAAATGGCCCACGGAGAATTGCTGCACATATTGCTCGGGAAAGCCACGGGCCGCCGCCGAAGTGAGGCGCTGGTGCGACTGGTCCCAAAGGAGCAGCAGGCCTGCATCGATGTGGAGAAAATTCACCACGGCCTCCAGGACCAACCGGACGATTTCATCCAGATCCATGGTGTGGGCCGTGATGGTGGCAATCTCATTGAACAGGGAAATTTCCTGGCAGTGCTCCTCTTCCCGGGAGCGCCTGGTGGAGACCCCCGCGCCGTTGCGGGATAACGCCCGTCTGGCCATGCTTGCAGCCTCCTGAGGGGAGAGTCGGCTTGGGAAGGAAGAAGGCCGGCAACACGGCTCCTGGCCCACAGCCCCCCAGTAAATCATTCCTATTTTATCAGAAGATCATGGGATAAGCACCACGCCCATCAGGCGCTTCAGGGAGGAGGGCCGGGGAGAGGGGCAAGGGGCAAGGGTCTGTGACCCCTGGCCTTCTACCCCCCAGCAGACTTTTCGACGCAGAGACCCTTTTCCGACCCCGCGGCGTTGATCAGAGCCGATAGCGGGGCGCCAGGAGGGGCCAGAGGCGGGCGGTGCGGCAGCGGGTGGCGGTGATGATGGCTTGCAGGTGGGCCAGCGCCTGGGGCAGTTCGTCGTTGATGACCAGAAAGTCATACCAGCCCGCGGCCTCCAGCTCGCGTCGGCCCTGTTCCAGGCGGACGACCAGTTCGGCGGCGTCCAACCCCCCTGGCCGGCCGGAGAGCCGGGCTTCCAGGGCCTCCGGATCGGGGGGCAGGATGAAAATGGACACGGCCTCGGGAAACTGGCTCCGGAGCCGCCGGGCTCCCCGGGGCTCCAGGTCGAAGACCAGGTCGTAGTCGGCGGCCAGGGTGCTTTCCACCCATTCCCTGGAGGTGCCGTAGAAGTGGCCGAACTGCTCCACCCACTCCACCAGGAGGTTGCCCGCGATCATCTCCCGGAAAACCTGGGAGGAAACGAAAAAATAATCCTGTCCCGGCGTCTCCCCCGGACGGGGCGGGCGGGTGGTGCAGGAGATGGAGAAGCGGAGCCGGGGGTCCCCTTGCAAGAGGGCTCTGATAAGCGTACTCTTCCCGGCTCCCGAGGGTGCGCTGATGATGAAGATCTCGCCGGGCACTCAGGCCTCTTTGGCCACCGCCTCCAGTCTGCCGGCGCCGTGGTTGTGGTGCAGGCGCTGGGAGATGGTTTCGCCGTTCACCGCGGACAGGATGACGTGGTTGCTGTCGGTGATGATGATGGAGCGGGTTTTGCGTCCTTGGGTGGCGTCGATGAGCCGCTGTTCACTCCGGGCCTCTTCCCGCAGCCGCTTGCTGGGCGCCGAGTTGGGCATGATGACGGCGACGATGCGGCTGGTGATGACGGTGTTGCCGAAGCCGATGTTGACGAGCCGGCCTTCCATAATTTCCCCCTGCTTACTCGATATTCTGAACCTGCTCCCGCAGCCGCTCCAGGGCGCCCTTGATGTCCAGGACGGCCTGGGAAACATCCAGGTCGCCGGCCTTGGCGCCGATGGTGTTGGCCTCCCGGAGTATCTCCTGGAGGAGAAATTCCAGTTTGCGTCCCACCGGGCCGGCTGCCGCCAGGATGTGGCTGAATTGGCTCAGGTGGCTTTCCAGGCGGGCCACCTCCTCGGAGACGTCCCGGCGGTCCGCCAGGTAGGCCACTTCCTGGGCCAGCCGGCCCTCATCCAGGGGGCCCAGCTCCTCTTCCAGTTCCCGGAGGCGCTCCTGCAGCCGTTCCCGCCACCGCCGCGGCAGGGCCTCGGCCTGGGCGGCGATCTGCTCCAGGCGGCTCCGGATGAGGGTGAGATTGGCCTCAAGTTCGGCAGCCAGAGACTCGCCCTCCCGGCGGCGCATCGCTTCCAGGTTGGCCAGGGCCGCCTCCAGGGCCTGTGAGAGCCAGGGCCAGGCCTCCTCGGCCTCCACCTGGGGCTTCTCCCGGCTCACCACCAGCTCCAGAAAAGGGAGAAAGTGATCCAGCCGGAGGGGCTCCGCCACTTCCGCCGAGGCCCGAAAGACCTCCAGGGCCGTGCGGATCTCCGCCACCTGGACGGGGTCCAGCCGCCAGCCGGGCCCGGCCTCGGGCCTCCCTTCCCAGGTGAGCTGCACCTCCACCCGCCCGCGGTGGAGCCGGGACTTGATCAGCTTGCGGCAGCGGTCCTCCAAAGCCCACAGGCTGCGGTGGAGATTGAGGGAAATCTCCAGAAAGCGGTGGTTGATGCTGCGCATCTCCACCACCCACTTCTGGCCGCCGCCCTCCGCCTCACCCCGGCCGTAGCCGGTCATGCTGCTGATCATTATGTCGATTCGCCGTCCCTCCCGGAGGAAAAGGCGGGTGAGCCCCACCCTTACCCCCGACAGGCCGGGCCGGTTACCTCACCTCTTGCAAGCGCTCCAGTTGCCAGAGGTATTTTCGCCGCACCAGGAGCAGGAAGTCCGGCAGCGGCCCGTGGGCGTAATCCGGATAGCTCCAGGGGAGGGGCTCAAAGCGCCCCTGAAAAAACCGCAGGGCCAGATCGCCGAAAATCCCCCCCCCAAGATGGATACGGTGGGCGTAATTCTTGCCCGTGGCCAACACCAGGCGCTCCCGGGTCAGATAACCGGGGTCCAGGTTCAGCAGGCGGCGGCCTCCCAGGGAATAGCGCCGTTCCAGGTTGTTGGTATGGATTTTCCAGTCCGGCAAGAGGCTGGAGTCAGCCAGATGCAGGAAGGACACCAGTTGACGCCCCAGCTCCGGCCCCATCTCCCGGTGGTAGTATTCCGTAGCCGTGAAAGGCCAGACCCCGGTCACCAGGTCCGGCGCCCCCAGATAGGCGGTGAGACGCTGCAGCGCCGCCGGCCCCAGCTCGGCCCGGGTCAGGATCAGACTGACCACCGGCTTCACGGGCACAGGAAGCCTGGGCTTGCTCATGGCAATCCTTAACGAGGGTTGTATTGTAAAAAAGCCGGGGGCGAACTGCAATGAAAAAATCATGTGAATAATTACACAGTTTCTGGCGGAAAACTGTATAGAAGAAAGTGAGACGAGGTCCTCTCCCAGGGCGAATTGCAGAAAAGGTGCGCTGTGCGAAGCCGGAGGGCTTATTCTAAGTTTCCCCCGCCGCCCTCCCGGGGCCTGGCTGCCGGTAAAAACCCCTGCGCCGCGGCCCGGGGGAGGTCTGGGGGCGTAAAGGTCGGCCCCAGGGCCGGACTCTATCGCCATGAGGGTTTTTTCGGGAGCGGCGGTGTGGTAAGCTGGAAAAAACCGATGCGGTGTCCGGGCCGCGCCGGTGGCCTCCGGTCCCGGCAGCGGGCCCGGGATCTCTCCGCCAAGGGAGCGCCATGCACGAATATTCATTCATGCAAACCATTGTCACCTCTATCCTGGAGACGCTGAAACAGGAGCAGATCACCGCGCCGGTGGAAGAAGTGGTGCTGCGGGTGGGCGTCCTGGAGGTCCATTCCGAGGCCGCGGCGCGTCAGGCTTACGAACTGCTGGTCAAAGGCACCCCCCTGGAACAGGCCCGTCTCAATCTCAGCGTCTTTCCGCCGCTGTTGGAGTGCCCTGCCTGCAGTCTGGCCCAGGCTTACGACGCGGGCGCCCACCTGCACCCCCAGGAGTTGGCCGCCGGGGCTGTTTGTCCCCGCTGCGGCGCCGCGGCCAGGGTGTCGGGAGGCCAGGGAGTGGGGAAACTGGAACTGGTGGTGGCCGATCCGGAGGGCCCGGCCGACGTCTAAGTACATGATTTCATAAGTACGATTACGTTTATTTTCCCCCCTCACCCCAGCCCTCTCCCCCCATTGGGGAGAGGGAGAAATATTGCTGCCCTGACCCTTTACTGCGATGGGGCTTATCGTTACCCACAAATATCGGCGAAGAGATGAGGATTGAACCAAACCCTTGTTCCCAAGCTCTTGCTTGGGAACGCACTTGCCCCCGAAGCTCCTGCTTCGGACAGTGATTCCATGGAAAATGGCGCCGCAGGCTTCAGCCTGTGGAAAAATGCATACCTTTTGCTCAAGTCGCTCAACGCAGCCTAAAGGCTGGGGCAGTGCTGTCCGGCACGATTTTTGCTCACAAGGCGTCTCTGACCAGGATATTGCCTTCCAGCTTTGATGTTTCGGCCTAAGAGAAAAGGAGGCGCAGATCAAAAAGGCCTCCGGACATGCAACAGCCTTCGTCTCAGGCTCCCTCCCCCTGGATGGGGGAGGGCTGGGGGGGGGCGAAATTATTAGTTAGTTCTCATCCGGAAAAGCTATTTATTTGAATTTCTTTCATAAAAGGTGGTTTTTTCCTCGCGCTTTTCTGGGGAAAAAGGTATACTCTTTCAACTAACCGGTTGAATTGGTTTAGAAAGATACCTTGCCGAGGTGAGCGCGTGCGCCAGAAACGGGATCCGCAACGGAACCTTTGGCATCTTCTCCCCAGAAATAAAGTGGCCCGGGAACTGGAGGCCATTTCCCAGGTCCTGGACCTCAATCCGGCTATCCTGGACCTGGTTTTTCGGGACCTGGTGACCTATCAGCGGACGGATACCGGCCGCCAGGGCATGACCGCCGAGCAGGTGTTGCGCTGCGCCCTGTTGAAGCAATACCGGGAACTGACCTACGAGGAGTTGGCCTTTCATCTGGAAGACTCCCCGGCCTTCCGGTCTTTTGTCCGGCTGAAAATGGGTCAATATCCCAGCGGCTCCGCCTTGCAGGAGAACATCAAAGCCATTGCCGCCGAGACCTGGGAAGCGGTGAACCGGGTGCTCCTGGAGCAGGCGGCCCAACAAAAGGTGGAGAAGGGGCGGGCCGTGCGCCTGGATTCCACGGTGGTGGAAACCCACATCCATCATCCCACCGACTCCACCCTGCTGCTGGACGGCATCCGGGTGATCACCCGGCTGCTCCAGGCCGGCAAGGAGCTGCAGCCCACGCCGTGGTGCGTCTTTGCTGATCATCAACGGGCCGCCAGGAAACGGGGCTTGCAGATTCAGGGCGCCCGCAAGGAGCAGGTGCGGCACAAGGCCTACCTGGAGTTGTTGTCTCTGGCCCGCAAAGTTCAGGGGTATGCCCGGCAGGCCGTGGCTGAACTCCAGGGATTTGTGGGGGCGGACCTTGATGAGACCATCGCCGCCCATAAGATCCTGGAACAACTGGAAAGAGCGGTATCGCTGCTGCTGCGGGTGCTGTCGCAGACCGAGCGCCGGGTGATCCGCGGCGAGAAGGTTCCTGCGGGCGAGAAGGTGGTTTCTTTCTTTGAGTGCCACACCGATGTGATTGTCAAGGGCCGCCGGGACACCCGGTACGGCCACAAGGTCTTTCTGAGCGGCGGCCGCTCCGGCCTCATTCTGGACTGCGTCATCGCCCGGGGCAACCCCGCCGATGCCGCCATGTTCCCGGATTTGCTCACCCGCGATCTACGGCCGCCCGCCCCTGAAGACCGCGGCGGACGGCGGCTTTGCCTCTCGGGATAATCTGCGGCTGGCCAAGACCCGTGGGGTCAAGGACGTGATGTTCGCCAAGAAGCGGGGCCTGCGGGTGCTGGACATGGTCCGGAGCCTGTGGGTTTACCGCAAGCTGCGCAACTTTCGGGCCGGCATCGAGGCCAATATTTCCCGGCTGAAACGGGTCTTTGGTCTGGATCGCTGTAACTGGCAGGGCTGGCCCGGCTTCCGGCAGTATGTCTGGAGCGCGGTGGTGTCCTACAATGTCCTGGTGCTGGGGATGTTGCTGCCGGCACCGTAAGGCGCTCCCCTCCAGGGTTTCCCGGCCAGGGGAGAGGTCTGCCCGGAACAAGGGAAAATCAGGCCCAAAGCCCCGGCTAACCGGCAAATTCGCTTTCATAGACTTCGAATAACCAGAGCGCCGCCAAAAATTGCCCTGCCGACGCTAACACACCCACATGAAAGCACGACTTTCTGGATGAGAACGTTCTACTGCCAGGGGTTTAAGGTGGACCCCAAGGTGCGGAAACTGGTGGCCGCGGTGGTGCGCCTGGCGAATGATGAGGGCATATCGGTAAAGGCCCTGGGGGAGGACCTTGGTTTTCACCATCTGCGCGCCTGGCGGCTTGTCAAGAAGGCCCTCAAGGATGAATTTTTGGTGAACCAAGAAAACCGGAAGGGAGCTCCGGCCCGCCTGGTAGTGGGCGACCCCATCCCCCCGGATGGTGCGGTGCTCCCCTTGCCTGAAAAAATATTTTGCTCACATCCCCCCGAAAACGATGAAAACGTGAAAACGGATGGTGAATCGCAAGTAAATGCAATGGGTTCACGTTTTCACCCCCCGATGAAAACGCCTGAAAACGATGACGGCAAAGCCCCAGGTTTTCACCATGATGAAGCCGTTTTCACGACGTTTTCACCCCCCTATGAAAACGATAACCTATCGGAAACACAAGAAAAGGATGCTGCGTTTTCACGTTTTCACGGTTTGCAGGGGGATAAAGAGGAATCTTTATTTGACACGAGGACCGGCGACCTATGAAGACCATTCAGGTATTGCAAGAGCTGAAGCGCATCGGCTACCGCTTCGAAGTCTCCGGGGGCCGGGTGAGATACCACTATACCGGCCCCGGCGACCCGGACCCGGCCCAGGTGGCCCCTCTCCTGGCCATGCTGCGGGAGCACCGGGATGAGGTGCGGCGGTATCTCTCCCAGGCCCAGGCGGCCCAGGTCCCGGAGCGGATGTTGACCTGCCATGATTGCGGCCACTTCCGCCCGGCTGTCTCACCTAACCCCACCCAAGCCTGGGGGCGGTGCCTGGACCGGAACAAGGGACGCTACGGCTGCGCCATGCCCTGCGACCGTTTCAGCATGCAGAAGACGCCCACCACGGGCCGTTTGGTTCATGGGTAAGGGATGAGCCTGGGGGGAACCGGCCCTGAGCAAGGGGACAGACCATGAATAAACTGATTCACGAGATGCCCAAGAATTCCAGGGAGCTGGTGAGGTTCACCCTGTCCACCTTCAAGGGCAAGCACTACCTGGACGTGCGCACCTTCATCACCCCGGAGAACGGCGGGGAGATGCTGCCCACCAAGAAGGGCCTCACCCTGGCCGTGGAACTCTACCCCACCTTCAAGCAGGCCCTGGCAGAAACGGAACGGGTGATGGTGGAAGAGGGGGTGCTTGACGCTGAGGACCTGGAGGCGCCGGCTTTCTGATCCCCACCCCCACCCCTGAGGCGGCGGACGCTGAGGCACAGGCGGCCAGGGGTGAGGGTGTGATTTATCGGAGCGTCTGGCGCGCTGAGAAGCCCACCACGGCCCGGGAGGGGCAGGGGCAAGGGAAACCCATAAATGCCATACAAAGACATTTCAGAACGCCGCGAGTATGATCGCCTCCGCAAGCGGCGGGCACGTGCTTTCCTGAAGGCAACCGCCGCCTTGATGGAAGTGAGGCTTTACATTTCCATCCGATACCCCCAAATTCGCATTCCCGGCGTGGGGAGTTTTCATGAGGGTTTCCTTGTTACACACACCCCGGAGGATCAGAACGCGGTTGAGCAACACCCCGAATTCTGGCACACCATATTTCCCCTCTGTTTGGACTACGACCGCCTCCCGGTTTATGAAGATGATGATATTCTGAGATTTATTTTTAGCCTCCCGGCCCAGGGGTGTCATGCCTTTCCCGCCCCTTTCTTTCATTCCACCCATGCGTCCGCCCGCCTGATTTTCCAGCAATATGGGGCTTTTTTCGATGTCCTACCCATGACCAAAACCGTCAACAGGATATATTTCTGAATGGCCTATTGACTCTGCTCAGCAAATAATGTAACTATGTTGAATGCCAAAGCTTTTAAACAAGCCGGTTTACGAGGACATGAATCTCCTGGTCTTTCAGGAGGAATTTCG
>Ga0194125_10002485_pt1 | contig 30450 bp, 19 predicted proteins | sample TA2KigC250mmetaG_FD_148626 | JGI IMG/M metagenome (GOLD analysis project Ga0194125, IMG submission 148626) | Freshwater microbial communities from Lake Tanganyika, Tanzania - TA2015034 Kigoma Deep Cast 250m | ecosystem: Environmental > Aquatic > Freshwater > Lake | place: Tanzania: Lake...
GCTCCCTCTCTACCTTTCCCCAACGCTCCAGCGCGCCAGTGCGTTCGCCGCGTCTCTGCGGTTATTCAGAAAGGAATAAAACCAAATTCATAGTTACTTATCAAAATTGTCAAACCTTGCAACACAAAAGTCAAACCAACCCAATAAGGAGGAGTTTGGAAAACCATTCTTGTTTCATCAGACTTTCTCAGGAACAAACCAGTCACCTTCTTTCCCGCCTAATTGCTTGGTAAATTATGATTATAGGTCGAGATTCCGTAATAGCAAAATCCCGTAGCGTCGTCCCTCAGTGGCGACAACTGGCGGCACTGAGGCACGCCGCTACCATCACCGAACCATCTGAATAAGTTCCTTCGCATCCGATAGCTCCCTCTACATCTTCGGTCGTTTTAACCATCACCATCCCTAAAATCCAATAAAAAAGGCAAGTCCCAAGAATCAGGACTTGCTCTTGATGATGTTTTGAACTTGTTTTATTCCAGTTTTTCTCTTAGCCTGAAATGTACCGTAGTTGTTTCACCAGCTACTACCTCTGCTTTTCTTATACTAAGTTTATAACCTATCCTTATGCAGAGCACCCAGTAAGTGCCTGGTTCTAAATTTGAGATTTCATAGTAGCCTTCATCGTCCGTGAATGCTTTTTCTTTTGTTTCACCCAGGGCGGCAATTACTAACACCCCTTTAATTGGATTGCTGGCCATGTCTGTGACTGTACCATTGATAGAGCCCGTACCAACACCTTGATATTCGTAAGTTCCCATGTCTGGAAACTCATCCCTGGGATTGCCTTCGATGTCATCAGGTGGTGCGCCAATGGGTGTTCCAGCATCAATACATGGAGAACCGACTTGCAGGTGATAATCGCCGTTTGGATCGACAAACATCGGGTCAGCATTAATATTACCAATTCCAGGCCAACCGCCTTGCACATCGGAATAGGTGACGATAGCTGAACCGGAAATCGCTGAACTCGTGTTATTCCAGATAATGGTATTGATAACCACTGGTGAAGACTGCCAGGACTCAATCCCCCAAAAATCATTCCGCGTAATGGTATTATTGGTGATTATTGGGGAGGAATGGTCACAGGAAATCCCGCCGCCCTGACCGGAGTTCCACGCGATGACATTGTTGGTAATCACAGGGTTGGAATATTCGATACAACGAATCCCACCGCCATAGTCGGATGAGTTTTTCGTAATCGTGTTGCTCATAATGATGGGTGACGAGGCGCCATCGCAATAAATCCCACCGCCAGACCAGGCCGGTTCTGTCATATTTTCTGTAATGATATTGTTAGCAATGGTCGGGGAAGCACCGCCTTGACAACCAACCCCGCCGCCGTGTCCATAAGGATTACAATTTCGAATGATATTGTTAGTAATGGTAGGTGAAGCAGATAGGCACCGAACTCCGCCGCCGCTTTCAAAAGAAACATAACCATTTTTTATGGTAAATCCACTGACAACCGAGTTTTCACTCTCACCGCTATGAAAATCAAAGCCTCTACCATCACTGTTACAGTCAATAATACAATATTCCGCACCATTTTCTGACGTGACAGTGATAGCTTTGCCATTAAAGTCCAGGTTCTTATTATCTGGACCTGTCCATGTGCCATCTGCTACCAACACCGTGTCACCATCTACCGCAGCATCAATTCCCGCTTGAATAGTAGGATAGTCACCGGGGACATGGATAATCGCGCCATAGGCAACGCTTGCTATTAACACCAAACAAATCAAGGTCGTAACAAAACATTTTTTCATTTCATTCACCCCCTTAAAAAAGTTAGGAGATTTTGTAGGTCGGGATTCCATAAGCCGAAGTGCATGTCTGTGCCGAAGGCAGACAGGTCGGTGAGCAAAGCGAAGTTGTTCACAAAGCCGAAGGTTGCGTTGCGAGGCACGAAGCAATCAGCGAAGCAGTCTCGGCTGAACGAAGTGAGCATATCTCGACATTAATCCTTGTTTTATTCCAGTTGACTCATGTCAAAAATAAGTCCAAAGTTGCGGAGGGGAACCGAGTTTCTCCGGGAAATTCGGTTCTCCTTTTGTACGATTTCTTAACATGAGCCAACATCTTTTCGCGCTACTTCGATTTAATCTGTCCCCATGTTGCGGACATTTTCCCTTTTGAACTTACACTGAGTTCAACACTGGGAGCGCTTCCTTTTGGCACACCCAAAAGTCGGACATTATCTGCCTGTCCAACATAATCCCATCCTGCTCCGCCTACTACTATTTTGTCAATCGTCTTTACTTTCGGGAGCGCTGTTTTGAGGAGGAGCATTTCGCTCACCCAAGTCTCCGCTGGGACTTTTTTGTCGCGGTAGATTCGAACCAGCCCTGTTCCAGGGTCCTGGGTTCTTGAACCATCGCCTGGTGGGTCAAGGTACCAGCCGAATTTCCAGTGTTGTTGGCTCCCATCCGTTGCAGTGTAGGGGATATAAACATATACTGGCCACTCAAAAGCGGGGGTAGCCCAGCCACCAGCTTCAAGATTATGATAAATCACGTAGACATCGATGATGAGGATAATTGAGCGATAATTATCGACGTCAACATTAACATCTTGCACAATATGGAGATGGTCGCCTGTTGAACCGCCATTGAGCCTGGTCCAGCGAACGGCGCTTCCACCGTCTTTGCCTTCGACTTCAGTTAGAGTCGCTCCCTCCTCTGGCCTTCCTTCATCCTTAACCCACCCATTCGGCACCATATCTCCCGTACCATCGTCATAAAATCCGCCTTCAAAATCGCCATTGGTGATTAGGTCAACTACACTACCCAAGACGCTTCCACACAAAAGCAAAAGAGAGCAGTTGACGAAGAGCAGAATTTTCCAAAATTTCTTCGGATTCACAGTTGTTCCCTCCTTTCTCTTTATAGATGAGTTAGTCCAATAACGGCTAACATTAAAGATATCGGCAACTTCTGTTACTATTCAAAGTAATTGCAAAGAACATGCCAATTTGAACAAATATGCATCATACGCTGGTAGACAAAGGTAAGATGGAAATATGAGAACCAAAAGGTAGGGTTGGCAAGTGTTCAAAGTGTTCATATACGAACACTTTGAACACATCGCATTTCGCCAGAAACCCGTTTTCTCGGAGAAAACGGGTTTCTTAATCAAAATCTACTTGCGCTATCTTGCGGTAAAGTTTTGTGCGGTTTACGCCCAGCAGTCGGGCAGCTTCAGCCATGTTTCCTTCAGTTTTTGCCAGGGCACGTTTTATCAAGATTGCTTCGGCTTGTTGGAGATTCAGAGGTAGGTCAAGCAGCGCTGATTCTTTATCGGGCGTTGCATAGGCTTCAGTTCCATTGGGTTTGGATGAGACAAGGCTGGTGTGAATAAAAGACAAATGGTCGGGCTGGATTTCCGCGCCGCCGCTTTCGATGAGGGCGCGCTCAATGATGTTTTTTAGCTCTCTTACGTTACCGGGGAAGTGGTATGATTCCAAAACCGCAAGGGCTTCAAGGCTTAACGTTGGCATCTGAATTCCCATTTCGGTGGCGAATATTCTCAGGAAGTGATGTGCCAGCAGAGGAAGATCTTCCTTCCTATCACGCAAAGGCGGTACAAAGACAGTGAACCCGGCGAGGCGAAAGTACAGGTCATTCCGAAACGTGCCTTCCGCAATTTTCGTTTCAAGGTCGACATTTGTTGCGGCAAGTATCCTGACATCCACGCGCTTCTCAATAGTGCCACCGACAGGAATGACACAGCCATCTTCAATGACGCGCAACAGTTTTGCCTGCAAGTCGATGGGCATATCCCCGATTTCGTCGAGGAATAATGTCCCGCCATTGGCGAGCTCAAAATAGCCCTTTCGATCTTTATTTGCCCCGGTAAAAGCGCCTCGGATGTGCCCGAAGAGGGTGGATTCCGCAAGGTCATGAGGAATGGCAGAGCAGTTGACGGGAATGAATGGACCCTTTGCTCTGGGACCGCCAAAATGGATAGCGCGGGCAATCAATTCTTTGCCAGTGCCGCTTTCACCGGTAATTAAAACAGGAATTGTTCCAGCATGATGGAGTTTGCGAATATCAGTAAGAATTTTTCCGATGGTTTTGCTTTGCCCGACAAAGCCTTCAATCCCCCATCGCTCCGCTTCCCGGCTGGAAATCATGGAGAGCTGTTCATCAGCAGTTTGTAATGCATCCTCTGCTTGCTCGCGTCTTTTAATTTCCTGTTTAAGTTTTTCATTGGCTAAAGTCAGTTCAGCAGTTCGCTGCTCTAAACCTCTGTTCTTATGTAAAAGTTCTTTCTTAAGTAGATTGATTTTTAAGTGGGTTTCGACGCGGACAAGCAATTCCTCTTTCTCAAACGGTCTTGAGATATAATCCACTCCACCTGCACGAAAACCTTCAATGATACTTTCCGTTTCGCCTCTCGCGGCAGTGACAAATATCACCGGGATATCTTTGGTGGATTCATTTTGCTTCAGTTGACGGCATGTCTCGAAACCGTCCATCCCTGGCATCACGACATCAAGTAAAATTACATCAAGGCTCGCGCGTGTTGCTATCTTGAGGGCGACTTCTCCACTGGGGGCAACGGAGATTTTATAGCCTTCGGGCTCTAACGCTTTGCGTAAAATGTTTAGATTGGTTGGAATATCATCAACGATGAGGATGCTTGCGCCTTTAAGGTCTATTTGGTCTTTACTCATCATTTACACCTTTTCATTTGGTTCATGGGTTCAAAAAAGCGTTGTGATAAATCACCACGCTGAATCGAAAAAAGCAGGCTAAAGCCCGCTGTTGACCCAATGTAGTCTACGGTCGCCAGACCGTAGGGAATTCGGCTACAGGGCGTTTTAACGTCCTTTTTTTGATTGAGCGTGGACATTAATGTCTACGCATTTTGTCAATTAGATTCTTAAAGCCACGGGATTAGGACGGAGACCAAACCCTACGCGCTACCGTCGGCCTGAGCCCTTTCGGATAGGCGCTTAACCCCCGATAAAACGTTTAGAATCCCCTCCATGTCATAGTTCTGGCTCAATCGACGCAGATGTTCCGCCAACAAGCGACTATCTTCGTTGAGTTGAGAAACTTCGTCAAGGTAACTCTCAAATTCAGTTACGCTGTAAAGCTCCGCCGCCTTCTTCAGACGTAGGAGGAGATTCTCAGGAATAGCGATTTTCGAAAGAACCGAAGACAACTTCTCAGCATCTTCGGTACTCACAGAAGTTGTATATTCATATTCAATATGCAAAAGCTGTGCCAGACACTCGCAAATTCGTTCGAACCGGAAAGGTTTGGCGATAAAGTCATCGAAACCAACCTCTAAAAACATTTTCCGCTCATGTTCCAATACGGAAGCGGAAATGGCAACAATTTTTAATCGGTCTTTCTCATATTCCTCCAAAATCCGCAACGTGGCTTCCAGTCCGTCCATGACGGGCATACGGATGTCCATGAACACAATATCCGGCGTTTCTTTTCTAACCTTATCCAGCGCCTCCTGTCCATTTTCTGCCAGTATTACTTCAACTCCAATGCCAGATAGAATTTTGGACAGGGCGTCCCGGTTCTCTTTTGTATCGTCGGCGACCAGCGCCGTAACTCTATATCCTTCTGCTAAATGAGCAATCTTTTTTCCATCATCCACCGAATATAGAGAAACATCTGTTGTCGCAGGAGAAAGCGGTACGGTGAAGAAAAAGCGCGAGCCTTTCCCCCCCCTTACATCCCCCCGCATGCGGGGGGAAAGAGGGGGGGCATCTTCCCCAAATTGGGGGGGATTAAGGGGGGGAGACTCCACACCCAATTCCCCACCCATAAGTTCGGTATGTCTTTTGGCGATTGCCAATCCCAACCCCGTTCCACCTTTCACCTTTACATTCTCGCCTTGTTGGAATGGTTCAAAGATTATTGCCTGGTCCTCTTTGGTGATGCCCACCCCAGTGTCAATTACCTCAAACGTGAAACGTGAAACGTGAAACGTGAAATCCCCATTCTTCCCTGTTTCCTCTCCTCCCCTTCCTTTCATTCTTCCATTTCTTTGTTCTGTTGCTTCGCTGATTCGCAAGATGACGCCGCCTGATTCGGTGAACTTCACCGCGTTGCCCAGAAGGTTGATTAAAACTTGCCTTAGTTTACCTTCATCACCATGAACTAAAATTCGCCGATTATCAAGCCCTTCAACGCGCCATTTTAGTTTCTTCTGCTCGCAACGAAGCTGGAACATGGTTGAAAGCCCTTTTATCAATTCGTTGAGGTCAAAGTCGATGTTTTGCAATTCTGTGCGTCCCACCTCAATTTTGGAAATATCAAGGATGTCGTTAATCAGCGCCAGAAGGTGATTCCCGCTATTCTCAATGATGTCTACCGATTCCCGTTGAGACGGCTGCAAAGCCTGGTCGCGTTGCAATATCTGAGCATACCCAAGGATAGCGTTAAGCGGGGTACGGATCTCGTGGCTCATGTTGGCTAAGAACATGCTCTTGGCTTGATTGGCAACTTCAGCGGCTTCTTTGGCTTTTTGGAGTTGGACATTTTTCTCCTGTTCCTGTTGTAGCATCTGCTCGCGCAATCGTTGGGATTGGCGGCGCTGGGTGTAATAGCGCGAGCCGAAAAAGATGGACATGAACAACGCCCCCAAAATGCCACCGCCCGCTGGGAAAGCAATCCAACCGTTGAGATACCATGGCGGCACAACCTTCAACGTCAAACTGGCAGGTTCAGAATAGTTGAGGTCCCGGTCTATCGCTTGCACTTCGAAGGTATACTCGCCGGGTTTTGGAGGAGTCCACTCATAAGTCGTTAATTTTGTCGGCTTTTCCCACTCATGGTTGGGAACATCTCCCCGGTAGTAACGATTTAAGTCGTTACTACGAAGGCAGGTCCGATACTGCCGTTTACCCGGAAGCGTTTTGAAATCAATAGCGTGATATTCGATAGTGATGCGGGTACCAGCAGTAATCGGTGGAATTCCCGGTAGGGCTCCCAAGCCGTGGATATTCGCTGTGTATAACTGGTCTGTCTGCGCCGAAACAATACGAACAGAGGGTTTGTATGTACTCCTTTGATAGCGCGTAACACCTTCATCTGTCCCAAACCATAAGGAACCATCCGAATTCTGGTAAATCGACCGAACTTTGTTGTCTGCCAATCCGTCCTGTGTATCCAATGACGACCATGCAATGCCATCGTAACAAGAAACACCGCCGCCGTATGTCCCAAACCATAGAATACCATCAGGAGTGCGATAGATAGCATTGACTATATTATACGACAAGCCATCATCGGTGGTGAAGTTAGTAAATCCCCCCTTACCCCCCTTTTGCAAAGGGGGGAACTGATTACCATCATAACGGGAAACACCGCCGCTTGTCCCAAACCATAAGGTACCATCAGCGTCGCCGTGGATAGCGTATACATAGTTGTGCGCAAATCCGTCATCGGTGGTGAAGTTTAAAAACTTTGCGCCATCATAACGGGAGACACCGCCGTTTGTTCCAAACCATAGTGCGCCATCTGAGGCGCGATGAATGGCATTGACGGAATTATGCGCTAATCCGTCACCGGTGGAAAAAACGGAAGTCTCCTTCCCATCGTAGCGGGTGACACCGGCGCCACTTGTTCCAAACCACAATGTACCATCTGCATCACGATGAATGGTCAGGATTTGAATATTCTGAATTTTTGTATCATTGGAAAAGTTGGGGTCAGAAAAAAACCGATTACGCGTTAATCCATATTCTTCAGTGACATTTAAGAACCTCTTTCCATCGTAGTATGCAACGCCGGTATGTGTCCCAAACCATAGTTTACCATCAGAGTCACCATGGATGGCATTAATCTGGTTACTCGGCAATCCATCTTCGGTGTTGAAAGTGACAAATTCCTTCCCATCATATTTAGAGACACCGCCTCCCTTACCTACCCCCGTCCCAAACCATAGTATACCATCAGTGGCGCCATGGATAGCCGAGAGCGAATTACTCGGTAATCCGTCTTTGATGGTAAAGTTTAGCAACCCTTTTCCGTCATACTGAGAGACACCGCCGTTTGTTCCAAACCACAGGGAACCATCGGATGCGCTATGGATGGTCCGGACAACATTATTCACCAATCCATCTTTGACGGCAAAGTTTAAGAATCCTCTTCCATCATACACAGATACACCGCCTTCTGTCCCAAACCACAGAACGCCATCAGAATCGTTGCGAGGAACGAAGCAATCAATGACATAGACATTGTTACAACATAAGCCGTCTTTGGTGGTAAAGTTTACGAACTTCTTTCCATCATAGCGGGATACACCACCCCATGTACCAAACCACATTACCACATCTAGGTCACGACGGATGTCCCAAACCCAGTTATGTGCCAGTCCGTCTTTGGTGGTAAAGTTTACGAACTTCTTTCCATCATAGCGGGATACACCACCCCATGTCCCGAACCACATCACTCCATCGGGGTCACAATAGATAGCATAGACCCAGTCGTGCGCCAACCCATCTTTAGCAGTGAACCTTAGAAAGTTCTCTCCATCATATACAGAGACACCGCTGCTTGTACCAAACCAAAGCGTGCCGTCAGGGTGGCGATAGATGACATTCACCCAGTCAGCCGCCAATCCGTCCCTGGCGGTGAAGTTGACAAACGACTTCCCGTCCCTTCGTTCCTCAGGGTAAACTCCACGCGAAACACCGCCTCCCTGCGTCCCAAACCAAAGCGCGCCATCTGAATCTCGCTGAATAGCCCAGACCTGGTTATGAGCCAATCCATCTTTGGTAGTAAGATTTATAAACTGATTCCCGTCATACACAGATACACCGCCGCCGTCTGTCCCAAACCACATTGTACCATCCGGGTCTTGATAGATAGCGCAAACAATATTATGCGCCAATCCGTCGAGGTAAGTGTAATTTTTCCATGTTCCTTTTTTGAAAGGAGCAAAGCGAAAGTCAATGTTTTGGTGCGTTTTGCCTTCTTCAACCAGTAGAATTTCTCCGTATTGCGGCTTGGGTTGAGTAGCTTGCGTATCGAAACCATGGCGTGTTACGTATTGCCTGGATTCGTAAATCTCGTTTTCTCGTTTTCCCGTTTTCTCGTTTTCGGGCTTTCTGGCTTTCTCCTCTCCATAGTAAACATACCCGTCTAAGGTCTGGCATCGCACCTTATACCGCCCCGGTTTCAGATTGACGAATCTATATTTTCCATCCTCATCGCTCAAAGTCGTAGCAATGACTTTTCCATCTCTAATTACTTGAACCGGGACAGCGACATGTGGTGTCTTTTCATCAAGCATCATGAGAGCGCCAGAGATGCTGATAGCTTTTTTCAACGTGAGGTCTAAGGTTCGGCGCTCTTCCTCACGCAGTCGGATGCCGAACTTCCAATTGCCGAGGTCATTACTGACCGATTCGCTACCGGTTGCGGAGAGGTCGTATTCCCCACGCACCGGATAGATATCCAGACGGTAATTTCCCGAAGCATCTGTCCGAGTTGATACAATCTCCTGTACGTTTTGTTCAAGGCGAACCGGGGCATTGGGAATGGGTTGTCCTGCCTCGTCAGTAATCCTCCCTTTTAGCACCGCGCGGCTTTTGGGTAGCATCGCCACCCGCATCGAAAAGCCCCAGTATCCGATATCGTGGGACACCTTGACCAGACAGCGGTTAGCGCCTGTTTTTAATTCCGCTTCAAACACGCCCTCGTCGAGAGTGAGAAAACGTTTAAGATTGTTGCTGTGTACCCGTTTCCCGTTTATCCAGACTGCAACACCGTCATCACTACTCCCAAGATAGATTTGGACCTCACCCCCGGCCCCTCTCCCGGAGGGAGAGGGGAGAAGGGGTGAGGGCTGTAGGGTGCAGAAGGCATAAGCGGTCGCGTTTCCGAACCGGTAAAGGTTCAGTCTATCCTCTTCTTTCCTGATAAGATAATAGGTCTGTTCTTTATCTTCTATCAGCCAACTGCTGCCTTTTTTCCAGATTGAAACAATGGCATCATCAGCAAGTGGAATCTTCTTATTTTCAAATTCCCGCCGCAACTCAACCGGAATAATGTCTCTTTCTAAATCACTCTGGAAGTTCAAATCAATGCTAAACAACAACTGTCTTCCAACCGCATCAACTAAATCAACAATGTTTCCTTTGGCTTTGTACCGTTTCCATGTCAGGATGGTTCCCTCCACTGTGGTTATGGTATCGCCTTCCTTGGGTTCAATCTTCGCCTCACCTCCCACACCGGTGAGAAAATCGTATGCTAAATCGTTTGGGAAAAAAGGGCCAAGTACGAGCCATGCGCGGATGTAATTTCCATCAACGGGGTGGTTTTGTGCGAATATACTGAAGACAACAAAGAAAAGGAATAGGTAAATGAACAAGCGGAAATAACTCAATGTGTAAAATTTTGGCATAACGGGCCTCCGAATAGCTGAAATAATGGATTGTGACTCGTTTTGGACTCTCGTAGTAACGACTTCAGTCGTCCCCCTTACCAAAGGGGAGTAGGGGGGGGGGGAAGCGACTAAAGTCGCTACTACGAACTTATCTGACAATGTACTAGAAAATATTTGCCTTGATGTAAATTTTAAGATATAATTATTGGCACTTCAAGAAAATTTTCTGCGCTTCAGGATAAGGAGTTAATCATGGCAGAAAGAATAAATATTGGCATCGTTGGATGCGCCAGGATTATGCCGGCGCATCTGCGTGCATATAAAATTTTGCAAGAACATGGCATAGATAATTTCAGGATAACCGCACTGTCCGCGCGCCAGCGCGAAGATGCAGAGCGGTTCAGAAAGCGCGGCGAGGGTCCGCCGCCGCGTGAACCTGTCATTCCGCCGTCTACGGGTGACCCACTTGCCGCGCCGCACATGTATATCAGCGACTTGCATAATGATGTGGATGTCGAAATTTACACTGATTACAAGGAAATGATTAAGAAGGCGAATATTGACGCCATCGATGTGTATGCGTCTCTCTTTGTGCATCACGACGCCGCACTGGCAGCATTGGAAGCCGGCAAACACGTCATGGTCGAAAAACCATTCGCTATCTCCGTAAAGGCTGGACGATTGATGGTGGAAGCCGCGGAAAAAAATAACTGCGTGCTTTGTATCGGCGAAAACGCCCGCTATAATATAGGTACACGCGCTACTCGATGGGTAATGGACCAGGGCTACATCGGCGACATGCAAATGTATGTTTCAGGAGGCATCGGCGGATTTTGGGCGCCGAATAAAATTGTCGCACAGACGGCCTGGCGACACCAAAAAGTCTTGGGTGGTGGCGGCGGCGCTATTGACCACGGCGTCCATCAATTCAACGTCATCCGCTATACCTGCGGCGAAGTGGAACAAATCAGCGCATTGACAAAAACGCTTGAGCCGAAGCGCTATACCTGGGATGCAGCAGGGAGTATCATCGCTGAAGTCGAAAACGATGTTGAAGATGTGTTTATGGCACTGCTGAAGTTTGAAAACGGCGCGGTTGGACAGATACTATCTGCATGGGGTGGGCATGGCGAATCCATTGGTATCGGCCACGGTATCTACGGCAGCAAAGGTTGTATCAAGGGCGGTCAGCTCATATTCGACGACGGGACAAAAAAGAATATCGTCGAACTATTCAACGAAAAAACCGACCAATCGCTGAAAGACAAATTCTTCCCGATGGGGATTACCGATGGGTTTGCGCTGGAAACCCTGAGTTTCTTGAACGCCATCGAACATGGCACGCCGTCCGAAACTAATGGCAAGGAAGGCTTGCGCGATTTGGCAGCCAGTTTCGCTATCTTAGAATCAGCGACGGTTAATCGCCCCGTTACGGTTGATGAAGTCGAATCCGGCGCAGTAGCGGTATATCAGAAAGAGATTGATGAATATCACGGGCTTTAGTATACTTCTGAACGAAGAATATTCAGGATTATGCTGTTTTTGCAGTGTAATGGCGGGAGAGCAAGGAGGCAAAATGGCAAGACGGCAAGACGGCAAAAAATTAGCCACTTAACCGTTTAGCCATCTTGCCCTTTTGCCATCTCACTTCAGATTAGATAATTCTTTTCTGAGATTCACCCCATTACTCTTCAGAAAATTATGCAGGATGACTACATCAACACCGATATTAAAATCACGCACGCCGAGGTCGATGTATTTTTTAGCCTCATCCGAGCTATTTATCTCTGCCCTCGGAGCTACTCCCATTTCCAACGCGGTTTTGATGACTCTAAGTTCCGCCTCTTTCACTTTGGGATGCTCCCACTGTCCCGGCAAACCTATGCTTAGAGAGTAGTCACACGGGCCGAATTGAACCATGTCTATACCTTCAACAGAAAGAATCTCCTCCAAATTTTCAACTGCGGACTTTTTCTCTATCATTATCGCTACAACTGCATCTTCCATCGCCCGAACAAAAGCTGGTGAACCGCACTCCTTGAGATACCCTACGTGTCTACGCATTGAACAACCATTAATCCCTTTGGTCTCAGGCGTCTCAGCTCTAACAATCCGCACACACTCCTTAGCATCTTCAACCGTCCTGGCATCCGCAAACAGGATGTTCTGGATGCCCGACCCTATGGCTCTCTGAGCGAGATAGCCTCTTGGCTCCTGGTCTACCTTCATCATGGTAGACATCCCAAACAACTCACTCGCTCTTGCTAAATTATCAAGGTCATGCAAATCATACGGCGCGTATTCGCTTGAGAACTCAACATAGTCGATTTCACCACAATGCCCGATGATTTCCATTATACCCGGCCATGGGCTGAGCATACGAGTTCCAATCGTTGGCTTGCCTTGCTTCATCAGTTCTCTCAGTTTATTTTCTCTCAAAACAATCACCTCAATTTTGTGGTTTTTACGTGCTACCTACATGCAAGTTGAAATTTTTAAGTTAAAAGTAAGTGAAAAAGGAAAAATGGGGGAAAGGAAGGAAAGGATGGAAAGGGGGAATTTTTCTTTTCCTTCCCTTCCTTCCTTTCCTTCCCTTACCTAATCTCAAAATTTCAACTTGGAGATATGTAATTCTTTAAAAACCATATTTCCTCCCCTCGTCCAACATTATCAAGTAATTCTCCACTGGAATATAGTTGGTCACACTATTGCCAGAACCGAGGCAATAACCGCCTCCGGGCATGCAGACATCCAATGTGTCTCGGACTCTCTGGCGGATTTCCGGTTCATTGGCGAGGCAGAGAAAGTTGACATCAATTCCTCCGAGCAATGCTATGCGGTCGCCGTATTTCCGTTTGGCTTGGGTAACAGGCTCAATCTCATCCTCGAATGAATGCCTACCGTCGATTTTTACATCTTCGATGAGAGCCTCCATTACTTCATCTAAGTTCCCACATGAATGTAGGATATAGATTTTGCCATGTTCATGAGCGATGGCCGCCATCTTTTTGTGCCAGGGGAAAGATTTCTCGATTAACGCTTGTGCGGAAATCATCGTGGCAGTTTTGAAGCCCATATCATCTCCGCCGAAGATAATATCTACTTTATCCATCTGCACCAGCACTTTGGCAACTTCATAAAGTAGGCTGCCAATACGCTCGAACATAGCGTCTACAAGGTCAGGCTGGTCGTAGAGTGACATGCAAAGTGTCTCGTAGCCGAACAGCCATGTAACTTGCTCAAAAACGCTGTGACATCCTGCATAAATTCCCATACCATCCGGCAAATTTTTGGCAAGCCACTCGAGCCCGTCAGTCCGTATAGATTTTGGGTCTGGCCATGGATATTTCTCAAAATCCTCCCAGTTTCCAATGGGGCCGCGGTGTTCGTCTGTCCAGTTTCGCGCTTGTCGTTTCTGGTCTTTGACAATATTTGCATCTTCAACAGGGATGGTATCCCGCGGAAATCCCGACCACGCTACGCCTCCAGCGACGCAATCATATCCTAAAAATCTCTGCATCTCAATTTCGCGCTTCCAGTGGCAATATGGGTCGTTTTCGTCAATAGAATCCCACACTCCGAAAAGTTTGTTTACCGCCAATTTGATTTCGTAATCCTCGAATAGTTCCATGTAATGAACTCGAGCAGGCGTTCCTTTGCGCAATAGGTTCGCCTTCAGCGCTTCGTAGTCCGGCTCAATTTTTATTTGCAAAAGGTGTTTGGCATCTACCATTTTGGTCTCCCTTTTTGTTAAGAATAACTTGTGAGATAATTATAGTTTCGGCTCTAATAAATGATTGATTAACAAGCTGGCGTGTTGCTCTACTGGTTTACTACGCAGTAAACCAGTCTTCAGGGCAAGCCAGCGGCATGCTCTACGAGGGTTACGTGGGTATGGGAATACAATAACTTATTATTTCCTTCCCCGCGAGCACTTCACGTTCGTATTGCGGTTGAGCATTTTGGCGGTGGTCGAAAACGATGTAATATCCTCGTTGGATGCCCTCTTTGTCGAGATATGCCGCTAATTGTTGTTTTCCAGCCTGATATCGTTTTTCTCCGCGCCAGAGCTTGGTTTCGACGATCTGTTTTTCATCGCGATACAATAGAATGATGTCCATGCGTCCGCGTCCCGTCGGGACTTCAGGATAAAGATGTCCGTTAATCTTTCGCACAAACAGGTCAAGGTATGCTAACAGAAGGTACTGCCCGACAAACTCTCGCGGCGTTTCAGGCACTTCAAGAATTTTATAACCCGCGCGCCCGATAAAATCACGGAAATTATCCAGCAAATCGCCCATCTGGATTTCACCGCTTTGGGATAAGTAATCTGTAAAATCTTCGGCGTCTTCTGGCAGATATTTGTCCTCTACGCCGTTGATGAAGGGTGTGAACGCGTCAATTATTATGCTTTGGTAGATAGGATTATCAATAACGCAGAGCCCTTCTTTCTCTTTCAACACGCCGAAGGCGCCAAGTGATTGAACGTTTTTATCCCGTGGGTTAAAGCGCCTTTCCTTTTCGCCAGCGATAATATCAATGAGAATCGTCTTAAATTCTGGTTCAAGTCGGATATTCTTGACAAGTGTGTCAAAGTGAGTGTTTTCGTCTCTTAACAATCTCGCATAAGCTTCTTGAAAGTGTTTTATTGAGATCTCTTCAGTTTGGGGAATCTTTAGCTCTTCGGTCAGTATCTGCCCCAACCGATTGACCAAAAAGGGTTGTCCCGCGGTTTTCTCATGGATTAGCTCAATGACGGAAGTGGCAAATGGCTGTCCGACTTCTTGTGTGTATTGTTCGTACAATTCGGCAATTTGCTCTACTGTGAAGTTCGATAGGGCAAATTGGTCTTGAATATTGAAAGGAGAAATAGTGTGGTCGAAATCCAACTGGGCGATGCTTTTTACGCCCACTATACCAACACTGTGGATGTAGTTATGACCTGGATTCCATTTCTTTTCATGATAAATTTGCCGCAATGTATAGAGAAAGTCTCTGAGGGCTTCCCGGGGAATGCCATCAAATTCATCAATAATCAAAAATATCTTTCGATTTGGAAGTTTAGAGTTAAGATTCTCAAAAAATTGTCCAAATGAAAAATGGTCAATCATTTTCTGTGTACTTAACCAGACACGTATTGTATCCGAGTCAGGAATATCAAGGGCTTTCAGTCTTTCTCCTATCCTCTGTATAATTTTTCCCCCAATTATTTGATAGAATCGCTCCGGTTCGGCTCTGGAGTATATTTCAAAGTCAAGAGATATAGGAATATAGTCTGGGTCCTTTTCCAAAACAGTAAGCGCCTGATAAAAGAATGTCGTTTTTCCTGTCTGTCGTGGGGCGAAAATGACGATGTATTTTCCTTGTTCCACTCTTTGTAAGAAATCTGTTAGCTCTTGTTCTCTTTTGACAAAATAGTTCTCTTCGGGCACAACCGGCCCGCCTGTGACAAAAGTTCGTCTTGGCATTTGTATCACCTCAGAAGTTTTGCAGTAGTGCACTAACTGTGTGTTTAAAATTGTTGACCCACAAATTTGTACGTGATATTATATGACCTGCTTGAAGTTTTGTCAATCCTTTTTTCATTAAGCAAAGAAGTCGTACTTATAACGGTTCAAGGCCATACCAATTGACTGAATTCTCATTTCAAGCCCTTATAAATACAGCATCCCTATCATACAACGGTCTCCAATAAAAGTATTAACACAGTAAAAATTTTCTTGACCAAGAAGCATTTTTATTATATATATTCCCTTCTTCCGACCAGGGAAAAAGGAGGCGGATGAGTGCTTGCCAGGTCTTGATGATGACAAGGATATTTGCTGGCCCAAATATAATGAGGAAGATTTATGTGACGCAGACTTGTTGGAACAAGGTGATAAGGATATCTGCAATCCAAAGTACTTTAAGAGCGAGGAAGATTTCTGCGACCCACAGAGCTTTCCGAACGAGCCTGATTTCTGTGATAAACAGAATTTTCCGGACGAGCCTGATGTATAAGATTCGTTCTTGGGATATGCATATTGTTTTAACAACTGATTATGCTTAAAGCCTCAATAGTTTGGATGGTTCACTTTGTTGTGGTTAAGAGATATTATTTCGTCATTTGGAAGTCGTTTTTTTGTTCTCCTGATTCCGTCACTTTGAATAGACGAAGTAATTATTCTCAGAACCCAACAGATTGAACCATCCCAAATAATTTTTATTCCATAAGATGAGGTAAAGTAACGTTCAGCATGGAGAAGCTATAAACTCCCTTGCTGAACTGATAATAAAGCATCAATCCACTAAGTGTTGCTATGAACATAGATGACAACAATTTCCATTTATTCAAATACAGGGACAAGAGTTTTCTCTTTGGCGTGAATAGTTTATACGTCTTTGAGGTAGACGATATGGCGTTCGATGTTTTGAGCTTTAGCCACCGTCTTTCAGAGGGTGAAATTGTCCAACGACTTGCCGACAAGTATGATTCTGAGCAATTGAGGTCGGTGCATGAGGAATGGGTGAAGATTCAACCGACTTTAGCCTCCCATGAGGAACCGGAGTCCGAAGAGGACATCAGGAAATATATCAATAGATTGATAAGAAAGATCTCTTCCGACATCACCCTGACAATCTCGCAAAAATGCAATTTAGGATGTAGGTATTGCTATGCACAAGGCGGAACGTTTGGATTGGACGAGGGGTTGATGTCGGAAGAGGTTGTCTTGCGGTCGGTGGACTACTTGATGGAGCAGACTGACGGCATAGACCATGTAGGGATAATATTCTTCGGCGGCGAACCGTTGATAAATTTCAAGCTACTCCGAAAAGTCGTTGAGTATAGCCAGGACGTAGGCAGAAAGCTCAACAAGCGTGTCAGTTATAGTATGACCACCAATGCCACGCTCTTAACGGAGGAAATAGTTGACTTCATCCAAAGATACAGATTCGGTCTGAAGATAAGCCTTGATGGACCGTCTGAGGTACAGGATTACTTTCGTCCTTTTCAAAACGGTCGAGGGACGTATGAGATAACAGAGCGAAAGGTGAAGATTTTAATGGCGAAGCGACGGAGCGTTTCTGCAAGACCGACGTTAATTCATCAAAACCTGGCTATAAATAAGCATGTGGAGTTCTTTGAGAAGTTGGGATTTACTCGGGTTGGATTCGGCATTGCGACCGGAAGGAGTTTCCACAAAAGCGCTTATGACTTGACCGAGGAAGACTTAAATATAGTCTTAACGGAAGATGAAATAGCAGCCGAGAATATCTTTCAAAGAATCTCACAAGGTAGGCGGACGATATATAATCCCTTCGAAGAAGGTGTGCGCGATATTCACGAGCGGCGCAGGATAAGAATAAGGTGCGGCTTGGGACGCGGATGTAGAACTGTCTCCATCAACGGCGAGTTCTATCCTTGTCACCGATTTGTCGGAATGGAGAAGTATATAATTGGTGACATCTATTCTGGTATAGACAAAGGCAAAGTCTTCGACATGCTGCGAAACTACTATCGAACCAAAGATGCTTGCCAAAAATGCTGGGCAAAGCATATATGCGGCGGCGCCTGTCCATGGTATGTTGCGCACGAAGACGGTTCATTCAGGTATCCCGACAGAGCGCACTGTAACTCCGTAAGAGCCTCGTTAGAACAGTCTATGTGGTTTTATCAAGAAATCAAAAATCGGTTCCCAGATTACTTTAAGAAGTTGGTCAGCGAAGAGTAGCCAGCACTCGTTAAACAAGTAATTCGTTTCCTATCTGCTTAATAACTTCTTTTGCGGCATTTAAGGCTTGTTGCATTTCCTCCAGGGTCAAAGTCGCCGGGGCAAATCGTCCATAATCGCACTGCTGTAATACTTCGACCAGTTTCGAATGCGTAATTTCAGGGATACCTTTTTGAGTCAGTTGTAATGATATGGATGCCGTCGTTAACCCTACCGGAGAAAGATCCAACATCTCTGCGATATATTGGTGCAAGATTTTCGCGAGGGTATCGAAAAATTTTGGCGCGCTGCTTTCGTTCATGAGCGTTTTAGCTTGTTCCAGACGTATCTCTGTATTTTGGCTTATTTTCCTTTGTTGAACAGGAATACTGCTCTGTTGTTGTTGTCGTCGTTTTTTGTAGATTAAAGCGCCGGCGATGGCTAACACGGGCAATAGTTGTAAGAACCAAAAATAGTAACGTTGGTACAGATAAATCGATTGGTCAGAAATATCTACATTTGCTGGCTTATTTTGTTGGATATCTCTTCCACCCCGAATATCCCTTTGTACTGGGGGTTCAATGTTTTTTCTTGAAGATGTACCTGGAATTACGTGGATTTCTATAGGTTGCGCGCGGGCTATCTGATACGTTTTTGAATTTGGGTCAAAATATGGTAGTTGGATGGGCGAGAGTTGCCATTGTCCCACGATTGTCGGAACAAAAATATACTCATCTCTTCGGATTTTATATGTATTCTCCGAGAAATTCTTAGACACTTTTGGCTCATGTTTTGTCAAGCCCGCTAATTCTGGAATTTCAAGTTTAGGGATGGAATCAATATTGCCTTCCCCGCGGATATCGATTGTGAGTGTTATCGGTTGTCCGACTTCAACCTTATGTTTATCGATACGCGCCATAAGGTCAAAGCTGCCTACAGCGCCAGTAAATCCTTGGGGTTTGCCGCTTTCAGGCAGAGGTAGAATAGTCAGTATAATGGGCTTAGTGGTCAGTTTCTTCTCGGATTCAGGTAGGTCTAATATCGCAGGCTCTATTCTGATTCTTCCCGCTGTGATAGGAAAAAGAGTAACTTTGACTTCTTCTACCTTATACCGTTCGCTGCCAATATTCTTCCAATATGGACTTAAATGTAGCGGTTCTTCTTTCCCAAAATCGGTAAAAGAAGGCAAAGTCTTTTTAATTTCGAATGGAGAAATTACTGTATGGTAATAGCTAAAAGTATATGTAACCTGTTCGTTCACATAGGCGGTCAATTTGTCCACATTAGCTTCTACAAGATGTTTACCGCCAAAAGGGTCATCATAAAGCGATGATGCGTTGGCCGGCCCTATGACAAACAGCACGCTTATTATGAATATTAACATAAGTCTTATATGAAACGTGATTCAACCTTGAAAAGGTTTAGAACCTTTTCAAGGTTTCCTGAAAAAGTTGTATTGCTCATGGATTTAGCAGCCGCTCCAACTTGCGGACAACCTCCGGACTAATCCTGTCGGCTTTCAAGAACTCGTGAATCCCCTGATAGGTGTACTCCCTTAGGAGCTGGGATTCCTTTGCTTCTTCTCTTTTGGAGGCTACCTCAGGCTCATATAGGGGACTGGTCTCTTCCAAAAACTTCTCTAGGTCACACTCCTTAATCCTCCAAAGCCTTCCTGCTTTAACTCCCTTAAGTCTACCACTCCGCAGCCACTTTCTAATAACCTCGTTGCTGACGTCCAGCCTATTAGCCGCTTCGTCTAAGGTTAAAAACCTTTCAGCCATTTAGACCACCTCCTAAAATGTGATACATGATGCGTGAAACGTGTTCACTTCGTTCAGCCGTTTACTTCGTAAACTGCCTTAAACCATAATCACGTTTCACTCTTCACGTTTTATTCCGTATATCCTGCCAATTCCTCGCCGCCGATGAACTTTGTTCTACCATTATTCTGCTCCGCTAAAGCTGCCAGTAAGGTTGCTCCCGGCGATTCTTGCAACGTTATTTCCAATCCAACAACGTAAATGCTGGCATGATTCACATTTTGAGCTTGAACAATCTTGATAATTTTGTCAGGGTTAGTTTCAATTTTTTTACCTTGTACATCACTTTCAACAGGAATTCCATCAGTAATGAGCACAATCACAGAAGGATTGGATTTTAAAGCCAATTCTATGGCTGCAAGTAAATCTGTGCCCCAATTATTCACAATGCTTCGCGGTGTGAATTTGTCTAAATATTTGAAGGCTTTTTTTACAGTCTGCATATTTGCAGGCAACATGCTATCATTCATCTGTTCTGTTGCGCTTGAAAACGTGATGATATTGAAACTGTCAGTATCGTTGAGCATCAGCAATGAATCGTGGATAGCGTCTTTTGCCAATTCCAGCTTTTTCAATCCTGCCGCTTGCATACTTGCAGAGATGTCAAAGCAATAAGCGACTTGCTGGGGACCAGACAGTTCTTTAAGGAAGTCAATGATGCCAAATCTATCAGAGATTTTATCCCATCCTTCAGGAATGTCTAAAATACCTCCACCGCCGTCACCAGAACCATTGCCCTTCCCTTTTCCATAAGATTCTATCAGTGAGAGTCCATCTCCGCGTCCTTTTACGCGCACCCGGCCAGTCACTTCTCCATCGCCATCGATTGGCCCTTTCGCTGAAACCATTCTGGAGATATTTGACGCTTCAGCGTCCGGCAAATCAGCATCAGTCATAACCCAGGGGATAAATTGGGCGGGCTCTGACCTATTTATTTCCACGTTCTGTTGCACAATTCTTTTGCTCTTCTTAATAACTTCATCAATGTCGAACTGTGATTGACGCATCATCTTATTTTCTGCTTCACGACCGACTACGCGTTCGGGATTATTCTGCTTCTTAATTGGCTCTTTCAATTGTTCCTTACGCTGTTTTAACTCAGGCTTAGGCACATTTTTAACCCATTCTACAGGTATAGTATTATCTTTTGTAGGTATGGAATACTTTTGTGGGTACAAAAATAATATCAAAGCAAAGATTAGGTGAAGTACAATAGAGATAGTGAACGCAGAGGGCAATCTATTTTTTATTCTTTCAACATATAGAGACATTTTAATCTACCTCGTTTCGTGTATTCAGAAAAAGAATCAGAACCCGAGCTTTTTCGAAAAACCCGGTTTCTGTGTATTTAACGTTTAAAAAGGTGTTTTGATTACTGACGGTTATTGTGCGCTATCTTGAAACGTAACCAAACTTTTCTTGCAAACTTTTCTTTAATAAAGAAAAGTTTAATCAAAAGAAATTAAGTGGAATAGAAAAGTTCCATCATAAGAAATAAGAGGAAGAATGTAAGATACTGCCATTACCTGATAATCACCATCCTGCGCGTCTGGCTAAAATTGGGCGTTTTCAAAGTATAAAAATAGATGCCGCTGGCAACAGTTTCACCTAATTCGTTTTTGCCGTCCCAATACGCGGCATCCTCTTTAGTGAAATGCACACCAGCGTCTTTAATTCCAAGGTTAAGCTGGCGGGTCTTTTTACCTGTGACATCGGTAATAATCATTTTCACGGGTGCGCCTTGTGCAAGTATGAAAGGTATCCACGTTTCAGGATTTGACGGATTAGGATAATTTGGTAACAACATTGTAGATTTCAATTCTCCCAAAGTTACAAATTTTTTCCCTTTGGGCTGCACGTTTCTTGCTCGGCTCAAAAGCGCTTCAAAATCCCAAATCCAGAAGGTTTCATCTTCACCCATAGTCGCCAACAGAGAACCATCTTGACTGAATGTTGGCGCATAATATCCCTCGAGTGTCATTAATATCTGCGCCTTTTCCACATCCCAGAATACCAACCAGGATTTTCCCTCCTTCCTTTCTTCGGTTACCAAAACAGCGCCATCAGGTGAAAAGGTTATCGGATACCGTTGCGATGGCTCGTCTATTGTCAACATTAGTTCATTTGTACTGTTATTCCGAACGTTTATCTCACGCCCACTTTGTTCAATCGTGAGAAAGTCTCCTGTTGCGTTAAAGGCAAATACCATCCTACCTGAATCCAACTCGATAAAATCAATCGGCTCCTTTTTTTCCATATCCCAGAGCACAACGCTTGATGACCGAAACTGGGCAAGCCTTTTCCCATCGTGACTGAACAGGAGCTTTCCACAACTTTCACCCCTTCCCAGACGGCCAATGACCTTCAGAAATTCAACATTCCACAAAGTAATCGGCGAACCTGGCGTCCCAAAGGCTAATCTGTTTCCCCTTGCGTTAAATCTCAGGTCAGAATAATATAACGCATATTCTAGTTCGTCTTCCCACAACAAAATTTTCAAAGCGCCTACTTTTTTGCCTTCGATAAGATTCCACAGATGTATTTCCTCGCTATGAAGCTGTAATACCGCCAGCATCCTACCGTCGGGGCTGATGTCATACTTTGATGGAGGGGATTCTAAGTCAATGACACGAACAATTTTTTGCGAATCTATATCCCATATTTTTATACAACGCCCGCCTGCGACAGCGAAATAACGTCCTCCCAGCCTCGCATCATGATAAAAACTATATCTGTCTATTGATAGAACGAGGGAATTTGAAGGCATATCCCATACAAGGATATATCCGGAGACGCCTTCGATTATTGCCAATCTTTTACCATCTGGGCTAACGCTTATTTTATAATAAGGGTCTATGGGAATGATTGCTTTTTCCTGTCCATTGTTTACATCCCATAATTGCACGTTATCCCGACCGTTTACTATCAAAGTTTGACTGTCCGGTGTGAAAAGAAGTTCGGAATCTACGCCAATATCTTTTGTCCAAACGGGCATAAAAGTCTGAGCATCCCAAAGTATGATTTTCCCAAGCCACTCCGATGATACTAACCATTTTCCATCCGGACTATAAGTAACTGACTCCACCCAACTTTCGTGTCCTTCCAGATTTCGTAAAATTTTTCCAGTGGCGACATCCCAGATTTCCAAAACAGTACGGTTAGATGCAACAGCTAAAAGCCTACTATCCTGACTGAAAGCCAACGCGTTAGTTCGCGGCGGACCGCCGACCCCGCTTCTCTCGCCTTCTCGGACAACCGAAGCTAAAGAAGCCTTACGTTCATCTTCCAACTTAATTAAAAGTTTACACTCTGAAACATCCCATAAACTAACCTGGTCGTGAGCAGCCTCATCATCGCTGGCAATCAGCTTTCCATCGGGACTAAACGCGAATACATTTGGTGACCTGGATGGCAAATTTCCCACCTTTGTGCCTGTGGGAACATCCCAAAGCGTCAAAGCCCAATTTGCTATAAGCGTTCCATCAGGGCTGACAGTAATCATTCCAACATATTCTGCAGGCATAAATTCTCGAATAACTGTGCCATCTTCAGCCTTCAATATTTTTATGCCTTTGGACGTAGATATAGCCAAATTTCCATCTGGTAGATACTGCACATCAGTCACTGTGCCGTATCCAAAATGAGCAAGCGCGCCATAAGGAAGTTCTTCAGCGAATCCAAAGGTTGAAATACAAATCATCAGAAGGACAAAACTTGCTAATTTACATTTCATCTTAACACCACTTCAACACAATTTGCTGTTCCGATTTATTAACGTTTTTCTTTAGTGTATAACTCAATTTCTGCGATTGTTCCCCACAATCGAATACCAGGCGCAGAATGCCTATAACCGGCAGAGATTTTCTTTCCTTGCTGTTGTCCAACAGGTGGATTACCTACGGCTACTTCCCGAACTTTGATGAGAAATGTATCTGCGAAAGCGGATTTATCTATCACGACCTTCGAATCACGATTGTTTTCCACCTTGGCAAAGAGATTCCAGTTGTGTTGTCCTGTATATTGACTTGAGTAAACCTTAAAAGTGCAAAGGTCGGGAGTGTAAATAACCATACGGTCGATTTGCATGGGATTTGGTATAGTCAGAATCGCGTCAGTAGCTTCAGGAATTACGGAAACACTATTTACACCTTTTATAACATTCGTCCGAAACCCAGTAGGAAAAAGCTCAAGTCCAATCTTTGCCGCTGTTTCAAGTTTTCCGTCGTTCATTTCTCTGTGATTGCATCTACCACCATTTGCCACAAAAGCCAGATTTTCACTCCATTTTTTCTGCGGAATGAAGATCGATGCACATCCCATAAATATAATAGCAACAGATACGCACGCTATAATCTGTTTGGCAATGTAAAATTTCATCTCAATATCACCTCAAAGATAACTGACAGATTTGCTATCCCGGTAGAGAATGCAAATTAAATGCCATGTGATTTACGAAGTAAATCCGTATTCATAACTGAGTGATATTGCGACGAAAATGCGAACCTGAAAAAGCTTTATCTGCCGCCGTGTAATGTCAAAATGGCAAAATAGCGAGGAGGCTAAATGGCAAAATGGCAAGAGGGTAATTGCCCCTTAACCCTTTTACTTTTTTCCTCAGTGTTTCTTATGATGGAACTTTTCTTTTAAAAAGAAAAGTTTGGTTGCCATTTCACCTATTTTCACAAGTTGCCCTAAAAGGTACACTATTATCCGATTCATTATACGATTTGGGGCATAGTCACCAGAAACCCGTTTTCTCCGAGAAAACGGGTTTCTTAATCATGGATTCCTACAAACGTCTCCGCCTTTTCAAAAGAGGGTTTCAATACAATATTCGACCATCCGTAATGCTGGTCATATACTTTTTCCATCTCTTCAATGGAATCGAAGAATCCAATAATATACGCTGCTGAGAACATCTCACCAGCTTGAACCTTCTCTTGACCGACTTCTTCGATAAAACAGACATAACCGCGCTGATGGCACCATGCTTCTGACACATCTTTTGGATTAAGTGTCATTCCTGCTAACCAGGGGCCTATGCGTGTTTGGTAGGCTCGGATTATCCTTTTGGGCAATGGGTCGCGCCCTCGGACATAGTGAAACTTCGCGTCAGGAGGAAAGTCCTCTAAGAATTCGTTATTGGGAATTATACCATAATAACTTAGATAAATCTGCGAAAATGAGTCGCCTTGCTCATGTTTCAAATGTCCGGGCATATCGACGCGCAGAGCAAGATTTTCAACGGTGTTGACAGAAGTTACTCGGTCAGTGCTGAAAAAATATCGAGCGTCTTCTGGAAAAACCAAAATCTGCTCCCATAGCGAACCGGGCTTTCGACCTCGCGTGGCAATCGTCCAGTTGAACCATTGCCGCACGGCGATAAATTTCTCCGACTTCACCACTTCAAACGGTAACTTTCGCGCTTGGGTGCATATCTGCGGCAATTCCACATACCGCTTTGGGATATTGCCATGTACTTTATCGCCCCAATGGTAAGCATGAGGCGCGTTCGGCTCATCTTCGCCTGGTTCAAGCAGAAAATCAACAATACTTAACCCAAACCCTAAGTCTTTAGCACCAGTTCGTTTATCCACCAATGTCCCCGCCGCAACGCCGGAGACATAGCCTTCAGTACAAATTTGAGCCTGTAAACAATTGGTTTCGATATGGATAATAGGACCATCGACATTATAATTTAGCATCTGTTATTAGTACCTCCTTGTTATAGCCGCTGATTATAGAGCACAACTCGGGTTAATACTACAACGAGACTCTGTCATTCTGATGAGCGCTCAAGTAAAGCGCGAAGCCGTTCTAATTCAGCTTCAGCTCGCTGTGCTCTTGCTTCAGCCTGCTGTGCTCTTGCTTCAGCTTCTTCCACTGGCTTCAGAACCCATTCTCTCGTTAAAGGATTATACAATCTCAACTCATCACCTTTTACACCAAGCTCTAAACCTAACACTAAAGATGGAAGACGATTGTAAGTGGGTAGAATCGGCAAATAGACGCCATCTTTTGTAAGGCGATACCCCATAAGGGAAGACGGCAGGTATTGATTATCTGGGTCGTAAAGAAAATACTCTTGAACGGAAAGCACAGAAGCGTATAACCTTTTCTTCTTACCTAAATCTTCGCGGTAAGTATTTTCGCTGGCAAGCTCTAATACAAACTCAGGTCCCTTTCCTTCTTCCCATAGCTTATAGGTTCGACGCATTCTTTTCTCGACTCCAAAAACAACAAACACATCTGGTGCAACAGAGACTTTGGGATTGCCTTCCTCATAATACAAAAGCAAATTCCCCGAAACATAAACATCAGCTCGAGAACGAAAGTGGTTTGAAAGCAGTTCGATAAAATCTATCATTATTTTGCGATGAATATCAGTTTCAGCCATTGGTTCACCATCCGATTCCGGGTAAATGATAGTCCGCTTAGTAGGAGCCGCGCGGACGGCAAGCGGAATGTTTATTTTACTGGGTGAAGTTTCTCGTACCATTGTACAACATCTCCTCCAAACTTTTCTTATTCTATTTTTTAAATTCGTGTAGGGTTGAGTAGCCGAAGTCACCAGACTTCGCGACATGATATGCCCGACTTCCGTTCACTTCGTTTCCCCTTAATCTCCCTTATCACACAACCCCTTGTCCCTCTTTGGACAACCCCCTTTATCTCCCACTCGAATTCGGCTACGAATGAATAACTTGAGTTAGTACAATTCCTCAATTCGCCTTCGGAATTCCTGATAGATTTTCTCATCAGGCGCTAAGTTAATCGCCTTATCTATTTCCTCAAGAGCTTCCTTGTACATGCCTTTTTGAACATAAGCCGACGCCAACACATCATAAGCTTCCGCCGATTGATTTAGCGTTGCGGCTTGTCTTGCTAACTGAATTGCTTCATCCAACTGGATATTGCGTTCGACGTATAGTTTTGCTAAATTGAGATACGATGCGTCAAAATCGGGGGCGACTTTTATTGCTTGTTTGAACGCATTGGTGGCTTCGTCATATTTTTTCTGTTGAGTGTAGGCTATTCCCAGGTTATTATACGGCGCCGGCGAATCAGATTGAAGTTCGATTGCACGTGTGAATGATTTAATGGCTTTCTCGTATTCTCCTTTGCTCAAGTATAATGAACCGATATTGCTGTGAGCTAACCAGAGATTGGGTTCTAACTCTATCACTTTCAGATTGGCTTCTATCGCTTCGTCCAGTTTTCCCTGGCGTTCGTACAGCGCAGACAGACTACCATACGCGGCGGCGAATTTCGGCTCTAATTCCGTGATTTTTTTATATGCGTTAATTGACTCGTCTATCAGCCCTTTGGTTTCGTAGAGCGCGCCAAGCGCCAGGTAAATTTCAGGCTGGCGCGGATTATACATAAGAGATTTTTTAAATGCGTCAATGGCTTCGTCAATTCTCTCCTGACTCTGGTAAATTATGCCGAGATTGCGATGAATATCTGCGCTGCGCGGATTTTCCTTCAAAGAACTCAATAGTTGTTTTTCAAGCTCTACCATTTGTTTATCTATCTCTGTTCTCGCTAATCCAGCAGCAACGGTCAAATTGTATTTGATAGTATTATCGGCAGGGTTAAGGCTCAAAGCGGTATTAAATTTTTCCACCGCATTCTCAAATTTGCCTTCTGCGTATTCAATCTGTCCTTCAATCAAATATTGGGTCGCTTGAAAATACTTATCCAATCGCTTCCTGATAACAACCGCTTCTTCAGGAGAAACGCCGATATTCATCAAAAACGGCTTGACGGATTCTCTGAATTTCACCATGCTGAGAATATTTTTAGCGGTTGTGTCAGGTGGAATAGCGCCGAAGAATTCTAAACGTGGTCGGTCATCAGTATGAATTGGTCCTTCGCCGACATATTTTCTCACAGTTTCTTCGCTCATCATAAATGAATCTAACAGCGACATTCCGTCCAGGTCATCGTGCGCCAATCCTTCGCGAACAGAGGGAATCTGAGCGCGGGCGATAAAATTGGAAAAATCAACGCGAAGTCTCTCCGGCGTACCAATTAAAATCGAAAAATCCGGCGTGCATTTGTACCATAGCGTGGTATGCGGAAACACTTTGATGAAGGTGCGGATAATCATTTTGTAGTATTCTTCGGGCAAACGATGAAGCGGTACCCATTGGCACATAATGCCGTCTTCTGTCAAAATACGCTCGCACAATTTATAAAAATCCTCGCTATAAATGCTCGAACTGCCAGAACTAACTAACGGGTGGATGATTCCTGTTGAAATCATGTCGTACCGATTTTTAGCGGTCAGAATGTAGTTTCTGCCATCGTCCACAGCAAGATTGACGAGTGGATTTTCAAGCACATTGCCGTTGACATGGGTGAAATATTTGTTTGCGTTCACGACGCCCGGCGAGAGTTCGACGGCATCGACAGTAACGCCGTGTTGTGCCGCGGAATAGGACGTAACGCCCATACCGAACCCCACGATAAGCGCCCTTTTGGGATTCGGATGTAGCAACAGCGGCAGATGTGCGATAACTCGGTGAGATGGCGAATCCCAACGAGAGTCCTCCGCGGCTTGATTGGTGTCAACGTATAACCGACGAATGCCGTCGGCGTCCACCATTGCGGTAACGCTGGCATCTACTCCCTCTTCGTAAGAAAGGAGTTTACCGCCCGGATTCTGAAGTTTGAAAATTGCGCTTTTTAGCACAATTGGCTTGTCCGTGGGAATTAGCAAATTTGAGAGAATGATAATGAACGCCGCGCTCACAATGGCTGATACGCGAAATCGCCTATTAGTCTGTGGATTCAGTGCAATGAGAATACATCCCAAGAGCGTGTTCACAGAGGCGATGAGAATCACACTTTTCTGAATGCCTATGAGAGGAATGAGGATAAAACCAGCCACGAATGAACCCAAAATAGAGCCGACCGTATTGATGGAATAGACATTCCCAATGCTACGTCCCACCTGATTAAGGTTGAGGATGTAAATCCGCGTTACTAATGGAAAAGAAGCGCCCATCAGTATTGTAGGCAAAATCATAACAACAAGACAGGAAATAAACGACCAGAATCTGCCAGCGGGCAATCCCGTTCGGATGGCGTATAATTCGCTGAAAGCGGGTAGCAATGCGATTGCCGAAAGTCCGATGAATATTTGCACTATTCCCAACATCGAAACCTGATGTTGCATTTTTTCCCTAAAATATGGTAGGTCAGCGATTTTGGCGAATATAAAACTACCCGCGGCAAGCCCAAACAAAAACGCCGATAGCATGGTAGCAAACGCATACGTTGTGCTGCCGAGGAAAAACACTAAAATCCGCGTCCAGAGCACTTCATAAGCGAGCGCACAAAATCCAGAAACGGCGAACGCCCACAAAACTAAACGAAGATTTCGGATTTCGGATTTCGGATTGAAATCCTTCTGACTTCCGACTTCCGACTTCCGACTTCCGACTTCCGACACCCACTGCTTATCTAAGAGAATTGCTATACCCGCAATAATCAGGTTAATCACGGCTGAAAGCCTTAGCGTCCAATGTACCCCGAACCATTTGACGAGGAAAAAGCCCGCCGCAATCGTCCCCACAACCGCGCCGAAGGTATTGAGAGAATACAGTCGCCCGACATCCCAACTCAGCCTTTCAAGTCGTGAGACAAAGAATTTGCTAATCATCGGTAGCGTTGCGCCCATAAGCGTTGTCGGCACTAATAAAACTAAAAAGGATAACATAAAACGGATAAGCGATAGCGGATAAAAAGCCGTGTGAATCTGACGATGAATACCAATGTAAACGCCGTTTAAGAGAATTAAAATGATGGGAAAAACTAACGCGAAAATACCGATGCCGGCTTCGAGATAGGCATAAATCCTCAACGGACGCTCTTGCGCATCAGCCCGCCGTCCAAAGTAAAAACTGCCTAAAGCTAATCCTGCCATGAATGAAGTTAATACGGTTGTAACGGCGAAAACTGTGCTGCCGAATACTAAAGTAAGCATCCGAGTCCAGATGACTTCATAAATCAAGCCAATTGCGCCGGATGCGAAGAAGATGATTAATATCATTAATTTTGTTTTGCGCATGTTTCCTCCAAGTTTAGAGCCGCTGATTAGGTGGTTTACGAAGTGAAATCCCCCTGCCCCCTTTGCAAAGGAGGATACTGAACGAAGTGAACAGACGGCGCTGATTGAATTATCAAAAATCAGCGTTGTCTGAAAATCAGCGGCTATTCATAAATATCAACAATACCAATTTTGCATCTTCGATTTGCTGTCTATAGAAATAATTCGCCAATGTCACATTAGAACGAGGATGGAATTGTAACATATGAGCCCAACTTTCTAAGTTGGCCAGAAACAAGCATCATAATTTGACTTTGGTAGATTGGCTCATATGAGCCCAAGTTTCTTTCTTGGTTTGAACGTAAGCAACTTGCAGAAAATAGTTTACACTTTTGAAACCGCAGAGAACACGGAGGAACAACCCCCTACCCCCATACGCATCAAGTTAAGACCAAATCCGCAGGTATAATGCTATTCCTCCCCCTTGACGGGGGAGGCCAGGTGGGGGTGAAAGCGG